>Ga0208454_1001141_pt1 | contig 11599 bp, 11 predicted proteins | sample EasRivMeERMZT100_FD_187530 | JGI IMG/M metagenome (GOLD analysis project Ga0208454, IMG submission 187530) | Soil microbial communities from meander-bound floodplain in the East River, Colorado, USA - East River MetaG ERMZT100 (SPAdes) (version 2) | ecosystem: Environmental > Terrestrial > Soil...
GCCAGCCTTGCGCGACCGGCGTGTGCGGGTCGAGCGCGCCCATGAACGTGATCTCCTTCAGGTCGGGCGCGAACACGCGCACCACCAGGAAGAGATCGGCATCCTCGGTGGCCGAGGATACCCACAGCTTCGCGGCGATCGGCCCGGTGATCTCCGTCTCGCGCTCCAGCGGCGCGGTCAGGAACGTCACGCCTTCGGAGAAGCCGCCGTAGGTCACGCTGCCCGCGGACTTCTGCGCCGCGGTCGATAGCGCGTGGCCCTCGGGATGGAAGTGGAACTTCGTCCACTGGGTGCGCGCGAGCGGCCATTCCTGCTCGCTGCGGGCGACAAACTTCTCGCCGGGATGGCGCACCAGCAGCGACACTTTCGGCTGCTTTGGCCAGCCCGTGTCCTCACCCTTCAGGTAATGGCCGAAAAAACGCTTCTGGATGCGCAGGCCATAGTCCGTGTAGAACTCGGTCCAGTGCTCGATGCCGTGCACCTCGAGCCATTTGTCTTTCGACGCCGCGCGCACGAACCCCTCGAAGTTGCCGCGCGGGTGCAACCCCTGGCCGCCCCAGTTGGCCGAAGAGAGGAGCGGCACGTTCACCTTCGACCAGTCGGGCATGCGCGAGCGCCAGTAGCTGTCGCTCGCCAGACCGTTGGCGTAGCAGTCGTCGGCGAAGTCGCGCCGGGCGGCCCCCAGCTCCTCCTCCCGCAGCGTCTCGGGTCCGGACACCCAGTCGCCGTTCATGCGGCTGCGATAGCCCTTCGTGCCCTGGCCGTATTGCACGGGGATGACTTGCTTGGGGAACCAGGTGTCGGCGAAGGTGCAGTAGATGCCCCCGTGATGGCTGAGATCGCGGTAGTAATCGGCCGCCCCCTCCCAGACGCACATCGCCGCCAGGTGCGGCGGCTGCAGCGCGGCCGCCTGCCACTGGTTCATCGCGTAGTAGGAGATGCCGTTGAGTCCCACCTTGCCGCTCGACCAGCTCTGCTTTGCCGCCCACTCGATGCAGTGGTAAAAATCCTGCGCCTCGCGCAACGACCACAGGTCGAGCAGTCCGGGCGAGCGGCCGGCGCCGCGCGAGTCCACGCGCACGACGCCATAGCCGTCCGGCACCCATTTCTCCGGATCCACGACTTCCCAGTTCTGGTACTTGTTGGTGGAGCCCGTCGGCACATCCGGATGCTCCTCGCACATGCGGCGCCACTGGGTGACGTAGAGGTCCTCGAAATGCAGCCACTTGCCGTAGGGACCGTAACTCAGGATGACCGGGTATTTCCCGTCGGCGAGCGGGCGGTAGACGTCGGCGCGGAGAACGAGGCCGTCCTCCATCGGGACCGGCACGTCCCAGTCGATCCGCATGCCGTCGCGGACCTCGCTCACCTCGCGGTATTGCATTTTAGGCCACCCTGACCGGCTTGCCGGTCTTCGCCGACTGCACGATGGCCTCGAAGACGGCCACGCCGTGGATGATCTCGCCGTGGGTGATCGGGTACGGCTTGCCGCCCTGCGCGGCGACGGCGAAAGCTTCCATGACCGCCTTCACCGGATTGAAGCCCTTGGTCTCGATCACTTCCGGCTGGGCGCCGGCACCGTGCGCCGAAGCGCCCGCCGGCAGAAAGCGGAACGTGTCGAGGCCCGGCCTCACCGTCTCCGCAATGCCCTTCGTGCCGAACACCGCCATGCAATAGCTCGCCCCGCTCGCCAACGTGCAGTAGCTTGTGGAGATCACCCCGCTCTTGTGCTTCATCGTGAACACTGTCGTGTCGTCCACCAGCGGCGCCGCGCGGCGCGCGTTGACGCAGTACACCTCCTCCACCTCCCCGCACAAGTCGATAAACCCGTCCACCAGGTGCACGCCGAGGCCCGTCATTGCGCCGGCGGGTGTCTCTTCCGGATTAATGCGCCACGACTCCTTGGGCAGAGCGAGCCCGCTCGGCGTCGACACCTCTCCCACGCAGAAGGAGATCGTGCCCAGGCTGCCGTCGCGCATGCGCTTCCTCATCTCGCCGACGGACGGGTGAAAGCGCCGCTGGAAGTCCACGGCGAGCACGACGCCCGCCTTCTTCACCGCCTCGATCGCGGCCCGGGCGCTTGCCGCGGTGAGCGTGAACGGCTTCTCCATGCAAACGTGCTTGCCCGCCTGCGCCGCGCGCCGGACGTGCTCTTCATGCATGCTGTGGGGCGTGGTGTAGACGACGGCATCGATGTTGCGATCCTTGAGGATGTCGTCGAGATCGTTGCGCAGCTCGATCTTGCGCTCGCGGCAGAAGTCCTCCGCCTTGGCGCGCGTGCGCGTGTTCGCGGCGACGAAGCTGATGTGCTCGCTCTTGCCCTGCACCGCGTCAACGATTGTTTTCCCCCACCAGCCCAAACCGACGATTGCTGCTCTGATCATTTTTCCCTCCACACCTTGTGTTGTTCGATTCGCACCGGGATCGGCACGCTATCGAAGGATAAAACATCGCCCGACAAGCCGCCACCGGGCGACGCCGCGGACCTCCGCCTCCGGAGCGAACGCGGGCGCGCCGGCCGATCCGCGCCGCCGGCCGTTCAGCCGATGCGTTCGTCGTGGCGGGCCGCTTCTCCGCAGACCTCGGGATTGAGCACGTCGAGCGGGCGCCGGCCGTCGAGGTAGCGCTCGACGTTCTCGATGAGCTTGAGCTTCGCCGCTGCCACGATCACCTGCCTGTCGTAGGAAATCTCTCCGAGCGCGTACAGGATTTCCAGGTCGCGCACCGCCTCGAGCATCTCGCCGCACGGCATCCGGCGGTCGGTGTGCGGGTAGATCGTGAGCTCGCAGCGCCGCTCGAGACGCTCCACTGCGGCCTTCGGAATCGGCTGGGGAATGAACAGCTTCGGCTTCATGAGCTCCTCGTTTATTGTCAGCCTGGACTCCGGTCCGCACGCGGGTGAATCCGGAAGAATCGACCGGGAGGCGCAAGGATGGCCCGGGTATCCGGCCTCACGCCTCGTCCCGGACCGGTCGCAAGGGTTACTATACAACGACCGGCGGCGGCCCCTCCCGGCGAGACATGGGGTGAACTGCGCGGGTTTCGGCGCCGGTACCGGCACGATCGTTCGAGCAAAGCGATTCGATGGAAGGATCCGGCATGGATTTCGAGGAGCTTGATAGCCACAGCACCCCGCTCGGCGAGTTGAGCCTGCGGCGCCGCACGCAGATCGCGCTCGGCGTCGAGGTGTGCGAGGTCAAGCTGGGCGACGAATTCCTGATGTCCAGCTGGTTTACCGAAGGCGAGATCGCCCTGTGGTCCAACGATCCGCCGGACGATGAGTTTGGCGCCGCGCTCGCCGCGGCGTAAGCGATGTCCGAGGCCCATGTCGTCATGGTTCCACAATCCCCAGCAGCGACGCGACGCCGCCAACACGGTATACGTGGCGCGGACCGCGGCCCTTCCATCAACGTAACCGGAGGACGCTATGCCCGGGAAAGAGATATTGTGCTCGGTCGGAGTTGACGTGGACGTGGATGAGCGCGGACTGATCTACCTGGTGGGCCGCTACTCGGGATTCGACGTCCTCGAATTCAATCGGCGCTGAATCTCTCCGCGCCGGGTTGATCCCACGTGTCAGGACAGACGATCTCCCGCCTGTTCGACACGCGGCATCTGGTGGCCGCGCTCAACGAGCGGTACCGCTTCTTCCTCGCTGTTGCCCTCGCGGGCGCGGGCACTCTCGCCTGGCTCGCGCGCTGCGTCAACGACGACGCGTTCATTTCGTTTCGCTACGCCCGCAACCTGGCCGAGGGCCATGGCCTGGTGTTCAATGCCGGCGAACGCGTGGAGGGTTACAGCAACTTTCTGTGGACGCTCCTCATGGCGGTGCCGCACGTCGCGGGCATCGACCCGGTGGGGTTCTGCTTCGTCGCCGGGCCGCTGCTCGCTGCGCTGACGCTTTTCTTCACCAGCCGCGCGGCACTCGCCGCAACGGGCTCGAGGCCGGCCGCACTCCTGGTAGTGGCATTGCTGGCGCTCCATCCGTCCTTCCTGGCCTGGGCCACCGGGGGCCTGGAAACACAGCTCGTGACGGCCCTGCTCGCCGCAATCGTGTGGCTGATGCTGGAAGCCGAGCCGAAGAACGGCCCGGGCATCAGGCGCAACGTCGTGCTGTCGCTGCTGGCGGCCGCGGCGCTCATGACGCGGCTCGACGCAGCGATCATCGTGGGCATAGCGCTGGCTGCGGTGGCGTGGCGGGACTGGGCCGCCCGCACCGTCACGCACGGCTGCGCGCTGCGCCTGGCAGCGCTGGCCGGCCCGCTCGCCGCGCTGATGATCGCGTGGTTCTGCTGGAAGTGGCTCTACTACGGCGAGCTGCTGCCCAATACCTACCAGGCCAAGGCCGGCGACGGCGTTATCTGGCCGAGGGGTTTCGCCTACCTTTTCATCTTCTTCAACTCGTACCTGTTGTGGCCTTTCGTGTTGCTGATCGCGTTCTCGGCCGGGCGCCTGGTCGAGCGCGCGCCGCTGCGCGCGGTGCCTTTGCTGTGCATGCTGGGCGCGCATTTTGCCTATCTCGTGCACATCGGCGGCGATTTCATGGAATTCCGCATGCTGGTGCCGATCCTGCCGGTGCTCTATACGCTGATCGCGTGGAGCCTCTTCTGCCGCGTGGCGAGCGTGCCGCTGCGCGCGGCGCTGGTCATGCTGCTCCTGGCAGGCGCGCTGCACCACCTGGTGACCTTCGACACCAGGAGGGGCATCGAGGCGATCGCCCGCCGCACCGAGCACCTGCACGGCCCGGCAAGCGACTGGGTCGGCGTGGGGCGCACGCTCGGGCGCGACCTCGGCAGCACGGACACGCTGGTGGCGGTTACGCCCGCGGGCGCCATTCCCTATTACTCGCGGCTGCCGGCGCTGGACATGCTCGGATTGACGGATCGCTGGGTGGCGCGGAACGGGCTGCCGGTATTGTCGCAGCCCGGCCATCGCCGGCTGGCGCCCTACTCCTACCTGGTGAGCGAGGGGGTCCACCTCGTGGTGGGACACCCATGGATAACGCCAATTCCGGATCCCAGCCGGAGAAGCTACCGATACAGTGACCTGATGCGCCGCGGCTACCTCGCCGACCGCGAGCCGATCACGTTTGCGCCGAACGTGCGGGTGGTCGAGGTGCCGCTGGACGGGAAGCGCGCGCTGGTGGCCCTCTACCTGACGAGCCACCCCGCGATAGACGCGCTGATTGCCGCGGGTCGCTGGCGCGCCTATCCGATCTCGGCCGCGGGCCCGCCTTAGCCTATTTTTTTCTAACTGATCCCGGTCGCAGCAAAAACCTTCCTTGCCGCATCGGACGTCAGTTGACGCGCCAGGCGGCGCGCTGCGTCGGGTGACGCGCTCGATGCGGTGGCGGCGGCGTCGTAGCTGGTGACGTTCTGGATCTCGTCGGGCAACGGCGCCGCGAGCTTGACCCGGCAGCCCTTCGCGATCATCACCATGACCTCCGAGATCTGCGCGAGGCCGACCGCGCCGGGCCCCTTCTGCTCGACCGTCTTCATGACCGCTCCGCCGGTGTCCACGACGACGATCTTCGCCCCCAGTTCCTTGTCGAGTCCCAGCTTCTCCATGAGCTTCGCGGAATAGATACCACTGGAAGCCTTGTTGTAGATCACCGCGGTGGCGGCCGCCAGCGTCCTCCTGAACGCGGCCGTGTCGGAGACGTCGGGCGCCGGGGCGCCGGCGTGAACTACAACGCCCATGCGTGAGCGCCCGACGAACCCCCGGGTACCGGCAGCAATATTCCCCAGCTTCTGGAATTCATCCATCGCCGCCGGCGGCGCGACGATGACGTCCGCGGCTTCCCCCGCTGCGATGCGCTTGCGCAACTCCGGTGCGGTGTTGAACTCGACGGTGACACGCGTGCCGGTCGCGCGCTCGAATTCCTTCGCGACCTGCGCCACGCCGCTCTTCACTGCGCCGGCGCTCAATACTTTCAGGGTGCTAATTGGGCTAGACATGTTGGGATATTGTGTTGGTTCTGGAATGGGAAAGGGGTGACTCGTTGCACGTTACTCGTGGAACGGGAAAAGCGTGACTCGTTGCTCGTTACTCGTGGAACGGGAAAAGCGTGACTCGTTGCTCGTTGCTCGTTACTCCCCTCACCCTAACCCTCTCCCCAGGTTACTGGGGAGAGGGGTTTCATACTTACTGTTCACCCATCACCCATCACCCGTCACCCGTCACTCGTCACTCGTCACTCGTCACTCAATGCCCGCGGCGACGAACAGCGGCTTGCCCACGGGACCGCCGAGGAACTTCACCAATGCCTGCGCCACTTCCTTGTTGGCGCCGGCGCTCATCGGCACCGCGATGTAGGCCGTGAGGTTCTGGATCTCCGCCGGCAACGGACCAACCAGGCGCAGTCCCTTCTCCTTGTACTGGAGGATCTCGGTGATCGGGCCGAAGCCGACTTCCTTGCCCTTGCCTTTCAGCACATGCTCCATGACTTCGGCGCCGGTGGCATAGCGCGCGGCCCTGGCTTCGATCTGCTCGTAAACCCCCATCTTCTTGAGCAGGCCTTCGAAATAAAGACCGCTCGAGGCGCGATTGAAGACGATGGACTCCGCTTCCAGCACGGTACGCTTGATCGCTTCCGCGTTGGCGATATCCGGCACCGGCGCGCCCGGCCGTATGACCACGCCCATTCCCACCTTGCCGATGTCGACGCCGCCTGCCTCGACTTTGCCGGCCGCGGCAAAGTCCTTGACGGCAGCGGGCGGCACGATCACCACATCGAAGGTTTCGCCCGCGCCGACGCGCTTGCGTATCTGGGGCGTGGTGTTGAACGTGATCTTCACCGTGTGGCCGGTCTGTTTCTCGAACGCGCGCGCCGCGGCATGCAGCCCCGGCTCGACTGCGCCGCCGGACAGCACCGTGATCTCCGCAGCGTGGACCATCCCCGACAGCATGAACACCAGACCCGTGACAACAGCACTTGCTCTAGTCATATCGCTTCTCCTGTTATTAGGACCCGCTTCAATACCAGCCACGGAATCAAACGGAACGACACGGACAATAGCCCACCCGGGTAACTTCCTCACTGCAATCATTTTCGTGTGCTTCCGTGGCTGAAACGTTTTTTGAAGTGACTTCCAGTTCGTATTACTCCGCTCAATCGATTCCGGTCGCCGCAAATACCGCCCTGGCCTCGGGCGCGGCCAGGAAACGGGCCAGTGCCCGCGCGGCTTCCTGCTCGCGGCTCGCCGCGGTCACCGCGGCGCTATAGGCCGTCATGTTCTGGATTGCGTCGGGCAGCGGCGCCACCAGCGCGATGGCCACGCCCTTGTCGGTGAGCTCGCTGATCTCGGCGAGCTGGCCGACGCCGACGGCGCGCGCGGCCGAGCCCGCGACATGCTCCATCACCTTGACGGTATCCGGCAACTTCAGGATCCGCTCCCGCGTCGCGTCCCCGATGCCGAGCTTCTCCAGCAGCTTCACCATATAGATACCGCTCGACGCCACGTTGCAGACGATCGCCTCCGCGTCCAGCATCGCCCGCATGAACGCATCGGTGCTCGATATATCCGGCAGCGCCGCGCCCTTTCGGACCACGATGCCCATCCGCGAGCGCCCCATCATCCCGCGCGTGCCCGCCACGACCTTGCCCTGCTTCTCGAATTCGTCCATCGCCGCCTGCGGCACCACCGCCACGTCGACGGCCTCGCCCGCGAGCACGCGCTCGCGCACGCCGGGTGCGCCGGCGAACTCCACGCTCACCCGGTGCCCGGAACTCTTCTCGAAATCCGCCGCAAGCCGCGACACGCCGCGCTTTACCGGGCCGGCGCCCAGTATCTTCAGTGTTGTCATGAATTCAATTCAGTGACGCAGTGACGAAGTAACGGAGGCCGCGCGAAACGCGGCATTTGTCATCCCTCATCCCTCGGATTAGTCCGCCTTCGCTCCCGACTCCTTGATCACCTTCGCCCACCGCGGAATCTCGACCCGCATGAACTCGGTGAGCTGCTTCGGCTCGCCGCCGATGACCTCGGAACCGAGAGTCAACAACCGCTCGCGCATGTCGGGAGCCTGCAGGAGCTTGTTGAACTCGCGGTTGAGCCTCGCGATCACCGGTTGCGGGGTGCGCGCCGGAACGACCACGCCGTGCCAGGTGATAGCGTCGAATCCCGGCACGCCGGCTTCGGCCACCGTCGGCAGGCTCGGAAAGCTCACCGAGCGCTTCGCGGTGGTGACCGCGAGCGCCCGCAGCTTGCCCGACTTGATGTGGCCCTGCACCGACAGCGCGGTCGCGAATGTGAACTGGGTTTCGCCCGAGAGCATCGCGAGCGCGGCCGGGCCGCCGCCCTTGAAGGGAATGATGGTGTATTCGACGCCTGCCATCCGCTTGAACAATTCGCCCGCGAGATGCCCGGTCGTGCCGGGGCCGGGCGATGCGTAGTTGAGCTGCCCGGGCTTGGCCCGAGCCAGTGCAATCAGCGCCTTTACTGAATCCGCTGAAACGCCGGGATGGACCACCAGCACGTTGGGCTGCGAAGCCACCAGCACCACCGGCGCGAAATCCTTGACCGGATCGAACGCGAGCTTGGAATAAAGGCTGATGTTAACGGCGAGGATGCCGTTGTTGCCGAGCAGCATCGTGTAGCCGTCGGGCGCGCTGTGCGCCACGATCTCCGCCGCGATGTTGCCGCCCGCACCGGCGCGGTTGTCGATCACGACCGGCTGGCCGAGGCCCTCGGAGAGCCGCGTCCCGATGGCGCGGGCCATGGTGTCGCTCGCGCCGCCGGGGGCGAAGCCGAGCACGAAACGAATTGGCCGGACCGGATATTGCTGCGCTGCGGCTGGCAGCACCACAGCCGCTGCCAGCACGCCGCACAGCAATAGCAACGCGGAACGACGCATGATGAATGACGAGCGGGCTGCCTGGCCCCGGGGCTGCCGTTTGCCTTCGGATCTATCGCCCATCACCCATCACCTATCACTTATCACCGCGGTCAACTGCGCGCGGAGGTGCAAGCTTAGCATGGCGCCGCCGCCGGCCACCGGTCGTCTACTTAATGTCACGCCCCTGTGCTATTCTCATCTGCGCTGTTCGCCCGCGGCCCGCTTCCGGGCCGCCGCAGTTCCGGAACTCTAGGAGGGTTTAATGAGACAATCGCAACGCATCCGTGGCGTGCTCTCCCCCGTCGTCACCCCTTTCGGGAAGGACCTGAGCCCCGATCCCCTGCGCTTCATCGCGCACTGCCGCTGGCTGCTGACGCAGAACTGCGGCCTGGCCGTGTTCGGCACCAACAGCGAGGCGAACTCGCTCTCGGTCAACGAGCGCATCGCGCTGCTCGACTCCCTGCTGGCCGCCGACGTCGATCCCTCGCGCATGATGCCCGGCACCGGCTGCTGCGCGCTGACCGATACGGTGCGGTTGACCGAGCACGCGGTCAAGGCGGGCTGCGCCGGCGTGCTGATGCTGCCGCCGTTCTACTACAAGGACGTCTCCGAGGAAGGCCTCTACCGCAACTTCTCCGAAGTGGTCGAGCGCGTCGGCGACGCGCGGCTGCGGATCTACCTCTACCACATCCCCCCGGTCGCGGTGGTCGGCATCACGACGGGCCTGGTGGAGCGGCTGCTGAAAAAGTATCCGACCGCGATCGCCGGCATGAAGGACAGCTCCGGCGACTGGAACAACACCAGGACCTTCCTCGATGCCTTCGCCAAATCCGGCTTCGATATTTTTCCGGGCAGCGAGTCCTTCCTGCTCGCCGGCCTGAGAAACGGCGGCGCCGGCTGCATCTCGGCCACCGCCAACGTGAATCCCGCCGCGATCGACAGGCTTTACCGCGAGTGGCAGAAACCCGACGCCGACCAGCAGCAGGAAGCCCTGAACGCCGTGCGCAAGGCCACCGGGCAGTACGTCATGATCCCGGCACTCAAGCAGGTCGTCGCCCACTACGCCGGCGACCCGGTGTGGACGACGGTTCGGCCGCCGCTCACCGAACTCACCGCCGCGCAGGCGAAGAAGGTCATCGACGACCTGAAGAAGCTCGGCTTCGACATGCCGGGGCTGGCCGACGCCGCGCGAGCCGCGGCTTGAAGGATGAACGTGGAACGTGGAAGGATGACACCACGCTTCGCGTGATTTCAGCGTAGTCCCGCCCTTTCACTCACGTTCGGGCGGAGCAGGCGAAGTTTCTCTGGCCGTACGTCAGTGAAAGGCCAGGACCTTCATGTCAAGCGAGGCTTGACGGTCGTCCTTCATCCTTCATCCCTCATCCCTCATCCCTTGTGCAACCGGCGACATAGGTAACAGATCTGTCCGACGACATGGGTAACACTTTTAATTAATGAAGCGTCGGTATTTCAATCATTGTTTCGATCGGGTCAATGCGGGTTGCGCGCGCATTGAGCAGGCCCACGGCAAGGGGTCCCACGTGTACGCGCCAGATGCCGTCATCGATGGGATACAGGCCGACGGTCTCGCCGGCGAGGATCCCAGCCACATACCATTTGTGGCCGATCCAACCGATGCAGCCGCTGGGCATGACTCGCCGCTGTTCGAAAACGCTGGGGTAGATAAACTCGGGCAGGCGCTTGGGATAAGAGCGTGCAGAAACGGTGTAGTGCATATGGGGCGTCTGCCCCTTGAGCGCCTGGTGCGGCCTCTCATTGTTATATTCGCGCCGAAAGCGCTCAAAGGCGCGTTGCTGGGCGTGCAAGTTTGCGCCAAGGGCACAGGCGCGCTTCAGAGTACCGTGCAGCCGCTCATGCCGGGCGTTTTGCTGGGGCTGACCGGCACGGATGCGCTCGGGCAGGATTCCCAGCCTCAGCCACCACAGCGACAGGCGAGAAATGCCGCCCAAGGCCGAGGAGGCAAAAGGCGCGCCGTTGTCGGTGCGGATCGCCGTGGGCATCCCATACTCTTGAAACACCCGCTCGAACCAAGGCCGCACCTGCTGGAACCGCGGGTGCAGAAGTCCCCTGCAGCACAGCAGATACCGGCTATAGGCATCGCTCACCGTAAGTGGATAACAGTAGCGCCTGTCACCGGTACGAAACTGCCCTTTGAAGTCAGCGCCCCACAATTCATTGGGCGCCACCGCGACCACAAAGGGAGCTCCATAAGGAGTGCGGCTACGCGAAGGGTGGCGCGGCTTAACCAGGCCACGGCGTGCCAGCAACGACGCTACTGTGGACGCCGCGGGCAATGCCAGTCCAGGACGGTGCAGCGCAAACCATTCCAGCAGCTTCTGCGGACCCCAATCCGGATGACGCCCCCGCAATTCAAGCAGCGCCGCCTTGACCGGTTCGCTCACAGCGTAGGGGCGCGAAAGCGGTGCGCGCGAGTGATCCTCGAGGCCCGCTATGCCCCGTTGCTGATAGCGATCCCACCACTTGTAGCCCGTCTTGCGGCTCACGCCAAAGACACGGCACAGTTCGCTCATCGTGCGCTCGCCCCGTTCCAGTTCAGCCACAAACCCAATCCGTTCCTTCATGGCACAGGTCTCTTTCCAGCTCATAGACAGGTCCTCCCTGCCTATATGCTCTCAACCTGTTACCCATGTCATCGGACAACTGTTACCTATGTAGCAGGATAGGACCCCTCATCCCTCATCCCTCATCCCTCATCCCTCCCGTCACGGTGCGCCGAGGA
>Ga0208454_1001142_pt1 | contig 11591 bp, 2 predicted proteins | sample EasRivMeERMZT100_FD_187530 | JGI IMG/M metagenome (GOLD analysis project Ga0208454, IMG submission 187530) | Soil microbial communities from meander-bound floodplain in the East River, Colorado, USA - East River MetaG ERMZT100 (SPAdes) (version 2) | ecosystem: Environmental > Terrestrial > Soil >...
CCTCCGCTCACCACTACGCAGTAGTTGCCCGCGTTGGTGGCGTTAAGATTCGTCAGCACCAGACTGCTGTTGGTCGCGCCCGTCACATTCGTCCCGTTCTTCCTCCATTGATAACTCAACGGTCCTGTTCCATCGGCCACGGTGCTCAACGTCACGCTGCTGCCGGGACAGTTGGTTTGATTGGACGGGCCGTTCGCAGTCACCGGCACGTTGATCGTCAGGGCGCCGCAGTTGGTCACGCTGTTGCAGGCTCCGCTTACCACCACGCAGTAGTTGCCCGCGTTGGTGGCGTCCAGGTTGGTCATCACCAGACTGGCGTTAGTCGCGCCGCTGAGGCTCGTTCCGTCCTTGCTCCATTGATAGCTCAACGGTCCGGTTCCATTGGCTACCGTGCTCAAGGTGACGCTGCTTCCAACACAGTTGGTCTGATTGGACGGGCCGCTCGCAGTCACCGGCAAGTTGATCGTCAGGGTGGCGCAGTTGGTCACGCGGTTGCACGCTCCGTTCACTACCACGCAGTAGTTGCCCGCGTTGGTGGCGTTAAGATTCGTCAGCACCAGACTGCTGTTGGTCGCGCCCGTCACATTCGTCCCGTTTTTGGTCCATTGATAACTCAACGGTCCTGTTCCATCGGCTACAGTGCTCAACGTCACGCTGCTGCCGGGACAGTTGGTCTGATTGGACGGGCCATTCGCAGTCACCGGCACGTTGATCGTCAGGCTGGCGCAGTTGGTCACACTGTTGCAGGGCCCGTTTGCCACTACGCAGTAGGCGCCGGCATCGGCGGCGTTGAGATTGGTCAGCACGAGACTGCTGTTAGTCGCTCCATCGAGATTCGTCCCATCTTTGCTCCACTGATAGCTCAACGGTCCCGTCCCGCTCACGACAGTGCTGAAGGTGACACTGCCGCCCGGGCAGTTGGTGCGGTTGCTCGGTCCGCTGATGGTGATTGGCGTGTTGACATTGAGTGTGCCACTCTTAATCACGGTCGCCGGGCCGTAGTTGACCTCCACGCTGTAAGGTCCGGCATCAGTCGCAGTGACATTGGTGAGCAGCAGCGAACTATTTGTCTCTCCCACCAACACGTTTCCAGCCTGGCGCCAAACAAAGGTGAATGGCCCGCTTCCCACAGGTGCCGTACTGAAGAGCGCATCTCCTCCCGGACATTGCGCCAGGTCCTGCAAATCATTATCAGCCTGATGGGCGCTGACGGAAACAGTCGACAGGCCTGGGTAGGAAACATTGAAGTTAGCCGTAGCATCATCGGTATCGCCGTCCTCAATAGCACCGATGGCCACTGCTCGAGCAATGTTCCAATTGGTCGGATTAAAGACCAGAGCAGCGCCGGCGCTTACACGCAGGTTAGTGTTTCCGCTGGAGAAGGCCGTGACGACTGTGACGTTGGTCAAAGGTTGGGCGTTCAGACGCACGGTAAAAGTTCTGTTAGTGCCTTCAGGCACCAGGAGCAGGTTGGTCGAAAGCACCAAGAATTGCTCGTCGTTGTCGGCCTCGATGGCGCTGACGATCTGATTGCTCACGCCAGCCAGGAAAATGGTGAAGCCGGCCAGTCCATTAGCCGCGTCGTCGTCTTCGGCATCACGCACCGCGACCGTTTGAGACACGTTCCAGTTGGCCGGATTGAAAGTGAGGGTGCCGCCATTGACGACGCTGAGATTGGTATCACCGCTGACTCGGGTCGTGGTGACAGCAATACTGTTCGTGGGTTGAACATTTAGACGAACCGTAAAGACGTTGGTGCCGCCTTCCAGCACCGTGATTAAGCCCGGGTTGGCCGAACTGAGCAATCGAAGCCGGTAGAATCGCATGGGCTGTTGGCCTCCACCGGTGTCATTCACTTCGACCGTATGCCCGGTGCCAGGGATGTCATCCGCAACCGTCGTCCACAGAAGTGTTCCGAGGTCTTCCGTGCGTTCCACGCGATACAAACTGCCGGGAACGGTGAGGAAGCTGATGATTGCGTCTGTGTCGGCCAATCGTATGTCTGTGATGCGCAAATTCTCCACGGTTGAAAGCAGCAGACCAAGAACGTCGTTATTCACTTCAATGGCTTTAACAGTGTGATTGGTCATACCCGGACCAGAGAGAACAAAATCCGCCTGGCCGTTCACCAGGTTGTCATCAGCGGAAGCACTGATGGTTACGGTTTGAGCGGCGTTCCAGTCCGCCGGAGTGAACACCAGGCTGGCTCCGGCGGTCACAGTCAGGTTAGTGTCACCACCAGTGACAGCGGTGATGTTGACGGTAAGATTGCTGGAGGGTTCAGCGGTGAGACGCACCGTAAAGCTGCTGCTGCTTTCTTCGGGCACCAAGAGTCTGTTCGTCGAGACTATCAACTGGACGAGGTCTTTATCCGCTTCAATGGCCGTGAGCACCAGATTACTCAACCCGGCTGAAGAAACTGTAAAGGTGGCCTGGTCGTTGATCCCATCGGCATCTACGGCTGCGTTGAGCAAGACGGTCTGGGCTATGTTCCAGTTGGTCGCGGCGAAAACGAGCGTCGCGCCGTCGCCGACGCTCAAATCCGCATCGCCACTGGTGTGGACAGTGGTAACCGTCACCAGGTTGGTCGGCTGGGCGGTTAGACGCACCGTGAACAGATTGCTGGCACCTTCGGGAACGGTCACCACATTGGTGGACAGCACCAGACGGACGGTGTCGTCATCGACCTCCACTGCTGTGACCGTTTGACTGGTTAAGCCAGCAGAAGAAACAGTGAAAGTAGCCTGGCCATTCACAATGTCATCATCCGCGGCGGCTCCGACGGTGACTTGTTGGGCCACGTTCCAGTTGTTGGAGGTAAACGTGAGAGCAGCTCCAGCGCTAACACTCAAGTCGGCGTCACCGCTGTTGAAAGCGTTAACCACCGTGACCATGTTGGTGGGCTGGGCGCTCAGGCGCACGCTGAAGGTACTGCTGCTGCCTTCCGGCACCGTGATGCGATTCGTCGAAAGCACGATCCCCTGCACGTCGTTGTCAAGAATCATCACGCTGGCTGCATTACTGGACGCGTTAATCGCATAGGCGGTGTTGGTACTAATCGTGAGGATGACGGACTCGATCGGTTCGACCAGAAAATCGTCCACGGGCGTCAGCGCAATTGTGCCGGAGGCCGACCCATTCGAAATCGTCACGGTCCCGGAGAGCGCGACAAAGTCACTGCCGTTGGCGGCGGTCCCGCTCATCGCGTAGTTGACGGCCAGTGATCCTGCCGTGCCTCCGATCCGGCTCACCGTGAAAAGGCCCCCATTCGGGGCCGTCTCCGAAGCATTGGCATCCGTCGCAGCGATGCTCACAATGGGAAGGATGGTCGTAACGGCCGCAGCGGTGTTGTTGGTGGGGATAGGATCGCTCGTTACGGAATAGATCGAGGCGCTGTTAGTAATTCTGCCAGCCGCAATTGTCGTCGCCGTAACGGTGATTGTAACTCTGGCGGTATTGGTAATCGAACCAAGTTCGCAGGTGACAACACCGCTGCTATTGGTGCAACTGCCCAGGGTACTCGTCGCGGACACAAAACTCAGGTTCCCCGGAAGCGGGTCGTTGATAATCACGCCCGAGGCGGCGTAAGGGCCACGGTTCGTAATCGTAATGGTGTAGGTGAGATTGCTGCCGAATATGATCGGGTCAGGCGCATCGACTTTGGAAATCGCAAGGTCGGCCAGGCTGTTGATCCCGCAGCAGATCGGATCGCCCTGACTGGCCATCGTTATTCTCCAGCCAGCTGTGAAGCTCCCGCCATCGCCGCCAACGTCATCAAAAACATAGAGCGACCACGCGCCGTTCGGATCCTCACCGTTGAAGACCGACAAGAGCGGGTTGTCATATGGCCCTGGCGGCGCTGGCGGATCGAAGCTATCCTCCGCATCATAGTTGGACGGCTTGTAGGTTCCCGAGACGATTTGATCGAACTCCGGCAGAAAATTCGACGCAGCGTCATCAAATTTCAACGTGACGCCGCTAATACCTCCCGCGATACCTGCATCCGACATCAGCATCACCATTTGTCCCATCGGTCCGACCAGCAACACATCCATATCGGCCGGGTACGTGTGATCGATGTTGGTGAGCGTGACAGTCACCTTCGTGACCGCCCCTGTGATGCCGGAGACGGTGATGGTGGAAGGATAGGGATCCGCTGGTCCGCCTTCCAGAACGGTAAGCAAACTCGAGTTTGCGAAGACGTTCGTGCGGAAGGAAAATCCTCCCACACGGAACGTATTGGTCACGAAGCCCAAATCATTCGGCCCATCCTGAAGCTGAAGCACTGCATAGAGACTCTCGCCGCAATTACCGCTGCCACTGAAAGTAAAGGAGCGGCTGACTGCCGGCCCACCAACGGTGAGCGCTCCATAATTCTGCGCGCCGCTCGGGGAAACTACTCCGCCGACCGCTCGCAACGTAGCCACCAAATTGTTCGCGTTCGCCGGACCGGCGCTGACATTTCGCAATGAGAAACTCACGGTCACGGTTTCGTCGGGATCGATTCCCATATTGGCAGGGCTGCAATCCTCGGCCGTCACCGCGGTTGCCACGATCCGGATCGTGGGAAAAGGATCGTCATTGGCGATGGTGGCTACACCTTGGCCGTCGCCAATGTTCGCATTGACCTCGTTGAACAAGTTCACAAAAAACGTCTCGTTCGATTCGTTCAAATTATCGCCGACAAGAGCAACGAACACTGTTTTGTTCGTTTCACCTGCATTGAACACGAGGGTGCCGTTGGTCGATGCGTAATCCGCAGGCGCCGTGGCCGTGCCATTGGCGGTAGCAAAATTGACCGTCACCTCCTGTCCGCTGGCGGCTGACAAGATCACCGCCAGGCCAGCAGCGACATTGCCTTCAGGTCCAAACGCATCCGCGATCGAAACGGACGGCAGTGGATCATCATCGGTAATGAGACCGGCCCCTTGGCTGACCCCAAACGTGGCATTGACCGGATTGAACAGATTAACGGAATAAAGCTCCGTCGCCTCGTTAAGCACGTCTCCACGCGTCACGACAGTGATCGTCTTTTCCAAGTCGCCAGGATTAAAAGTCAGAACTCCATTTGTGCTGATGTAATCGCTCCCAGCATTGGCCGTGTCGTCAGCCGTGGCATAATGAACCGTGACAGTCTGGCTGCTGAATTCAGAAAGACTGACAGTGAAGACCGCGTTAGTGGTGCCCGTATCGCCCTCCGCCACCTCCGCGGTGGTAATGGAAAGGACCGGTGTGGTCACCGTGGTGAGCACAGTGACGCTGTTGTTGGTGGAGACAAAGTCCGGTTGATTGACGATGACGCGGGCCTGGTTAGCGAGGATTCCCGGCTGGGGCGGAGTTACTGAAATCGTAACCGTAGCGGCGGCATTGCTGGGGAGAGTGCCCAGATTGCACCTGACGATCCCGCTGTTATTGCTGCATGAACCTTGCGAGGAAGAAGCCGAGCCGAATATCACGCCCGCGGGCAGTATATTTGTAACAATCACCCCAGTGGCGGAGGCCGGACCCGTGTTAGTAACATTGAGTGTATAGGTCAACGGATGTCCGACGACCAAAGGATCGGGCGAATCCGACGCGCTAATCCTTACATCGACCGCATTCGTGGGAACGCAGCAGTTCGGATCCAAAGTGGTTATTGACAGCGACCAGCCCCCGGCCAGAGTTCCCTCATCCCCCACCGTATCGTCTGCAATGAACAAGTTCCAGGTCCCATTGGGGCTGGTGCCATTGAAAACGGATAACGCAGTTCCATAGGGTCCGGCAGGGACAGGACTGGGCAAAACGTCGCCGGATTCGTAGTCGCTGGGTCTGAACGTTCCGGAAACGATTTGTGATGCATTGGGCAAAAGCTCGCCGGCCAAATCATCGAACGTCAGTGTAACATTGGTCAGATCCCTTTCCTGGCCCGCATCAGACATTAAAATCACTTTCTGGCCCTCGGGGCCGACCAACAGAATGTCCAGATCATCCGGCCAGGTGTGGTTGAGATTACTCAGCGTGACCGTGAGTTTAATGACCGTGCCCAACAGCCCGGAAACAATGTTGGTGGACGGATACGGCGTCGCCCTGCCGAGCGGAGGCATGGCAATGAGGTTTGTTTTCCGAAACGAAGTTTGGTTTGTGAGAAAATTCCCAAGATTCAACGTGACGGTCGCGATACCGTAATCGACGGAGCCATCCTGAAACTGCAATGCGGCCAGAATCGTTCCTCCACAAAACCCGCTGGCCGTGAAACTGAATGGCCTGGATACCGCGGCGCCGCCCGCCACCAAGACGCCGTAAGTTTGGGGGCCACTGGGTGAACTGACGCCGTCTGCCACGCGCAAGGTTGCCACCAGGTTGCCGGTATTCTCCGTCCCAAGATTCTTCAAAGCAAAATTCACCGTCACCATTTCTGCGGGATCGATGAGGCCGTTGTTGCAGTTCTCACTCGTGAGGACAGCGCTATCAATGGTGAAGTGGGTTTGGTTTACCGTGACCAGCGCGGTGGCTGCGTCGTTGGCCGAATTGGTATCAGTAATGGTCGTTGTGACACTGGCGGTGTTGGTGATCGTGCCAAGATCATTGGGGGTGACGACGATGGTAACGGTCGCGGTCCGCCCATTGGTGATAGTTCCCAAGTTACAACTGATCGTGCCCAATTGGTTCACACAACTGCCTTGACTCGCTGTGCTGGAAACGAAATTGACGTTGCCGGGAAGCACGTCGGTGACGGTGACACTACCCGCAGTGGATGGTCCCCGATTTGTGATGATGAGCGTGTAAGTGAGGCTCCCGCCAAAGAAGACAGGATTTGGAGTGGCCACGTTGCTAATGGCAAGGTCAGTCAGCGGGATTACTGTCACCACGAATTGTTGCGTAACCGTATTCTGCCCGCCATTCGCTGTGCCGCCGGTATCCTGCACGATTACATTGATGGTGGCCGTGCCGGAGGCGTTGTTTGCCGGACTGAAAGTAAGAGTACCTGTGGGATCAGGACTGCTATAGTTTACGCCGGGATTCGGAATAAGGGCCGGATTGCTGGATGTGGCCGCGACGGAGAGCGATTGATTTTCGTTGGCTGGACCGAAAGTGATGCCGGACAGATTCACGGTCTGAAGTCCACCATTCACGAACACGGTCAAATTACTGATCGCATCCAGCGTAGGTGCATCGTTCACTGCATTCACGGTCAAAAGGAAATCGCGCGCTGTGATATTCGTGCCGTCGCTGGCCGTGATGGTGATAGTGGACATTCCATACCCGTTCGGCAAAGGCGTGAGAGTGATGCTGCGATTTGTCCCGCTGCCGCCCATCGATATGTTTGCGTTGGGCACGAGACTGGTATCGGAGGAATTGGTGGACAGGATCAAGGCCGAGGCGGTGGTTTCAACGTCGCTGACAGTAAAGGTAATGTTGGTGGACGTGTCTTCGTTAATCACCCGACCGCTGATGGCTGAAATCACTGGCGCATCGTTAACTGCTTTGACTGTCAGGACGAAGCTATTGCTGCGGGCCGCCATCCCGTCGCTCACGACGATCGTAATCGTCGATGTTCCGTGTTGATTGGGCGCTGGAGTAATGGTTACGGTTCGATTCGAACCCGTGCCGCCTGAATTGATATTGGCATTGGGGACGAGACTTGGGTTGGAAGAATCAACGTCGAGACTCAAGGAATTGGCGGGCGTTTCCGCATCGCTAATGCTGAAATCAATTGCGCCGGTGGGTGTGTCTTCGTCTGTCATTTGGTCGCCGATTGCGGAAATTGTGGGGACGCCGTTGATTGAAAACACCGAGCTCAGACCATTGGCCAACCCAGGCGCGCCGGCGGTCAACTGCTTATTCGTGCCGCCACTGCCAATACTTAGATCGGTATAGCTGACCGTGCCACTTCCCCCGGACGTACCGATATTCAACACCGTTGTCCCCTGGAGAGGACCAGTTCCGGACGTGAGTGTGACCGTCACGTTCAGGCTGGCGGGTAAACCCGAAGAAGAATTGTTGCCAAACTGATCCTGCGATTTGACGACGGGTTGGACACTGAAGATGGAGCCGGCGTTAGCCGAACCGGGTTGAGTAGTGAACACAACCTTCGCTGCCGCACCGACCACTTCGGAAAGAGTGCCGAAGCTCGTCCCGCCAGAGCCGTTTGCATTCCCGGTGGCGATAATCCCGGTAATGGTGGCCGAGCCGCCTCCGGGAGAAGGGCGAAAAATCTGGCCGCTTGCCAGGGGAGTGCCTGCGGTTGGCCGCACCTGGATGCGAGTCACGCTTCCAACGGTTAGCCTGTCCACGTTGCTTGTCCCACTGATAGTGAGCGTAATGGTGATGGTGGTCGAATCCGTCATCGCGATCGCGGCGGAAGTAATGTCCTGGCCCGACGTAAAGGTGATGTTTGGTGTGACGGCTGTATTGAATTGGAATCCAGCCGGCGCTTTGAGAACCAAGGTCACATTGTTGCCGCTGGCAAAGTTGTCCCGGTTGGGATTGCTCGTCTCATCGATGACAATCGGCCCCAGACTGGTCCACATGGGCGACGAAGCGTTGGCCGCCTTGTCAGCCGAGATGTTCACCCCATTGGTAGCGGGAGTAATCGTGACCGCACCAAAGGCTTTGGTTGCGCACAACAAAACCAGTCCCAGGGTCACGAGGATGATGCGATCCAAGCGAAAGATCTCAGGAATACAACGAAGGACAGCCTGGCGAGGTACGGACAACAACATGTATTTCGCGCGGTCCTTGCTTCGGCTCCGAAACCTACGGTTTGCCGCGGTGGATTTCGGATTCCTCCTTTGTGGAGTTCCTTTCCGGGTTCAGGGACGCGGTTTAGTATTGCCTATGGCTACGTGGGATGCAAGCCGAATGGAACGTATTTTTGGCGTTTTGACGGTCTGCTTTAAATGCAGCAGGCGGGTCATCGCTGACCCGCCTGCTGTTGTGTTTCTAAGTCGATGTTATGGTTTCGCCAATCCAGGGCCGGTTGGATTGTGTGGGTCGCAATTCTTGATCTGCGGATGGATCTGATGATTGCCATGCAGCAACTCTCCACCATCGTCGATGTTCGGAGTGCGCACCTGATCGGGTAAAGCTCCTCCGTTAGGTGGAGCCGGGAATCTGATCAGGCCCACGGTACTCGTATCTTCGCCGGGGCAGATGTTGCCATTACAGTTATTCACATCACATCCAGCACCCGTGCCCGAGGCGCCGCCGTCTCGGAAGTTGATCCCGTTGCAAGCCGAGATGGCATTGCGGAAGGCCAGCAACCCGTCCGCCGGATTTCTCAACCTGGCCTCTTCATCTTCCGTCAATACCCAGATGCGGATACGATATCGATCCGGAACGCGATTCGGCTTGCCGTTGGAATCAAGCGCATGGGCGTTACCGGGCTCGCCGCGATCTTCAATATCCACGCGGAACAGGCAAGCTCGCGGGCGGCGGTGACCAGGTTCACATGTCCAGTCACCCACACCGGTGAAGGTGATCTTGTTGGCGGGCGCCTTACGCGGCTGTGGTCCCGTGCTACGGTCACCGCACAGATCTCCGATCGGCGCAAGCAGGTCATAACTACAATCGGCATTCACATTGGTCTCAAGGCACGCGCAGGTCAGCGTGTCATAGAAACGCGCATGGAAGTTGCCGCGCAGCCCACCCTTCTTGTGCCGGACATGCGTCCAGCGACCGTGGATGCAAGGATTACCCAGCTGCCAGTTGGGCAGGGTCGTGTCAATCGAGCAAGTGTCCTGACCCACCGGCGCGCCTACCTGGCCGCCATGAGTGACGTAGCGCACATCCGCATCCGGGCAAACAATCGGGTCGTCTTGTCGGCCGCCACCAGTCACACGGCAGGCTTCCGGTGGACTGCACATTACGGCCGCCACGCACTCGCTGGTGGCTGTGACTGTCGTGTTAGTCTTTGTAGTGACACAGATGTTGGTTCTAGTCGTATCAACCACAGCACTGACAGTAACAGTGTTGTTCGATGGACTAGGCGGACACGTGATCATTATCGCCTGACCGCCGCACAAGCTGACCGTTACCGGGGTGCCCGGCGACAGATTGACCGTTATGGGCGGACAGTTGAAGTTTTCATCGTTGATGGTAACAACCAACGGTAAACTCCTGGTAGTGCTTACGGTTACCCTGTAGAAGACTGGTGTCGTAGCATTGAATGGGACTTCCACTTTAGTATCCCAAGTAACATTGTCCAAGGATACTTCTTTCTCGCAAGCGACGTCGAACGGTATGATTTCCACCCTGTTGGTGTCTTTCGTCTCGGGAACCGCTTGACCGGAAGTTGTCACTACCCCGTTAACAGTGACGATATTAATTGTGTTTTCTCTGATCTCCACAGGACTGATGACGCAGAACGTCGTGCACTCGCCGGGCTGCAGCACTGTTCCCACAGCTAGCGGAAGCGCACCAGCGCACTCACCAAACCTGGAATTGACGCTGGTTGGGGTCCCGTCTGGGTGCGTATCAGTGATGCTAGTGATTCTTACCGGCGTGTTGCTGACATTGCACACTTGATATCGGTAACAAAACGCTGGGAATTGGTTGTCCGTATAGGCTCCCCGCGCCAACTTTTGCGTGTTTAAGTCCGGGTTAAAAGGTTCACACGTGTTGGGCAGATAGCAAACCACCTGCTTGTAAACCTTAAGTGCACCTCCGCATACATCCGGCCTCAAAGTCGCCGTGCAAGTATTCGTGCAGCCGTTGGCATCGGTTACCACCACCGTATAGTTATACGTAATGCCCGCTACTGCACATTGATTCGGAAGCGTGCTGACATTGCCCGGGTCAGGGGAGAGAGCAATCGGAGAACGCGACCACCTGAAGCTGTATGGCGCCCTGCCACCAGTCGCCGTGACGGTGAAATTCGTGCAATCGCCTGGGCAAAGTAGGGCGTTTGCCGGAGTTATCGAGCAACTCGGCGATGGGAAGTTGGTCAAACTACCCGTGCACGTGGTTCTGCAAGTGTTCGCATCGACCACAGTGGCGGTGTACGCTCCCCGGGTGCTCACACTGAAGCAGAACTGATTTGGTCCCTGAGGAGCAACCGGAGTAGCGGGCCCCGGTCCACCCAGACTGACTGTGAACGGTCCCCTACCGCCTGTGACATTGACACACAATGTCCCCGATGGCGCTTCAGGACAAACTCCCACATCCGCGATCGTGCAACTCGGCGCTGGGAAGTTGGTCAAACTGCCCGTGCATGTAGTTCTGCAGGTGTTCGCATCGACCACAGTGGCCGTGTACGTTCCTCTGGTGCTCACGCTAAATACGAAGGGGCCGGGTCCGCTTTGCGAAGGCGGTGTGGCAGGACCAGGGCCTGTCAAACTGACCGTGAACGGTCCCCTGCCGCCTGTGACATTGACCGTCAAATTCCCGGAGGTTGCTTCAGGACAAACGCCCACATCCGCGATCGTGCAGCTCGGCGCGGGGAAGTTGGTCAAACTGCCCGTGCATGTGGTTCTGCAAGTGTTCGCATCGACCACGGTGGCGGTGTACGTTCCCCGGGTGCTCACGCTAAACACGAAGGGGCCAGGTCCGCTTTGCGAAGGCGGTGTGGCAGGACCAGGTCCGCTCAAACTGACCGTGAACGGTCCCCTGCC
>Ga0208454_1001143_pt1 | contig 11590 bp, 24 predicted proteins | sample EasRivMeERMZT100_FD_187530 | JGI IMG/M metagenome (GOLD analysis project Ga0208454, IMG submission 187530) | Soil microbial communities from meander-bound floodplain in the East River, Colorado, USA - East River MetaG ERMZT100 (SPAdes) (version 2) | ecosystem: Environmental > Terrestrial > Soil...
GGGCAGCCGCGGCCATAAGTCGAGCCTGCTTCTTGGATTTGCTAGGCATGGAATTTAATTCCCCCACTAGGAGTGTGCTTTAGATTTGGCCCGTTTGTACTGTTTGGCGGCGACCTTGGAGATGCCCTCTTTGGCGACGCCCTTGTTATAGAGAGCAACCGCCACCTGAGCCGCCTTCTTGGGTGTAGGTTTAGCTTTCATGTGAGCCTCGTGGAAAAGGCCAGCCCCGTGGGGGCTGGCGAGTTTCGTTTAGGAAGCAATTTTCTACGCGTTACTACGTTCGTGCGGCAGGACGTATGGGTTAGGCGGCCTCGGCAGGCACATCCATGCCGGTCAACTCGATGTCCGCCGCCTCGTTCAACTGAGCAATACGCTGCTTCGCGAGGGTGCGGTAAACGTCGGCACGGTCCGTAGCCATGAGCTGGGCCGCGAGTTCGTTGACCTGCTCGGTGGTGTGACCGTGCTTGGCCCCGAAAAGACGGACGAGCTTCTCGCGGATCTTGTCCTTGACAATCTTGAGAGTCTCCCGCTCAACCGGGTCGGCCGGGGTGCGCCCACCACCTCCGGTGCGGACACCGAACTGGTAGGACTCCGCATACTCATTGACCTTGGTCTGCCACTCCTCGACAAGTTCCTCATGGAGCGCACCGGCCTCATTAACTGCGCCGTTGTCCTTCTTCATGCGAGCCGCGATGTTGTTGCGGATGTTCTCGCAGAAGGTCTGGCGGATCGAAGAGGCTTCGCCCTCGGTGAGTTCGATGGTCGAGCCGGCCGTGTAGCGGTCAGGCACGGGGATGTCGAAGCCGCGGCCGCAAATTGTGATGTTATCGCTAGGCATCGTTGGATTGTCCTATTTGGTTGTGCCAGGGTTGGCGATTGGTAACTTGGCTCGGTTTTGGCGTGGAGTCAACAACAAAACGTGGGTATTAAACCATATTTTCACCGCATTGTCAACACCTTTTTTCAGTGGTGGATGCATACAGTTCCCTCAACCAATCATCCATCATGTGATTCTCTTCTTCGCGAAGATTGGCCCACTGCGGCCATTTGTTATTTCGTTCCACAACACTATGTTGGAGGGAGTCAATTCGGAGTTCGTCGCGGTCCTGGTTTTGCTTAAACTCCTCATATGTTATGAGCTCTTGGCGAGTAAACCCGGTCGGAGAGGCCACACGGCGAGAGTCCCCCCAGCGAATTACTCGCTGGTATACGGGGGCATATAGTCCCTTGCGAAGCAGGTAGTCTACCTCCGCCCGATCGAGTGTACGCTCCACCCGTGTTATGATGTCGTACACTACGACCTTTGGCTGTGTAGCTGGGGTCTTCCATATAACGGTGTTTATCTTGTTACCAATGCTGCGGCTAACCCCGATGTTCACGTTCTTCATGCGACGAACTCCTCCACTTTGTTGAGCCACTCTCGGGCTACGGCGATGTCCTTCTTTAGTCGTTTCTTCCAGTAGTCGTCAAGCGTATCTCCTAAGAATGCTGCGGGGCTCGAGTCTACAAGACCCTCGCCGGCGCGACGACCGATGAAAGCTTCCCATATCAGTATACTTCTGGTTGTTTCTTTCGAGGTTGTCGGCTTCATAGTTTGAGTTGGGGTCTTGGTTTTCTTTGTTGTCATATTGACTACATTAGAGTCGGGGCGCTTTCCAGCCACTGCCTTTGCTATTGCCTCATCGAAGATTTCTGCTGGTACATCGGCATACTTTTGCCAATCGTGGGACTGTCTAGGAGTTATACCAAGGTCGTCCAATGTTTTTTGTTGCGTAAAACTATTACCGGCGGTAATTCTTTTTTTACGCCTGCCTTTTGATCGGGTCTTGTCCCGTTCCATCTCTTTGAGAAGTTCGCCGGCCCGGCGCTCGGCCCGCTTACGCACCTCAAATGCTTGTTTCTCGAGATCGTAGTTTGCTGATTGCCGAGCGTATTCTTGTACTGCCGCAACTTTGTCGTGGAAGTCTTTTACTTCATCTACAGTGTAGATCTCCGCTATCATACGACAAGCTGCGTCATATTTAAGTGCTCTTGGTGTTACTACTATCGATAGTTCTGTTTTCATGACTGCCCCTATGTAGAATGGTGAATGTACCATATCCATCGCCTACTGTCAACTCCTTTTTTCAGTGGTGGATACATACACATGGCTGAGAATGCCAACCGTGTCCGTCGTTACAGGGGCGAGCCACCGGCGGATGTCTCCCATAACTGTGTCGATGCCCTTAGCCATGATGGTTTGGCCCTTGGTCAAACCATCAAAGGTTGGGCGGCGAACAAAGACGAAGTACTCTAGCGGGGGCGGCATACGAGGATGCGTGTTGTGCCACAAGCTAAGGGCATGTGGCACAACCACCCCTGAAATGGTCCAGGGACCGGGCGCATCGAGCCACTTCGCTGTAGTTGCGACGATGGTGTCCCAATCTTGGAACGTTTCGAGGAGAGAGTCTGTGGTGCGGTGAGGCCCAGGCAATTGATCGGCGAGGGTGGATTTGCCCGAGCGGGGGTGGCCGGCGATTGCTATACGAGCCACTTCTCAACCTTCCGCGTAGCTACCATTGCCTCGGCGCGGAGATCGGCCAAGGCCTGGAGCTTGCGTGTGCGCGGCACGGCTGGATCGCGGATGACTCGGCATATCCGCTTGAACTCGGCTTCGAGGGGGGCGAGGACAGCATCTGGATCTGGCGGTGGCTGCGGAACCGATTTGGGGTCGATGGGCACTGGAACCTCCGTAAGGACAGGATCGGATTGTGCAAAGGCTTTAAGCCAGTCGTATGCTTGACTGTTGGCGCCGTGGGCCGAACCGCTGTTAGGACTAGGTGTCCGATGCAGCTGGGTAAAATCGAAACCCTTGAAGGTTCTCTTTGGTCCCACGAGGAGCGGATGGGGGTGTAGGACTTCGGCCCCATGCTTCTGGAAGGTGGGTGACTCGGTAACGTAGGTGCGGATCACGAAGCCGCCTGTATATTCGACCCAGCTGGTCTGCCGGGTCTTTTGAAGCTCCTTGATTTCTGCGGTCATGTGAGGAAGTCCAATCGGGTTATGTTGAGAGTCTGTTTGGCCCGGGTTTCTATAACATATTTAACATTCATCTCTTGTTCGAGTTCCTCCTCGGTCTTGGCGTAAGGGGTGGGTATGCGGTGCGGATCGAGGTGATAGACGGTGTTAAACTCGAGGCCCTTGGCCTTGTGTCCGGTCAGGAGTTGGATTGCGCCGCCGCGCTTGAATACATCCTCGGCCCGGGCAATAGCCTCTCCCATGGTTTGGGACTGGTTAGCGAATACGCGCAGACAATCGTATTTGTCTGCGGTGGATGCGATAGCCCGGGACTTGAGTTCGGCGGCATGGGCAGCCTTATCAATGGCGTCGAGCATCTCTGTTTGGGTCATGCTTTCAGGGCCCAGCTTCTTGAGGGCGCGTACGAGGTTGGGGCCGATGTCCGACCCAACCAACTTGATGCTGCGCCCCATGCGTAGGAGGCGAAACGCGCAGGATAGGAGCGGGGCGTTGCTGCGGCACACGATTGCGGCATCCTCTGCTATTGACGCCGCGGGCCATTCCTCGAGGTGGTTAACCTCGCCCTCGTCCGCCCACTCGGGATACTTAAAGTGAGGAACGCGCCAATGCGCGTTCCTTACTACGGCGCGGGGGCACCGGAACGAAACACTCAGAGTTCGAACCTCTGTGGAATAGTTCCGATGTAGTACTTCCATCCCGCCCTGCACAGCGCCCCGGAAAGCATAAATACTTTGATATGGGTCTCCAACAGCAATGAGTCGCCCAGTGACGAGCCGAGCAAGCATTGCATGGTTGAGAGGGGAGAGGTCTTGTGCCTCGTCAACCACAACAAGAGGGAACTGCGGCCATGTCCCTCCGAACAGTACGGGCATGTAAACTTGGTCGTCGAAGTCGATTGAGCCATCGAATGCGGCCTGTATTGAAAGGGTGAGAACCTTGTCAAGGAGGTAGCGCTCGAGGTAGGTGGGCTCCACCTCGAAGGGGTCGTCGTGACACAAGGGTGTCATCCCGGCGAACTTGTCGGGTGGGATGTACCCTGAGATTTTGGCGGTGCGAACCGCCGCGAGGATTTCAGGGAAGCTGCGGTAGGCTTCCCCCTTCTCGGTGCGCCCTAGCGGGTCGACGACGGCCTTGAGGATGTCGTAGGTTTTGCGGGTGCTGACGACGAGGCGCCGGCCGATGTGGCGCGCCCAGACTCCGTGCCCGAGGGCGTTGGCGGTCTTGCAGAGGACGTGCCCCGGCATCCGCTTCTCGGCCTCGAGTTGGTTCCGCTTGTTGAACACGACGTAGAGGATAGGTTGGCGATCGTCTACGATCGCCAACCGCTCAACGGTGGTGGTCTTTGCGGTGCCGGCCAGGGCGTTAACGAGCAGCGATTGCTTGGAGGTGAGAGCAAAATTGAGGATGTCGTCCTGTTCGGGGGTGTTCGGCGGATCAAAGGTTTTCATGGTGATTAGTCCATCCTTGAGACTTCGAAGGAGCCGTCGGGCTGCACAATGGCGACCCAGGCGTACTGGTAGAAGCGGACCAGTTCGTCGCGGAAATAGCCCTCGAAGAGGAGTTGGGTAGGAGGGTCGTTGGGGTACTTCATGTTGCCATCAGGGAGCATCTTGAAGCCCTTGAAGGGGGACCACCCGCTGATGTAGTTGGCATGGAACTGCTCGCGGGCCGGGCGCGGGTCGTCCTCGTCGAGGAAGCTTGGGACATATCCAAGCATGTCGGCGGTGGCGCGGGGATGTTTGCGGTGCCAGATCATAGGCCAAGATCCTTTAAGGAGATTTTTGGGGGCGCGCTAGAGGTAGAGGTGATGGGCTGTGGTGGGACGGATGCCTCAAGAAGTTTGCTGAGTTCAAAGAGTTCGCTAGCGACTTCGCTAGCGGCGACGATTGCTAGGATGTTGCGAGCCTGATCGAAGATCGCCCAGTTCCCAGATCGGAGGCCGAGGACTCGGAGGGTGGCCGGGCCATGCACACGCGACAGCGCTTCTTGTTCATCGTGGGTCATCTTCACTCCTTGCGTTGTGTCCTGAAACAAAACCAAAAGCCCAGACGGCCACGATGCCGCAAAGCAGTTTAAGAGCAGCGGAGGCCTTAGTCGATGCCACCCCATCTGTCCAGTATTCTGCGGTGCAGATGGCGAGGACACCAAGGAAAGCCCACCACCCACCTCGTCTAATTGCATCTGTGGAACGTTCAGGTGTCATTTGGGGAAATCCTTTCTCAGCTTGATGAAGCGGTTGTAGCTGTCATCGGAATCGGGCTGAGGCATATTGCCGTAAAACGGAGTGATGTAATCGCCGCGGCGTACAACTTCGATAAGATCGGAGCAATCGGTTGGTTCCATCACTGGCCAATTACTAGATAGGAGATGAACGCTGTGCAGCCATGCGATACGGGAATTCCAGCGTAATCGGCGCAGCTCCTTATCAATCGCTTTAAGATCTGGTGACATCAAGGCCCACCGTGGTTCAGGCTGGACGGCCACAATGGCTCGGTACGCTGGGCCCAATCGGCCCGCCCTAGGGTGGGGGATTGGCGCCCTTGCGCCGGAGCCAGGGGGGCAGTCACGCGGCGGATACCGAAATTATTTTCGGGCCGGGCTTTAGCCCGGCCCGAAAATTATTTATGGGGCCGCGGGCAGCCAACCCGGCCAGGGACGCAAAGCGTCATCCCAGCTGCTCTGCATCTTCGGCCTCAAACTCTTCGCCCTCCAGGTCCCAGTCGAGCTTGATCTGGCCCTCCCGCGCAATTTCCTCGGCGGCGGCAAGCGCGGCTTCCGCATTCTTCGCTTCTACCTCGACCGTTGTGGTGTGGGAGCTGGTGCGGGTAACGGTGACTTCGAATACGGGCATCTATGCCTCCTCTACAAGCAGACCAAGGGTCTCACAAGTTGCACGGGCCTTTGCCTTTGACCCGGCAATAGCAATACGCTCAAAATACTGGGCCACCGCGATAAGTTCTACAACACGGTCAGTGGAGATGACCGTCCGGGCGTTTTGACGCAAGTGTGTTGCAAGGGAAAGCAGTTTCGTCTGCCAGGGATCATAGTCCATTTTTTTCTCCTTTAGGCTATAAGTGCGACAACGACGCCGAGTATAACGAGGCCGGCAAGGAACGCCTCCAATGCGCTCATTGGCCGGTTTCCCTGATGCGTTGCATGATTTCTTCTAAGAAATCATGCAACCGATTGAAGTCGTCGGTAGTTAGGTGGATGTCATGGTTCTCAAGTAACCGTTCGATTGCTTGGGCAATCTCGTCGATGTGCATGTGTTACTCCTGTGGTTTTGCTCGCTCAAGCGGCCGTCCGGAGGGGCACACAGCGGCAAGCCACCCTAAGCCGCACCCCAATTTTTTGTGTTAGGGGGCCGCGCTTCGCGCGGCCTGCCCCAAACAAAAATTTAGGACCCAGAGTGCGGCAAGGGTAGAATCCTTGCCGCTGTTTTGACGCCCCCCTCGGGCCTGCGCGCTTTCGCGCGCAACTCCCCCCGGTTAGGCCGGGCGGCATTGCGAGCGAGCTTACGGACCCGCGGTTGGCGTCAATCCCCTCCGTCTCGGCCTGATCGACCGCTACTGTCTAAATACACTCTTTATTCGGAGTGTTTTATACACGGGATACTTTTTGATCTCTTCAGTTGTCACTACATGGTAAGCAAGATAGTCGCACTCTCGTTCGGGCATAGTTAAACCGTAAACCTCTGCCTCCAGTTCGGTTTGGAACGGGCCGTACTTAAAGTTGTTGTTTGGTAAATCAACGACCAAGTAGTACATTGTTTTGTTACTCCTTTATGTGTCTGGGCTTATTCCGAACGGCTGCTGTCTTCCAGCAACTTGGTGTTGTTCGCGAGGTCCCACCCGTTGCGCCGGAAGTACTCGTCCATGACCGGGCCAAGGGTGTTCCCGGTGGGGCCGCTGTCATAGGGTTTGGATACCGAATACTTGATTTCGTATTCGCCCTCGTAGTCGATGACGGCCTGTATAGTGATGCGGGCGCGATCTCCGTCGGGGATGCGGCCGCGGAGGTCGTCGAGGGCGGCGACGAGGTACTCGTGAAGTTGTGCGTACTTGTTCATGGTTGGTTACTCCCTAGAATTGGTGGGGGCTTTCGCCCCCCGGCAGGATTGGTCGAAGACCCGGCCTGCCCTTCGGTGTAGACTCCGCTCCCATCGCGGGCGATCCAGGCCTTGGATCCGTCGCCGAACTCCCATTCGGCCCACTCGTCATCGATGCGCCCGGTGTCGGATGCGTCCCACTTTGGGTGCCGCGCCCGGATGCGCGCGTCGTGCCACTCGTCGTATAATGGACCGTGCAACGGTCCATCCCAGATGTACATCATTTCGGACTCGAAGTCTTGTGCGATTGTCATTTTGGTTTACTCCTGTGATGGGTCGTTTGATCGGGCGCCAATGCGTTGCGCCGCCTGTTTCTTTTTATTATACCACAAACTGGTATGGTTGTCAACACATTTTTGTATGGTTTTTCAGTGGTCGGTGGAACGCCGCCGACTCCTCGAGTTTGTACTTGATTTCTGAGGTGTTGTGTATTGGGCAGTTTGGAATAACCCACACGTCATCATCCTCATAGTAGGTGACATCGCAGGTACAGCCTTGAGCCTTGGCTTCAGGGGTCCCTGGTATCATTTCTTATCCTCATCCCTAAAGAGTTGATTGATGTCGATTGGGGGCCGCCCATCGCCCTCGTAAGTGTCGGGGTGCGCCGGGACGATGTACGTCTCACCACTTTGTGAGACGTCGGCGTCGTCGAAGGTGATTGGGTTAGGAATGATCTCGAGGATGCCCTCGTCTTTCTTCTCGACGACGAGCCGTGCATCTCCGTATGAGAGTCGAATTGTGAGATGGTCCCAAGCTGTTGCGCCATCTGCCTCGCGGACGAGCTTGCGGGTAGAGTAGAGGGATTGTCGTACGTTGACTGCCATTCCGTATGACTTGCATACGATTACGCCGCCCTGGATTACCCGCATCCAGGTGTCCCAATTCTCGCTGTGGCGTTCGGACTTGAGTTTGAGCCGGGCAGCCCGGGCAGATGGTTCCTCGGAACGGTGCTCTACGATTACGCGCTTGTCGTCAGGCATGTAAAGACTCCTGTTATAATTCGTATAATATATAATATACACGTGTTTGCGTGTATTGTCAATAGGAAAGATGTGAGGGATGGGTTGTATTTTCAGGAATGGGGTGTCTGGAATAGAGCCCCTAGTACAGCTGACGTACTCTGTCAGTGGGGGGGAGCGTGTGTTTCGGGCCGTCTAGGGTGCCCCCCTTCTTATAATAAAAAAAAAAAAAAATAAAGACAGTATCTTCTGACGATGTAACGCTCACCCCCCTCGACAGCGCCCATCAGCTGTACTAGGGACTGTCAAATAGACAATGTGCGTCTGGGCACAGAGGCCGACAGGACAAAATGGGAACATTTTGGAACTCGCAGTGGGATGGTATGGCTTGGGGGTTTAACCCCCAAGCCATACCCACACCTCATCCGCGCCGCACGTAGAAGCAGCCGCCCAGTCGGCCCAGCCCCACAAACGTCAGCCCGCCCACCCTTCTAGAGCGGAGGAGCACGACCCCAGCAAGGCCGCAAAGGCTGGCCAAAATCAGCGCTTGCGCCCACAGATAGTAGAAGATCCAGGGTTCCATGTACATTTAGGTCTCCCACGCTAGAAAGATGAAGAGGGCGGCGAACACGAGCCAGAAACCAATGAGCCAGATCATTCCTCGTCCTCCCAGCGGTCATCATCCCACAAATCATCTTCATAGTAATCGACCAGCAGATCGTCTGGGCAGTCCACGCCTGACAGGCGGGCGACCATTACATCCCAATAAGACATTGCATTACTCCGGTGCTAGATGGTGCAGGATCGCACCATGATGGGCCAGGCATTGCCTGGCCCACTGTGGTGAGATCACTCGTCTTCGTCGACGTTGGGCAGCTCGAGATCGTCGATCTCGGGCAGGGCTGCCAACTCGGCCAGGTTCTTCTCGGCCTGCTTGATGTAACCCTCCCAACGGGCGTCGATCATGATTGCCCATTGGGCTGTGGTGATGGAGGACAGCTTCGTGCCCTTCTTCTTGAACGCCGCGCGCAGAGCCATCATGGCCAGGCGACGGGCTTCGCCTTCAACCGCGTCAAAGCTGGCACGTTCGCCGGCGATACGGATGATGCCGTTGTACAGGGCCTCGAGTTTCTTCTGCACGATGGCCATGGACTTGGACTTGCAATCGACATCGTCCTTCTTGACGGATGCGTGGCTGTCCATGAGAATGTTGCGTAGGCCCATATAGGTGACGTGTTCCATGACAGTCTCGTTGAGACGATCAACATTCACGTCGACGGATAGGCCTTTGCCAATCTTCACGTTAAGCATTGCATTACTCCTGGGTTGCACAGAATTGTGCGGCAACCAGCCGCATTGTGCTGGTTGCCGCACAACTCTGCGGCCGGGCCGCTACGCCCGGCACCACAGAATTGTTATGGTACTCTCTAACCCGACGAGTGGCTACGTTGGTGGGCAAAGGCCGCCTGCCACGTCCCGGACACCTACTCTCGGACATCAGGCCTCTCTACGTTGAGGCGGAGTCCTACCCTTGGGCCAACCACGAGGGGGCATACCATCCGGACTTTATGGGAGCTACGGAGAGCCCGGAATACCGCGCGGCGATTCGCCGCACCTCGCCACGCGCGGGTATCCCCGCGTGGCCATCACCACACCTTCATTACCACCATGCCTGTTATCACCATGGCCATAATGCCATGGTGCGAGGATGGAAGCCATACCTAATTTTGCATGGCTGCCCCGCGTCGGACGCATGGGTCGCGTGAGGGTCGGCGAACAGAACGTGAACGTCACTGCCACAACCAGAGGTTGGTGACACTCGAGGTGACACACGCCAGGGTTGTACCACCTGCGGTTGAGAGAGAAACGGCTTTGCCACTTCTGGGCCGGTTCCAGAAAACCGATCCCGCCGAGTGGGGTGGGTGAGAGGAAGCGCAGGACCCTCGCAAATTGTATAACTTTGAAACATCTTATGGCTGATACTCATAGTTTCAAACTTAAATTCTTTCACAGTTTAACTTTATTTCCTTGACAATGCCCGCGCAACGTGGGCATAATCGCGGAACGCTCGGGGGCGTTCCGCATGGACCTAGACGGGCTTACACCCCTTCCCCGGGGCCGGGCCAACCGAGAGGTGATCGTCGATTACGTCCGCGACTTGTCGCGGACGGACCTCGCCTTGCTCGAGGTGGAGCGCGGGATTCGCCCCCCGGGCATTAAGCAGTTACGGGATTCGCACCACTCCTTGGCACGCATTCTTGCGGGCGGGGCGCACCCCGCCGAAGCCAGCCTTATCACGGGGTATTCGCTCAGTCGGATTTCAATTCTGCAATCTGACCCGACATTCCACGAACTCCTCGAGTTCTACCGCGGCGCCAAGGACGAGGTATTCGCCGACGTACTGGGGCGCATGAGCAGCCTCCACCTTGAGGCGCTCACCGAGTTGCAGGAGCGGCTGCACGACGCCGGAGAACAGTTCACCCCCGGTATGCTTCTAGAGATCGTAAAAACGCTTGCGGATCGCACGGGGTACGGCCCCGCGACCAAAAACACGCAGGTCAATGTAAACGTCGATATAGCCGGCCGTCTCGAACGGGCGCGGCAGCGGGTTATCGAGCATCTCGAGAATCCTGGCGCAGCGCCTATGGCGACTCAGGAGGAACCCGGCACAGCGCTTCCCCGGAACGCGACGGAGGTGGGCGGGTCGGATGAAAGTCATTGAATTTAATTCTAGCCGCAGTGCTTATGGTTGTTCTGCACCGGATCGACGGAGCGGAAATTGCGGTGAACCCGGAGCAAGTCACTGCACTACACCCGCCATCCGCCGAAAACAGGTTGATAACCAAACCGGCTCGGTGCGCAGTGTGGTTGACGGATGGTAAGTGGTTGGCGGTCCGAGAGTCCTGTGATCAGGTGAAAGATATGCTGGAAGCGGCCAAGCGGTGACTCGAGAGGAACACACCAGGGCATGGACCCCTTTCAGGGCGCAACGCGCTCCCCCCAAATGTGCGCGAGGGCGCCTTGGTCCGTGTTGGGTGTTTGAACCGTACAAAGCAAGTATAGGACACGGGCATATAAGTGCAATTTGTAAAACATGCTGGGGCAACCCGACCAGCTATGTCCCGCCGAGCCAAGAGGAAGTTGAACAATTTGGTTACTTCGATTAGGGGTACGCTATGGGAATCGGTCTGATCTTTTGGATATTGATGTTGGTCTGGTTCGCGTTCTCGCTGTGGTCGCTGTGGAGCCCGGCGATCCCAAGCGCCCCCTATGCTAATGTCGGGTTTCTCTTTGTGTTGTTCCTGTTGCTAGGGTGGGGAGTGTTTGGTGCTCCGATCCGCGGCTAATCCGGGCGCAGCGCCTATGGCGACTTGCTGTTGGTGCAGCGCCTATGGCGCTGCGCGTGGAGGCGATCTATGAAACCGACTGAGTTTCCAGGTCGACTTGTGGTAGCTGACGAGGGCGGCGACCACATCCACCTCGACATGTACCGCACGAACCAGAT
>Ga0208454_1001146_pt1 | contig 11577 bp, 5 predicted proteins | sample EasRivMeERMZT100_FD_187530 | JGI IMG/M metagenome (GOLD analysis project Ga0208454, IMG submission 187530) | Soil microbial communities from meander-bound floodplain in the East River, Colorado, USA - East River MetaG ERMZT100 (SPAdes) (version 2) | ecosystem: Environmental > Terrestrial > Soil >...
CCCGTGCCGTGGGAGATCCTTCGTTGAGGAGTGCGCTGGATTTAGCCAAACAAGCAGCCATGAACTCGCCCAAGTTTGGCTTTGCCTGGGCGCGTGTGGCGGAGTTGGAATTCAGTTTCGGCCGCACGAGTAGGGCACTCGACGCGTTAAATAAAAGCCTCGCACTCACGCCGCGCAATGCCCAAGCGCTCGGCTTGAAAGGATTCCTCCTGGCCGCACAGAACAAAACCCGCCAGGCCATTGACTGGTTCAACCAAGCCATCGGCGTAGATTCCGCTTTCGGCAACGCCTGGCTGGGCCGAGGACTTTGCCGCATCCGCCGCGGGGACTCGAGTGGCGGACGCGAAGACCTGCTCATCGCTGCCGCGCTTGAACCGCAGCGCGCACTATTGCGCAGCTACCTCGGCAAGGCCTATAGCAACGCCGGGGACAGTGAGCGCGCAGCGCACGAACTCGGCCTCGCGAAAGAACTCGATCCCGCTGATCCGACGGCGTGGCTTTATTCCGCTCTGCTCAAGCAGCAAAACAATCGCATTAACGAGAGCGTTCGGGATTTGGAAAAATCGCTTGAACTCAATGAAAACCGGCGTCTCTATCGCTCGGGCCTCCTTCTGGACCAGGACCGCGCCGTACGCAGCGCCAACCTCGCCCTTTTGTATCGTGACGTGGGAATGTTCGACTGGAGCGTGAGCGAAGCCTCGCGGGCTGTCAGCGGTGATTATGCGAACTACTCTGCCCATTTATTCCTGGCCAACAGTTACAACGCGCTGCGCGATCCCAGTCTGGTTAATCTTCGCTACGAAACGGCCACCTTCAGCGAGTATGTCCTGGCAAACCTGCTCGCCCCGGTCGGCGGGAGCCCTCTTTCCCAACATGTCTCGCAACAGGAATACTCCAGGCTATTTGAACGGGACCGGCTGGGGATCAGTTCGAGCACGACTTATTCAAGTAATGGAGACTGGCAACAGGAAGGTTCTCAATATGGCACGTTCGGCAATTTCGGCTATGCCCTGGATTCAGCCTATCGCTCTCAACGCGGCCAGCGCCCGAACAACGATCTGGAACAACTCACCTTGTCCGGCCAATTCAAGCTCCAGTTCACCCCGCAAGACTCGATTTACCTCCAGGCCATCTACGGTGACTTCACTTCCGGCGATGTCCGCCAGTTTTACGACCAGCGCTCTGCCAGCCCAACCTTGCGAGTGAAGGAGAAACAAGAGCCCAACCTCCTCGCTGGCTACCACCATGAATGGTCGCCCGGCCTCCACACCATTTTTCTCGCAGCGCGGCTGGAGGATAACTTTGTTCTGTCGGATTCGAATATCTTGATTCGCGGCGTTTTCAGAGATCGCCCTGGCGGCGTGGTGACGAATACGGTGGAACAACTTTGCAGAGACATTGGTATCGATCCGGCGAGCGCGTGCGATACGTTCGACGCCCTCGCGTTCCGAAGTGAGTTCCAAGCCTATTCGGCCGAGTTACAGCAAATCGCGCAGGTCTCGAGCCACACCCTGATCTTCGGCGCGCGCTATCAGGACGGTGAAACCGAAACTCGCACCAAACAAACACGGCTGAGGGGAAGATATCCGCCCTACGGCCCAGGATTTAGCGATTTCGTTGCCGCTCAAAAAAATACAACCGACCTTACTCGGCTTGGCTTTTACGGTTACGACCAATGGCATCTTTTTGATCCGTTCTGGTTGACGGCTGGTTTGAGCTACGACCATTTGCGCTACCCGCGAAATATTAATCTAGCTCCGGTTTCTGGTGACGAACGGACCAGAGATCAACTCTCGCCGAAAGCAGGATTTGTCTGGACGCCGCTGGCGGCCACGACCATTCGCGGCGCGTACAGCCGGTCGCTCGGTGGTTTGTTTTACGACTCGAGCGTTCGCTTGGAACCGGTTCAAATCGCTGGTTTCAACCAGGCCTATCGCAGCCTCATTCCTGAATCGATCGAGGGGTCCATAGCCGGTTCGCGTTTTGAGACCTTTCACCTGGGCGTTGAGCAGAAGCTGAAGTCGGGTACGTTTCTAAGCGTACAAGCGGAACTGTTGCAGTCGGAAGCTGACCGCGATGTTGGCGTATTTGACGTTGATCTCTCCGCAACCGCTGATGCTTCACCGTCCCAGATCCACCAGCGGCTTGAATACGAGGAGCAATCCTTGGTCTTCAACCTGAACCAGCTATTGAGTCGCGAGTGGTCGTTGGGCGCTCGCTACAAATTAAGCCAGGCAGAATTGGAGACCCGCTTCCTCGACGTTCCGAGCGACGTCATCCCGCGCTCGCGCAATCGCGCCGTCTTGAATCAATTGAATCTCTTTGCCATCTATAACCATCCCAGTGGCTTCTTTGCTCAGGCGCAATCGCTCTGGACAGCGCAAAACAATCATCACTACGATCCGGACCTCCCCTGGTGACGACTTTTGGCAGTTCAACATCTTAGGTGGGTATCGCTTTCCACGGCGCCATGCCGAATTGACGTTGGGCCTTCTCAATCTCACGGACCAGGACTACCGGCTGAACCCGCTGAACCTTTACCTCGAACTGCCGCGAGAACGGACCCTGTTCGTCAGCCTCAGGTTTAACTTTTAGTGACGCCTTTATGCTTAAAAGACATTGCGTTCCCAGTGGATTCTGGTACCTAAGGGCCATCCCGAAAGCTCCGCGAGGAACGAAGGTGTACTTAAGCCGATCCATAGGCAGGTTGGAGCTCTGGGGGGTCGCAGCCGCCAGTTTGGTTTTTTGTCTGTCCGCATTGGCACAGCAGCCGCCTGAAATCACAACGCAGCCGCAGTCCCAAACGGCTACCAACGGCGACAACGCGCTGTTCACCGTGACGGCACGGGGACACAAACCGCTTAGTTACCAATGGCTCTTTAACACCTTGCCCATCGTTGGAGCGACCAATTCCGACCTGGTCCTCATGAATTTGCAGTGTTCCAATGCGGGCCTTTATTCCGTCACCGTATCGAACATGGCAGGGTCGGTCACCAGCACCAATGCCGTGCTCGTCGTGATCGATACAATTCCACCCACGATCCGTTGTGCGCCGGACACCATCATAACCTCATGCGAAATCCCGCCATTCGGAGAGCTTACTACGGTCTTTGATAACTGCGATCCCCCTCAAGCCATCTTCCGTTTCGGTAACTCGAGCCGTATCACGAACGGCCTTATAGAAATTATGACACTGTGCTGGCAGGCTTATGACACCTCGGGAAATGTTTCGTCCCAGTGCTGTCAACGCGTCATCATTCTACCCTTTCAGGGTTATGTCCCTCCATCCGACTCTATCACGGCGCGATCCGACTCAGTATCGGCCCAGACCCTCTCGCTGACGTTCACCTTGCAGCGAGGCTTGCCGGACATCAACGCCGGCAGCATCGGTTCTGCTCTCGGACCGCGGCTTTCCACCCAATGCGGTCTTCTTTCTGGAACTAATTTGTGGTTCAGGATCGGCACTCTCGATACCGGTCCCGCAAGCATTTCGCGTCGAGGGACCTACGCTGGTGGCGGTTTACGAGGGCATTGATTGCGATCCACGCAATCTGCATTACGTCACGTGCTGCCCTGCCAACAACCGACAATGTCAGGTCCAGTTCTTCGCCACACTCGGTCAGAGGTATTGGCTGGTCCTGGAGGGTGTTCGCAGCATCATCCCGCTGAAAATCGCTTACGGTTTTGATCCCCGAGTGGAGTCAATCCATCTGATGCCAGGCCGTGCTGTCGCGTTGACCAGCAGCATTGCCCCGGCAGTTATTTATACGTTGCAAGCCACGACCAACCTTCAGACCAATCTCCAGTCTTGGTCAAATCTGCTGACCACGCGGCTCACCACCAACTCCGCCCTCTCCTTTTTGGATACAAATGCCCCGAATTTGAATTGGCGCTTTTATCGCATTGTGCCTGGACCATAAACACCTGCTCTTTTTATGCCCATTCCCTTTCCATCGGATTTTGGTATCAAATCCCTGTTCTTGAAAGCCAGCACCAGGCTGCAAACCACCAGGTCCCTGCGCAACTCAAAAGTTTTGGGGCTCATCGCCGTCAGCTTGATTTGTTGCTTGTCCGCAATGGCACAGCAGCCACCTGAAATCACAACGGAGCCGCAGTCCCAAACGGTCACCAACGGCAACAACGCGCTGTTCGCCGTGACGGCGCGGGGACACAAACCGCTCAGTTACCAATGGCTCTTTAATGCCTTGCCCATCCCTGGAGCGACCAATTCCGACCTGGTTCTTACGAATGTGCAGTGTTCCCATGCGGGAATCTATTCCGTCATCGTAGCGAACATTGCAGGCTCGATCATCAGCACCGACGCCATCCTCGTGGTCTTCGATACGGTTCCTCCCACGGTCACCTGCCGAGCAGATTACACCACCACCGAGTGCGACTGCATTTGTTTTCTGCCACCGCTAGTTTTTGACAATTGCGACTCGAACCCTACAGTGCAGACAATTTTCTCCTTTCGGAAAATAGCCACCAACGGCCTTGCCGAAATTTTACGAACCTGTTGGCGGGCCTATGACCGTTCAGGGAATACCAACCAATGCTGCCAGGACATCACCATTATTCCTTTTCGTGGCTATGTTCCACCAACAAATTCTGTTCCGACACAAACCGCTTCCGCTTCCGCCCAGACAGTCTCGCCCACATTCACGTTGCAGCGAGGCTTGCCGGACATCAACGCTGGCGTCACCGATTCTGCTCTCGGTCCGCCGCTGGGCAGCCCATGCGGCGCTCTCTCTGGAACCAATTTGTGGTTCAGGATCGGCAGTCTCGATAGTGGTTTCGCAAGCATTCGCATCGAGGGAGCTACCCTATCAGTCGTTTACGAAGGCTACGTTTGCGATCCACGTTTTCTAACTCACGTGGTGTGCTGCCCTGGCGCGAATCGACAATGCCAGGTGCAGTTTTCCGCCAGGGCCGGTCTCAGATATTGGCTCGCTCTGGAGGGTGTTCGCAGCAGTATTCCCCTTAAAGTCGCCTACGGATTCGATCCCCGGATCGAGTCGATTGCTCTCAAGCCAGACCGCGCTGTTGCGTTGACCAGTAGCATTGCCCCGGCGGTTACTTATACTCTGCAAGCCGCGCCCAGCCTGCACACCAATTTTCAGTCCTGGTCAAATCTGCTGACGACCCGGCTCACCACCAACTCCTACCTCTCCTTTTGGGATACAAACGCCTTCAATTTCAACCGGCGTTTTTATCGCATCGTCCCCGGGTTATGAAGGCGTCCCGCCTTTTCCTGGCCATCTTCGCTGCCCAAAAGACCTGCCCGGCAGTTTAAATAAATCTGTCGCGACAACACACAGTGCTTAACCGCGAAGACACGAAGGTGAACGCCCAAGCTGCTCATTGCGGGTTTGGTCCTGCTCCCCTCACTGCTCTTCATGGTCGTCATTGCGTCACTAAAAATTGGCTGGTTGATCCCAGAGTTCGCCGTACATTTGGACACCATTAGTTCGACTGGTGAAACTAAACACGCTCATCAAGCATCGTTTCTTCCAGCCCGTCAGTGGCGCAGCTCTGGCCGCCCTTTGCGGGCTGGCCTTGTGGGCGATGCCACTGGGTGAGGCGTGGCAAAATGCCAGTTACGATTACCTGTTTCGCTTCGGCAGTCGTATGGTCACAAACCAGCTCGTGATCATCGAGATGGATAACGCAGCTCACGACGCCTTAGGACAGATCCGCGCTCAGTGGGATCGTCGCTTGCATGCGGAGTTGTTGGATCGACTTAAGGAGGGTGGATGTCCTCTGGTGGTTTTTGACGTTTTCTTTGTGAAATCACGCGATCAAGCATCTGATCACGCCTTGGCCGATGCCATGCGTCGGCACGGTCGTGTTGTTTTAGCAAGCAAGCCAGCGGACATTGGAACAGCTCCATCTATTCGCGGTTTCGAAGTCCGGCTGCACACCAACTTTTTGGAAGCTGCTTCCGGCAATTGGGGATTCGGGAAGGTGCATGCTGAAGTTGGCGAGGTCGCGCGTCGGCACTGGCCCTTTCCCGCTCCGGTGGACAACTATCCAAGCTTGGCGTGGAAGGCCGCGCAGTTGGCTGGGGCACGGCTGAGCGAAAAAGCGCAGGAACAGTGGTTGCGCTACTACGGAAACGGGGCATGGACGTCGCTGAGCTATCATCTGGCATTGTCGAACGCGCCCAATTATTTCAGTAACAAGGTCGTATTCATCGGGAGCAAACCAGAGAAACCCGAGGATTTGACTTTTCGTGAGGATGATAAGTTCCGTCCCGTCCCGATGCTCGCCCGCGAAGAGGAAAAGGCCATTGGTGGCGTCGAAATTCTTGCGACCGAGTTTTTGAATCTGATGAATCGCGACTGGCTGCGGCGACCGCCGGCGTGGTTTGAAGTTCTACTGCTTATAGTCACAGGAGGGTTGCTGACCGGATTTTACGCACTCCGACCAGTTGCGGCTCTGAGTGTGGCGTGTGCAGTTGCTCTGGTGGTGATGCTTGGCGCAATCACGTTGAGCTACTACACCCATTACTGGTTCCCCTGGCTGCTGATCTCAGGGGGGCAAGTGCCCTGCGCGCTGGCTCGGGGAGTTCTCTCGCGATGGCATGGCGAAGGCATTGTCTCCAGTTACGAAGTGGCCAAAGAACCTTTCGGCCGGGGCGCGTACGGCGAAGTCTTTTTGGCCCGCCACAAAAAGAGCGGACAGTGGTTCGCGTTCAAAAAGGTTTACCGGGCGAAGTTCAACGATCCAGGACCATACGAGCGCGAGTTCAGGGGCATCACGCGCTACCTGCCCGTTTCCAGTCGGCATCCGGGACTGCTGCAGGTGCATTACGTCGGACGGGATGAGCGCGAAGCGCAATTCTTTTACGTCATGGAGCTGGGCGACTCCCAGTGTGCCGGCTGGGAAAGGAGTCCAGCCACCTTCAAGCCATGCGATCTGGCCAACGTGCGGGCGCGGGCCGAAGGGCGGCGATTGCCGGTCCAGGAGTGTGTACGCATCGCGCTCGCACTGGCTAAAGCGCTGGATTTTTTACATCAGCAAGGCCTTATTCACCGGGACATTAAGCCGGCGAATGTCATCTTTGTGAACGGGCAACCGAAGCTTGCCGACATCGGACTCGTCGCCGAGATTCAGCCACCGGGTGAAGAATCCTGGATTGGTACGCCCGGTTATATGCCACCTCCGCCGGAAGCTCCAGGCACTCTGCAGGCGGACATTTACGCCTTGGGTATGTTGCTCTACGTCATTAGCACCGGCCTGGATCCCGCTCTTTTTCCGGAACTTTCGACCACTCTGGTGGAGAAGACGAGTGAGGCCGATTTCATTCACTTGAACCCAGTGATCCTCAAGGCATGCCAGCCGAATCAGGCGCAACGCTACGCCTCGGCGGCGGAAATGCATGCGGCTTTGCTGAATATTCTGAAGGCGCTCCCAGAGGATGCAACTACTCAGCAGGCGTAGGTTCGGGTTGTTCGTTTATTCCGTTGCTCCGTAGACCGGGAGTTACGAGTGTCCCGTTGGTCAGACGCGGCGCGGTTGTGATTGCACCTCCCGCGCATACATTTGTTCCACTGAACGCATCACGTCCCTGACGGCCGGCCAAATCCGGGCACCGGCCGGTGTCGGCTTCGCCCATAAAAATTTGGGTCAAAGATTTTTCATTCTCTGGAGTGCTACGCAGGTGAAGGGGAAAGCTTTCAGAGAATTTTCTCCCCGGAGTGAAAGAAACCGCGGTTGTGTCCGTACCGTCCGTGGAAATTATTCTAGAGCAGCGAATGCAGCGAGATCCGATGCGCTTGCTATAGGACCAATTACTGTGTTATCACGACGCCGAGCAAAACACGGTGGGAGCTAATTCCATAAATGCATTTCGTCCATCCGGTTGGGACGTTCTATTGGCAATGGGCTTGTTCGGCGTTGCTAGCTCAGCTTTGCCATCACCCGCGCAGCCTGCAACCGGCGGCACGGCCAAAGATGAAATCCGCATCGTGGAACTGCAAGGCACGGCGGAAGTTTCCACTGACGGTGGCGCCAATTGGGTATCCACTCTGACCAACCAAGTCCTCAAACCCTCGTGGCATGTGCGCACTGGGCCAAACAGCCGGGTGACGCTCCGCTGGTCCGATCAGAGTGTGGCGCCCTTCGGTGCTTTGACCGAAATCGAAATTCTGCCGGCGCACAAGGCCGGCGCGCAATCGGGCCTTCACTTGATCAAAGGGATTCTCTCTTTTTTCCATCGCGATGAGCCGGGCCGCATACGCGTGATTACCCGTGGCGCCGTGGCCGGCGTGGAAGGCACCGAATTCATTATCGCTGTCGATACAGTGAACAACACCGAACGCACCAGAGTCTGGGTCGTCGATGGCGCGGTTCAATTCACCAACGAACTGGGCAGAGTCGTCGTCACGAACGGCCGCCAAGCCGTCGTCGAGTTTGGGAAAGCCCCGGAGTTGCTCACCGCAGGTTTCATCGCCAACAACGTCCTGCAATGGTGTTTCTATTATCCTGCTGTACTGGATTTGCACGACTTGCCACTTACCGCCGAAGAGCAACAAATTCTCAGCGAATCCCTTGCTGCCTACCGTGCGGGCGACTTGCTGGCTGCGCTGGCCAGGTACCCCGAGGCGCGGCAACCTGGCTCTGACGCCGAGCGCGTTTATTATGCTGCGCTGCTGCTCTCGGTCGGTCAGGTAGAGAAGACAGAAGCCACTCTCGCCGCCCTGCCTGTCGCTGATCCATCCGAACGCCTCCAGCGTCTGGCGACCGCGCTACGCCAGCTTATCGCGGCGGTGAAGCGTCAACCCAATCCCTCAACGCTCAATCCTCAACTTGGGACTGAACTTCTCGCCTCCTCCTACCATGAACAATCCCGTGCCGTGGGAGATCCTTCGTTGAGGAGTGCGCTGGATTTAGCCAAACAAGCAGCCATGAACTCGCCCAAGTTTGGCTTTGCCTGGGCGCGTGTGGCGGAGTTGGAATTCAGTTTCGGCCATACCAGCAGGGCAGTGGAGGCCTTGAACAAAAGCCTCGAACTGACACCGCGCAACGCTCAGGCCATCGCGTTGAAAGGTTTCCTCCTTGCGGCACAAAACAAAACCCGCCAGGCCATCGAGTGGTTCGACCGCGCCGTTGCTGTGGATTCCGCCCTCGGCAACGCTTGGCTGGGCCGTGGCCTTTGCAAAATCCGACTCACGCCAAGTTTTTTTTCCCTCTCCATAGGAGAGAGGGCTGAGCTGCGGGCGAGCGTTTTGCAATCTGCCATGGATGACCTCCTGGTTGCCGCTGCACTCGAACCACAACGCGCCCTCCTCCGTAGCTACCTTGGCAAGGCATACAGCCACGCCGGGAAGACCCAGCGGGCTGGCCACGAATTCGCCTTGGCCAGAACCCTCGATACCAACGACCCGACGCCCTGGCTCTATAGTGCGCTGGTTAGTCGCGAGGAAAACCGCATCAACGAAGCGGTGCGCCATTTGGAACAGTCCGTGAAACTCAATGACAACCGAGCGCTCTATCGTTCACGCTTCCTGCTCGACGAAGACCGCGCGGTGCGCAGTTCCAGCCTGGCCAATGTTTACCAGAGTGCGGGCATGAACGAAGTCGCAGCCCGCGAAGCCGCCCGTGCCGTCAGTTACGACTACGCCAACTACAGTGCTCACCTTTTTCTGTCCGAGAGCTTTGACGCCCTGCGCGATCCCACGCGCTTCAGCCTGCGTTATGAGACGCCGTGGCTCAACGAACTGCTCCTGGCCAATCTTCTTAGCCCAGTTGGGGGCACACCACTTTCGCAACACATTTCCCAGCAGGAGTACGCTCGCCTGTTCGACCGCAATCGCATCGGCCTGAGCACTGACTCGTCATATCGCAGCGACGGACAGTACCGGGAACTCGCTTCTCAATTCGGTGTGATCGATAGTATTGCCTGGTCCCTCGACCTGGATTACCAGCACAACAACGGCGTTCGACGCAACAATGAGCTCGACCGCATCGAGTGGTACTCGACCATCAAACAGCAGCTTACGGCGCAGGACTCGGTGCTGCTGCTGACCCGATATTACGACTACCATTCCGGCGACAACTTCCAGTACTTCGATCCGGATAAGGAAGCCAGGCCGCATTATAATTTCGACGAGTTTCAGAAACCCATCGCGCTGGCCGGCTACCATCGTGAATGGGCACCGGGGGTTCACACCCTGGCTCTTGGCGGTTTTCTGAATATCGAGCAACACTTTAGCGATCGCGAAGTACCCTTGCTGCTTCTCCTTCGGCAGGGAGGAACCAATCGAGTATCCGGCGTCCCGCCCCACGACATCACCTACGAGAACAGCTTTGAAGCCGGGACTGCCGAACTGAACCAGGTGTTTCAAAACGATCGCCACACCCTGCTTTTCGGAGGTCGTTATCAGCGTGGGAGCATCCGCGCAATCAATCAGCTTCGCTACAGCCCTGCGCCAAATGCGCTACTGCCTCCGGTCGATGATTCAATCGACGAGGACTTCGAACGCAGGACCGCTTACGCCTACTACAGCCTGAAGCTGATAGAACCGCTGGTCCTGCTGGGAGGCATTACATACGACGACTTGCGTTACCCGCAAAACTTCCGCGACCCGCCGATCACCCCGGGCGAAGCCGAGCGCGAGCAGATCGGTCCCAAGGCGGCCGTGACGTGGACGCCCGCGAAGTCGGTGACCTTGCGCGGGGCCTATAGCCGCTCGCTCAGCGGTGTCATGGACGATCAGAGCTTTCGGTTGGAGCCCACCCAACTCGCCGGCTTCGTGCAGACGTACCGTACGATCATCCCCGAGTCAGTTGCCAGCTCGATATCGGCACAGAGGTTCGAGACAGCAGGCCTGGCGTTGGATATCAAATTCGGTAGCCGCACGTATCTCGGTCTCCAGGGTGAACGTCTCACGTCTGACGTGGTGCGTCATATCGGCGTGCGCGAAGCTGAGCCCGGTATGCAACCCGCGGGCGTTTCTTCCACACCGGATAAACTCGACTTTCTCGAACATTCCGCTGCTCTGATCCTGAACCAAATCGTCGCTGATGAATGGGCGCTGGGTCTGAGCTACCGCTTTGCCCGCTCCGAGCTTCAAAGAACCCTTCCCGAGGTGCCAGTCTCCGACCTCGCCATGAACGGGCTGGGCGGCCTCCACGGAACTGAAGAATCCGACCTGCACCGGTTCGGAACCTTCGCGTTGTTCAATCATCCGTCCGGATTCTTCGCCCGCACTGAGCTTGATTGGTACCTCCAAGAGAATCGCCAAACCCGCTTCAGTGGCGGCGCTTTTCATGATGAAGATCTGCCCGGTGACGAATTTCCGCAGTTTAACCTGCTTGCCGGTTACCGCTTACCGCGCCAGCGCGGCGACATCACGCTCGGAGTCCTCAACGTAACCGGCGAGGATTACCATCTGAAGCCGCTGAACTTTTACTCCGAATTGCCGCGGGAGCGCGTCTTTTATGCGAGGCTGAGATTTCGGTTTTGAGATGGGCGTGAACGCAGGTGGTAATGACGTAACCTTTAAACTTTCTTTTTTGTGTGGCGTTGGCATGATGGCCCAACCATGCGGAGAGGGAATCTGATACCAGTTT
>Ga0208454_1001148_pt1 | contig 11544 bp, 7 predicted proteins | sample EasRivMeERMZT100_FD_187530 | JGI IMG/M metagenome (GOLD analysis project Ga0208454, IMG submission 187530) | Soil microbial communities from meander-bound floodplain in the East River, Colorado, USA - East River MetaG ERMZT100 (SPAdes) (version 2) | ecosystem: Environmental > Terrestrial > Soil >...
AGTTCTTGTCGTTCGTGCGCTGTGAGCTTGATTTCGTACGGGCTTTGTCTGGGCACCAGACCAGCTTGTCACAACAGGCGCAGTCTGCAACATAGAATACGTTTGTGTATTTATGAAAAGCAGTACTTAGTCAGCCGCCAGCACTTTGATAATGATAGCGGTCACGTCATCAATTTGGGGGCTGTTTCTGGAAAATTGGCGCACCGCCTGATAGAGTGCTTCCACGATCTGCTGAGACGTTTCTTCCCGATGGGAACGAACGACAGCCAGTGCCCGTTCAATTCCAAAGAGGGTGTTGTCCAGCGCCATGGATTCTTCAATGCCGTCTGTCAGGAGCACGACGATATCATTTGCATCCAATGATATCTCCCCGGACGCAACGTACTGCGTGTTGGGTCCGATACCAAGAGGAATTCCGATGCGCGGCAAAGTCGTTTTGATCTGCCCGGCCGCATTTAAGATGTAAGCCGCAGGATGACCGGCACTGGCATAGACCAACGCACGGGTGCGAGGATCCAGCCGTGCTAAAAGCATCGTTATGAATCGTTCGTTACCCACGTCTTCCGCCAGGACGCTGTTGGCGCGAGTGAGGATCTCGCCCACATCTTCGCGCCTGCCTGCAAGCACACGCAGGTAGGCTCGTGTCTCCGCCATCAGCAAAGCGGGACCTACTCCGTGGCCAGTCACATCGCCGACAACGATGCCAAGCCGATCGTTTAACATGGGCAGGTAATCAAAGTAATCGCCCCCAGTGGCTTCGGCAGGATAGGAGGCCCCGGCGATATCAAAGCCGGGTAGAAGCGGGGCGCTCTTCGGAAAAAGCCTTTGCTGAATTTCCCTGGCTACCCGGAACTGCTCTTTGTTCTCGCGTAATTCCTTTTCGGCGCGTTTGCGCTCAGTGATGTCGCGAATGAACCCGACGAAACGCCGTTGCCCATTCAAATCCATATCGCTGAAGCTGACTTCGATTGGGATTTCCGCGCCGTCTTTACGGAGCCCAATGGTTTCAGTAGCCCGCCAATTTAGCTTTTTGAGGCCCGTGCGCAGATACCGCTCGATTCCGGCACGATGAAAGCCACGCAAACCCTCTGGTTGGAGCAATGTCAAGTTTTGTCCAATGATTTCATCTGGCGTGTAGCCGAAGACCTCCTTGACCGCGGGGTTGGCAAAATGGATCCGGCTCTCGGTATCCATCAAAATAACTGCGTCTGGCGATGTCTCCCACAATAGACGATATCGCAGCTCGCTTTCCAGCAAGGCGCGCTTGGCCTCGCGCTGGCTGGCACGATTGGCGGCCTCGCGCAATTCCCGTTCGACGGCCGGAACGAGGCGGTTGAGGTTGCCCTTCATGAGGTAATCATGAGCGCCAGCCTTCATTGCGGCGACGGCGATGTCTTCTCCGATGCCGCCGGAAACGATCAAAAAAGGAAGATCCAGGCCGGTTTCCTGCAAGACCTCCAAGGCCGCCGTGGCGTTGAACTCGGGAAGATTATAGTCAGCCAAAACGACGTCCCAGCGACGCGCTGCCAGGGCGGATTTCATGGCAGCAGCGGTCTCGACTCTTTCAAAAGTGACGTCGTAGCCCCCTTTGCGTAAAAGGCTCACAGTCATTTGCGCATCAAATTCCGAATCTTCAACGATGAGAACTGAAAGTGACGGTTTCATGCGCCCCCTTGCATGCAGTTGGGCTGTGCCTCGGACGGAAGGAGGTCGCACATCATTCGTTGACCTTAGCCAAAAAGCCAATCATGGCTAGCCAATTTGCAAATCGCTTGTCTTTGTCGTCGGTCCTTTTGGAGAACGGCGACCGGGACAGGAAGGAATCGTTAGTGCCTGGCCTGGGAAACAGCGCAAAGAAAAAAGGCTTGAGGGGTAGCCCTCAAGCCTTGCGAAATCGGAATTCGTTTACGGCAGAAGGTGGTCGGTCACCACCGCAACATTCGGGCAGACTTGTTTGTCTTGAACCGCCGACATCGCATAGGCCAAATTCCCGCTCGGGCATTCCGGAGCCACGCGGATGTACTTGTCCGAACCAAACAGTTCCCCAACCGGGGGCGTATCACCATTGTTTTTCCTGGCTTCCAGCGCCCAGGTTGCCTTGGCGCCGTCGATCTGTTTCATGTTGGCGATGCAAGTGTTCTTCTGGCTAGCGGCACGGGCCTTCACGAAGTTAGGAATGGCGATGGCGGCCAGCAAACCGATGATGGCCACAACGATCATGATTTCCACCAGCGTGAAGCCGGCCCTGCGAGTGCGATTAACTTTCATATATCTACGTTACCTTTCTTTCCGACGGCGTGAACGAAAGTAAAAGGCTGGTTTACATATAGCTCGGCGCTTCGTTCACTGACTGCCTTTTACGACCGCATTCGGAGTTCAGCACGGCAGATGCCAAGCGCGGGAAGCTCTTCAAGGAAGTTATTCGCTAGGCATTGCCAAGAGGCCAATCAAGTAAAGAAGCGCGGATTTTTGATCGCGCTCCAAGGCGTAGCGCGGGCGTATCGAGAAAAAGTGTCCTGATTCCTGACGGTGTCTTTCCCGGAAAACTCCATGGGAAAAGTCGCCCGTCGTGAAACAATCCAAACCGCCGAAGATATGACCAGGCTTGTCAGGCAAACAAAAAGGCTTGAGGAGGTCGTCCTCAAGCCTTGACAGAAACGGACTTCGTTTACGGCAGAAGGTGGTCGGTCACCACCGCAACATTCGGGCAGACTTGTTTGTCTTGAACCGCCGTCATCGCATAGGCCAAATTCCCGCTCGGACATTCCGGAGCCACGCGGATGTATTTATCCGAACCAAACAGGTCTCCAACTGCAGGCGTATCACCATTGTTTTTCCTGGCTTCCAGCGCCCAGGTCGCCTTGGCACCGTCAACCTGTTTCATGTTGGCGATGCAAGTGTTCTTCTGGCTAGCGGCACGGGCCTTCACGAAGTTAGGAATGGCGATGGCGGCCAGCAAACCGATGATGGCCACAACGATCATGATTTCCACCAGCGTGAAACCGGACTTGCGAGTGCTATTGACTTTCATATCTACGTTACCTTTCTTTCCGACGGCGTGAACGAAAGTAAAAGGCTGGTTATACTAGGACTGCGCTTCGTTCACTGACTGCCTTTTACAAACCGCATTCGGAGTTCAGCACGGCAAATGCCAAGCGCCGAGGGCTCTCCACAAGTTATTTCGTTGGACATCTCCAAGAGGCCCCAATCAAGTAAAAAGGCGCGGAATATCGATCGTGCTCGACAAGGTGGAGGGCGCGTATCTAAAGAAAGTGTCCTGATTCTTGACAGTGTCCTTCCTGAAAACGAGACTCTTGGGAAGAAGTCGCCCGTTATGAAAACACAGAATTCAAACACCTATGAATGCGGAGTCAGGATCTTATGGCAACACGTGCTCAGCGATCGTGCAAGTTGGCTTCTCGCTCACGGCTCTCAAGTCATAAGTGCCACCAGCGGGACAGGTGGGTTTGGTGGCTATATTTTTGTCTGGCCCAAATAGATCGGCATCCGTCGGGACATCTGCGTCGGTTTTCTTCATCTCCAAGGCCCAGATTCCTTTGGCACCCTCAATGGTCTTAAGGTTATTTATGCATGCCTGCTTCTGTGCGCTTTTGCGGGCTTTTACGAGGTTAGGAATGGCCACCGCGGCAAGCAAGCCAATGATAGCCACGACGATCATAATCTCCACCAGTGTGAAGGCGCTCTTACGGGCAAGGTTAATTCTCATATCCATTTGACTGACAATTTACAGCGTCGATGGCGTTTAGCATCGTCTGCCAAAAACCTAAGGCGACCAGCCGCCGAAGACAATTTGAAAATTACTATGCGGAGTGAACAAACGAAGCGGGAAAAAGTTTCCAAAATCAATCCGACCAGGCTTGTCAGGCAAACAAAAAGGCTTGAGGAGGTCGTCCTCAAGCCTTGACAGAAACGGACTTCGTTTACGGTTGAAGATGGTCCGTGACCGTTGCAATATTCGGGCAAACTTGCTTCTGGTCAACCGCCGTCAGCCCATAGTCCAAATTGGCGCTCGGGCATTGCGGAGCCACGCGGATGTACTTGTCCGAACCAAACAGATCCCCAGGCGCAGGCGTATCGGCGTTGGCTTTCTTGGCTTCCAGCGCCCAGGTCGCCTTGGCGCCGTCGACCTGTTTCATGTTGGCGATGCAAGTACTCTTCTGGCTGACGCCACGAGCCTTTATGAAGTTGGGAATGGCGATGGCGGCCAGCAAGCCGATGATGGCCACAACGATCATGATTTCAACCAGCGTGAAGCCGGCTGTGGGAGTGCTGTTGACTTTCATATCTACGATACCTTTCTTTTCCGGCGGCGTGAACGAAAGTAAAAGGCTGGTTTATATTAGGACTGCGCTTCGTTCACTAAATTGCCTTTCACTCAACCGCGCAAAGACAACTAGCACCGGCTGTACCGGTTCTCAAAATGGGAACGCCGTCTCAGCAGGCAGATCAGGCTACGCTTAACATCCCAGCGCCGGCAAAGGCTTTGGCTGTCCGGAATCGAGACAGAAATGTGTAACTTGTGCATTTAGACCAACCGCGACTGCAATCCACAATTCAAAACAGACTCTTGGGAAATTTCTGCCCGCGGCGCATCTTAATCGCATGCCAAACTCACGAGCCACGATTCCTTTGAATAAATGCACAGCATGCCACGATGCAACCAACCAACGTGGTGATGGAGAGGATCGCCCCAACGAGAAAAGCTCGATCCTCATACACCAGTTCGACCTTGCTCCTCCCTGCGGGCACTTCCAAGGCTTGAAAAGCATAATTGGCCCGCCAAAGCGGCCTCGGTTTTCCATCCACGTAGGCTCGCCATAGCGGGGAAAACGATTGTGCGATCACTACCATCGACCGGCCGTCGGCTGCGACTACGGCTTCGATCCGATCGGCACAGATCTTTCGGGAAAGGATTGCCACTTGCGTTTGGTTCGTTGCGAAAACCACTCCATGCGCCTCTGGCGGCAGGTACACGGTCTGGCGTGGGTGAAAATTGCTGCCCGTGATCACCTCGAGCGTCATTGGCCTGTTCAAAAATGCGGCCCGTTGTCCTCCGGTCACCATGGGCATGTAATTCGTCCGGGTCTCCCACTCCACCACGTTGCCGTTTGCAGTCAATTGGCAGACTCCCAAAAAATCCGCCAGCGCCGGGCGTGGGCGACCGTCAGCGCCATACAACCGGTACTGGATCGCTCTTTCCTCGGGGAAGAAAATCGAAAAAAATCCTCCCACTTTTGGAATCCCTTCGAGGAGATTGCTATTGCGACTTAGACCAAGCCGGCGGCCAAAGTAGTCCTCGACTACATTGGTTGGGCCGAAAACGAAAAAGCGCTTTTCGGCCTCGAGGCTCAACATGGCTCGAGATTCGCCCAAGACAGGCTTAGGCGTCATTTGGATGTCTGGAGGGAGAGCCGCGTACACTGACGGCTCGACGGTCGGATTTTGACGAGGGGCATGTGTGACGAAATCCAGCCAAAGGCACAACAGGAACAGGCATTGGAGCAGAACCTGGCTTTTGGATTGGACGACCCGGCTCAGGAAGTACAGGATCCCAGAAAGCAAACCAAGAAACAGACCGCGTGTCAGGCCGCTTTCCAAAGTGACGGACCATTTCTCATCCGGGAACGGAAATTGCCAGGAAAACCAAACGACACCAACCAGGAGGCATAAAAGGGAAATGCCGGTAATACTAAGAATTCCAATCGCCTTGTCCGCGGCCATTTGCAAAAAGCACCGAACAGCGACAGCGGCCAACAAGGGCAGAACAAACGCCATGAAAATCAAATACTTGATCGGGTATCGGATGAAGGCCGTTTGTGGTATCAACGTTGAAATCCAACTATGGACGTGGCCTGCGTCGCCCAGCGCCAACACCACGCTCACCAGGGCCACTGCCGCCAGAAACCAAACTTTCCTTTCCCGGACTTTCCAGATTGCAATGAATGCCAGGGTCAGGGTGCCGATTCCCAGATAATACGAACTCGTCAAGCCTTGCTCAGGTTGAAACATCACTCCCAACGGCGAGCGATGCATCCGAAAGAGAGGCACCAGGAAGTTTGCCCATCCCCACAGGGGCATCGCCCATTCGTGGCCGATGGCGATTTCGTTTTCCCGATGTGAATCCCGAAGGAAATCCAAGAACGGAAGCAATTGCGCAGCAGCCAGACACGTGATGAGGATGACCGTGAGGGAAAATCTCCCGATTGCACGGAGCCACCACCCGGATCTTCGTTCCCATGGGAACAGCAAAAGACCGGTTGCCAATATCCACGTGAACAAGATCACTTCGGGAGCACCCGAGAGCATCTGGAGAGCTCCAACCAGCGAGGCGATGACGATGCTTCGCCCGCCATTGCTCCAGGCTCTCTCGGTCCACAAGACAACGAAGGGCATCCAGCCAAGGGCAGCCATGTAGTTGGGCCACATCAGGCAATTCAAAGTGAGACCGTTAAAAGCAAACACGAGCCCTGCAATCGCGGCCGCGAAGCGATGTCCACTGCAGCGATACGCCAGGAGATACATGCCCAGCCCCGCAAGCCACTGATGCCCCAAACAGAACATGGGCAGCGCCCACCAAAGCGGAAACACAACATAAAACAGAGACGGAGGATAGAGCACCATCGTGCCCCACTGCGCCAGAAAGGGCAGCCCACAGTTACTGAGCGGATTCCACAGCGGCACTTCTCCTCTCCAAAAGCATTCGCGATGATAATGAGCCACGGGATACCCGAAGAAACCAAAGTCGCGAAAGATGAACGTCCTGCTTCCAAATACGACATCAGGAAAGACGCAAATAATCAGTGCCGCCAAAAGAAGCGCGAATCGACCGGCGGTCAACCAGTCTTGTCCTGTCCACGCCGCTTTGCCCAACAGGCGTAAGCTTCCGTTTCGTCTCGTGTTCGGTGGGCCATTTGGTCCGGGCCCCTCGCCCTCGCTCCGCAACGTGATAGTTGCCGACTGGAGATGTTTCAATAGCCTGGTCATGCGTTGTGGCGTTACTGCGCCTGGTTCGCGTTCGCCTTAGCCCTTTTGCTCACATCGTCTCCGGCTCAAGAACCAAAGAATGCCAGTGCCCACAAATGTGATAAGAGAGAGAATCCCACCTGACCGAAATATGCGGTCTTCGTAGGCCAGCTTTACCTCGTGTCGTCCCGCGGGAACCTCAAGTGCCTGATAGGCGAGGTTGGCTTGCCAAAGAACCGCCGGGACGCCATCCACATAAGCTTTCCAGGGATGGTAGAACGTCTGCGCAACGACCATTAAGCTGGGTTGGTTGGCTTCCACGTCGGCCGTGATTAGATGAGCGGTCACGTGTTGCCTGAGAACTTTGGAATCTGTTTGATTGGTTGCCTTGATGAATGGCCCGGCTGAGCTTGGCAGGTAAACCACCTTGGATGAATCAAAGTCCTCGCGTTGCATTGCCGTCAGGATCGCCTCGCGCTCGTCAATGAATTCAGGTCGTTGTCCCGCAGTGATGATCGGCATCCAGGTCGTCCGCCCGGTCCAATCGAGGTATTTGCCCGGAGCGGTCATCTGGCTGACTCCCAGAAAATCAGCCAACCGCTGCGGGATACTATTGCTGGAAGCAACAAGCCGGAAGCGCACTTCCCTTTCGTTTGGCAAATAGAGGGAATAAAAACCGTCAATCTTCGGCATATCCTCGAGGAGGTTGCAATTGTCGTACAGGCCCAGACGACAGCCCAGATATCCCTCAAAGGCGTTGGACACGATCGTTTGATGGAACTTCTCGATGGCAAGCCGGCCCAACATGGCGCGCGATTCACCCATCTTCGGACGAGGAGTCATTTCCATCAAAGGCGGCAGACCCAGTCGATAAATTGAGGGATCCACCGTGGGATTTTGCCGCGGCACGTGCGTCATCACGTCCAGCCAAAGGACAAGCAACAGGCCTGCTTGGAGCAATATTTGTTTCCTGAATCGTTCGCCACGGATAATGCCGTACAGGATAGCGACGATGATCATCAGGAGCGCGCCGCGGATCAGGCCGTTATTTCGTGTTACGTCCCATTGCTCCTCCACACCAGGAAAGCGATAGGAAACCCAGATGACAAGGGCAATCAAGCCCGTCAACAGCGCCGCAATCACCGTCAGCCATCTGAAAGTCCTGGACTTGTCCCAAATATCCCGGTCCAGGCATCGACTCATGCCAAAAGCGGCCAGCAATGGAGCGACAAACGCGAAAATGATCACGAACTTGATCGGAAAGTTCATAAAGCCTAATGGCGGCACGGCTTGCCGCAACCAGGTGTAAAGATAGCCCTGAGGGCCAAGGGCCAGACCTAGACTCAGGCCAGCCAGCGCCGCCAGCATCCACACCTCTCGCTGCGGCTTTCGAACAACACACAGAGCGGCCAGTGCCAGGATCGCGACGCCAGGATAATAAGAAGAGAAAAGAGCTTGATCGGGTTGAAAGAACACACCTGCAGACGATTGCGTGCAACGGAACAAAGGGACCAGCAAGTTAGCCCATCCCCAGAGTGGCATCGCAGACGTTGCGTCCGAATAACCAGCACCTCGCTGTGAATGGCTCAAAAGATCCAGAAACGGGAAAAGCTGCGCAGCGCTCAAGGCCGTGACCCAAAGAATCAACGTCACGAATCGTCTGAACATTGCAACGCGATTGACACCTCCTTTCAGGCTCGAAACTCCCTCCCATACTGAAATGATCACCCAGGTAAAGAAAATGACTTCAGGCGCCCCCGCCAGCATTTGCAGGGCTCCAGCGACTGCCGCTGCGATAATGTGCCGGCCGCCCTCCCGCACCGCTCGCTGAGCTAGCAAAATGACCCAGGGCATCCACCCCAGGGCGGCCAAATAGTTGGGCCACATCAGACAGTTGAAAGAGAACCCATTGAAGGCGAACGCCAACCCCGCTACTGCGGCCGCAAACCGGTTTGCGGTCAAACGATAAGCCAAATAGTACATGCCGAGGGCCGCCCACCAAAGATGAACCAAACAGAAAAGCCCCAACGACCAGGAAAGCGGCGACAGTAAAAGATAAATCAATGTGAAGGGGTAGAGCGCCATGGGCGCCCACTGAGCCAGAAACGGTATCCCGCAATTGTTGAGCGGGTTCCACAGCGGTATTTCTCCACGCCAAAAGCATTCCCGGTGGTAGTGGGCCATCGGATAGCCGTAAAGGCCGAAGTCTCGAAAAACAAACGCGCGACTGCCGGTGAGCACGTCGGGGTAAGCGGCAAAAAGCAGCAACCCGATCAGCAGGCTGAATCGAAAGGGTGAAAGCCATTTCTCGGCGGGGCTCCCCTCAGGCGCGGTGGTGGCCGCAATCTTTGCGGCTTCGGTGCGTGCAACAGATTTTAAGGTCTCACACGACATGCACCAGGGGTTCCTCAATTCGTTTTCTGCGCAGCCAAAACCAACTCAACCCACAGACCAAAGCGGTGGTTCCTGAAATGAACGCTCCGAGAACGAAGGTCCGATCTTCATAGACCAGTTTGACCTCATGATGGCCTTTGGGTACCGCCAATGCCTGGAAGGCGTGGTTGGCACGCCAGAGCTTTACTTCTTCGCCGTCCACGTAAGCGCGCCAATGACGGTGAGACGCCTGTGCGATCACGACCATCGCGGCCGTATCCGCCTGGGTCTGGACTTCGATGCGATGCGTGGAAACTCTCTCCTGCAGACATTGAATCCGCGCCTGATTTGAAACGGTCACGGTCGATTGGGCCGCGGCTGGAAGGAAGACGATATCGCGCGGGGCAAAATTACTGCTCATCAGGCCAGCCAGCGTGCGGTCACGATCGGCAAAGATCGGCCTTTGTCCTCCCGTGACCAGCGGCATGTAGTTTGTATAGACCTCCCATTCTAAAATATTGCTGCGGGCGTTGATCCAGGACACGCCCAAAAAACTGGCCAGTTGGCGACGTGGCTGTCCATTCGTCTCCTGCAGTCGAAAGATCTCCCTCTCCTCACTGAGATAAATGGCGTGGAAGCCGTCCACGGTTGGGATGCCTTCCAGCAGGTTGCAATTGCGATCCAGACCAAGCCGGCGTCCGATATAGCTGTGGGCCAGATTGGTCGGCCCGAGATCGTAAAAGCCTTTCCGGGCTTCCAGACTGTGCATGGCCCGCGATTCTCCCAGAACCGGCTTGAACGGATGTTGCTGAAGCGGATCCAGGGGCGCATAGACCGATGGTTCGACGGTGGGATTCTGTCGAGGAGCGTGGCTCAGCATATCCATCCACACCAACAGCAGCAGCAAACATTGCAAAAGAATTCTTTGCTTCAGGCGCGCAGCGCAGGCCAGACCATACAGAGTGCCCAAAACACCCAGGAGAAGGAGTCCTCGGCTCAGGCCGCTTTGAAAAGTGACAGCCCATTTTTCACTCGGCAACGGATGGATGTAAGCGAAGCAAACAATCCCGGCAATCAGTGAGAGCAGCAGGGCTCCCAAAACGACAAGCGTCTGGCCCACTTGTATGCCTGCTCCCTCCACGGATGGCTGAAGCCCGTTCAGACCAGACGCAGCGAGCAAGGGCACGACAAAGATCATCAGCATCAAAAACTTGATCGGATAGCGCATGAACCCAAGCGGTGGCACCGCCTGGCGGAGCCAGTCGTACAGATAGCCTTCGTTTCCGAGTGCCAGCACCATGCCCAGTGCCCCTAGCGCCGTCATTACCCAGATACGTCGCTCACGCACCTTCCAGACCGCAGCTAGAGCCAAGGCCAAAACACCGATGCCCATATAATAGGATGAGGTGATGTACTGGCTCTCTTGAAAGAAAACACCGCATGGAGCCTTAAACGTGCGAAACAACGGGACCATCAGGTTCGCCCATCCCCACAACGGCATGAACCACTTGCCGTCAGCAAAATCGCTTCCTCGCTGCGAGTGGGACAGGAGATCCAAAAACGGAAGCAATTGCGCAGCGGCCAGACCCGCAACAAGGATGAGAATCAGGCCTAACCTACCGACCATTCGGAATCGCAAAGCCTCCTTTGTAAAGTCACAGAGCCAAAGTCCGCCCACCAGCAGCCAGGTGAATAGAATCAGTTCCGGCGCGCCCGTCAGCATTTGAAGCCCCCCAATGAGACCCGCCGTGATGATTCGTCCCCGTCCTTCGTCCCAAGCTCTCCATGCCGCCCACACAACCCAGGGCATCCACCCCAGGGCGGCCAAATAGTTGGGCCACATCAGGCAGTTGAGAGAGAACCCACTAAAGGCGAGGGCCAACCCCGCCACCGCGGCCGCAAACCGGTTTGCGGTCAAACGATAGGCCAAATAGTACATGCCGAGGGCCGCCCACCAAAGATGAACCAAACAGAAAAGCCCCAACGACCAGGAAAGCGGCGACAGTAAAAGATAAATCAACGTAAAGGGGTAGAGCGCCATGGGGGCCCACTGAGCCAGGAACGGTATCCCGCAATTGTTGAGCGGGTTCCACAGCGGTATTTCTCCACGCCAAAAGCATTCCCGGTGGTAGTGGGCCATCGGATAGCCGTAAAGGCCGAAGTCTCGAAAAACAAACGCGCGACTGC
>Ga0208454_1001149_pt1 | contig 11531 bp, 11 predicted proteins | sample EasRivMeERMZT100_FD_187530 | JGI IMG/M metagenome (GOLD analysis project Ga0208454, IMG submission 187530) | Soil microbial communities from meander-bound floodplain in the East River, Colorado, USA - East River MetaG ERMZT100 (SPAdes) (version 2) | ecosystem: Environmental > Terrestrial > Soil...
CGGCTCGATGCGCAGGGCCCGCTCGAGCGAGGCGGCGGCGCCGGCGAGGTTGCCGGCCGCGGCCTCGGTGCGCGCGCTGTCCATCAGGCCCGCGATCGCAATATTCTCTTTGGGAGTAGGAGCGGCAACGGGCGGCGCTTCGGGCTTCGGCTCCGCTTCCGGCGGGGGGCGGGGAGGCGTGGCGCAGCCCGCGAGGAGGACCGCAAGAAGAACGACAAGCCTCATCTGCCGAACAACCGGTCGAGCCAGCTCTTCGCGCGCTCCACGGATTTCCCGACCACCTCGACCGCTGCGTCCATGGCGCCCGAGCACGGCGCGCGCTCGCTTGGCGCCGAGCCCTGCACGAACGGGACTTCGGTCGCGCCGGGACAGCTCGTGCCGCCGCGCAGCCCGGTCTGCGGATCGATCGACACTAGCTCGATGCGCTCGGGCCTGGCGAGCACGAGCGGCTCGGGCGCGAGCACGGACATCAGGTCGCCCCAGATCGGCAGCGCGGCCGCCGCGCCCGAAAGGCGGGCGGCGCGGTTGTCGTCGTAGCCGATCCACACGACGCCGAGGCGATCGCCGGTGAAGCCGGCGAACCAGGCGTCGCGCTGCTCGTCAGTGGTGCCGGTCTTGCCCGCGGCGGCGGTCTCGGGCGGCAGGAACCTGTTCAGGCCCTGCGCGGTGCCTTCGCGCACCACGTCCTGCATCGCGGCGGCGAGCAGGTAGATCGGCTCGGGAGCGAACACCTGCTCGACCGCGAGCTGATAGCGCGAGAGCGGCCGGCCTTCCTGCGTGGTGACGTCGCGGATCGCGCGCAGCGGCGAGCGGAAGCCACCGCTCGCGATGGTCTGGTACATCTGCGCCACCTCGAAGGGCGAGAGCTCCACCGCGCCGAGCAGCGTCGAGGCGAACGGCCGCAGCGGGCGATCGACCCCGAGCCGGCGCACGTTGTCGAGCACGCGCTCGATGCCGAGGTCGGTGCCCAGGCGCGCCGCGGCGGCGTTGTAGGACTGCGCCAGCGCAGTCCTCAGCGGCACGATGCCGTGGAACTTCTTGTCGTAGTTCGCCGGCTCCCAGTCTGGAGCGCCTCGGCTCTTCCACACAAACGGGCCGTCGTCGATCGGAGTGAGCAGCGTATAGCGCGCCGGCTCGGAGAGCGCCGTCAGGTAGATCGCGGGCTTGAGAAGCGAGCCGACCGGCCGCGCGGCATCCAGCGCGCGGTTGTAGCCGCGGTAGCGGGGGTCGCGCCCGCCCACCAGCGCCTGCACCTCGCCGCTCTGCGGATCGGTGACCACCACCGCGCCCTCGAGGCCGGGCTGCTGCCCGAAGCGCTTCTCCTTGTCGTACTGCGCTAGGCGCTTCGCAAGCGCGGTCTCGGCGGCGTCCTGCACGCGCGGGTCGAGCGTGGTGAAGATGCGCAGGCCCTCCGAGCGCAGGTCGGCCTCGTCGTAGTCCCTGCGCAACTGCCGGTGCACGAGCTGCAGGAAGGCGGGATAGGGTGTGGTGCCCGTTCCCGTTTTCTTGCTGACATTCAAGGGGCTGCTGCGCGCGTCGGCATATTCGTCCGGCGTGATCCCTTTCTGGTCGCGCGTTTCGCGCAGCACCAGGTTGCGCCGCTCGAGCGCGCGCTGCGGATGGCGGTAGGGGTCGTAGATCGCGGGCCCTCTCACCATGCCGACGAGCAGCGCCGATTCGGCCGCCGTCAGATACTGCACCTCCTTGCCGAAATAGAACTGCGCGGCGAGCCCCACGCCATGGATCGCGCGGTCGCGGTCCTGGCCGAAATAGATCTCGTTGAGGTAGGTCTCGAGGATCTCAGTCTTGTCGTAGTGGATCTCGAGCAGCACCGCCATCAGCAGCTCGGTGAACTTGCGCTGCAGCGTGCGCTCCGGCGTGAGGAAGAAGTTCTTCACGAGCTGCTGCGTGATCGTGCTGCCGCCCTGGACCTTGTCCGAGAACACGCTGCGCGCCGCGCGCGCGAGGCCGCGCAGGTCGAACCCGGCGTGGGAGAAGTAGCTGCGGTCCTCGACCGCGATCAGCGCTTGCACGAAATGCTTCGGCACGTCGGCCAGGCGCACCAGCACCCGGTCCTCGTTCCCGGCCGGGTAGATGCCGCCGATCGCCAGCGGCTCGAGGCGCGCGAGCGCGAGCTCGGCGCCGGTCGCGTCACGCAGCGCCACCACCTTGCCGCCTTCGAACGTTACGCTCACGCGCTTCGCCGGCTGGCGCCCATCCCAGAACACGAAAGGCCGCAGCGCGATGATCAGGGAATTCTCGGATTTCGAGAACCACCCGGCGTCCCCCTCCGGCGGCGCCTCGCGGTAGCCGAGGCTGCGCAGCTCGTCCTCCACGTCCGCCTGCGCGATGCGCAGCCCGGCGTGCAGCTCGAGCGGTCGCGCGTAGATGCGCGCCGGCAGCGCGAAGCGCCGACCCTCGAACTCGCTGCGCACGCGGAAATCCAGGTAAAGGGTGAATCCCGCCACCGCGAGCACGGTCGCGAGCAGCGCGAGGCGCACGATTTTCCAGAGCTTCGGGCGGCGACGCAGCATCGCGTCGATTCTAACCGTCCAATTCGGGCAAAATCCTTATGCCGTGCTGACCATTCGTGGCATCGATCACGTCGTCCTGCGGGTACGCGACATCGACCGCATGCGTAAGTTCTACTGCGACATCCTCGGCGCCCACCACGTGGCCTACCGGCCCGAGCTCGGCATGTCGCACCTGCGCATCGGCGCCGCCATGATCGACCTGGTCAAGGGGGAGGGGCCGACCGGTTGCAACATGGACCACTTCTGCCTGCGCGTCGAGCCGTTCGACCCCGACGCGATCGTGGCCCACCTCAGGAAGCACGGCGTCGCGGTCGGCGACATCCGGAATCGCTTCGGCGCGGAAGGCAACGGAATTTCGATCTACCTCGCCGATCCGGAGGGCAACACCGTCGAGCTCAAAGGACCCTCGGACGGAAAGCTGCCGCCTTGAGGAGCGTGTGGAACCGGGCGGCCGGAATCGCGCATGCCCGCTGTATGTGGTTATGATGGTGACGACCTGAGAGGAGAGGATCATGAACGGCATCGTTCGGGCAGCGTTGCTCGGCTGCGTCTTTGCCCTGGCGGCGGGAGGCGCGGCTGCGCAGCAGTCCATCAAGATCGGCATAGTCACGTTCCTGTCGGGCCCGGCGGCGGGGCCCTTCGGCGTTCCGGCGCGCAACGGCTTCGAGCTGGTGGCCGAGATGATCAACGCCGGCCGCGTGCCCGCGCCGCACGCAGCCAAGGGCTTCGGCGGCAATCCGATCGAGCTGGTGATCATCGACGAGGCGGGCGGGCCGCAGAAGCAGGTCGCCGAGTTCCGCAACCTCGCGCAGCGCGTCGACGTGGTCGTCGGCTACATCTCGAGCGGCGACTGCCTGGCGATCGCGCCGGTCGCCGAGGAGCTGCGCAAGCTCACCATCCTCTTCGACTGCGGCACGCCGCGCATCTTCGAGGACGCTTCGTACAAGTACGTGTTCCGCACCGGGCCGAGCGGCACCATGGACAACGTCGCCGCGGCGCTTTATGCCCTGGAGCGCAACCCCAACATCCGCTCGATCGCCGGCATCAACCAGAACTACGCCTGGGGACAGGATTCCTGGACCGACTTCGAGGCGGCGATGAAGGCGCTCAAGCCGGGCATCGAGGTGAAGACCTCGCAGATGACCAAGCTCTTCGCCGGGCAGTTCGGCGCCGAGATCTCGACGCTGCTCTCCTCGGGCGCCGACCTCGTCCATTCGAGCTTCTGGGGCGGAGACCTCGAGGGTCTGGTGCTGCAGGGCGCGCCGCGCGGCCTGTTCCAGAAGCACCTCATCGTGCTCTCGGCCGGCGAGCCGGCGATCAATCGCCTCGGCAGCCGCATTCCCGACGGCACGATCATCGGAGCGCGCGGGCCGTTCGGCCCTTTCGCGCCCGATAACGAGCTCAACCGCTGGTTCAAGGGCGCGTTCCAGGAGCGCTACGCGGTGCCGCCGAACTACGCCGCGTACAAGGCGACCAACGCGCTGCTCGGCCTCAAGACGGCCTACGAAAAGGCGCAGAAGGCCGGCGCCCAGAGCCCCAACCAGGACCAGATGATCGCCGGGTTCGAGAACCTGACCTTCGAGGGGGTTGGCGGACCGGTGCGCATGTCGCTCGGCAAGGGACACCAGGCGGTGATGGAGAACGCCATCGGCACGGCGAAGACCGTCGGCGGCCAGCTCACCCTCGTCGACGTCAAGCGCTATCCCGCCGATCGGGTGAACCCGCCTGAAGGCGTGAAGAGCGAGGCCTGGATCAAGTCGGGACTCAAGAAGTAGAGCAGTTGGCCGCCGTCCTCTTCGACGGCATCGTCTACTCCTCGTGGCTGTTCCTCATGGCCGCGGGGCTGACGCTGATCTACGGCGTGATGCGGATCCTCAACATCGCGCACGGCAGCCTGTACGCGCTCGGCGCCTACACCGCGGCGACGCTCGGCGGCGCCTGGATCGCCGCCGGGTACGCCCCCGCCGGAACCTTCGCCATGCTCGCGGCTGCGATGCTGCTGGTCGGCGTGGTGATGGGGCCGCTCATCGAGCGCGGGCTGCTCAAGTGGATGTACGGCAAGGACGAGATCGTCCTGCTCCTCATCACCTATGCCGTGTTTCTGATCCTGGAAGATGTGATCAAGCTCGTATGGGGCGTCGAATCGAAGATGCTCCCCGAGCCCTACGCGTTGCCCGGCAACTTCCAGATCGGCGCTTTACGCCACACGCCAGGGCAAGCTGCTGCTCGCGGTGATTCACGACCGCGAGATGAGCGCGGCGATGGGAATCAACGTCGATCGGGTCTACCTGATCACCTTCACTCTCGGCGCGATGCTCGCCGGGCTGGGCGGCGCGCTCACCGCGCCGATGATCGCAGTGAGCCCGGGAATCGGCGTGGAGGTCATCGTGCTGTCCTTCGCGGTAGTGGTGATCGGCGGCCTCGGCAGCCTCGGCGGCGCCGCGCTCGGCGCGCTGATGGTCGGGATCGTGCGCTCGGTCGCAGTGCGCTACTGGCCCGAGGGGGAGCTGTTCATCGTCTTTTTCGTCATGGCGCTGGTGCTGATCGCGCGCCCGAAAGGCCTGTTCAGCGCGCCCGAGGCGCGCAAGATATGAAGCAGGGTCTGCTGGCAGGAATCGTCCCAGTTCTTCTCATTGCAGCGGCATGGGCGCCGCAGTGGCTCGTGTTTCTTCTCGCGCTCGCGCTCGCCAAGGGGCTGGTGGTGCTCGGGCTGCTGCTCCTCATGCGCACCGGGCTGGTGTCGTTCGGCCAGGGCCTGTATTTCGGCCTCGGCGCGTACGCCGCCGCGCTGCTCGCGCACCGCGGCGGGCTCGCCGACGCGGCGCTGATGATCGTCGCCGGCCCGGCCTGCGCCGCCGCGGTCGCGGCGATCCTCGGGCTGCTGCTCGCGCGCTACCGCGAGATCTTCTTCGCCATGCTGTCGCTCGCCTTCTCGATGATCCTGTACGGGCTGCTGGTGAAGAGCTCCACGCTCGGCAGCACCGACGGCTTCCACGTGCAGGTCAGGCAGCTCGCGGGGCTCGCACTCGCCGCCGGCGCCGAGCGGCGAGTCTTTTTCGCCGTGTCCGTAGTCGTCGCATTCATCCTGACCTGGGTGCTGCACCGCTACCTCGCCTCGCACTGGGGGCGCGTGTCGACCGCGATCCGGGACAACGAGCTGCGCGTCGAGTATCTCGGCGCCTCGGTCTACCGGGTGGTGTACGCGAACTACGTCATTGCCGCGGCGCTTGCCGGCCTCGGCGGCGCGTTCGCCGCGCTCGCCGTGGGGCACGTCGACCCCGAGACCACCTACTGGACCACCTCGGGCGAGTTCGTGTTCATTGCCATCCTCGGCGGCGATCTTCGAGGCGCTGCGCACCGTTGCCGCGCAGTACGCGCCCAACGTCTGGCAGATGGCGCTCGGCGTGGCGATGCTCGCGATCATCATGTTCCTGCCGGGAGGCCTGTGGACGCTCGTGCGCAAGAGAGCGTCGTGAACCCCACGAAATCAGGGACAGACCACGTTTTTTCCGGACGGACGAAAACGTGGTCTGTCCCTGTTTTTTGGATTTTCGAATGAGCCCGATACTGCAAGCCGAAGGGCTGCAGAAAAACTTCGGCGCGGTGACCGCCGCGGCCGACATCAGCCTCGCCTTCGAGCGCGAGGCCGTGGTGAGCCTGATCGGCGCCAACGGCGCGGGAAAGACGACTTTCCTCAACATGGTGACCGGCTACCTGCGCCCGGACGCCGGCCGCATCCGGTTCGACGGCCGCGACCTCGTCGGGCGTGCGCCGCGCGAGATCACCGCGCTTGGGTTGTCGCGCTCGTTCCAGATTCCGCAGCTCTTCCAGTCGCTCAGCGTGCGCGAGAACCTGCTCGTCGCCGAGGGCATCGCCGGCGCCGAGCGCGTGGAGGAGGCGACCGACGCGCTTCTCGAGCGGTTTGCGCTCCAGGAGTACGCCGGCCGCCCGGCGGGCGTTCTTCCCGAGGGCATCCGCAAGCTTCTCGACGTGGCGATGGCGCTCGTCGCGCAGCCGAAACTCCTGCTGCTCGACGAGCCCACCAGCGGCGTCGCCGCCGACGAGAAATTCGGCATCATGGACCTGGTGATGGGCGCGGTGCGCGGGCAGGGCGTCACGGTACTGTTCGTCGAGCACGACATGGAAATCGTGTCGCGGTATGCGGCGCGCGTGATCGCGTTCTACGACGGCCGAGTGATCGCCGACGGAACACCTGCGCAGGTGCTCGATGCCGCCGAAGTGCGCCGCTACGTGATCGGGGACGAGCATGCTGCGGCTTGACGGCGTCTCGGTTTCGATCGGGCCGGTCGGTATCCTGCGCGGGGTGAGCCTGCAGGTCGGCGCCGGCCAGTTCGCCGGCCTCATCGGCCGCAACGGCGCCGGCAAGACCACGCTGATGCGCACCATCATGGGACTGCTCGGCCATGCCTCCGGAACCATGCAGTTCGAAGGCGCCGCGCTCAGCGGCGTTCCGATTCACCGGCGCGTCTCGCTCGGCATCGGCTACATGCCCGAGGACCGGCGCCTGGTGCCGGGCCTGAGCGTTGAAGAGAACGTGCTGCTGCCGGCATGGTCGGCGCGCCTTTCCGACGCCGGCGCACGCCTGGCGCGCGTCTACTCAGCGATCCCGGAGGTCGCGGAGTGGCGCGGCCGCAGAGCGCTCCACCTCTCGGGCGGGCAGCAGAAGCTGGTCGCGCTGGCGCGCGCAATGATGGCGGGCACGCGCCTGCTCCTCCTCGACGAGCCGTTCGAGGGCGTGGCGCCGGTACTCGCGCGCCGGCTCGCCGAGGTGATCGCCGGCCTGAGACAGACCGGCTTGAGCGCGGTGCTCTCCGAGTCGAGCCTCGCGCACGCGCACGGCCTGCTCGACCGGGTGTTCGTGATCGACCGCGGCGCGGTCAGCGAAAGGGCATGATCCGGTCCGAGGCGCATTTCGGCGACCGCGTGGTGCGCTGCTTCTCGGAACGGCCGCGCAGCTTTTTCGAGGTCCTTGCCGATGCCGTGAAGCGCAACCCCGGCGGCGAGGCGCTCGTTTCCGGGAATGAGAGATTCACCTGGCGGAGCCTTGCAGAGCGCGTGGCGCGCGTCGCACGCGGCCTCACTCTTCAAAATATCCGCCAAGGCGAGCGCGTCGCGCTGCTGCTCGGCAACCGGGTCGAGTTCGTGCTGACGCTTTTTGCCGCCGCCCGGCTGGGCGCGATCGCCGTACCGCTCAACATCCGCAGCTCGAAAGCCGAGCTCGCCTACGTGCTCGAGCATTGCGGCGCGAAAATGGTCGTGCACGAGTCCGAGCTGGCCGATCGCCTGCCGCCGCGGCCGCAGCGGCCGCAGCGGATTGCAATCGATGATTTTGCGGCCCTGTGCGAAACCCCGGGCGGCGAGACAGTGGCGGTGGAAGAAGAGGACACCGCGGTGATCCTCTACACCTCGGGCACCACCGGGCGCCCCAAGGGCGCGATGCTGAGCCACCTCGGCATCGTGCATTCGGCGCTGCACTACGAGCGCGCCATGGCGCTTGGCCCGGCCGACCGCTCGGTCGCCGCGGTGCCGCTCAGCCACGTGACCGGCCTGGTCGCGCTGATTGCGACCATGGCGCGCTGCGCGGGGACGCTGGTGCTGCTGCCCGCGTTCAAGGCCGCGGATTTCCTGGCGCTCGCCGCGCGCGAGCGCATGACGCACACGGTGCTCGTTCCGGCGATGTACAACCTGTGCCTGATGCAGCCCGATTTCGCGCGCCACGATCTGTCGCAGTGGCGCATCGGAGGCTACGGCGGCGCGCCGATGCCGCTGCCGACCATCGCGCACTTCGCCGAAAAATTGCCGCGGCTCGGCCTGATGAACCTCTCTGGCGCTACCGAGACCACCTCGCCCGCGACGATGATGCCCGCGCACGAGACCGCGGCGCACAGCGACAGCGTCGGCCTCGCCGTTCCCTGCGGCGAGATCCGGGTCATGGACGATGCGGGATGCGAAACCGCGCCCGGCGAGTCGGGCGAGCTCTGGATCCGGGGGCCGATGGTGGTGCGCGGCTACTGGAACGACGCTGAAGCGACCGCGCGCGAGATCACCGATGGCTTCTGGCATTCGGGCGACATCGGCGCGGTGGACGCGCAAGGCTTCGTCTACGTGTTCGACCGCAAGAAGGACATGATCAATCGCGGCGGCTACAAGGTGTACTCGGCCGAGGTCGAGAGCGCGCTCCTGGAGCACGCGGGAGTCGCCGAAGCCGCCGTGGTCGGGGTTCCCTGCCCGGTGCTCGGCGAGCGCGTGCATGCGTTCGTCACCTTGCGCATCCCGGGAACTGTGGATGCGACTGCGTTGCGGGCCTTTTGCGCGGAGCGCCTGGCCGACTACAAAGTGCCGGAGTCGCTCACCTTCCGGGCCGATCCGCTGCCGCGTAACGCCAACGGCAAGGTGCTGAAACGCGCCCTGCGCGAAGAGCTGTCCAGCGCTTCAGCTCAGCCGCCGACGCCCAGATAGGTCGTCGTGACCTGCCGGTCTGCGCGCAGCGCGGCGGGCGTGCCTTCGAAGACCACGGTGCCGTGGTCGATGACGTAGACGCGGTCGGCGAGCTGCAGCGCCATCTCGGCGTTCTGCTCGACGAGCAGCATGCTCACGCGCTCCTTCTTCAGCTCCTGGATGGTGCTCATCACCGCGCTCACCACGAGCGGCGCGAGTCCCTGAGAGGGCTCGTCCAACAGCAGGAGGTCGGGGCCGGTCAGGAGCGCGCGGGCGATGGCGAGCATCTGCTGCTCGCCGCCTGAAAGCTGGCGTCCCTTGTTGTTCAGGCGCTCCTTCAGGCTCGGAAAGCGCCCGAGGACGTTGTCCATCTGCCATCGTGACTGGGGACGCCTCGCAATGGCCAGGTTCTCGCGGGCGGTCAGGTAGGAAAAGATGTCCCGGGTTTCCGGGACAAGGGCGATGCCGAGGCGCGAGACACGGTGGGCATCGAGGCCGGCGATGTCGCGGCCCTTGTAATGGATCTCACCGCTCTTCGGCGGCGTGAGGCCGGTGATCGAACGCAAGGTCGTCGTTTTTCCGGCGCCGTTCCGGCCGAGCAGCGCGACCACCTCGCCTTCGGCCACGCTCAGCGAGAGGTCGTGCAGGATGTGCCCGAGGCCGTAAAACGTGTTGATCTTCTTCAGCTCGATCATGCGGCGATGCCGCCCAGGTAGGCGCGCCGCACCTCGGCATTGCGCTGGATCTCCTCGGGCGCGCCCTCGGCGATGAGCGAGCCGAAGTGCATCACCGAGATCCGGTCGGACACGCTCATGATGATGTCCATCTTGTGCTCGATGAGCACGATGGTGTAGCGCCCCTTCAGCGCGCGCACCAGCGCCACCATCCTGCGCGTCTCCTCGGGCGAGAGCCCGGCCGCGGGCTCGTCGAGCAGCAGCACGCGAGGAGCGGCGGCGAGCGCGATGGCGAGCTCGAGCTGGCGCTGCTCGCCGTGGGAGATTTCGCGGGCCAGCTGATTTGCTTTTCCCAGCAGACCGACGTCCGACAATGCGGCGCGGGCGCGCTCGGCGGCCTCGGGATACTGATTCGCCTTCTTGAACAGCAAGCCGTTCCACGAGCGCCCGGTCGCGAAGGCGGCGACCCAGACGTTGTCGAGGAGCGAGAACGCCGGGAACACGTTGGTGCGCTGGAACGAGCGCGCGAGGCCGAGGTGCGCGATGCGGTTCGCCGGCGTGCCCGTAATATTTTTCTTGTCAAAAATGATTTCCCCGGAGGTCGGCGGGAACGTTCCGGTCAGCAGGTTGAAAAGCGTGGTCTTGCCCGCGCCGTTCGGGCCGATGACCGAGTGCAGGCTGCCCGCAGCAATGCTGAGGCTCACATCCTTCACCGCCGCGAGGGCGCCGAAGGATTTGCTCAGCTGGCGGGTTTGGAGGATGCCTTCCATGCCCAGAACCGGTTCCACGCTTCTACGACGCCGCCGCGCAAGAACAGCACCACGATCACGAAGGCCACGCCGAGGAGCAGCGGCCAGCGCGCCCACATCACGCTCACCGACTCGGAGAGCCAGATGAAGACGAACGAGCCGATGATCGGCCCGTAGAGCGAGCCCGAGCCGCCGATCAGGGTGGCGAACACCACGTTGCCGCTGAATACGAAGCTGATCGCCTCCAGCGGCACGATGCCGAACAGCATGCCGTAGAGCACGCCGGCGAGACCGGAGAAGGCGCCGCCGATGACGAAGGCGAGCAGCTTGAAGCGCGGCACGTTGTAGCCCACCGCTTCGGCGCGCACCTCGTTCTCGCGGATCGCCTGCAGGATCCTGCCGAGCGGCGATTCGACGATGCGCCTCATCACCCAGAGCGAAGCGAGGAAGAGAAGCGAGATGAACACGTAGTAGGTCATCGGGTCCTTGAAATCGATTCCGAGGAGGGCGGGCCGCGGCACGCCGTGCATGCCGTCCTCGCCGCCGGTGACGGTGGTCCACTGGTAGGCGACGAAGTAGAAGAGCTGGTTCAGCGCGAAGGTGAGCATGATGAAGTACAGCCCCGAGCGCTGCACGCACAGGTAGCCCACGAGCAGCGCCGAGAGCGCGCCCACCCCGACGCCGATGCCGAGCGCGAAGAACACGTTGATGCCGTAGTGCTTGAGGAGCCACCCCGCTACGTACGCCGCCGAGCCGAAGAAGGTCGACTGGCCGAAGGAGAGCAATCCGGTGTAGCCGAGCAGCAGGTTCAGCCCGAGGCCGAAGATGGCGAAGATCCAGATCTCCGAGGCGATGACCGGCCGCACGATGAAGGGAAGCGCCACTACAGCCAACAAAAGCAAGACGTTTTGATATTTCATCGAATGCCGAACAAGCCCTGAGGCCTGACGAGCAGCACTACGGCCATCACCGCGAAGATCACCGCGGTAGAGGCCTCGGTCCAGTACGCCGCGACCACCGCCTGCGCGACGCCGATCAGAAGCCCGGCCGCGATCGCGCCGAGCAGGTTGCCGAGGCCGCCGAGCGCCACCACGACGAAGGCGATGCCAAGCATG
>Ga0208454_1001153_pt1 | contig 11509 bp, 10 predicted proteins | sample EasRivMeERMZT100_FD_187530 | JGI IMG/M metagenome (GOLD analysis project Ga0208454, IMG submission 187530) | Soil microbial communities from meander-bound floodplain in the East River, Colorado, USA - East River MetaG ERMZT100 (SPAdes) (version 2) | ecosystem: Environmental > Terrestrial > Soil...
AACGACCACACCGACTCGATGTCGCAGCGCGACTGCGGCTGGATCCAGCTCTTCGCCGAGACCAACCAGGAAGCGCTCGACCTGCACATCCAGGCGTTCCGTCTGGCGGAGGAGCTTTCCCTTCCCGTGATGGTATGCATGGACGGCTTCATCCTCACGCACGCCTATGAGCGCGTCGACATGCCGAGCCAGCAGCAGGTCGACGCCTATCTGCCGAAATTCAATCCCCGGCAGATCCTCGATCCCGCCGAGCCGGTCTCGATCGGCGCGATGGTGGGCCCGGAGGCGTTCACCGAGGTGCGCTATCTCGCGCACGTGAAGCAGATGCAGGCGCTCGAGCTGATCCCGGGCTGGGCAGCCGAGTTCCGCCGCGCCTTCGGCCGCAACGCCGGCGGCCTGGTGCATCCCTACGCGATCGAGGACGCCGAGACGGTCGTCGTGGCGCTCGGCTCGGTCCTCGGCACGGTGAAGGACACCGTCGACGAAATGCGCGCTCAGGGCGTGAAGATCGGCGTTCTCGGCGTGACCTGCTTCCGGCCCTGGCCGCACATGGCCGTGCGCACCATGCTCGGCGGCGCGAAGCGCGTGGTCGTGCTGGAGAAGAGCCTCGCCGTGGGGGTCGGCGGCATCGTTTCCACCAACGTGCGTACCGCGCTCACGGGGCGCGCGGTGCCGGTGTACGACGTCATCGCCGGCCTGGGCGGCCGCGCCATCACCAAGGCCTCGCTCGCCCGTGCGTTTGCCCTCGCGATGAACGATCAGCTCGATCTCACGACCTTCCTCGATCTCGAACGCGGGGTCGTGGAGCGGGTGCTCGCGCGCGAGCGCGAAGTCCGCCGCAGCGGCCCGATCGCCGAGAACATCCTTCGGGAGGTCGGCATGGGCGCGGCGGGTACCGGGTAGGAGGCAGCCGATGGCGTTCCAACCGATCAACTTCTATCAGACCGGCACGTTCACCGTCGGGAACCGGCTGCTTCCGCCGGAGACCCGCTCGGTGCAGGCGAACATGCGCCGCACCAACTCGCTGAACTCGGGCCACCGCGCCTGCCAGGGCTGCGGGGAAGCGCTCGGCGCGCGCTATGCCATCGATGCGGCGATGGAAGCGACGGCGAACCAGCTCGTCGCCGCCAATGCCACCGGCTGCCTGGAAGTCTTCTCCACGCCCTATCCCGAGACCTCGTGGCAGATCCCGTGGATCCATTCGCTGTTCGGCAACGCGGCGGCGGTCGCGACCGGGATTGCTGCTGCTCTCAAAGTGAAAAACAAGACCCATGTCCGCGTGGTCGCCCAGGGCGGCGACGGCGCCACGACCGACATCGGCTTCGGCTGCCTGTCGGGGATGTTCGAGCGCAACGACGACGTGCTCTACATCTGCTACGACAACGAGGCGTACATGAACACCGGGGTACAGCGCTCCTCGGCCACGCCGCCCGCCGCGCGCACTGCGACGACGATGGCGGTCGGCGAGCAACCGGGAAACAGCTTCGGACAAGGCAAGTACCTGCCGGCAATTGCGATGGCGCACGGCATTCCCTACGTCGCCACGGCCACGGTCGCGGAGCTGCACGACCTCGAATACAAGGTGAAACGCGCGATGGCGCTCCGTGGCGCCCGCTACATCCACGTCTTCGTGTCGTGTCCCCTCGGGTGGGGCCACGCCTCGAACGACTCGATCCGGATCGCGCGCCTGGCGAAGGAGACCGGACTGTTCCCGGTGTTCGAAGCGGAGCACGGCGAGGTCGTGAGCGTCTCCAGGATCCGCAGACGAACGCCCGTCGAGGAATACCTCAAGCCGCAGCGGCGTTTCGCGCACCTGTTTTCCCCTAGCCTGAAGACGGACCTCATAGCCCGGATCCAGGCCGCGGCCGACCGCAACATCCGCAAGTTCGGCCTGCTCGCGGAGGCCGCATGATGCGCAAGCCCTTCGCCATCACCCTCGACCCGGGCTCGAGCCTCGCCAACCACACCGGCACCTGGCGCACCGAGCGGCCGGTCTACGTCGACCGGCTGCCGCCCTGCAACGCCGCCTGCCCCGCCGGGGAGAACATCCAGGGCTGGCTTGCGCACGCAGAGTCCGGCGCCTACGAGGCGGCGTGGCGCAAGCTGACGGAAGACAACCCCTTCCCCGCCGTCATGGGACGCGTGTGCTACCACCCGTGCGAGACTTCCTGCAACCGGGCGACGCTCGACAGCGCGGTCGGCATCAACTCGGTCGAGCGCTTCCTCGGCGACGAGGCGCTCAAGCGCGGCTGGAAAATTCAAAGAAATGAATTGAACGGGAAGAAAATCCTGATCGTCGGCGCCGGCCCCTCCGGCCTCGCCGCCGCGTATCACCTCGCTCGCGCGGGACACAAGGTCGAGATCCATGATGCGGGGCCGTTTGCCGGCGGCATGATGCGCTTCGGAATCCCCAAGTATCGCCTGCCGCGCGACGTGCTCGACGCGGAGATCCGGAGAATTGTCGAGCTGGGGGTCGAGATCCGGCTGAACACCAAGGTCGACAGCATCCTGGAAACGATGCAGCAAGGCCGGTTCGACGCCGCGTTCCTCGCGGTCGGCGCGCACATCGGCAAGCGCGCCTATATCCCGGCAGGCACTTCGGCCCGCATCCTCGACGCGGTGTCGGTGCTGCGCTCGATGGAAGGCGAGGAACAGCCGATGCTCGGCCGGCGCGTGGTGGTGTACGGCGGCGGCAACACCGCTTTCGACGTCGCCCGCACCGCAAAGCGCCTCGGCGCCGAGGAAGCGATCGTGGTCTATCGCCGCACCCGCGAGAAGATGCCGGCGCACGACTCCGAGCTGGAAGAAGCGCTGCAGGAGGGCGTGATGGTCAAGTGGTTGTCCACCATCAAGCACGCAGGCGACACGGCGCTCACGGTCGAGAAGATGGCGCTCGACGAGAAGGGCTTTCCGCAGCCGACCGGCGAGATCGAAACTCTGGAAGCCGACTCGCTGGTGCTCGCGCTCGGCCAGGACGTCGATCTCGGTCTTCTGGACAATATTCCTCAAATAGAAAAGCAGGATGGCGTGGTCAAGGTCGCCCCCAACATGATGACCGGCTACCCGGGGATCTTCGCCGGCGGCGACATGGTGCCTTCCGAGCGCACCGTCACGGTGGCGGTCGGTCACGGCAAGAAGGCGGCGCGGCATATCGACGCGTGGTTGAAAGGCGGAGTCTTTTCAAAGAAACCGAACGGCGAAACGGCGAGCTTCGACAAGCTCAACACCTGGTACTACTCCGACGCGCCGAAGACGCTGCAGCCGCTGCTCGACCTCGTCCGGCGCCAGTCCACGTTCGACGAGGTCCAGGGTGGGCTGGACGAGAGCAACGCGCTGTTCGAGGCGCGCCGCTGCCTGTCGTGCGGCAACTGCTTCGAGTGCGACAACTGCTACGGCGTGTGCCCCGACAACGCGGTGATCAAGCTGGGGCCGGGCAAGCGCTTCGAGTTCAACTACGACTACTGCAAGGGCTGCGGGCTGTGCGCCGCGGAATGCCCCTGCGGCGCGATCAAGATGGTTCCCGAGGAGATCTGACGGCATGGCGTCGCCGTCGCCGCGCGGGGGCATCGAGCTCCTGCGCGACCCGCTGCTCAACAAGGGAACCGCGTTCACCCGCGCGGAGCGCGACTCGCTCGGCCTGCGCGGCCTGCTGCCGCCTCACGTGCATACCCAGGGCGAGCAGGCGCAGCGCTTCCTCGCGCACCTGCGCGGCCTGCCGAGCGCGCTCGAGAAGTACATCGATCTCAACGCCTTGCACGACCGCAACGAGGCGCTGTTCTTTCGCGTGGTCGGCGAGCACCCGGACGAAATCCTGCCCCTCATCTACACCCCCACCGTGGGGCTCGCCTGCCAGCAGTTCGGCCACATCTTTCAGAGGCCGCGCGGCCTGTTCATCGGGGCCGACGACCGCGGCCGCATCGCCAGCGTGCTGCGCAACTGGCCCGAGCGCAACATCGGCATCATCGTGCTCACCGACGGGGAGCGCATCCTCGGGCTCGGCGACCTCGGCGCGAACGGCATGGGCATCCCGGTGGGCAAGCTCTCGATCTATACCGGCTGCGCCGGCGTGCATCCGAAGCGTTGCCTGCCGGTGATGCTCGACGCCGGCACCGACAACGAGGCATTGCGCGCAGACCCGTTCTACGTCGGCCTGAAGCGCAAGCGGCTGCGCGGCCGGGCGTACGACGAGCTCGTCGACGAGTTCGTGGCCGCGGTGCAGAAAGTGTTCCCCGGCGCGCTCATCCAGTTCGAGGACTTCGCCAACCGCAACGCCTTCAGGCTGCTCGAGCGCTACCGCGACCGGGTGTGCACCTTCAACGACGACATCCAGGGCACCGGCGCCACGGCGCTCGCCGGGCTCTACAGCGCGCTGCGCATCACGAGATCGACGTTGCCGGAACAGCGCATTCTTTGCCTCGGCGCCGGAGAGGCGGCGACCGGCATCTGCAACAGCGTGGTGTCCGCGCTGGTCGACGAGGGCCTGCCACAGGATGAGGCTCGGCGGCGCTGCTGGCTCTACGATGTGCGCGGCCTGGTGGTCGCCGGCCGCACCGACCTGGGCGAGGAGCAGCGAGCCTACGCCCACGAGCACGCGCCCCTCGACGACTTCGCCGCCGCCGTGAACGCGCTGCGGCCGACCGCGATCATCGGCGCGGCCGGCGTCGGCGGCACCTTCACCAAGGCGGTCATCGGGTCGATGGCGCGCATCAACCGGCGTCCGATCGTGTTCGCGCTCTCGAATCCGACCTCGAAGTCCGAGTGCACCGCCGAGCAGGCCTACGCCTGGTCGGCGGGGCGCGCGCTGTTCGCCTGCGGCAGCCCTTTCGATGCAGTGACCTTCAAAGGCAAGACCCACGTGCCGCGGCAAAGCAACAACTCCTACATCTTTCCCGGCGTCGGGCTGGGCGTGATCGCGAGCGGCGCGCGTCGCGTCACCGACGAGATGTTCCTCGCCGCCGCGCGCGCGCTGGCGCGGCAGACTTCCAAGGCCGATCTCGCCCAGGGCAGCCTTTTTCCGCCGCTCGCGCGCATCCGCGACGTATCGGCGCACATTGCGGCCGCGGTCGCCGGCGTGGCCTACGAGCAGCGCCTGACCTCGAGGCGCAGACCGCCGAACCTCCTCGCCCGCATCCGCGCGCAGATGTACGACCCGCGCTACCCGCGCTACGCGTAGGCCCGAGGCGACCGCCATAATCTCGAAAATGAGCACGGGAGACGTTTCATGCGAGGCCTGAAGGGCAGGACCGCGATCGTCACCGGCGGCGCCGCCGGCATCGGCGCAGCGGTGGTACAGCGATTCAAGGAGGAAGGCACGAACGTCGTGGTTTTCGACTTGAATTCTTCCGACCCCGTCGACATCACCGACTACGCCGCGGTGAAGAAAGCGCTCGACAGCGCCGGCCCGGTGGACATCCTCGTCAACAACGCCGGCTGGGACATGTTCAGGCCGTTCCTGAAGACCGATCCCGCTTTCTGGCAGAAGATCATCTCGATCAACCTGGTCGGCGCGATGAACCTGCTCCACTGCGTGCTGCCCGGCATGGTCGGGCGCGGGCGCGGCAAGGTGGTGAACGTCGCCTCCGACGCCGGCCGCGTCGGCTCCTCGGGCGAGGCGCCCTACTCGGCCTGCAAGGGCGGCATCATCGCGCTCACCAAGACGCTGGCGCGGGAAATGGCTTCGAAAAATATCCAGCTGAACGTGGTGTGCCCGGGCCTTACCGAGACCAACATGCTCGAGCAGTTCATGCAGGGCGCGGGCAACCCGGAGAAGCTGCGCGAGGCCTATCGCCGCGCGGTCCCGATGGGGCGCCTCGGCAAGCCCGACGACCTGCCCGGAGCGATCCTGTTCTTCGCGAGCGACGACGCCGACTTCATCACCGGCCAGGTGCTGAGCGTGTCAGGCGGCCTGACGATGCACGGCTAGGCGAAAAAGGCGTCTACTCGGGAAATCGGTAGGCGGCGTGGCAGGCGACGCACCGGCGCAGGTTGTCGGCCAGGCTCGCGAGCAGTTGATCGCGATCGCCGAACTGTTCGGCGTGCAGCGCCATTTCGTCGAACGCCGTATGCGTGGCCAGGCTGAGCGTGCGGAAACCGGCCGGCACCTTGTGCGCCACGGCTGCGGCGAGCGACCCGGGACCGGCGATCTGCGAGCGGTGCACCTGCAGGCCCACCGCGCGCGCGGCAGCCGCGACCGCTTTCATGTCGTTGTCCGCGACGCCCTCGATAATCCCGCGGATCGCCAGAACGAATTGGCGCATCTCCGCGAGCACGAAGTCGCGCTCCGCGGGCTCGAGCGCCACCGCCTCGCGGCCGTACAAAGGCTCGGCCGGGCGCGGCGGGGCGACGCATCCGTCCGCGGCAAGCGCAAGGAGCAGAACCAGAGTCACGCGCATGGCAGCGCTTCCATGCTAGCGCTTTCTCAGCACCAGAGCCGCCGCGGTGGCGACGAACAGCGCGATGGCGGCGGCGTTGCCCCAGGCGCCGACGGGGACGGAGACGAGCACGCGCACCGCGAGCGAGGCGTGCAGCACCACGAGGGGGACATACAGCACCGGGTGATAGGGGAAGCGCACCCGCAGCACCGCCGGCAGGATCACCGGCGCGTGGCCGAACACCATCGAGAACACGAAGCCCACGAAAACGGCGTGCAGCGCCGCGTCGTAGGCCGTGGAAAGCGCGATCAGCGCACCTCCCAGCCCGAGCCAGAAGTAGCCCGCGAGCAGGCACGCGGCGACGTAACGCGGCAGGCCACTCTGCCGGATGGTGACGCGCGCGAGATCGAACGCGAAGAGCCACAGAGCGAGGAGCACGAGCACCCCGCCAAGTGCCTGGGGAAGCAAAGGACAGGCAACCAGCAAGACCACGAGCACGGCGAACGCTCTGCGCACCCAAGGCGGACGCTTGAGGTCGCGTGCAAGCTCGAGCCGCTCGCCGGCGATCGTGAGCGCGAAGAACGCGATCCACCACGGCACCGCCGCCTGGCCCTCGAGCAGCATCACGTTGCCCGCGAGCCACGCGCCGGCTCCCGCGAGCAGGGTCGCGGTCTCGAGGGACGGCTGGCGCTGCACGACGAGCACGCCGCACGCGACGAAGACCGCCGCGGCGAGGACCATCAGCGCAAAGCCCGGCAGGGGAAAATTGATCAGCAAGAAAATACCGCCCAGTCCCGCTGCCAGCGGCGATGCGTAACCCCACCGCCGGCCGAGCGCCACGGCGCGCTCGAGCGAGATCACGGTGCCGAAGAACGCCGACACCATCAGCGGGCCGTGCAGCGCGATCGCGGTTCCGGGAACTTCCAGCGCCGACAGGCGCGCGAGCCCGCCCGCCACGCCGAAGGCGAGCGACACGAATCCCAGCACCAGCAGCGGGAGGCTATATCCTTTCACGCCGCGGCATGCATCGGCCGCAACGCCGGCCAGACCCCCGCCGAGTGCGCGTTCCACAAGGCGGCGGCGAGCAGCAGCACCGCGCCGCCCTGGTGGGCGGCGCCGAGGCCGACCGGCACGCCCAGCAGCAGCGTCGAAACCCCGAGGACGGCCTGCAGCACGAACGCGGCGAGCAGCGCATTGCCTGCCAGCGTGCCGCGGGCGCGCCACCAGGCGAGCGGAACCAGCACCGCCAGGAGCCAGAAGAGCGCGCGGTGCACGAGCTGCACCGTGGCCATGTTGTGGAGGAAGTTGCGCCACCACGGCTCGAGCATCAGGACTTCGGGCGGCACGAGATGGCCGTTCATCAGCGGGAAGGTCTGGTACGCCGACCCGGCGCGCAGGCCCGCCACCAAGCCGCCGGAGAGCGCCATCAGAAAAACCACCCCCGGGAGAAGAAGCGCCGGCGTTTCGAACGGCCGCACCCGCGGCGAAAGGAGCTGCAGGGCGATCCACAGCTCGGCGGAAAAGATCGCGAGCGCGATGCCGAGGTGCGCGGCGAGCCGCACCGGGTTGACCTTCGGGTCATCGATCAGCCCGGACTTCACCATCCACCATCCCATGGCGCCCTGGAACGCGCCGAGCGCGAAGATGCCGCCAAGCTTCCACGCGAGGGGACGGTCGAGCTTCTTCCTCATGAGGAAATACAGGTAAGGAAGAAAGAAGACCAGTCCGATTCCTCTGGCGAGCAGGCGGTGGATGTACTCCCACCAGAAGATGCCCTTGAAGCCCTCGAGCGTCATGTCGAAGTTGACCTGGCGAAACTCCGGGGTCTCGCGGTACCGGGCGAAGAGCGCTTCCCAGTCGGCCGTCGAAAGCGGCGGCAGCACGCCCACGAGCGGCTGCCATTCGACGATCGAAAGCCCCGAGCGCGTGAGCCGCGTCACGCCGCCCACCAGCACGATCGCGAACACCAGCGCGGCGCAAACGAGGAGCCACGCCGCCACGATGCGGCGGTCGCGATCGGTCATGGCGGGCATGATGCCCTACTGGCACATCTACGGGCAGCGCCGCTTATTCCCGCCCTGACCGCCAGACGCCGTAGATCACCCACAGGCTGTTGAAGAACGCCGCCACGTAGCCGGCGAAGCCGAGGGTGGCGAGCACGTCGATGCCGAGCACGGTCGGCCCGTTCGGCACGTTCAGCACGATGGCCGAGCCGATGACGAGCGACGCGGTCATGACGGCCATCGAGCCGCGGTTGATGCTGCGCTCCACCTGGGCGCCGAACTGGTCGAGGCGCTTGAGGTCGAGGTCGAGCCGCGTCTTGCCGCGCCGCGCCTCGCGCAGCAGCCGGGCGAAGTCGCGCGGCACGCTGCCCACCAGGTTGAGGAACTCTGCGAGCGCGCTGCGCCCGCGGCGCACGAGTTCCACGGGCTGGTAGCGCTGGTCCAGCGCGTCGCGCAAGAGCGGCGCCAGGTGATCGATGATGTGCACTTCCGGGTCGTACTGGCGCCCCAGGCCCTCGAGCGTGATGAGCGCCTTGAACATCATGGAAAGGTCCGCGGGCAGCACGATCGAGTGCTCGCGCACGATGGCCGAGAACTGGCGCACGACATTCGCGATGCGGATGTCCTTGAGCGGCACGTCCTGGTACTCGAACACCAGCTCGTTCACGTCGGCCGCGAGCTTCGCTTCGTCCACGTAGGCGTCGCCCGCCCAGTCGACCAGCACGTCGAGCATCGGGCGCTCTTCCAGGTGAGCGAGCCCGGCGAGGAGATCGGTGACCTGCTTGCGCCGCTGCGGCGAGAGCCGGCCCACCATGCCGAAGTCGATGATCACCATGCGGTGGTCGGGCAGGAAGATGACGTTGCCGGGGTGCGGGTCGGCGTGGAAGAAGCCGTGGACCAGGATCTGCTTGAGGAACGCCTGGGTGCCGCGTGCCGCGAGGATCCTGCGGTCCAACCCCGCGGCTTCGACCGCCGCCGGATCGCTCGCCCGGATGCCCTCGACGCGCTCCTGCACGAGCAGCGTGTCGCTGGTGTACTCGGGGTAGACCTTCGGGATGATGACGTGCGGGTCGCCGGCGAAGTTTTTCGCGAAGCGCTCGACGTTGCGCGTCTCGGTGGCGAAGTCCATCTCGCGCTCGAGCGAGCGCCGGAACTGCGCCGCGATCTCGACCGGGCGGTAGCGCCGCGCCTCGGGCATCTCGGACTCGAGGAGCTCGGCGACGCGCGTGAGCAGACGCAGGTCGGCCTCGACTTTCGCACGCACGCCGGGCCGGCGCACCTTGAGCACGACCGCGGTGCCGTCCTGCAATCGTGCGCGGTGCACCTGGGCGATCGAGGCCGCCGCGAACGCGGTGGTCTCGATGTCCCGGAACGCCTCGAACGGCGAGCGCCCGAGCGAGCGCTCGAGCTCGGGCAGCAGCGCCTCGAAGGGCACCGGCGCGGCCGCGGCGTGCAGCTTTTCGAACTCGGCGATCCAGCCCGGCGGGAAAAGATCCACGCGCGTCGCCATGACCTGCCCGAGCTTGACGAACGCCGGGCCGAGCTCCTCCAGCGCGAGGCGCACGCGCTGCGGCGGCTCCAGCCGGACCGACTCGGCCGCCTCGCCCCAGCGCAGGATCTGCCCGGCGCGCTCCAGGATCCCGGCAATGCCGATGCGCTGCACGAAATCGCCCAGGCCGTGCCGGATGAAGACCGACGCGATCTCGTTCAGGCGCGGCAGCTCGCGCATCATGCCGAGGGTGTGCCGCAGCATGCGGGCGGGCTACGGCTTCTTGCTTGTGTCGTCGGCGGCCGGTTTGTCGAAGGCCTCGGCCATGCTGGCGAGCCAGCCCCCCGCGATCTGCGCGCAGCGCACGCCGAGCTCGCCGGAAAGCTGCAGGCAGGTCAGGCCGAGCTCGACCGACGTGCCGGCGAGGCGCTGCGAGAGCTTGGTCATCGCCGCCGCCGCCTGGCGCGCGCTCTCGGTGCTGGTGCGCGCCGCCCGGCCGCTCGCCTCTCTCATGTCCTCGGGCACCCGCTCGGCTGCCGACGCGGCAACCTGCCCGACGGTGGCGATGAACTGCTCCTCGATCTTCTGCAGGTTGTCGAACGTCTGCTGCAGCTCGCGTCCGGAGAGCTCGCGTCCGGTCTCGACCAGCCGGCGAAGGGTTTCCTGCCCGGCTTCGGCCGAGCGCTTGAGCGCCTCGTCGCTGCGCCGCAAAGTCTTGGCCAGGGATTGACGGACCGTCTCGCGTTCGTTTTCCATGCCAGGCCTCGCTTTCGTTTCCTAGGCTTCCAGCGCAATGCGGCGGCGCAGCTCGCGGAAGCGCTCCTCCGGCTCGGGGCCGAAGACGGGGTCCTTCATGCGCGGCACGTTCTGGCGCACTGCTTCCCATTCCTCGGCGGTGAGGGCGATCGCCGCGCGCGTCAGGACGTCCTCTTCTTCCTTGGCGATATGGTTGCCGTAGTACACGAGGTAGGTGGCCGCGGCCATCTCGATCTGGTTACGCGGCACCATCTCGCCACCGAGCGCCGCGCCCAGGAGCTGGCGCAACGTATCGCCGGCCTGCGCGATGACGCGGTGCTCCTGCTGCAGCCGCGCGAGCGCGAGCTGCATGTCGGGAAAGCGCCGCACGATGAAAGCGAAGGCCGCGTCCTCGCGCGGGTGGTGGAAGCGGTCGGTGTACTCGCGCAGGTAGGTGATGACGTCGAGCATCAGCTCGTAATTCGGCCGCTCGCCGCCGTGAAACACGTCCACTTCCTTGCGCAGCTGGTCGAGCAGCCGCTGGAAATAGACGTGCTCCGCGTGCCAGCCCGAAACCGGGTGTTTGGCGTCCGGCTTCACTGCTGCGCCGCTTTGAGGATCGGCGTCCAGCGCGCCACCTCGCTTTCGACCAGCTTCTGCAGCGCCTGCGGCGAGCGCCCGGCCTTGCCCGGGATCACGCTGCCGAGCTCGAGGAGCCGCTTGCGCGTCGCCTCGTCGTCGAGCGCCTTGACCAGCGTGTCGCTGAGCTTCGCCGCGACCTCCTTCGGCACGCCCTTCGGCGCAAACAGCGCATTCCACGCGCTCACCTGGTATTCCGGCAGCCCCGCTTCCTTGGTCGTGGGCACGTCCGGCAGCGCGGGCGAGCGCTCGGGAATGGCGATGGCGTAAGC
>Ga0208454_1001154_pt1 | contig 11494 bp, 19 predicted proteins | sample EasRivMeERMZT100_FD_187530 | JGI IMG/M metagenome (GOLD analysis project Ga0208454, IMG submission 187530) | Soil microbial communities from meander-bound floodplain in the East River, Colorado, USA - East River MetaG ERMZT100 (SPAdes) (version 2) | ecosystem: Environmental > Terrestrial > Soil...
TACGAACGTTGCTCAAGGTTAATGCGAGGTGCGGATGGGTTCGCACCGGGTTGATGTGGTCTACCCGGGCTTGACCGGGACGTGCCACGGGGATGCCGCAGATCGTGCAGCGGAAGTGGTCGCGCAATAGCGCTTGCTTACGGAGCGCCCGCCAGGCGGGGGTGTGGTACAGGCGGTCGCTGGCGGGGCGGGTTTGGGGCATGGGTCCGAGCACCAGGGCTAGCGCTGAGTTGCAATCTCCACGCTGCATGTAGCGTCGGGATAATCTGACGGATGTCAAGCGAAAACCTCATTATCGAATGAGCTGCCCACAGGTTTGGCATCTGCGCTTGCCGCCATTGGCGCGGAAAAGGTTGCGCTGCGCCAGTGCGTCATCTAGCACTTTAAGAGCTTTCCTTCCAAAATTGTCGTAACGCAGTAGCTCGGCGTCCGTCATTTTCAATAGTTGAGCAAACGAAGTTACCCCACGTGCTCGAAATACATTGACAATGCGGGATCTGATCCCGGGTCTATGTTCGGGTTCTGGGATCGAGCATAAGAATTCATTGAAGGTAATCATCGCTCATATCCCGAAATGCTTCGCCAGCACGCCGAGCGTGCCGATGAGGGTTCCCTTCGCGACGTGCTCGCGCAGCGGCTTGCCGCCCCAGCCCTCGCGCATCGCCCAGGCTCGGACCGACATCTCGCAGCCGAGCACGAACCACGCGCAGGTGCCGCACGGTGAGCCCTGCCCACCGAGCGCGTCGAGTGCAGCCAGCACCTTGCGGCGGGCGCGCTCGCTGCCGTGGTTGGCAGCGGCCGAGCCGCTGCGCTCGCCGTGGATCAGGTCGGCGGCCCTCAGCGGGTCGAGGTGCGCCAGCGCGAACAACCGGGCGAACTCCTCGCCGGCATGGCGCTGGCTGGCGGTGATGTCGCCGTGCCGCTCCAGCCGGCCGAGCAGCCCCTCGACGCGAAACGGCAGCCCGATGGCGCCGTCGCTGTCGGCCAGCGTCTCGCTGTCGCGTGTCACCCGGTCGTGCCGGTGACGCTCCGGTGTCGGATCGGTGGCGATCATCGCTCCGGCCTTTCGGCGTAATCGGCAAGCGCGACGATTGCTGCCGCGATGGCACGCGCCTGCGGCAATTGCAGTGCGAGCAGGGTCTCGAATTGCGGGTCGTCACCGAGCGGCATGGTGATGATCAGGGTAATGTCCGGCGGCGTATCCGGCTTGTCGTCGATCAGCCAGCCGGGAGTCGCGGTCAACAGCAACTCGGCGCGAGCCTCCCCGGCGGTGGCGAGATCGGAAAACTCGATCGACTGGCTTCTCACAGCGGCGGCCTCCGGTGACGCTCCGGTGTCGGTGACGATCATCGGTGATACTTCCGGGTGGTCAGCGGCGCCATTGGGCTGCCGCCGCAGCCGGTGCAGCGCAGCCGGGTGTTCATAGCCGGCGGGCCTCGTGTCACCCAGCAGACCTCGGCGCCGTTGCATTCGAGCGGCCGGTGGGTAGCGCGGGTGTCGGTGTAGGCGGCGAACATGGCGCGGGCGGCGGCCGACCAGCGCACCTCGTCGGGGCGGGGCGCGGTCATTCGGCGGCCTCGCTTCCCGCGCGGCCGGCACGCCATTTGGCATTCAATTCTTCCATTATTTGCGTAGCGCGCGGGCTTTGCGGGATAATCGCGGTTTCGTCTTCCTCTACTCGTTTGAGCACTTGTTGGAAATTCCCGAACGCCAGATAGAACTCTTGTGTTCGCAAATGTTTCTGAGTGTGGCACGCCTGGAAAAGCGGCCATTTATTTACAAGTCTGTTATCGCCGCGCCATTCGTTCCAGTGATCGATCTGCACGCCTTCCACAAATGATCCGTCCGGGTTCAATACTTGTCGGCCGCAGCCACAAGGGCATTTGCCGCCCATACGGCGACACGCCTGCCGTAGAAGTCGATTGTGCTCTCGGTTAGGCTTTTCTCGTTTTGGCGTCTCGACTACCGATAGCCTGCCATCGAGATTGGCGATCTGTACTGTGTGTTGTTCGAGAATTGGAAGCACCGTGGCGTCGTTCGCCTGCGCTTTCGGGTACCGACCGTGCTTAAGTTCCTCGATCCACAAGACGACAGTCACAGCGAATATCGGCGAGCACCACTGGGCGAGATTATTAGCTACTAGCGGATGTGCCCAAGTTCCGCCATAACGTCCTTCGAGCGATTGGATAAGTTTAACCGTGGGAATCTGCACAGTTAAACTAAGCGCCTCCAAGAACTCGTTAGTTGCATCTAGTCGTCGCCAATCTGGAAAGCGTTTCCCGTGCGCTTGACACATAGCCGTCGCATCTAGGTAGCCGTCCTTGGTTGTTTGGCGGATTTCGATTTCGTTGAATTTCCGCACGATTATCGGCTCGATCATCATTCCGCTGCCTCCGCATAGGCGATGCTGGTCTTGCGCAATCGGCTGAGCGCGTCGACGGCGCGGCGCACCTCGGGCGGCGTCGCCTCGCGGGAGCCGGCGGCGCGGGCGGCCTCGATGGCTTCCCAGGCGGCCAGCTTTTCGGGCAGGCCGGGCAATGCTTCGCCGACGAAGGTGGCGAGCCGGTTCAGCCACTGGTCGCGTTTGTGCTCGGTGATGGCGCGGGCATAGGCGGGCTCGTCGTAGGTGCCGTTGCGCAACCCGCTCGGTGGCAGTCCAAGCGTTCCACGCAGGCGGCCGACGATGGCATCGACCGCCGCTTTGTCCTCCGCCGAGGGAGGCTCGGGCGGTGCCTCGCGCGCGAGCGTGCGCCCTTGCGCGCGCGGGGCGGAGCCAAGATCAGGTTTTAAATTTAGATCTTCTTCTTGGCTTCGCCTTAAGGGTAAGGGTAAGGGTAAGGGGGCTACCGTTTCGCTACCCGTTTCGCTACCCCGTTCGCTATAGCGTTCGCTAATGGTTGATTCGTGCCTTTTCAGCGCGTTAGCCCTAGCTGCCGCTTTCCCCCCTAGCGCTCCAGAAATCGCGTTTTTGTCGCGCACCGTGCGACACCAATCCCACTCTTTTTCGAGCCGTCTCTGATGCAGGCCGTCGCCGTCGATGTCGAAGAATTGGATTATTTCGGGCCGGAACGATCGGCGCCAACGGGCGACGCTGCACCGGCAAATCCGCGCGAGTTTGCGGTCGTCGTCGGGCAGCGGCTTGCCGTTGTTTCGCCAGGTCGCGAACAGCAGGAGCAGGTAAGCGCCGAACTGCTCGACGCTCAGATGCAGCGTGTCGCCGAGCAATGCGTCGGGCCATACCGGCATCATCGGCGCCTGTGACATTCAATATCCTCCCGAACTCCTCACGCCGCCAGTCGCACGGGCGGGTGGCGCATCACCCAGCGGATCATCGCGCCGCGCACGTCGGGCCATCCACCATTGCATGGCGTCCGCCTGCCGAGCGCCCACCACACGTCGCAGTAATCGACGCCCGTGCGGTCCCACATGGCTATCGTCAGGTCGATGTCTGCGAGTATCGAGTTTACCGCCTGCGGCCGACCGATGGTGCCGCTATTCGATCCCCAGAGTGTGGAATTAACGCGGGTGTCGATGATCATGGCGCCGCTTCCGGTTACAGTGCGAGCCCGTGTTGTGCGTCGGCTTCTTTGGCGAGCTGCTCGTATTCCGGGCGGAAGGCGCGGATCAGGTCGGCATCGCCCCGGCGCAGCGTCTTCCACCACTTCGCGAGTTCCGCGCCGCCGAGGACGGCGGCAGCCTTGGCGTCGCGATCGAGTTCAGCGAAAACATCGCGGGCAGCAACGGGTTGCGCCGGTTCCGTCACCGGCTCGTCGGCGTGTGTCATTTCGCTCGGCAGCGGATCTAAATGGAATGGGCTGTCAGCCCGTCTGGCAGTGGTTTCAATCTCGACCAGATGGCCTCGTATGCTGTCGCGCTCCGGTGTCGACAGGGTTTGCCAGAACGCGGTGAAATCGGCCACGCCGTGCTCGGCTTTCTCGCGTGCCTCGGCGAGGATATCGCGCTCGGGGATGGGCTCTGCGTCACCTGTTACGGCAGCGAACTGGTCGAGGTCTGCGGTGGTGTCGGAAGGCGCATCCGGCAGTGCCGATGTCGGCATATCGCGGACTTCCTCTGGCACATAAAAGCCACTCGTCGCGGACGGACAGACGGTGCGGACGCCTTCCGACACGCAGCGCGAGCGCATCATCTGGCGGGGAAATTTCCGCCACATGTCCTTGCTGGCGAGGCCGGCTTTGGCAGCGCGCGCGGTATCCCAGATGATGCGGATGGTGCCGCCCTGCGGATGGCTGAAGGTGGCGTCTGCCGCATCGTCTGTCAGTTGGTGCCATTCCACCCGGCCGCCGGCCGAGATGAAGTCTCGCATCATCGCCTCGCTGGTTTTGGCGGGGCGTCCCTGGATGATGTTGTAGTCGCGGGCGGCGAGTGCAGGATGCCTGCCTTCGGCTTGCGAAATCGCCATCAGAACAAGCGCTTGCTCCTTAGTTTGGATGCCGAACATACGGGATCGGGCAACGGCTTCGGCGAGCTTCTCGATGTCGGCGATGCTGTGCGCGGCACCGGGGCGCGCGGGTAGTGTCACCACTTCATTCTGTGGCATCGGTTGCCTCCTGGTCATCGACGGCGCGCACGCGGAGCACTCTGAACGTGCGCTCTGGCAGTACCGTCTCTTTGCGGGTTTGTGACTTGAAAGTCAGCGACCAACCGGGGCACCAAGCGGTGCTCGCTGGTCCAAGACGGTTCTTGATGATGTAGTCGATTTCGTCGAGGCGCTTCTCGGCATCGCGGCGCACCGGCACGAGGTCAGCGCGCTCGGCGAGCAGCGAGAGCATTTCGTTGTCGCCGCTGAAATCGCGGTGGGATCCATCTGACACCATCTCGGCGAGCCCGTGCGCGGTCTGCGGCTGCGGGTGCTCGCCGGCATCCCAGAGGCGCCAGAACTCCGCGACGGCATCGAGGATGCGCGCCTCGGCGGCCGGGTGGCGGTTGACGTCGAACAGGTGCAGCGGGAATGACGGGCTGCGGACCATGATGGCTAGGACGCCTCTGGACTGCCCGCAGACCATCATCTCGGTGAGGGTCTGGAGTACATAATGAAGGGGGGCCGTGGCTCTCCACATCTCCCAGACGGCGGGAGAAACAGTCTTTAGCTGCACCAGCAGTTCGCCATCCAAGCCGAACGCATCGGGTGTGCAGCCGAGGCGGTGCTCGGTGAGGATGTGGAATGTCGTTGCCTTGACGACGCGCCAGTCGGGCCGCTCTTCGTTGATGGCGGCGATGACGGCCGGTTCGAGGATGCGGCCGGCGCGCATGCTGGCGTTGTCGCCCTCGCCGCGGCGTTGCCCGCGCTTCTCGGCGACGAGATCATCGAGGCTGACGTGCGGGTGGATGCCGAACAGGGCGCCGATGCTGGACGCGGTGACGAGCGGCAATCTCCATTGCAGCCACTCGCCGATGGAGGCTATCTCGCGGACTTCGCGTGCGAGCGGCTCGCTCATGGCCCGAGCCAGTACGAGCCGAGCCCGTGCGCCACGCCGTAGAGGAGCAGCGGCACGAGCAGCGTGGCGGCGAAGATGATGATGGCGAGCGTGGCGGGGCCGCTCATGGCGACACCGTGGCGGCGGATTGATTATGCTGGGAGCGCCGCAGGGGGATGGTCCCCTGCGGCTCACCAAGGAGAAGAAGGATGCAAATCCGACTTCTCCTGTCCTTCGGGCGGCTGCGGCTGCGGCTTAAGCTCCGCATCCGTCTGTAGGGACAGGGCGCCGGGGGAGTGTTGAGCTTCCCCGGCTGCCCTTGGAAGATAGGAGAGGGGGGTGCGATTCGCAACATCAGGCGCCCTCCCACGGCCCGGTGCGGGCGGCCTCGCGCTGGCGGCGGGCGAGCACGGTGTCGATGGCATTGGCGCTGATATGAGCGAGCAGGAACCAGATGCGCTTGCGCTCATCGCCCCCGCCGGGTTCCCGGTGGTGCCACAGATCGAGCGCGGCATCGACGCTCTCGGGCGATATGATCTCGTGGTGGATCTCGGTGGCGAGGTCGCGCTCGCTCATGCCGGCACCATCAGCGGCAGTTCGCCGGGCCGGGGCTTCGCATTAGCGCGGGGCTTCACCGCGGCCGGCGCAAAGAGCGGGGCGATAGTCACCAGGAGCTTCGGCTGCACGCCGTAGATTTTGCGCAACCAGCACTCGACGATCAGCGCGTCGTCGCGGTAGACGACGCCGTTCATGGCGTCCGCTGCCAGCTTGTAAAGATTGTCGATATCCGGCCGACCGGCGGGGCGGATCTGCCCGAGGATGGCGAGGTTGCGGCGTTTCTTCGACCACGACGCCGGCACCGGGAACTCGGCGAGCAGTGTCAGTGATAGCGGCTCATCGAGCACCGCGTGGCCGCCGTGGCGCATGGCCTCGGCAGCCGCCAACCGCAGCGCCGCGGCGGCGTTGCGCTGCTCGGGCGGGACGTAGTGGATGCCGCCACGGCTGAGGCGCATGCGCGCGAATGGCGTCGGCGTGCCGAGCAGGGAGATCGTGATCGGGTCGCGGGCCGTCACGACCGGCTCCGGGGGAAGGAGCCCGGCGCGAGGCCGGACTCCCTCCCTGCTACCAGACGATGGTGAGGTTGACGGTCACCCGCCAAATCACCATAGTCAGGCGCAGGAGACGGCGATGGGTACGAGCCATCGGTTTCTCCTTCTCCGAAGCGCCGGCCGTCCACTGGCCGGCGTTTCACCTTAGCGGATAGGGCCGACGTGATGGGGAACGGTAATACCCAGGCGTCATTTCGCTGAACCATTGCGGGTTCAAGTCCCGCCGCCGGCCCTTCTGCGCCGGCCTGGCGCAGCCGCGCCCTGGCGCGGGCCATCGCGTCGAGCGTCGCCTGCATCTGCGATGGCGCCGCCGGTCTGAGCGGGCAAGCGGTCACATGCACGACCTCGCCGGCCGTGGTGCGCTGCGGCTTAATACCGTACCCGGCGCACCGGCGGGGCCAGCTCTCGACGGCGGCCTTAAGAGCGGCGATCACCGCCGAAGCATTACGAACTTGTCCTGTAGAATCAGTTACAAGCGATGGAATTGGCGGCGTGTATGGGTTAGGCGGCGGGCTCAACGAGCCAGTCACAGCCTGCTGAACGGTAGGCTTTACCATCCGCAGCTCAGGACGACGGGTGTTCGGGTTGAACGCGGATCGGAGGCTGCGCATCAGACACCCCGCAGCTCGGTCATCGTGGTGCCAAGTTGAACCGAGTAGATACTTACCAACGAGACTATTTCAATTTGATGGTCAAACGCCCGGAAGCCCTTGGGTAGACGGAACAGCTCTTGTTGCTTTGTAAGATTACGCTGCATAATCAAAACGAAATCGGGACCGGCGTAGTATCTAAGGATACCCCAAACCCCATCGGGTAGAGCCAGCGTCGGGTCACCATTGTCGAGCGGCGGCGCGGGAGGCTGCCCCGTGAACGGAGTATCAATCTCTGGGCCAAGCGTGACCTGCACAGCACCAAGGGATATCGGCGTCGGTGCGTAGAACCTCTTGCTGCGCCAACGAAACTTAAGACGAGCCTGGTTGGTATCGTCCCAGCGGTATATTTTCTTGTTGGCGCATATATACGTATCGCCGAAGTATTCATCATTCCATACACTTACCGCGTCCTTAAAAGTCGACAAATCCTGGAACGCCAGCCTCGGGTCCGAGTAGTCCAGCACAAAGGCCGCGCCAGTGCCGGCCAACACGAAATGGACCTGGCGGCATCGGGTCGTTGCGACCGATCTCACCCAATCCGCTCATCGCGCTTCCTGCCCCGCCAGCCAGGCGTGCTCCAGCGCCTCGACGAGCAGCCGCACGACATCGGGTTCGGCCGGCGTCGAGAGGTCGCGCGTGGGGTCGAACGCCAGCGCCAGGATGCGGGCCAGCGCGTCCGCTTCTTCCAGGAAAGACGGGGTCTCGTCGATCATGACACGTTTCCGGCTGCGGGCAGCCCGAGATTGGGGGCGGACCGCCCGCGCCGGCCCTGGCCGACAGGGGACAAAAGCGACCAGGGGTTCCGACTGCCGGTCACAGCGGCACCGCCATTTGCCGAAGTTCCGGCCGCAAGTCGTCGATGCCTTCGATAAAGTCGGTGATGCGGGCGCGGAAATAATTGGTCATCGCATCAACAACTGACCGAACATCGCATCCGAAATGTTGATCGAGTTCGACGTTGACGAGCGACCACGGCGGCGGCAGCGAGCGTCTTCCGTAGTAGCAAATGACCCGGGATATGGCCTCGTCGATGGCTAGGCGGCGCGCCGCGCCATAACTGGCGAGAGTGGTCTGGACGGCAAATACATCGCGGCGCAGGGAACGCAGCTTGCCGGCGTCATGCGCCCCGTTTGCGCGTTTAATTTCATATGACCCGAGCCTACGGCGCGAGCGTGAATATGCCATGAGGTCGATTTGCAGCGACCGGCCCGGGCTACCGTAAGGCAACCGGGTCATTGCGATTTCGTCGGGCTGTTGAGACTGCACCGTATGATCGGCGGCGTTCGGAACAACGAACTTCCGTTCCGTCCACACGACGTAATCGCTGTCATCTCGAAGCGCTTCGTTGATCGCCGCTTCGATCAGCGGTCCATGGCGCTTTGGTGCGGAGGCCAGAATGCTGACCAACGATGAATATGAACCCAGCAGCGGATCGGGCCTGAACTTCACCCGGCTCAGTTGATAGAGCTGTCGGTCGACCAGCGTACGAAGCGTGTCGGAAATCATGCTTCGTTACCCCAGTAATCCCAACCCCCGTATGTCTCGCCGCGGTGGAACATTTCAAGACGCGGAAGAGTTGGAAACAACTCTTCGATGATTTCGGTGAAGTGGAACGGCTTCGCGCTGTGCTCGCCGGCCCGCGCTTCGATAATTGATTCATATTGCTCGCCCGGGGCTGGTGCCGGGATGTTGCCACGCGTCCCAACAAGCAATAGTTCGTGGCGGTTTCTAAACCAGTATCCGGTGCCGGCCTTGTGTTTTACCCATATGCAATGGCTGCGATAGGTGAAGCCCCACGCTGTCATTACGTCGAGTGCTTCCGGCAGCATCGGAACCGTTGCCCAGAGGAACAGTATCGAATCGGGCGCGGCCGGCACTGGCAACGCCTTGATGTCTTCGAGGGTCATCGTCGGGTAGTGGTTATCGGCTGCCCGATCCATCCCGGTGATGTCTGAGTAAGGTTTGAAGTGCCACGGCGGGTCGGCGTAGATCACGCCATATTGCTTAGTGCCGATAGCTTGCGATGCTGCGATGGTCTTCTCGGCTAGCTCTTGTTCACGCTCAGCGCGGCGCTGTTTTTTGTCGGCTTGCGATGTTGCGTGGTCGAGACTTGCGACGGCAGATTTCTTCGCGGCTGCAACGTGTGCTTCAAAGGTATCTGGCGCCAGATTTGCGAGTTGTTGCCAGCGCTCGGCTTGCGTGTAGGAGACACCCAAATCCCGGAGTTTCACCCTAGCATCGGGCGAGGGTGATTTTCGGTCCCCTCCCTTACCGGGATCGCGCTCGCCATTTGCCTTCATCTCGGCGAGCTTCTCGCCCGCCTTTCGCTCGGCACGTTTCCTAATGTCGGTAGCGTTGTCGATCAGCTCTCGGTCTTTTGCTTGGCGCGCGTATGCCTGCGCCGCGATTGCGACATCTCGGATTTGCTTTATGTCGTCAAACCGCACAGCCTCAGCCAGCGCACGACGCGCGGCGTCATAGCGGACCAAGGCGGTTGGCGCAGTCATGCGGCGCCCCGCTTGGCTGTGGGCGCTACCGCTTCTTCAGCAGCCTGCGAAACTTCATCCGGGACAACCGGAAGCGGAGAAAGCCGAGCCAGACGCGGATGAGACGCCACAAACTCAGCCCGCTGCTTTTCATAAGCCGCCCTTGAATCGATGAGCTGTTGAGCTGCTTGGACGTAGGCCCGCACCCGGTCGGCTTCGTGCGCGTCGATGCGCCGGGCCTCGCCGTAGAAGAGGCACTTCACCCGGCCGACCGGCAGCCGCAACACCCTGGCAACGAAGGCCAGAGCGGCCTTGCGGCTATCCTCCGGCGCCAGTGCCACGATGGCGCCGATGTGCCGCTGCATCTCGGCCCGGACGGCTTCAGCGGTGAACTGGATTTCTGATTTCTCGGAAGAGATTTCGGCCATTTCGGGCGCCTCTCACGTCAGGGTTCGAGACGCGAGAGAGGCTGTGGCTTGGAATAGCGTGTGCTCACCGGACGGCTTGACGGCGGAGCCGGTGAGCATCACGCGGCGCTCGCTTCGGCGCGGCCCGCGGCGATAGCGGCGAGCAATTCAGCCGTGACGAACCCATGCCCACGCCGCTGAGCAGCGAGAACGAGCGCCTGCCATCTGTCTGAAGGGATCGAGTTACGACGCCGCCATTGTTTCACGACGCCGTAAGGCAGGCTCAGGTCAGCCGCGAGATCGCTGAGCGACGGCCAAAGAGCCAAGACTTCAGAAAACGACTTCATGGGCCTGGAACGGTACGTATCGTACCAAATAAGTCAAGGACGTTTTGTACCGAGATCAGGCCTACCTCTCTCGGCGATGAAAGACACGCCGGGGACTAGGCTCCAGTGGGCGCGTCGTCGGAAGGGCTACGCCAGAGCTGCCGACGCTGCTAAGGCGTATGGCTGGAACGAGAACACCTATAAGAGCCACGAGAACGATACGCGCGGCCTACGTCCTATCACCGCTAAGCGCTACGGTTCCGCGCTGGGCGTCCCGGCCGGTTGGCTTCTTACCGCGGAGGGCGACCCAAACGTCCGAAAATCACCGCTTGAGACCAGGCTCCTCTACACGTTCCGAACCCTGCCCGAAGCCGAGCAAGAGATTGTTGCTCTGCTCGCCGAGAGCCTGGCTCAGCGGCTCGTTAACGATGATGGCGATGAAAGCCGGACCGGGACGGGAGGCTAAGCCCGCCGGGTACAAAACGTACTTGACAGTTTAGGTACGCTCCGTACCATTCTCCCATCGCCGCCGGATGGGAAGCCAGCCCGCATGCCCCGCCAATTCACCGACGTTGCCCGCGACGCGCTCGGGCTCGTGCTGTGCGGCGCCTGCGCGCTGCTGACGGTGGCGTGGCTGTGGGTCTTGGTGGGGTCATGACGGAGGAACGACGGCTCGAACCCATCACGGTTTCGCTAAAGGACGCGGCAGCGAGGCTTGGATGCAGTACGGCCGACGTGCGAAATCTCTGCGCGAGCGGGCGCCTGAAGCATGTGCGGATCGGCAAGAATACAATTCTGATTGATCCTGAGTGGCTACCAAAGATTAAACCGCAGCAATCCAAGGCGTCTCCCAATATTGGGAGTGTTGTCTATTTCATCGAAGCGCCAACCGCGCAGTTAATCAAAATAGGCACTAGCTGGTATGTGCCCGGAAGAATTAATACACTTAGCACGCTGCCTGCGCGGAGAACCGAGATGAGCATCGAGATATTGCCCAGCTTCCAAAATGAGGCCGAGGCGCTTGCCCGCATCATCGCGCTTTCTTACGAGCCGCAGCGCACGCTGACCGACGCGCCAG
>Ga0208454_1001155_pt1 | contig 11494 bp, 15 predicted proteins | sample EasRivMeERMZT100_FD_187530 | JGI IMG/M metagenome (GOLD analysis project Ga0208454, IMG submission 187530) | Soil microbial communities from meander-bound floodplain in the East River, Colorado, USA - East River MetaG ERMZT100 (SPAdes) (version 2) | ecosystem: Environmental > Terrestrial > Soil...
GTATTTCACCCCTAAGTTTTCTCGGCATTCGTTGCTGGTCCCAAAGTGTTTTTAATAACAAAAAAATAATTATACCTTTGCGCAACTCTCTCAATATGTATAAACTACTATACATTCTCTACATCCCACTTTTAATAATAGAGTGGCTCGCTGACATTGTTTCTAAAATTTGGGCAAGCATTCACGAATCTATTAGAGATGTGGCTCTTGTCTTAGAAAAACTAATCAACGAGCATGAGTTTACTGTCCAGAAGTCTCCAAAGAAAGGCTAACATCCCTACCCGTTTTAGCACGGATGCCCCTTTCCAGGTCGTTAACGGGATGTTGGTTCCTTATACAGATGTTACAAAGAATTATATTATCAATGGTTACAATGTTAATGATGTTATTTATTCCATTGTAAAGCTGATAGTTGACAAAGCTAAGGTCGCGGCATGGGGATTATATAAGATTGAAGATGAAGCGGCATACAAACAGCTACAATCCTTAAAATCAAAAAGTAATCTTACTGCTAAAGAATATGTAACCTCTTTATCACTTCAGAAAAAGGCATTGATGCCTGTAAAAAATCCGGGTAAGTGGGGAGAGCTTCTAAAATATCCAAATGAACTTGATACTTGGAGCGAATTAATTGCCGGCGGTATTTCTTATAAACTAATCACAGGCAATAAATATAAATGGGGTGAAATTATTTCACAGGGAGCAAATAAAGGCGCTCCACTAAGAATAAAGCTTTTCCCATCTCATTTAATGCAGATTTTCGCAAGAGGGGTTTTCCCGAATGAAGAAATAACAGGTTTCGGGATCTCTGAAATACCAAAGTCTTTTTACGAACCAGAGACAATTTTACACGAAAAATATTTCAATCCAAACTGGTCATTAAATCACGATCAGCTTTATGGGATGTCTCCACTGAAAGCCGCGTTGTTAAGACTAAAGAAAAACAATTCGCTTACGCAGGCAGAGGCATCTACTTTCCAGAATGAAGGGATCAAAGGTATTTTGCACATGAAAGCGCAAATAGGACAGGTAGATGGAGATGATGCGCTCACAGAGGTAAGAAGGTTGAAAGAGATAATGATAACCGAATGGAATGGGATGCATAACCGTGGCCGTGTTGGTCTTGGCGCTTATGATATGGGCTATATTCCTATCGGCTTAACCTCTGAAGAAATGCAGCTTATAGAATCAATGATGTTAGATGTAAGGTTTTTCTGTTCCATTTACGGGGTTCCATCTCAATTACTGAATGACCCGATCAATAAAACTTACAATACTTATAAAGAAAGTGAACGGGCTTTGACGTCAAGATGCGCTTTACCTGAATTAAAATCTACTGCCGATGCTTTTAATAGAAAGGGTGAAGGATGGGGTCTGAAGAAAGGTGAAGTGTTAGACTACGATATGTCGGCGTACCCTGAACTTCAAGAAGATGTAAAAGATGTTGCAACGTGGACAAATCAATTAATAGCAATAAGTCCTAATGAACAAAGGGAATTATGCGGGTTGGCTGCTCTGCCTGACGAAGAAATGTCCGAACCGTGGGTAAATAGCATGGGAAGGCAACCATTGACAGATTTCCAAATGAATGAAGTAGATGAAAGTCTTAATGAAAACGAAAATGAAGAAGATGACACTCAAACAGATTCGGAGTAGCAGGCCTGAGATAGCTAAATTGGTAATGGAAAAGTATCCTAGAAATAAAGAGGAACGCAAGGGGTGCCAGACAGAAATAGCAAAGCGGGAGTATATGAGATGGCAATTAGCAAAAAGGTTGATGGAATCACCTGAAGTCGGAAAAGTAGAATATAAATCATGAATAAGAGAACATTTTTAAAAAGATTATCGGCCTTAGCTTTTGGGGTGGCAATAGGAAAAAGTTTGCCAATCCCTGACGTTACTACAACGGCCGTACAGACAACGGAGGCTGCCAACATGGAAGTTATAGCCGGATGGCTTCGTATTACTAGGAAATCTATGAACAACATTCCTGGGTTCATTGCATTTCTACAAAAAAGACTACCAGAGCAATTAAATGGATTAGAAAATGACACAGAATTAGTATGACACGCTTACAGCAAATAAAAGAGTTTGAGCGGGTGAACCGAAGGTTTGAAAAGAAATTCATGCCTAAAGTTAAACGTGCAATTCATTCACAGGTTAAGCCGGTGATCAGGATTTTGCGTGAAGATGGATTTTCGGCAGCAAGGAGTTATTTATTAAAAAATGTCGGCAACGAAGAAATTGCAAAAGTCATTCGTGAATTATACCGGTCAGTTGGTTCAAAGTGGGCGCAGATAACTTATTCACGGTTACTTCCAGAGACAAGAGGTCAGAAGTTTAATAGCCTGACACTTCAACAAAAAGGGTTTGGGTTTAACTATTTGTGGACTCAATTCATACTTGACTATCTTAAACAATTCTTATTGGATAAAATTACTTTCCGGATTGCCGAAACCACAAGAGATGCTCTTTTAAGAACATTAGCTATCTCTGTAGCCTCTGGAATGTCGATTGATCAAACTGTAGATCAGCTGGAAGATTGGCCTTATGAAAGATTTCAGGCCGCAAGGATAGTAAGAACAGAAACCAACAGGGCGGCTAATGTAGGTTCTACTGCACAGGCTGAAACGTCAAAATATGAGCAGCAAAAAGAATGGCAGAGCGCCGACGATAACAGGGTAAGAGGTAATCCGGTTACAGGTAAGAAAGATCATGCCGACCACTTTTCATTGGATGGCGTTAAGATTGATGCTGACGACTTTTTCCACGACCTGAGAAATGGCGATCAATTACAATTCCCAGGAGATCCAAACGCTAGTGCCGCAAGCTCAGTAAATTGTAGATGCCACGCCTCTTATACCCTCAAAAGAGATAGCAGCGGTAATTTAATTCCAAAAAGAAAAAGTACATCTGTAATATTCCCCGGGCAAACAAGACAACGACAAATTATTACTATATGAAAGAAATAAAATTATATAATGGGAGAGTAGCATTGGTTGACGACGACGATTTTGATCTTATGAATAATTATAAATGGTCAATACACAAAGCTGGAAATGTGGAATACGCCAGAAGTATGCCCGGGAAACAATATATGCACAGAATGATATTAAACCTGAATGATCCTAGAATATTGGTAGATCACATTGATCATAATGGGTTTAATAATACAAAAGAAAATTTGAGGGCTTGTAATAAGTCTTTAAATGGAGCCAATAGAAAATCTGCAAATAAAAATTCATTATCTAAACACGTAGGAGTTTATTGGTTTAAGCAAACAAATAGATGGCACGCAAGGGTGTGGAAGGAAAGGAAGTGTTATCATCTTGGATATTTTAAATCAGAATCAGATGCTGCATTAGCATATAATAAAAAAGCTACTGAGTTACATGGGGAATTTGCCCATATAAACAATATAAACTAACTGAAATGGCACAATTCAGATTTGTGGTAGACGGAGACTTCGTAGATTTTTACGATGGCACCCAGCACGTATTTAGAGTTAGGAATACGACGCAAGATGTAGATTGGTATTATGAAACAGCTCCAGGAATAAAGTTTGAAGTAGACGGGCATGGATATAATACGATCCCTTCCGAAATAGAAATTGATGGGGTTACTCTTTCAGCGAACACAGAATTTGATGCAGCGATAGTAGCTATTTTCCCAAATTTAGCCGGAGGTGAAGGCGGGACAACAACCCTGGCAGATGTACTTGCAGAAGGTAATTCCGCTGGTGATTTAAGAATAACAGATTTAGATGATCCAGCAAGCGGTCAAGACGCAGCAACTAAAGCATTTGTTGAAAATAGCTTCGAAGGAAATTTAGGATACATTTCATATCATGCAATACTTAGTCAATCGGGCACAAGCAATCCTGTTGCAAATGTTCAGAAGAATACATTACCTGGCGGTGCTATTGCGTGGACAAGAACAGGCGTTGGAGAATATCAAGGAGTTTTAACTGGCGCATTTATAGAAAATAAAACAATGATATTCCCAAGTAGTCACAGTCTGTTTTTAGGGATGGCCATAATATCTTGGGTTGACGTTAATACGATAACGATATCTACAAGTGACAATGGTAATCCTGCAGATTCAATAATCGGAGCAAATGGGTTTTTAAAATTCATTGAGATAAGAGTGTATAATTAATAATCGTCATGGAAGTCAACATTGTCACGTTCGTTCTTGATGACAGTAAAATAGAACTCTAAAAAACTTATAACTATGAAACAGTTTAAAACCTTTAGCACATTAATAAAAGACGTTGACCGGAAAGGTCGTGTTTTGGTTGCTGCCAATGCCATAGGGAATGTAGATTCTGACAATGATCGTTCCATGAACGGTTCTTTTAATAAGACAATAAAGGAAAATTTTAGCCGTGTTAAATGGTTTTTAAATCATGATACAAGGATGCTTTTAGGCGTCCCAATCGAAGCAAAGGAAAGATCTGCTTATCTACAAGTTCTTGGTCAACTCAACATGAACAAAGAAATAAGCAGGGATATTTACGAAGACTATAAACTATATGCTGAACATGGAAGGACATTAGAACACTCAATCGGGGTGGAGGCTAAGAAGTTTAAAATGGTCGATAATATTAGAGAGATAATAGAATGGATGTGGTGGGAATATTCTACGCTAACTTCTTGGGCAGCAAACTCAGATACTCCCCTACTCGACATAAAATCTGCACCTTCGGTGTATGATGAAATTCAATGGCAAGAGCAGAGGTTGAAAAAAGGAAAGTATTCAGATAAAAAGTTTAAAGAAATAGATTTATATTTGTCAAAGTTAAAGCGATCACTTAGCAGGGAGCCGGACTTTAAGAGCACCACTTACCTGAATAAGCCGAGAGCAAAAGCGATAGATAACTTTATTGATTCGCTAAACTAAAATAACGTTCACTTAGTGCGGAGCCGGACTCCATAGAGAGCACCACTTACAAACATAAGCCGAATGTGAGGTCACTCAAAACGTGAGTGGCATTATTATTTACTCACTTTAAAACATTCGGTTTATGAAACGAACTTTCGTAAAGTTCCCCTGCAGGGGAATTCTCCCGCGTATAATTTCCCATCGTCAGCAAATCGGTTCAGGTTGTCACAACATTGCATATAAGACTGATGCTATGGATGACGATGATGAAGAAGAATTATTGGACAAAAAACTCGGCGCCGTTAAGAGCGCACTGGAAAAACATCTCACCCGTCAGCAAAGAGAAAACCTTGAAAAGTTAGAGGAAACGATCGAGGAAAAACTTGCAAAAAGGCTTGAAAAAAAGAGTGCAACGTTTCAGGAAAATCTTGATAATGCGAACAGGATTATCTCTGAAATGAAGACGGCGAATGAAGATAGCCAGAAGTTAGTCACAGCCGCAACAACAAAAACAGCCGAACTCGAAAAACTTGTTGGCGAACAAAAAGAAAGAGCTGACAAAAACCAAGGAGTTATTGACTCCTTTGTGGTAAATAAGGACAAAGAAAGACATCAGGAAAAAGCAAAAACGTTTGAGTCAGTTATCAAAGAAGCTGTTTTGGAAAATCAGGATGGTATTCAAAAATTTGCCCGCAAAGAAACCAAGAGCCTTATCATTGATTTAAAAGTAGTTGGTGATATGACTACTGGCAACGTAACATCAGGCACACGTTACGGTCAAATCTTTGCTCCATCAATCATTCAACAGGCATACAGAAGGGTTCATGTTCGTGACTTTATCCCAATTGATACCGCCGGCCCTGGTAATACTTTCACATTTATGAGAGAGTTGACTACAGGTGAAGGTGACATAGCGCCTACTGCAGAAACTTCCACAAAACCGCAATTGGACCTGGATTTGGCGGAATCAACCGTGAATTTTGAAACGATTGCAGGTTGGCTCCGCGTCACCCGCAAGGCTATGAACAACATTCCGGGGTTTATTGCTTGGCTGCAAAGAAGGCTTCCTGAAAAATTGATGCGTGTTGAAGATGCACAAATACTGTATGGGGATGGCAATACTCCGAATTTAAAAGGTATCAGCCATGCCGATAATAATACAGCAGAAACTTCCACAGCTACAGTATTGGCAGAAAAGATCATTGACGCGATCAGTCAGTTGGAAGACGATAACGAACGCTATGCTACAGGTGTTGTTATTAGGCCGAAAGAGTATTACAATTTCTTCAAAAATAAAGCAAGTGGATCAGGTGAATATGATCTGCCCCGCAATTTCATTTTCGTAAATGGTATTCTGTCTGTATCTGGTATTCCTGTTATTCCGACTACTGCAGTAACGGATGGAGATTTCTTTGTCGGCGACTGGACAGATGGTGCACAACTGTTGATCCAGGAAAGTATGCGGATGGAATTCTTTGAACAGGATGGAACTAATGTCAGAGAAAATAAAGTTACAGTCCGTATTGAAGAAACGGTCGCATTCCCTGTTTATGGCGAAAGCTATTTCATTATGGGTGAAGTACCTGCAGAATCGTAATCGTGAATTACAGAAGGAATGAAGATAAGCTGGTAAGTGATTCTCCAATTGGGGCTGCTTACAATCACATCTATAGTGTGGATGATATTTCTATCGAAAGTGGTGAGCCGACCGAACCGGTTACGCTGCAAGAAATGAAAGATTATCTGAGAATTGATGGATCGCAAGATGACAGTCCCGGTGATGAGTTTGATTTCGACGATGAGTTGATAGAGGATTTAATCGCTGAAGGCAGAATATGGGTAGAAAATTTTACAGGTCTTCATTTAATACAAAAGTCATTAAAAGTAGTTCTTTTAAATCAGGCCGGCATGATTGAATTACCGGGGCCGGTAACCAGTACGGTTGTAATTAAAAATATGGATGGTGAAGTTACCGATGCTGACACGTATGTTTTTATTGGTTCATCATTCCTGAAGTTGGTTACCCCTTTTTGTGACAAGATCATTTTAGAGTACGAAGCTGGTTATACAAGGACAACAACTCCAAGAGGATTGAAGGGAGCAATAAAATCTTACGTAGCTGACCACTTTGAATATAGAGGTGATGATGATAAGACAGCGAATGAAAGAGCAGCAAGAAAGGCACGTCCATATCGAAGACTTTCAACTTTTGTATAATGGGAATTGGTCAACGAAAACGGATCACGCTATCGCAGGTTTTGGTTACTCAAAACTCCGAGGGAGAAAACATTGAATCGGAAGGAGCTTTTTTTAAAGCATGGGCAGAAGTTTCCAATCCATCTGGGTTCAGGGATTATATAAACGGTCAAACTCAATTAGGAAAAAATAAAAAGTTCCTTATAAGGTTCAGATTTGACCGCTATCCAAATGCCGATTGGAAAATAGTTTATGAAGGTAAGCAGTGGACAGTTTCTGAGATAACCAGAGTAAGTGAAAAGAATTTCTATTGGGAACTAAGGGCAACAAGCAAAAGCGATGTTTAAAGTTTCTATAACAGGATTAGCGCAATTCAAAAAAGAAATTGCTACAGCATCGAAACAAATAAAAGAAATAGTAAGCGCAGAAGTACAGGCAGCGGGAGCAGAGTTTGTTTCATTAGCTCGTAGAGATGTGCCGGTTGACCAGGGAGCTTTGAAAGGATCTATTTCGTATTTCATGCAGAATGATTTAAGTGCTGTCATTGTTGCTCAAAAGTTCTATGCACCTTTTATCGAGTTCGGAACGAAAGGGAAATACACACCGATACCAGGGACTGAAGATATAGCAGCTCAGTTTAAAGGATACAAAGGCGGAGATTTTATGGAGTTGTTAAGAATGATAGTAAGGTGGGTAAACCGAAAAGGAATAACAGGAAGATATAGTGTTAAGACGAGAAAAAGAGTAGGCAGTAAGATTGACCGGCTGGCCGAAGATTATGCCGCAGCGTGGCCAATAGCTCTTTCAATTTTAAAGAATGGAATTAAGCCACATCCTTTTTTCTTTAAACAGATGGAAGTGGTTTGGCCGAAGATGGTGAACAATATTGAAAAAGCTTTGAAATCACAGACAAGAGTGAGTATCATTTTACCAGGTGAGTTAAGAAAACCTGTAATAGTATGAAAAACGTAAACGGACAAATTCTAAAAGCATGGTATGAACTTTTAAGCGGGAATATTTCTATTCCTGTTTACCGTACTGATGCGCCGTCTACCGAGACTGGTAATTATGTTTTATTAAGAGTGGAGTCAGACCTTGAAAGGAGTAATAACCATTCATTCGTAACGGCTCCGGTGATAATTACAGAAGTGGTGACAAAGTTTAGGGCGAGTATAAATGATGGATTGGCAATTAATATTGATAACGAAATAGGAGTTCTGTTAAAATCAAAGCCCGGCACTCATAACCTGCCTGCGCAGGACGACATAGAGATAGTTGACGTACGGCGGACGAACGCTACATACATAAATGAGGATGATGGCACACACCGTTATCACCGATTGATTACAAGAAACCTGCACCGCGTTGTGCAATTAGTAAACGAATCTTAAAAATTAAAACTATGAGCGAAATTTCAGGAAGACTAATTAACATGAAAGTTAGGGCAAATGGGACCGTAGATCCCTTCCAAACCCTTGTATGTACGGAGGATAGCCAGTTTCAGATTTCGAACGAAATATCTGAGCGCCGTACAAACTGCGGAGTAAAAACCGGTATTTCCGATCCGACATTCAATGCTTCGGGTAATGCTGTACAAAATCCAACTCCAACAGCAGAGGAAGTAAGCTATAATGATGTAAAGGCATGGCAGATTTCAAAGCAAAAACTTGACTTTAATTACATCAGTGAAGCTGATGTAGTGAATGGATTTGCCGAAGGAGACGGAGTAAACACATTTGGATCAGGGTACTTTACCGAGTCAACGTTTTCCGGCTCTGCTGAAGCTGATGGAATGGCTTCATTCAGTTGGACATTTACCGGAACAGGTACCATTGATGAATATGACGTAGAATCTGGAAGCTAATGAATGGTTCATGTAACATAACAATCAACGGTCAACCCGTTGGGCTGAAGTTTGCTTACCCCGCAATTAAGTGGTTCACTGAAGCTTCAATGAAAGATGATGGCATTTTCTTCACACCTGGTGAAGATTCAACATTCACCGTTGAAGGACTTGCCAAACTAATTCAGTGTTCTTACAGAAACCAATGCCTATTAAAAGAAATTGAGCCATCACTTAGCTATGAAGATTTTTTTAATTACGTTGAAGACAACCATGATTCTGAAGAAGGGCAGAAAGAACTTTTGCGAATAACAGAAGTTTATGCCACTGCTTCAGTCATTAAGAGGTTGATAGATGCGCAAAAAAAAAATCAGCAGAACGGAGTAATGGTAAGCCAATAGACTTTGATCAATTGGAGGAAATTCTTTTTGGGGAATTAGGAATCAGACCCTGGGAGCTGGCTCAGATGACATATAAAGAGGTCATCCTGTCTGTTCATGGGTTAAGAGAAAGAGATAAGATGCTGAAGGGATGGATCCGGCGAGCTACCTATATAATCGGGGCAAGCAATTTCGGCGGAAAAGCCGTTAATGATAAGTTTAAAAGGCTATGGCCCGATGAAGATGAAGCTACTTCTAATATAGGGGAAAGACAAAGAAGGCAGTTGAAACGATTCAAGGAAAACGAAGCGCGGAAAGAGCTAATAAAATTTCGTGAAGCTGAGGCAATGAAAAGGGCTAAACACAAAATAGATGGCAGAACTTAAACTTGTCATAAGCGCTGATGTAAAGCCAGCCGAACAGGCTTTAAAAGCTTTTCTAGGCAGTATTGATAAGATTACGGGTTCTATTGGTGATTTTGGCTCCGGTGCGAGTAGAATAGGCGCTAATATCAATAAAGCTTTTGGCTCCCTCCCTTTAGGAAGTATAAAGTCATTCAGGGATGCTATTCTTTCTCTAAAGTCCGATCTTTCCAATGTAAAGATAACTGCCCTTCCCCCGGTTACGGTTGATGTACGGGCAGCGCAACAATCTTTAAAGGCTTTTACTTCTGATATTAATCAGACCTCTCAGGCAATTGACAGATTTGGAACCGAGGCAAATCAGTTATCCCTTCCTTCAAATAAGGTAACCGCTTTTCGTCAGGAGTTTGCAGCCCTTAAAAATGATCTCTCACAAGGGGCAAAGGTTATCCCTATTGATATTAATGTTACTCCAGCAGAAAGAGCATTAACTGAGTTAAGCGCAGATGCCCTTCAGGCAAAGACAGAGATAACCAGAGCGTTTAGTTCCATTCCGATTGACACAGGGGGAATAAAGGCTTTTGAGAGTGCTATTAAGGCATTAAAGAATGATCTCAGCAATGTAAAGATTTCTGCTTTTGTTCCCATTGATATAGATACTTCAAAGGCTCAAACGTCCTTAAAAACATTAGTAGGAATAGTTAATCAGTCGGCGGATAGTGTTGAAAAATTCGGTGCGGAGTCACGTAAAACACTCGGCCCGCTTCCCTTAGATATTGAGAAATTCAGGCAGACTTTTCAGGCATTTAAATCAGACCTGGATAAAGTAAAGATATCGGCCATCCCTCCTATCACAGCCGATATAAAACCGGCGCAGGCTTCATTGGAAATATTAAAAGGGGAAGTAAAGAGCACAGCCTCCTCGGTTAGTATCATTTCGGCATCTTTCGCTAAGTTCAGCACAGACGTAAATAAATCACTTGGGTTACTATCTGTCAGCAGCCTGGAGAATTTCAAAAAGGCTTTTCTTGATTTTAAGAATGACTTATCAAATGTAAAAATCTCAGCTCTTCCCCCTGTTACCATTGACATTAGCAAAGCAAGGCAAACACTGCAGGCTTTAGTAGTTGATGTAGATAAAACTATTACTTCTGTTAGGGCTGATTTAACAAACGTTAAGGTAGCTGCAATAAAAGCAGATATTAGCCCAGCGCAGGCGGCACTTGAAATATTAAAAAGTGAGGTAAAAAGTACAGCATTATCAGTTGGCACTATTTCGGCTTCATTTGAACGGTTTAGTTCAGATGTAAACAAATCATTAGGGGCTTTATCTGTAGCAAGCCTTAATAATTTTAAGAAAGCATTCTTTGACTTTAAGAGCGATCTCAGTAACGTTAAAATATCTGCACTCCCACCGGTAACTATTGATATTAGTAAAGCTAGGCAGTCTTTACAAAACTTAGTTACTAATGTTGATCAGACCATTACCACAATAAGGGCTGATCTGACCAATGTAAAAGTAGCTGCTATCCCCCCTGTAAATATAGATACCAAGCCGGCAGAGCAGTCGTTAAAAGAGTTAGTAAGTACTGTTAATAATACTGTTTCTTCCTTTAGAAATGTAGGATCGGATATAAACAAATCATTTAGCGCCTTACCTTTTAATATTGAGAAGTTCAGGCAGTCGTTTTTGTTGTTTAAGTCAGATTTGACTAACGTTAAGATCACTCCGATCCCACCGGTTGCAATTGACATTAAACCGGCGCAGCAGTCATTGAAAGTTCTTACTGCTAATGTAAGTCAGGCCATAGATGTTGTGAAGGCTGACT
>Ga0208454_1001157_pt1 | contig 11477 bp, 12 predicted proteins | sample EasRivMeERMZT100_FD_187530 | JGI IMG/M metagenome (GOLD analysis project Ga0208454, IMG submission 187530) | Soil microbial communities from meander-bound floodplain in the East River, Colorado, USA - East River MetaG ERMZT100 (SPAdes) (version 2) | ecosystem: Environmental > Terrestrial > Soil...
CGTAGGCGACTTCCGCCGCGATATTCTTGTGGAACTGGTAGCCGCCGAGGAACTTGAACCCGGTGTCGTCTACCGAGTTGTCGGCCTGGCCGACTTCCGCGCCGATATAGAAGTGCGGCACCGTCGCCTGGGCCAGGGCGCCCGTGGACACCGCCATCGCGGCGGCACCCAGCATCGAAACGAGCCATTTCTTGGTCATGAAACCTCCTTTTCGTGAGTAAAGCTTAGGGAAGTGTCACAGCGCTCACGTTACAAAGCCGGTAATACGGCCGCTTTTCGCCCAATAGGAAGCCGCGCTGTTGCCCGCACGCAACGGGCCCATTGGCTACGAAGTGAGATAGTTCCTCTCGCCACCGCGGTGATTAACATCCGGAAATCATGAAAACACCAATGCTGCTAAAGACATTGCCGCTGGCCTTCGCCTTCGCGTCCGCCGGCGTGTTGGCGCAGGACGACATGCGCGGCGCCTATCTCGGCCTGTCGGGAGGGCAATCCAGGGTGACGATCGAGGACAGCGCGGTGACCGTGCTCGGCGCCACGGCGAGCACGTTCTCCAAGGACGAAACGGACACCGGATTCAAGCTCTACGCCGGCTATCGATTCAACCGGCACTTCGCGCTCGAAGGCGGCTGGACGGATCTCGGCAGCTTCAGGGCAACCCGCAACGTCACCGCACCCGCAGTCGGATCGCTGAGCGCCGAGATCGAAGCGAGCGGCTTTCACTTCGATGCGGTCGGCATTCTGCCTTTGCAGCAGTTTTTTCTTTTCGGCAAGCTCGGCCTCATGTACGCGACGACCGAGACCTCGCGTTCGTCGACAGGAGCGGTGGTGCTGGCGGGCCCCCGCAGCTCGAAGGACAGCGAGGTCGAGTTCAAGGCCGGCGTTGGCGCCGGCTTCGCGTTCACGAGAAACCTGGCGATCCGCGCCGAATGGGAGCGCGTCACCGACGTCGGCACCACCGAGACCGGCGAAGGCGACATCGACCTGATCTCGATCGGGGTGACCTGGCGGTTCTGAGTCCTCAGAATCTCCAGACCAGGCCGACGCTGAAGAGATCGATTTCCTCCTCGGTGTCGTAGCGCTGCCACTGGCCGCGGAGGCCGATCTTCGGGGTCAGGTCGTACTGGAGTCCGATGCCGTAGGTGAGCTCGATCCGTTCCGTGTCGAGTATCGGAGCCTCGATGTAGGCGTTGGCGAAGCCGAGCTTGCCCAGGGCGGAGATTCGGTTCGCGAGCGGAAAGGAGCCCACCGCCACCAGCTCGAACGCGGTCGCTTCCGCGCCGTTCTTGTCGAACAGCCAGGCGTATGCGCCTTCGACCGCGAAATGGCGGTTGATCTGGTAGCCGCCCAGGAGCTTGAACGCGGTGTCGTCCTCGCCGGCGAAGCTCGCCTGGCCAAGCTCGCCGCCGATATACCAGCCGCGCTCCGGCTGCTGCGCGAGGGCGCACGGCGAAACCGCAATGGCAGCGGCGCCGCACGCCGCAAGAAGCCAAGTCTTCATCCAGTGAAGCTTACGAGACCGCTCGACGCCCGCCAATCAGCGAAAGCAGATGGCTTGCGGAGTCAGGGCTTGGCGAGCGCCTTGAGCGCGGCGCGGATCGCCTCGGCGACCGGAAGTCCGGGCGGGAGGCCTTTGGCTGCGGCAAGCGCTTCCTTGTCGCTGTAGCCGAGGGCGACGAGCGCGTTCAGCACATCCGAGGCGTGCTGGCCGCCGGCCGCGGCGGTCGCTTCGGCGAGCTTGCCCTTGAGCTCGAGCAGCAGGCGCTCGGCGGTCTTCTTGCCGATGCCGGGAACGCGGATGAGCAGCGCCACATCCTGCATCGTCACCGCCCGGGCGAGATCGCTCACCGAAAGCCCCGAGAGGACGGAGAGCGCGGTGCGCGCGCCGATGCCCGAGATGCGGATCAGCTGGCGGAACGCGGTGCGCTCTTCCAGCGTGCCGAAGCCGTAGAGCGTGTGCGCGTCCTCGCGCACCACGAGGTGCGTATAGAGGCTTACGGCCTCGCCCATGGCGGGCAGTCCATAGAAAGTGCTCATGGGCACGTCGAGCTCGTAGGCGACGCCGCCGACGTCGACCATCACCTGCGGCGGCTGCTTGGCCGCGAGCCTGCCCGAGAGCCGCCCGATCAAACCAGGCGCCCCTTGCGCATGCGCAAGCCCGAATGAACTCCGAGACGGCTCCCATGCGCGTGGCAGATGGCGCACGCGAGGGCGTCCGCCGCGTCCGGCGCCGGGTCGCCCGGAAGCGCAAGGAGTCGCCTCACCATGTGCTGCACCTGCTCCTTGGCGGCGTGGCCGTTGCCGACCACCGACTGCTTGACCTGCAGCGCGGTGTACTCCGCCACCGGAAGACCCGCGAGCACCGCGGCGCAGATCGCCGTGCCGCGCGCCTGCCCGAGCGCAAGGGTCGACTGGGGGTTGGCATTGACGAACACCTTCTCGACCGCGACCTCGCCGGGAGCGTGAGCGGCGATGACTTCCTTCAGCCCTTCGAGGATCACTTTGAGCCGCGCCGCGAGATCCCCGGCGCCGGACTTGACGCAGCCGCTCGCCACGTAAAGGAGCTTGGCATTGCTGAAATCAATGACGCCGAACCCCGTAATCTGCAACCCTGGATCGATGCCGAGAATTCGCAGTTTTCCCTCGGTCAGTCGACCACCGCGGTGGTGTAGACGTTCTGCACGTCGTCGAGGTTTTCCAGCGCGTCGAGGAGCTGGCGCATGCGCGCGGCGTCGGCGCCGGCGAGCCCCGCTTCGGTGGTGGGCTTCATGGTGATCTCGGCGAGCTCGGGCTTGAGCCCGGCCTTGGCGAGCGCGTCCTTGACCGCGGCGAAATCCTCCGGCGCGCAGACCACCTCGACCGAGCCGTCCTCGTTGCTGACCACGTCCTCCGCGCCGGCATCGATGGCGGCCTCCATGACCTTGTCCTCGCCGGTGCCGGGCGCGAACACGAACTGCCCGCAATGCTTGAAGAGGTACGCGACCGAGCCGTCGGAGCCGACATTGCCGCCGTTCTTGGTGAACGCATGGCGCACCTCCGCCACCGTGCGCGTGCGGTTATCGGTGAGGCAGTCGACCATGACCGCAGCCCCGCCCACCCCGTACCCCTCGTAGCGCACTTCCTCGTAGGACACGCCGTCGAGCTGGCCGCTGCCGCGCTTGACCGCGTTCTGCACGCTGTCCTTGGTCATGTTCGCTTCGCGCGCCTTGTCCATCGCGAGGCGCAGCCGCGGATTGGTGCCCGGGTCGCCGCCGCCGAGCTTGGCGGCGACGGTGATCTCCTTGATCAGCCGCGTGAACACCTTGCCCTTCTTCGCATCCGCAGCCGCCTTGCGGTGCTTGATGTTCGCCCACTTGCTGTGCCCTGCCATGCAATAATTTTACGCATGCTTTTGGCCAAGAATGAAAAGACCGCGCTCTCGCTCCTCCCGGCGCTCGCCAATCGCCACGGCCTGATCACCGGCGCGACCGGCACCGGCAAGACCATCACCATGCAGGCGCTGGCGCAGCGCCTCTCCGACATCGGCGTGCCGGTGTTCATGGCCGACGTGAAGGGCGATTTCTCGGGGATCGCGAAGCCCGGCGGCGGCAGCGCCAAGGTCTTGGAAAGACTCGCTGCTCTGAAGGAGAAGGCGAATTTCGCCGGCTGCCCGGTCGAGTTCTGGGACGTCTACGGCAAGGGCGGCTTGCCGGTGCGCGCCACGGTATCGGACATGGGGCCGCTGCTCCTCGGGCGCATGCTCGGCCTGAACGAGACCCAGGCGGGCGTGCTCGGACTGGTGTTCAAGATCGCCGATGACAACGGCCTGCTGCTGCTCGATCTCAAGGACCTGCGCGCCATGCTGCAGCACGTCGGCGACAACGCGGCGCAGTTCAAGACGCAGTACGGCAACGTCACCGGCTCGTCCATTGGCGCCATCCAGCGCGGCCTGCTCGCCCTCGAGAACCAGGGCGCGGACAAGTTCTTCGGCGAGCCGATGCTCGAGATCGCGGATCTCATGCAGGTGCGCGCGGGAAAAGGCATCGTCAACGTCCTCGCCGCCGACAAGCTGATGAATTCGCCCAAGCTCTACTCCACCTTCCTGCTGTGGATGCTCGCGGAGCTCTTCGAGCAGCTACCCGAGGTCGGCGACCCGGAGAAGCCCAAGCTGGTGTTCTTCTTCGACGAGGCGCACCTGCTTTTCAGCGAGGCGCCGAAAGCGCTCACCGAGAAGGTCGAGCAGGTGGTGCGCCTGATCCGCTCCAAGGGCGTGGGCGTGTACTTCGTCACCCAGAACCCGCTCGACGTGCCCGAAAGCGTGCTGGGACAGCTCGGCAACCGGGTGCAGCACGCGCTGCGCGCCTTCACGCCGCGCGACCAGAAGGCGGTCAAGACCGCCGCCGACACGCTGCGGCCGAACCCGAAATTGAAGGCGGAGAAAGTGATCACCGAGCTCGGCGTCGGCGAGGCGCTGGTGAGCCTGCTCGACGAGAAAGGCCGCCCGGCGATCGTCGAGCGCGCGTTCATCGTGCCGCCGGCGAGCCATATCGGACCGCTCACCGAGGACGAGCGCCGGCAGATTCTGCAGAGCTCGAGCCTGCGCGGGAAGTACGAGAAAAGCGTCGACCGCGAATCGGCCTACGAGAAGCTGAAGCAGCAGGTCCAGGAGAAGCAGGCGCCCGCCCCGACGGCCTCCTCCTCGAACCCGATCTCGGACGTCATCTTCGGCAAGACCGGGCCGCGCGGCGGCAAGCAATCGCCGGGCGTGCTGGAGGCTGCGAGCAAGAGCGCGGCGCGCGCCATCGGCTCGGAGCTCGGCCGGCAGATCATCCGCGGCGTGCTCGGCTCGATCCTCGGCAGCGGCCGGCGCCGTTGACTTGAGCAACGCTTCCTACCGGGCCTGGGGGATTGTGTTCGCGCTGGTTGGTGTTCTGGCGTTCTCCTTCCGACCGATCCTGATCAAGCTCTCGTACGCTGCGCACCCGGTCAGTCCGGTCACGCTGCTCTTCCTCCGCATGACGCTGTCGCTACCCTTCTTCCTGGCGATCGCCTGGTGGCTTCGCAATACAGAGCCGCGCCTCACGCGCCGCGACTGGGCGGGGATCGCCGGCCTCGGCTTCCTCGGGTACTACGGGGCGAGCTTCCTCGACTTCATCGGCCTGCAGTGGGTCGGGGCCGGCGTCGGCCGGCTGATCCTGTACCTCTTTCCCACGCTCGTCGTGCTTCTTTCCTTTCTCTTCCTGCGAAAGACCCCCGGGCCCCGCGAGCTCGTGGCCCTGGTGCTGAGCTATGCCGGAATCGCGCTCGTGGTTTCGAACCAGCTCGCCGTCACGCCCGAGGGGAAATTCTTCGCCTTCGGCGTGCTGCTCATATTCGCCTCGGCGCTCTGCTACGCGGTGTACCTCGTCATCGGCAGCCAGATGGTGAAGCGCGTCGGCTCGATGCGCTTTACCGCGTATTCCACCGTGGTCGCCACGGTACCCGCGGTGATCCAGTTTGCTTTCATGGAATCGATGGCGTCGCTCGACCTGCCGGGCGCGGTGTGGACCTATGCCATCATCCTCGCGACCGCGAGCACGGTGCTGCCGCTCTTCCTGCAAGCCGAGGCGCTGAACCGCATCGGCGCCAACCATTTCGCGCTCATCGGCGCGGTCGGGCCGGTGAGCGTCGCGGTGACCAGCGCGCTCGGGCTGGACGAGCCCTTCACCTGGGTCCAGGCGCTCGGCGGAGCGCTGGTGATCTTCGGTGTTCTCCTGGTTTCTCTCAAGAAAGGCTAGGTATGGATCTCGGGATACGCGGCAGGACCGCCCTGGTGTGCGCGGCGTCGAAGGGGTTGGGCAAGGGCTGCGCGCTGGCGCTTGCGCGCGAGGGCGTGAACCTGGTGATCACGGCGCGCGGGCAGGAAGCGCTCGAAGCCACCGCGACGGAGTTGAGGAAATTCGGCGTGAACGTAAAAACGGTCGCGGGCGACATCACGACTCCCCTGGGCCGCGAGGCGGCGCTCAGGGCTACGCCCGCGCCCGACATCCTGGTGAACAACGCAGGCGGCCCGCCGCCGGGAGACTTCCGCGGCTGGGACCGCGACGCGTGGGTGAAGGCGCTTGAAGCGAACATGATCACGCCGATCCTCCTGATCCGCGACGTGGTCGACGGCATGGTCGCGCGGAAATTCGGGCGCATCGTCAACATCACTTCGGGCGCGGTGAAGGCCCCGATCGCCGAGCTCGGCCTTTCGAACGGCGCGCGCACCGGACTCACCGGGTTCATCGCCGGGCTGTCGCGCACCACGGTGCGGCACAACGTCACCATCAACAACCTCCTGCCCGGGCCGTTCGAGACCGACCGGCTGCGCTCGAACCTGGAGTTCAACGCGAAGAAGCTGGGCAAGACGGCCGACGAGCTGCGCAAGGCGCGCACCGACGCGAACCCGGCGGGGCGCTTCGGCACCATCGAGGAGTTCGGCGATGCCTGCGCCTACCTGTGCAGCGCGCAGGCCGGCTTCATCACCGGGCAGAACCTGCTCATGGACGGCGGCGGCTACCCCGGGACGTTCTAGATGGAAGTGCGGCGCATCGCGGGCGCGCTCGGCGCCGAGATTCTCGGCGTCGATCTTTCGAAGGATTTCCCCGAAAGGGAAATTCGCAAGGCCTTTCTCGAGCACCAGGTCGTGTTCTTTCGCGACCAGAAGCTCGACCCCGCGCAGTTCATGGCGTTCGCGCGACGCATGGGCAAGCCGATCGAGTATCCCTTCGTGAAGGGAATCGACGGCTACCCCGAGGTGATCGAGGTGAAGAAGCTCGAGCACGAGCGGCACAACTTCGGCGGCATCTGGCACTCCGACACCGCGTACCTCGAGGAGCCGCCGATGGGCTCGATGCTCCTCGCGCGCGAAGTGCCGCCCTACGGCGGCGACACCGAGTTCGCCAGCCAGTACCTCGCCTACGAGGCGCTGTCGGACGGGATGAAACGAGTTCTTGAAAAGCTGGTCGCCGTGAATTCCTCGGCAAAGGCAGATGTCACACGCACCCGCGAGGACAGGGTCAAGCACTATTCAGAACACTACGAGGCGGAGCACCCGGTGGTGCGCACGCATCCCGAGACCGGCCGCAAGGCGCTGTACGTCAATTTCGGCCATACCGTGCGCTTCCGCGGCATGACCGAGGCGGAGAGCGCGCCGCTGCTCGAGTTCCTTTTCCGGCACCAGGTGAAGCTCGAGTTCACCTGCCGCTTTCACTGGAAAGTCGGCTCGCTCGCGTTCTGGGACAACCGCTGCACCCAGCACAACCCGGTCAACGACTACCACGGTCACCGCCGCGTGATGCACCGCATTACTTTGGCCGGCGACAAGCCAAAATAGAATCAGGGACAGACCACGTTTTCTTCTTCCCGGGAAAACGTGGTCTGTCCCTGATTTGCTTTCTTTAGGCTTCTATTTTCTTCGCCTTGAGCGCGGCCTGGACGCGGGCCGGGGTGAACGGCATGTGGTAGAGCCGCCGGCCGGTGAGCGCGAAGAACGCGCTCGCGACCGCCGGGGCGGTGCACGGCACGCCGAGCTCGCCCACCATGCTCGGGATCGGCGCGGCCCCGGTGATGATCTCCACCTTGATCTCCGGCACCTCGGACATGCGCAGCAGCTCGTACTGGTGGAAGTTCGATTGCTGCACCACGCCGTTGACCATCGTCACGCGCTCCTTCAGCGCGCACGACAGGCCCCAGACGATCGCGCTTTCCATCTGGCCGACGAACGCGGGCGGATTGATGGCGAGACCGGCGTCGGCTGCCGCCCAGTAGTTGTGCACCCGGATGCGGCCGGTCTTCTCGTTGACCGAGATCTCGGCGACCGCGGCGACCAGCGAGCCGACCTTGGGCGCGAGGATGCCGTATTCGGCGAAAGCGATGCCGCGCGCCCGCCCGGCAGCGGGCTTCTTGCCCCAGCCCGACATCTCGGCCACCTTCTCCAGCACGCGCCGCGCGCGGCCGTCGTCGGTGTGCGCCAGGCGATAGGCGAGCGGGTCCATCTTCGCCGCGTGCGCCAGCTCGTCGATCATCGACTCGATCGCGAACTTGGTGTAGCCCGCGCCGATCCCGCGCCACGCCGCCACTCGGGTGCGCTCGGGCTCCATCAGGTGCTCGGAGCGCCAGTGGTCGATCTTGTTGTAGTAGGGAAGCTCAGCGCCCATCATGAAAATGGTGTCGCGGTCCTTCGCCGCCTTGTTATAGCCGGGGTGATAGACGAAATCGCCCACCGGTTCGCCCACCACGCGGTGCTGCCAGGCGACGATCTTGCCGCCCGCATCCACGCCGACGTCGAGGCGCTGCGAGGTCATCGGGCGGAAAGTGCCCGCCTGCAGGTCATCCTCGCGGCTTAGGATCAGCTTCACCGGGCGGTTCACCGCCCTGGAGATGAGCGCGGCGTCGACCGAGGCTTCGACGGTCGCGCGCCGGCCGAAGCCGCCGCCGAGGTACTGCTGGTGCACGCGCACCATGTCCGGCGTGGCGCCGAGCGCCTTCGCCACGTCGAGCACGGTGCGCGTCGGCGCCTGCGTGCCGACCCAGATGTCGATGCCGTCGCGCCGCACGTCGGCGGTGGCGTTCATCGGCTCCATCTGCGCGTGGTACACGTGATCGCTGAGGTACTCGCGGCTCACGGTGCGCGCCGCGCCGCCGATCGCTTTCGCCGGGTCGCCCTTCGATTTCCACTCGACGCCGACGCGCTTGGGATCGCGGCCGTCGCCGAGGTAGGTCTCGAGGTCCTTGTCGGTGTTGATCGCATCGCCGGGCTGCCCGCTGCGCCAGGTCACTTTGAGCTGCTTGCGCGCCTTGCTCACCGCGGCGAAGGTCTCGCCGACGACCGCGACGCCGTGATCGAGCGTCACCACGTCGACGATGCCCGGCTGCTTCTTCACGTCGGCGGCGTTCGACGACGCGGGTCCGCTGCCGCGGACGGGCGAGCGCACGAAGGTGGCGTACGCCATGCCCGGAACGCGGGCGTCGATGCCGTATTTCGCTGCGCCGGTCGCTTTCGCCGGCACGTCCACGCGCGGCACGCCCTTGCCGAGCAACCGATAATCGCCCGGCTTTTTCAGGTCCTTGGTGGCGTCGATCGCCGGCGGCGTCGCCGGCGGCGTGGCGAAGGAAGCGATCTCGCCGTAGCTCATCTTCCGGCCGCTGGGCTGGTGCACGACGGTGCTCGGCTCGGTGACGCACTCGGCCGCGGGAACGCCCCACTTCGTCGCGGCGGCGTCGACAAGCACGCGCCGCGCCTGCGCGCCCGCCATGCGCATCGGTGTCCAGTAGCCGAGCGTCGAGATGCTCGCCACCACGTACTGCGCCTTGAAGATCGGGTGGTGATAAGCCGGAGCGATCGGCGACTGCACCACCTTCACCTTGCTCCAGTCGGCATCCAACTCCTCGGCCACGATGAGCGGCAGGCCGGTCGAGATGCCCTGCCCCATCTCCGCCACCGGCTGCTGGATGGTGATCGTGCCGTCGGGCGCGATGGAAACGTAAGCGTTGAGGGTGCCCGGGGTTTGCGCTTTTGCTTCTTTCCCAGCACCTAGAGTAAATGCAAAAGCCAAGCCGGCACTGCCGCCCATGAAGGCGCGCCGGCTGATCTTGAACTCGAGCAGCTCGAAGTCGTTCATGCCGATCATGGCTAGGCCTCCTTCGAGGCGCGCTGGATCGCGCGCACGATGCCGTTGTAGGTGCCGCAACGGCACAGGTTGCCGTTCATGTGCGTCACGATCTGCTCGCGCGACGGGTTCTTGTTCTTGGCGAGCAGCACCGCCGCCTGCATGATCTGCCCGGACTGGCAGTAGCCGCACTGCGGCACCTGCTCGGCGATCCAGGCTTTCTGCAGCGGATGGTCGCCCGCCGGTGACAGCCCCTCAATTGTTGTAATGCGTTTTCCTTGAACTGCCGAAACGGGCGTGACGCACGCGCGCGCGGGTTGCCCGTTGACGTGAACCGTGCAGGCGCCGCACTGCGCGACGCCGCAGCCGAACTTGGTGCCGGTGAGCCCGAGCTCATCGCGCAGCACCCAGAGCAGTGGGGTATCGGCCGGCTGCTCGGAATAGGCCTCAGCGCCATTGACGACAAACTTGATCATCGTTCCTCCTCCAAGGAAACCGTATCGTACCGCTGAAAAGCCCGGCCCAATCGCTCGACCCCGGTGCGGATGCGATCCGGCAACGTCATCGAGAAGCACAGCCGCAGGGTGCGCGGGTCGGGTGCGTCGGCGTAGAAGGAGACGCCGGGGACGTACATCACCTTCTCCTCGATCGCGGTGCGCAGCAGCGCGCTGGCATCCATCCCGGTGGGAAGCGTTCCCCAGATGAACATCCCGCCCTGAGGGGCGCCAAACATGAATTTTCCTGCAAGCTGTTCGCGCAGCGCCTGCGCCATCGCCTGCGCGCGCTCGCGGTAGGCGGCGACGATGCGGCCCACGTTGCGCTCGAGCACGCCGCCTTTCAGATATTGCGCCGCGGCGTGCTGGACCCAGGGCGACGTGCAGAGGTCTGCCGTCTGCTTGGCGATCACGCAGCGCCGCAGGACTTCCGGCGCCGCCACCATCCAGCCCACCCGCAGCCCGGGCGCGACGATCTTCGACAGCGTAGAGAGATGGATCACGTATTCCTCGGCGCCGGCTTCGCTTGCGAGCGCGGCGAGCGGCGGCACCGGCGCTCCCTCGAAACGCAGGTCGCCGTAGGCGTCGTCCTCGATGATGAAGAGCTGGTGCCGCACGGCAACCTCGAGCAGCCGCTTGCGCCGCGCGAGCGAAAGCGTCGCCCCGCTCGGGTTGGCGAAAGTCGGCACGATGTACAGCGCTTTCGGCCGCGGGCCTTCGGCCAGCCGGGTCTCGAGCTCGTCGATATCGATGCCGTCGGCGTCCGCGGCGACACCAACCAGGCGCGCGCCGGCGAGGCGCATCGCCTGCAGCGCGGTGGTGTAGCTGGGTCGCTCCACCAGCAGCGTGTCGCCGCGATCGATCAGTACTCGCAGCAGCAGATCCAGGCCTTGCCCTGAGCCGCTGGTGACCAGGATGCGGTCGGCGGGCGCGTCGATGCCGCGCCGCTTCATCCAGGCCGCGAGCGCCTCGCGCAAAGCCGGCTCGCCTTCGGTGGCGGCGTACTGCAGCCACCTGCTCGGCACCTCCTGCATCGCCCGCTCCATCGCCGCGTGCAGGCCCTCGGCGTCGAACAGGTCGGCGGACGGGTAGCCGCCGGCGAGCGAGATCATGTCCGGCCGCGACATGTACGGAAACAGCTCGCGGATCGCGGAGGGCCGCGGCGCTTCGAACGCCTTGGAGAACATCAATCGAGCTTGAAGCCTGCTTGCTGAACGATCGGTCGCCAGCGCGCGTAGTCCGACGCCAGCGTCTCGGCGGTGGCTTTGGGCCCGGCGGCCGCAGGGTCCAGCCCGAGATTGATGAAGCGCTCGGTGAGATCCGGTGCGCCGACCACCGCCACCAGCTCGCGCCCCAGCAACTCGACGATCGC
>Ga0208454_1001160_pt1 | contig 11461 bp, 9 predicted proteins | sample EasRivMeERMZT100_FD_187530 | JGI IMG/M metagenome (GOLD analysis project Ga0208454, IMG submission 187530) | Soil microbial communities from meander-bound floodplain in the East River, Colorado, USA - East River MetaG ERMZT100 (SPAdes) (version 2) | ecosystem: Environmental > Terrestrial > Soil >...
CCTTGTGCGCTGCACTGGTGCACCGCGGCTGGCGCCTGCTTTCGGACGAGCTTGCGCTGCTGGATCCGGCCACGCAGGCAATCGTGCCGCTTGCGCGCCCGGTCAGCCTCAAGAACGCCTCGATCGATCTGATCCGCCGCTTCGCCCCCGAAGCGGTGCTCGGCGAAACGGTGCACGACACGTTGAAAGGCTCGGTGGCGCACATGAAACCGCCGCAGGACGCGGTGCGCCGCTCGCTCGAGCCGGCCGCGCCGCGCTGGATCGTCATGCCGCGCTACGAGGCGCGCGCGGCGGCGGCCCGCCTGACGCCGTTGGCAAGGGGACAAGCTTTCATGCAGCTCGCCGACAGCGCGTTCAACTACCACCTGCACGGCCGCGCCGGGTTCGAGCTCCTCGCCGACGTAGTCGAGGGGTGCGAATGCTTCGAGCTAGCCTACGCCAATCTGGAAGAAGCCCTCGCCGCCCTGGAGGGTATGCAGTGACCTCCCCACTGATCGCAGCGCTGCGTGACCCGGCGGCGGTCCGGTCCTGGAGCGTGCCGCAATGGGAACGCCTGATCCGGCAGGCGCGCAGCGCCGACCTCCTCTCGCGGCTGGCGCATCTGCTCGCGGAGACAGCCATCCCGCCCGGGCCGCGCCGCCATCTGGTCGCCGCCCAGGTCACGGCGGGCGCGCAAGCCGAGGCGGTGCAAAGGGAGGTGGCGCACGTGGCCCGCGCGCTCGCGTCGACCGGGGTCGACGTCATCCTGCTAAAAGGCGCGGCCTACCTTCTGGCCGGGCTGCCCGTCTCGCGCGGGCGCGTGTTCAACGACGTGGACATCCTGGTTCCGCGCGAAGCGCTGCCGCGGGTGGAGGCGGCCCTGATGCTGCACGGCTGGGCGGGAAGCCACCACCATCCCCATGATCAGCGCTATTACCGGGAGTGGATGCACGAGCTGCCGCCGCTTCGTCACCTCGCGCGGGAAAGCGTGCTCGATGTGCATCACGCCATTGCGCCCCTCACCGGTCGCTTCAGGCCCGATTCGGCCAAGCTGATCGCCGCGGCGCGCGCGCTCGAGGGTCAGCCCCGGCTCAAGGTGCTGGCCCCGGTCGACATGGTGCTGCACGCGGCGGCGCATCTCTTTCTGAACGAGGAGCTCACGCACGGGCTGCGCGACCTTGCGGACCTCGATGCACTGCTGCGCGATTTCGCGCGCGAGGCCTCGTTCTGGAGCGCCCTGGAAGAGCGCGCGCACGAGCTCGATCTCAGCCTGCCGCTGCAGTACGCGCTTCGCTATTGCGCCCGGCTGCTCGCCACCCCGGTTCCCGAACAATATTTAAAGGACTCGATACCGGTATGGAAGCGCGGCTTACTGGACGCGCTCTATCTGCGGGCGCTCCAGCCGCACCACCCTGATGCATCGGACCGCTTCACGCCGCTTGCCCGGGCCCTGCTCTATCTTCGGGGCCATTGGCTGCGCCTGCCGCCACATCTGCTGCTGTACCACCTCACCGTCAAGGCGTTGCGCAAACGCCCGGAAGAGCCGCTCACCCAGGGCCGTTAGCTCCAAGTAACCATTGCCGCCGCTATGGCGCGCTGGCTACACTGACCCCGCTGTCGAAAAAGTTGACGGTAACCATAGGATCCTGAAGTTCCTAACAAAATTCTGACTTTTCGGGGGGTCACGATGCAGTGGGACATCGTGCGGTGGTTCGTGTTGCATTTCTTGCAGTCCGTGGGCATTGCCGCCGTTTTCTTCGCGGCGCTTGCCGGCTGCGCGCGCTTTCCGGCGGCGCCGGAACGGGCCGCAACACCCGAATACAACTACCTCATCGGACCGCTCGACACGATCAACATCGTGGTGTGGCGTAACCCCGACCTTTCGATGAGCGTGCCGGTGCGCCCCGACGGCAAGGTCACCGTACCGCTGGTCGAGGATCTCCCGGTGCTCGGCAAGGACGCGACGCGGCTTGCGCGCGACATCGAGAAGGCGCTCGGCAGGTTCATCCGCGACCCGGTGGTGACGGTGATCGTCACCGGATTCAACGGGCCGTACAGCGAGCAGATCCGCGTGGTCGGCGAAGCGTCGCGTCCGCAGGCGCTCGCCTACCGTCAGAAGATGACGCTGCTCGACGTGATGATCGCGGTGGGCGGGCTCACCGATTTCGCCGACGGCAACGCGGCCTCGGTCCTGCGCACGCAGGACGGTGGCGGCAAGCAGTACAACGTGCGGCTGAAGGACCTCATCCGCCGCGGCGACGTCTCGGCCAACATCGAGATGAAGCCCGGCGATGTGCTCATCATCCCGCAGAGCTGGTTCTAGAACGCGGGCATGACGGCATTCGTTCCTCAGCTGAAGCTGGTGCTGCGCGGGCTTTGGCAGGGCCGCTGGGTCGGCCTGGTCGTCGCGTGGATCGCCGGCATCGCCGGCGCGACGTTTGTGTTCATGACACCCGATCGCTACGAGGCGAGCGCGCGCGTCTACGTCGATACGCAGTCGGTGCTGCAGCCGCTGATGGCGGGGCTCGCCCTCCGCCCGAACGTCGAGCAGGAGGTGATGCTGCTCACGCGCACGCTGATCAGCCGGCCCAACATGCAGAAGCTGGTGCGCATGGCCGACCTGGACCTCCACGTGCGCACCGCCGACGAACGCGAGAAGCTGATCGACGAGCTGATGAAGCGGCTCTCGATCCGCAGCGTCGGGCAGGCGAACCTCTACATCATCAGCTTCGCCCACACCGACCGCACCGTGGCGAACCGCGTAGTGCAGGCGCTGCTCTCGCTCTTCGTCGAGTCGGGCCTCACCGGAAAGGCGAACGACACCGGGCAGGCGAGGCGCTTCATCGAGGAACAGATCAAGGCCTACGAGCAGCGCCTGATTGAGGCTGAGAACCGCGTCAAGGAGTTCAAGCTGCGCAACATGGACCTCAACGGCGGCACGGACTTCTTCACCAGCCTGAACACTGTGGCCGAAGGACTGCGCCAGGCGCGCCTGCAGCTCCAGGAAGCGCAAACGTCGCGCGATGCGATCAAGCAGCAGATCGCCGAGGAGGAAACCCGGGCCTCCGCGCCCGCCAACGGCGCGCCGCCGGTGGAAGCGCCCGCGGCGGCCACGCCCGAGCTCGACGCGCGCATCGGCACGCTCGCCAAAAACCTGGACGAGATGCTGTTGCGCTACACCGACAACCATCCCGACGTGATCAACACGCGCCGCATCATCAAGGAAGTCGAGGCGCAGCGCGACGAGGAGAGAAAGCGCTTCCGCAGCGCGACGGGCGCGCCGGCGGGCACTGGCAGCCCGGTCTACGCGCCCTTGAAGATGGCGCTGACCGAAGCCGAAGCGCAAGTCGCGGGCCTGCGCGCGCGCGTAGCCGATTTCGAGCGTCGCCACGCGGCGCTCATGGAGAAGGCGCGTTCCATACCCGAGCGCGAAGCCGAGTTCACGCAGCTCAACCGCGACTATGGCGTGCAGAAGCAGCAGTACGACAACCTCGTCGGGCGCCGTGAGACAGCGACCATCTCGAGCGAGGTGAGCGCAGCCACCGGCTTCGCCGACTTCCGCATCATCGACCCGCCGCGCGTTTCGCCCACCCCGGTCGCGCCCAACCGTGCGCTGCTCGTGCCGCTGGTGCTGCTCGCGTCGCTCGGCGCCGGACTGGCGCTCGCCTATCTCTTCAGCGTCATCCATCCGACCTTCCACGAAAGCCGGGCGCTGAAGCGCATCGGCCAGCGCCCGGTCCTGGGAGCAGTGTCGCTGGTGATGAATGACGACATAGCGAAGAAACTTCGCCGCGGCCGAGTGCTTTTCTTCAGCGGCGTCGGCGGGCTCGCCGCGACCTACTGCGGGGCCGTCGCGGCAACGTTCCTGCGCACGCTGCTGCCGTTCTAGCCGATGAAAAACCTGATCGAAGAAGCCACCAAGCGCCTGCAGCAACTCGAGCAGGCCGGCATCCAGGTTCCCAGGCCGAGCACGGAAGAACCCGTTGTGCAGCGCGCCGCGGGCCACGCGCAGGCCCGGGTTCGCCGCGACCCCTTCATCGGCGAGGAGCGCCCGGCGCCGGCCGCGAAGGTGCGCGTGATCGATTTCGCCCGCTTGCAGGTGAACGGCTTCGTCACGCCCACCACTGCCAATACCAAGCTGCTGCACGAGTTCCGCATCCTCAAGCGGCCTTTGATCCAGAACGCGCTCGGCCGCTCGGCCGGTCCGATTCCCAACGCCAATCTCATCATGGTGACGAGCTCGCTGCCCGGCGAAGGGAAAAGTTTCGTTTCCCTCAACCTCGCGATGAGCATGGCGATGGAGGTCGACTGCCGGGTGCTGCTCGTGGACGGCGACGTGCTGCTGCCATCGCTGCCGCGGCTGCTCGGAGTGGGGCCAGCCAAGGGACTGATGGACGTGCTCACCACGCCCAGCCTCAGCGTCGAAGAGGTGCTTCTCAAGACCAACGTGCCACGGCTCGATCTCCTGCTCGCGGGCGCGCCGGATCGCTCCTCGTCCGAGCTCCTCGCCAGCGACGCTATGAAGCGGCTGCTGCAAGAGCTCTCCAGCCGCTATGCCGACCGTATCGTGGTGTTCGATTCCCCGCCGCTGCTCTCGACCACCGAGTCCCGCACTCTCGCCACCCTGATGGGCCAGGTGGTTGTCGTGGTCGAGGCCGAGCGCACCACCCACGGCACGCTCGAATCGGCGCTCTCCACGCTCGAAAGCTGCCCGGTAGTGATGACCGTGCTCAACCGGGCGCCGCAATCCGAGTCGGGGTCCTACTACGGCTCCTACGGACATGGCAGTTAGGGCATGGCGCAAGATGCTTGCGAACCTCCTCCTTTCGACTGCGGTGTCCGAAGCGATGGCGCAGGCGCCCGCGGCTGACGCGCAGGCGCGGGGCTGGGTCATCGAACCCCGGATCGCGGTGCGCGAAACCTATAACGACAACGTCTCGCTTTCCGCTGCTCCGGAGCGCGGCGAGCTCATCACGCAAATCTCGCCGGGCATCAGCATCAGAGGCCGCGGACCCCGCCTGAGCGGCACGCTCGACTACACCGCCGACGCGCTCTTCTATTCCCGCACCAGTGAAAACGACAGCCTCTTCAACACGCTCTCGGCGTTTGGCACCCTGGAGGCGGTTGAAAACTTCCTGTTCGTCGATGCGCTCGGCAGCATCAGTCAGCAATTCATTTCCCCGTTCGGCGCCCGGCCAGCGGACATCACCACGGTCACGGGCAACCGCGTGGAGACGCGCACCTGGAGCGTGAGCCCCTACGTGCGCGGACAGGCCCTGGGCGGGCACACCTACGAGCTGCGCCAGCCTGGCGAGCCCGATCACCCGCTTCGGCTGGAGCATCGATGGCTCGAGCTCCGACATCTCCTACGACGATCCCTTAGTGTTGAACCGACCCGACAACGAGTCGAGCAGCGTCAGGGGCCGGCTCTTCTTCCAGCCCGATTTCTCGCTTCGCCTCTGGGGCATCGCCGGCTACGAGAAGAACAATTATGCCCTGGGGCAGGTGGAGCAGGCCTACGACATCTATGGCTATGGCTTGCGCTGGCAGCCGACGCCGCGCACCACGCTCGAATATGAGTGGGAGCAGCGCTTCTTCGGCGAGGCGCCGCGGTTCAATTTCTCGCACCGCACGCGGCTCACGTCGTGGACCGCGTCCTACTCCAAGGACGACTCGAGCTACCAGCAGGAGGTGCTGCGGATTCCGGCGGGTAGTACGGCGCCGCTGCTCGACCAGATGTTCCTCGCCCGGTTCCCGGACCCGGCGCAGCGCCGGGACGCGGTCGATCGCTTCATGCGCAGCACCGGGACGCCGGCGTCGCTTACAAGCTCGCTCGCCTTCTACAGCCAGCAGGTCCTGCTCGTGGAATCGCTGCAAGGCTCCGTCGCCATCCTCGGCGCCCGCAACTCGATCGCCTTCGCCGCGTCGCGCTCGCGCTCGAGCACTCTTACGCAAACCCCGCCCGGAGTACCAGCCGACATCCTGCTCCTCGCGGGAAGCGTCGTCGAGCAGGAAAGCTACGGGCTGAGCGCAAGCCACCGGCTGGCGGCATTCACGAGCATCGGCGCAAGCGCTGTGCGCACCTACTCGAGGGCCGAGGATCCGCCGCTGCCCGAGTCGAAGAACGATTTCTATACCGTCACGTTGAGTCACACCGTATCGCCGAAGACCACCGCGTTTGGCGGCGCGTCCTATAGCCGGTTCGAATCGCCGGGGTCGCCCACCGCGCACGCCCGCTCGGTCTTCGCGGGACTGGAGCACCGCTTCTAGCCATGTTCGAGACCTATTTCGGGCTTTCCGCGCAGCCCTTCCAGTTGAGCCCCGATCCGGCGTTCCTCTTCAACAGCCGGGGGCACAAGCGCGCGCACAGCTACCTGCAGTACGGCCTTTACCAGAGCGAAGGCTTCATCGTGCTCACCGGCGAGGTGGGCGCGGGCAAGACCACGCTCATCCGCAACCTGCTGCAGGAGCTCGACCCCAGCAAGGTGGTGGCGGCGCAGCTCGTTTCGACCCAGCTCGACGCCGACGGATTGCTGCACGCGGTGGCGACGGCCTTCGGACTGGTGGTGCGCGAGCAGAAGAAGGCGCGGGTGCTGGCCGAGCTGGAGGCGTTCCTGGTCTCGCTCCTGCCGAAGAACAAGCGCGCGCTGCTCATCGTGGACGAGGCGCAGAACCTCGAGCCCGAGGCGGTGGAGGAGCTGCGCATGCTGTCGAACTTCCAGGTGCAGCACAAGGCGCTGCTGCAGAGCTTCCTCGTCGGCCAGCCGGAGCTGCGGGATCTGATGCGCGGCGTCGAGATGCAGCAGCTGCGCCAGCGCGTGATCGCCTCCTACCATCTCGGGCCGCTCGACGCCGACGAGACGCGCGCCTATATCGAGCACCGGCTCACGCACGTGGGCTGGAAGCGCAACCCGGCGTTCGAGGCCGACACCTTCGCGCGCATCCATGCCTACACCGGCGGCATCCCGCGGCGCATCAACACGCTCTGCACACGGGTGCTCCTCGGCGCGTTCCTCGCGGAGAAGCACGCCGTCACCAAGGCCGACGTGGAGGACGTGATCAGCGAATTCTCCGAAGAGTTCGGCGAGCAGATCTCGGCCGGCGAGCCGGCCCCGGGGCCGAGCGAGTCGATCGTCATCAAGACGCCGGAAGTCGCCGGGCTCGAAAAGCGCGTGATGGGCGTCGAGCGCGCCATGCAGATGACCGTGAATCTGGTGCGCAAGCTCATCCGGCAGCGCAGCGAAGCCGGCGCCGGACGCGCCCCGAGCCCCTGATGGACCGCGCCGCCCACACCCCGGGCGCGATCGTCTGCGTCGTCGGCGCTCGCCCGAACTACATGAAGATCGCGCCGCTCATGCGCGCGTTCCGCGCGCACGAGCGCCTGCCGGCACCGGTTCTGGTGCACACCGGGCAGCACTACGACGCGATGCTGAACGAGCGCCTGTTCGAGGAGTTGGAGCTGCCGCCCGCGGACATCAACCTCGGCGTCGGCTCGGGAACGCACGCCGTGCAGACCGCCGAAGTCATGCGGCGCTTCGAGCCGGTGCTGGACGAATATCGGCCCGCTTGCGTGGTGGTGGTCGGCGACGTCAACTCCACTCTCGCCTGCAGCCTGGTCGCGGCGAAGAAAGGCATCGCGGTCGCGCACGTCGAAGCGGGACTGCGCAGCTACGACCGCACGATGCCCGAAGAGATCAACCGCGTGCTGACCGACCAGGTCTCCGATCTGCTCTACACCAGCGAGCGCACCGCGCACCTCAACCTGGCGCGCGAAGGCATCGCGAAGAAGCGCATGCACTTCGTCGGCAACGTGATGATCGATTCGCTGCTGCAGCACCGGCGCCGCGCGGTCGCTCCGCCGCGGAATCTGCCCGAGGGGTTCGGCGTGGTGACGTTGCACCGGCCCTCGAACGTCGACCGCCCGGACGCGCTCGCCGATTCGCTCGACATCCTGCGCGCGGTGTCCGAGATCGTTCCCCTCGTGTGCGCGCTGCATCCGCGCACGCAGGCGAACATCGCTTCCTTCGGCCTCGAAGGCGGGCTCGCCACCGAGCGCCTGGTCGTGCTGCCGCCGCAGGGCTACCTCGAGATGCTCGGCCTCATGTCCGCGGCCACGGTCGTGCTCACCGATTCGGGCGGCATGCAGGAGGAGACCACCGCCCTGGGCGTGCCCTGCCTCACCATGCGCGAGAACACCGAGCGCCCGATCACGGTGGAGCAGGGCACCAACCTCCTCGTCGGCCGCGACCGCGCGCGCATCGTGCGGCTCGTCGAGGAAATTGCCGCCACCGGCGGCAAGCGCGGCCGGATCCCCGAGCTGTGGGACGGCAAGGCCGCCGAGCGCATCGCGCAGCACCTCGCCGGCTGGCTCGCCGCGCGCACGCCTGCATATGCCTGAGCTCTGCAACGCGCTCACGGTGGACGTGGAGGACTACTTCCAGGTCTCCGCGCTCGCGCCCCACATCCCGCGGGCGGACTGGGAGCGCATGCCCTGCCGCGTCGAGCGCAACGTCGACCTGATCCTCGCAATGCTCGAGGAAACCCGGTCGCAGGCGACTTTTTTCGTGCTCGGCTGGATCGCCGAGCGCTACCCGGGCCTCGTGCGCAAGATCGCCGCCGCAGGACACGAGGTGGCGAGCCACGGCTATGGCCACCAGCGCGCGAGCGACCTCGAGCGCGGTGAATTCGTCGATGACGTGACCCGGGCCAAAGCGCTGCTCGAGGAACTGACGGGCGCCGAGGTCAAGGGCTACCGCGCACCGAGCTTTTCGATCGGCAAGGAGAACGGCTGGGCCTTCGAGTGCCTCGCGCGGGCCGGCTACGTCTACAGCTCGAGCGTCTACCCGGTGCGGCACGATCACTACGGCATGCCGGAGGCGCCGCGCATCCCATACCTCGCCCACCCTGCCCTGCTCGAGATCCCTGTCACGACCGCGCGGCTTCTCAACACCAACGTGCCGGCGGGCGGTGGAGGGTACTTCCGGCTGTTCCCGTACCAGGTTTCGCGCATGCTCATCCGGCAGGTGAACAAGGCGGAACACAGACCCGCGGTCTTCTACTTTCATCCTTGGGAGCTCGACCCCGACCAGCCGCGCATCGCCGGGGCGAGTCTCAAGACCCGCTTCAGGCATTACCTGAACCTGGCGCGCACTGAGTCGCGGCTGCGCCGCCTGTTGAGCGACTTCCAGTGGCGCTCCATGGAGCACGTCTTTCTCACCGCTGACGAAGGCGGTAAAGCCGCGGAGCAGCGCACTTCCCGAGCGCTTGTCACGAACGTGCTGGCCAGCAATGCAGGCAGTCGTTAACCCCCAACCCTGGAGCAGGCAGGCAACCGGGTTCGGTACCGGTGCCTTTTTGTACGCTCTCTTTGTCGTCTACGGCAGCCTCGTGCCGCTCGCGTTCCGCTACCGGCCACTCGGCGATGCGTGGGCCGTATTCCTGGAGATTCCGTATCTGCAGCTCGGCATCGGCTCGCGGGCAGACTGGGTCGCCAATATCCTGCTGTACATCCCGCTCGCCTTCCTTCTGACCGGCGCCCTGGCGCAGCACATGCGCGCCGCTGGAGCCGGCGTACTCACGTTCCTTGCGTGCGCGGCGCTGGCGTTGGCGGTGGAGTTTGCGCAACTTTTCTTTCCCCCCCGCACCGTTTCGCTGAACGACATCGCCGCCGAGCTCATCGGCACTGCGATCGGCATCGCACTTTTCAACGCTGCCGCGCGCCGCCTGATGGAACGCTTGCGCGCCGTCCTGCAGGGTGGGCGCGAAGCAATGACCGCCTTCGTCGGCCTCTATACGGGCGCCTATCTGCTCTTCGCCTTTTTTCCCTACGACTTCCTCGTCTCGGCGGCGGAGCTCGCGCAAAAGCTCGCGAGTCCGAGCGGCACCGCCATCTTCCTCGCCAAGTCATGCGGCGGCGCCTTGTCGTGCACCACGAAGCTCGGCGCGGAAGTGCTGATGGCCGCACCGCTGGGCGCTTTCCTCGCGATGTTCGCCGCCCGAAAGCGTCCGGGGTTTCTCGCCGCATTCGGCTGGGGCATTCTCCTCGGCTTGGTGATCGAAGGGTTGCAGACGTTCCTTGCGTCCGGGGTTAGCCAAGGAGCTTCCGTCTTGACGCGCGGCGTGGGCATGGCGCTCGGGCTTGCCGCATACCGTCACTTCGACCGGATTTGGCTGGCCCGTTACCGGCCCCACACCCGGATCGCTGTCCTGCTGGCGTTGCCGGTCTATGCGGTGCTGCTACTGGAACTGGTCGGGTTCTTCAACAGCCGGCTGGAGAGCGCCACCGCCGCGGCCTCGAAGCTGAGCCAAGTACGGTTCCTCCCTTTCTACTACCACTACTTCACCAGCGAGACGCAGGCCATGCACAGCGTGCTCGTGCACGCCGGCGCCTACGCACCCATCGGCCTCATGGTCTGGCTGCTGGGAAGCGGCAAAGGCAGCCGCCGCTCTCTCTGGATCTCCGGCATCACCGCCTTCCTCGTCGCCGCGGGGATGGAAACGCTCAAGCTTTTCCTGCATGGCCGCCGTCCGGACCCGACCGACGCGCTGATCGCGGCGGCGGCAGCGACGCTCGCCTGCTTTGCTGCGGCGCGCCTCGCCGGTTGGTCTCCCAGGCGTTCATCGGGCGTCCCTTCTTTCGAGAAGAGCACGCCGCATTCCCACGCGCGAGGGTTCGCGGTGGCGGCAGGTCTGCTCGCAAGCGGCGCGGCCGTGGCCGGCTGGCTGATCGCCATGCAGCCGAAGGAGCATTACGCCGACGAGAGCACGTTGCCCCTGCTTGGGACGCCCGGATCGCTTCCGGCGGCGCAGCTGCCGGGCTTCCGCATGGCGCACCCGCGCCTACCAAGTCCCAGCGCGGAAGAGGTGGAAATCCTGCGTCGCCACAATCGAGGATTCTTCAGCCGGGTGCAGAACCAGGCGCGCGGCGGCCACGGCGATCTGCAGAGCGCCGTCGTGCAGGCATTCCTCCAGCCAGGAAGCGTCGATCTCGATCTCGTGCACGGGCGCCTGATGGAGCTCAAGTTCAGCTGGCGGGGACATTCGCAGGTACAGCCGCTCGCCGTCGCCTATGACTGGCTGCATGCGCAATGGACAGCCGCGCAGCGGGAGCAGCTTGCCGGCAAGCTGGCTGAAGGCTGCGAATACTTGATCGAGTTGATCCGCAAGGACCGGCTGTCGCCCTACAACGCCTTCCTGTACAACCGCCCGCTGCAAGCGCTGATGGCATGCAGCATAGCGGTGTACGGCGAAGAGCCGCGCGGGGACGCGATCATGGCGTTCACCTACGACCTGTGGCGAAACCGCGTGCTTCCCGTATGGCGGCAGGTCATGGGCCGCAACGGTGGCTGGCACGAGGGTGGCGAGTACGTCGGCATCGGAATCGGCCAGGCGATTTACCAGCTCCCGGCGATGTGGCGCCGCGCGACCGGGGAAGATCTCTTCGCAAGCGAACCCGGCATCCGCGGATTCCTGGATTTCCTCG
>Ga0208454_1001162_pt1 | contig 11457 bp, 10 predicted proteins | sample EasRivMeERMZT100_FD_187530 | JGI IMG/M metagenome (GOLD analysis project Ga0208454, IMG submission 187530) | Soil microbial communities from meander-bound floodplain in the East River, Colorado, USA - East River MetaG ERMZT100 (SPAdes) (version 2) | ecosystem: Environmental > Terrestrial > Soil...
CTTGGCCAAGTCGCCCTCGATGCGCAGGTTGATGGCATTGCGCCGTTGCTCGGCAACGAAGGACTTGATCTTGGTGTTGATCGCCGCCAGGTCTGCGCCGAACTGTAGATCGACGGTGCGGGCATCCTGCTCTCGTCGGAACGCTTCGATACCGGCGTTGATCTTGTTCAGGTCGCCGCGGATGCGCAGGTCGATTTCGTCGCGCTCTTGGCGCTCGCGCATCTTCTGAATGTTGGCGTTGATGTCGCGCAGCTCGGCGTCGAAGCCCAGCTCGACGGTGCGGGCTTCGGTCTTGGTGACGAACTCGTCAATGCGGGCGTTCAGCTCGGTGAAGTCGGCGGTGACGCGCAGTCCGAGTTCTTCCTTGGCAATCGCGACCTTGAGCTTCTCCAGCTCGGCCCTGGCCTGCTTGGTGTTGAGGTTCAGCTCGGGATTGACCTGCTCCAGATCGTGCTCGATCTGCTTGGCCAGCTTCTTCATCTTCAACAGCAGCGCGGTGCCGTCCGCTTCGCTCAGCCCTTTGTCGAGTGCCTTGGCACCCTCCTTGCCTGCGGACGATGCGGACTTGATGATTTGGGCGCGCAGTTTGCCGGTGTCAGCATCAACGACAATCTCGATGTTGCCGACCGTGTTGCGACCTGCCATCACTGCCTCTCGTCTGCGTCGTTGGCCGATGTTAGGTCAGCGGGGGCTGGCTCCCCTGTTGGAAGGGCTGGCTTGACGCCGACCATTGCCGCGAACGCCATGAACCCGTCAGCGTCGGCTTGCAAGTCCTCCTCGGTGACAACGGCACCAACGGGCGTTAGGTCGAGGTCGCGGATGAAGCTCTCTTGGTCTTTCACACGTTGGATACTCCACCAATAGATGGCGTTGAGGAAGCGATCGAACTCTAGGTCGAAGTAGTTGACACCGCGTTCCGCGGCTTGCCCGTCGATCCCGCCCCAGTGCTCCGCCGCGATGCTGACGAGCCTGTAGGCGGCCCAGTAGGGCGCGCCGCCCACTCGGAAACGAGGTACTGGACGATCTCGACAATGACGTCAACGTCCAGCCCGTCGCGCAGCTGGTCTTCGATCATGGCGTAGCTGCCGTCGTCCAAGATGTCGTTGAGAAGCGAGAACAGGGCGCGCACCCCGCCGCTGTTCGGATCGTTCTGATGACCGAGGAACAGTGCCAGTTGGCCGGTGGTCGGCGCGTGGGCGACCATCTTGACGAAGTTGCCCGGCGAAGTCTCGAACTCGAACTCGACATCGACCGGATTGGATACCGCAGCCTGCCCCCGCCGTGCGGCGGTGGTGAATTGTTTCATGGTAGGAACCTCCGACCGGCGACTCTACGCCCCCGGATACAGCCCGTAGGAAACGAGGACGCGATTGGTGGCGTTCTTGAGGACGTGCTTGCCCCTGCGTGCCCCGGTGAACTGCACCGTGCGGATGGCCCCTCCGCCCTTCGGCGGGCCGCTGCCCTTGACCCGTGGGGAGCGTGCCTTGAGGTTCTTCTGGCTGACCCTGCCACTGATCGCGCCCGTCGCGGTGAAGTGCGTCCATGAGAATGTCTGGCTGGCGCGCGAGCTGCGTCGGCCTTCTTCGACGTACACGGCGTGGTCGCTCTCGTTGTAGATCACGGCGCGCACCTGGTGCTGGTTCGACCCTTGCGGCGTCCAGAACCACGACCGCTTGAACTCGCCCACCTTGCCGCCGCGGTGCATGGCGTTGAGCGGGTTGTTGACCGGGCTGAGCCGCCGGGCTTCTTGGGCGATGTCCTCACCGATGTTGTTGCGGAACCTGAACACGTCGCCACCTGGCGTATTCAGGACCGTGATGATCGCCTTGTCGCTGACGTAGACGTTGACGTCACTGCTCACGTAGCGGCCATCCACGCCAGCCACGTACCACCGAGGCAGCCACCATCGGGGCCGATTGGCGTCCACTGCTGCACCAGCATTGACGGTGCTTCGCAGCACAGCAGAGCGCGGTACAGCGCGTAGGCGTCTTGCATCTGGTCGGCGGCGTACACGGCCATCTCGTCGGGCGGTGGAATGGCACCGTCTTCCGAAGTGGGGATGCAGCGCACCGCGCCGACCTCGATCAGCCATGCGGTCTCGGCGCGGCAGTTCGGTTGCACCTCGGCAATGGGGAAGCTGGTCGACGGGTTGGCGCTGACCATGCGCACCCAGCCCATGCCGCACAGCCCTTCACTGCATTCCTCGCAGTACTCCAAGCTGACGGCGATGCCGGGGTAGATGCCGCACCAACACATCGGCCCCGCGCCGGTGGTTGCCAGTTCGTTGCACACACACTCGCTGAGGGCGAACAGCCACGGCGTGATCGGGTTGATCGGGATGGGCAGCGCGATGGGAGGGGAGACTACGGCCACGTCTGATACCTGTGCCGAACGCTTGGCAGGTCGGGACTCCACACCAGCGACGGCCGCGTCAGCCCGGCTGGGTTGACTGCCAACAGGAACGCATCGACCTCGCGTATGCCGGTCATCCCGCCCTCAAACATGGTGGCGGCCATCTGGAAGGCCACTCCTTGGCGAGCGATGCTGGTGACACTGGATGGCAGCCGACACTTGGCACCGCTGCACGCCTTGGCGAACTCACACGACAGCACACCCGCCGCCCACAGACCAGCGCTGCCGGGCAAGATGCCGGGCACATAGCGTACCGATAGCGTATTCGGCGCTCCCACGGGGGCACCCAGGTCTTGGCAGCTGGGCCAGCACTCGCCGTCCATGCGCACCAAGATGTAGCCGTTGTCGATGCGGTAGTCGCTCAGCGTCAGTAGCTCGCCGCCGAGGTTGATCTCGTCAACGCGGGCCACCTCGCCGGGGAAGCTGATCTCGCACATCTTGGTGCAGCTGCACTTCGGTCCACCGCAGACGCAGTTGTACCACTTGCCGTCGACAATCACCGGGTTCATCCACCCACCCGCGCAGCAGTCGCACGGCTTGGTCAGGCAGGGGCGCATGATCACCGGGCAGTTGCCGGTGCGATAGCCACTGAGTGTGCGGATCGTCGCCCAAGCGAGCGCCTGGGCGCGATCCGCTACGTCCGGATCGACACTGTCCCAATCGTCACAACAGGCCATGTCGGCATCGAACGGGATGCAGTCTCCCGGGGGAGATGGCGGGCAGTCCTTGGCAGCCATGATGGCCGCGAGCTTACGGCTTCGCGCCGGTCACCCAAGCAGCGCCGTCCCAGTGCGCACGACCACCGACGCCCGCTGTGAGCGTCTGCACGTACTGGCCAGACGTCCACGACGTGCTGGGTGATGCCGCCACCGCCACCGGCGTACCGGCGGTCAGGTCGGCCACGCTGGCGGGTGGGATGGAGCCGGAAGGCGTCCACGACCCTGGGTTGCCTGCGAGGGCACCGCTGGCGGGCGTTGGTGCTTCGCCCTGGACCCACGTGGTGCCGTTCCAGTACGCCTTGCCAGCCTCGCCAGGGAAGCGAGTCTGAATGTGCCAACCGGCCGACCATGCGGTATTCGGGCTGGCCACCACGGCGTTCGGGATGCCGTTCTGCAGATCGCTGACGTTGGCGGGCGGGAAGCTGCCTGCGGGGGTCCATGCGCCGGGGTCGCCGCCTTGTGCGCCGGTCGACGGCGGAGCCGGTGGAACCAGCTCTGCGCAGCCATCGGTATCTTCTGGCGGCGGGACCGTGGTGAAGATGGCGTACAGGTGGTCGTCGGGGTCGAGCGGGTCGGGCAGCAAGCTGGCCGCACCGGCGGCATCTTCCACGACACGGTACGGGCCGGTTCCCCAGCCGTTGCCGTCCTTGGTTGTTGCGCCGGTGATGGTGAACGTGACCGCTGCGTTCTCGATGGTGAAGTCGCCCACGACGCCGCCCTGCAAGCAGGGGAGCAGGAGGTAGCCGAAGGCACCCTGGTCGCCCGAGCAAGCCACGCCTGGCACGCCAGACCACACCTCCAGAGCGAAGCCCTTGTCGCAGGCGCTGATGGACGAGTTCATGCGGAAGCCGACCACTTCGCCAACTGCGTTGAGCACGACCGGCTGGCCGGTGATCAAGCTGAACAGGCACGGGTTGACATCGCAGAACACGATCTCGACGCCGTAGCCCTGGAACTCAGGACACGGCGTGTCGCGCACGCAGGTCTTGCCGTTGGCGTTGACCACGGTGATCTCGTCGGGCGTGTTGATCGTTGCCGTCAGGGCAACGCTGACGAAGCCCTCGGTGACGACCATGTTGTCGGGGCCGAACACCGGCGCGCAGCAACCGTCAACGGCGGTGACTCGCATCTTGCGCCCACGAACGAGCGGGAAGGACTTGGGACTGGCCATTTGGTGCCTCCTACGGGACGCTGACTGTTGCCTTGTACGGGACGCACTCGACTACTGGCACGTAGATGCGCTCAGCAAGTGCACGGGCTGGGGAATTGATGAACGACCCATCGGGGCAGGGGATCATCTGCGGTGGTGCGTTGAACGTGTTGAGCGGGCCGCGCACCAAGATCAGTCGGCCCATCGCGTACAGCACTCCTGGCGCTGACGGGTCCACCACGCCGACCACGACGCTGCCTTGGCACGTCGAGAAGGTGCCGTCCATGTTCGGGGCGATCAGGTGGTCCTGGCAGAACATCGGGATGAGCTCCACGGGAATGGCAATCAGCGGCACGCCGCCGTAGGTCGCCATCACGTTGGCCTCCAGCTTGCCGAGCACTTCTGCCGGGGTGCCGGTGCCGACGTCGACAATGTCGGGGTCGGCAGCCAAGAAGGCGCTCAGCCGTTGGTCGATGCCAGCGCGCTCGGAGTAGTCGAACACCTGCTTGGCCTGATCTTCGTTGTCTTCCATCGACTGCATGGTGCACTCGACGCCCTGGTACAGCGCGAACGGGTCGCCTTCGTACAGCTGTTGCACGCCGTTGAAGGTCTTGCCGTTGACGACTGTCCACGTACCTGCGGCGCAGTCGAGCGTGCCCACCGGGGGCACGCACCAGTCACCGATCACGTCGGACACCGGCATGAAACAGGCCACGCTCTCGTACTGGACGCCCATCAGGCTGTGGTCACCATCGGTGACGTTGAGCACGGTGGCCCCAGCGAGGAAGCCACCTGGCGCGACGGGTGGCGCTGGTACGTCGATGCTGTTCCTGGCTCCCGTGATCATGGCTTCCTCCCTTCAATCTTGGTAGCCCTGGGGAGATCGAGGAAGTTCCTGAACGACTCGATCCCCCCAGGACTGACGGTTACGCCGCTGGCCCTGCGACCCATGCCGCGCCGGACCAGTGCGCCTGGCCTGCGCCGCCGACTGTGGCGGTCTGCACGTACTGACCGGCGGTCCACGCCGTTGCCGGAAGGGCGGTCACTGCGTTGGGCGTGCCTGCTGCCAGGTCGGCCACGTTGGCTGGCGGGGTCGACCCACCTGGCGTCCAGCTGCCGGGGATGCCAGCAGTTGCGCCTGTTGCGGCGACGCCACCGGCGCTTCCGGCACCCAGCGTCAAGCAGGCAGCGATGTCGGCAGCGGCGACTCGGCCACTGGCGCATGCGGTCAGCTCGATGTTGCAGGTGTGCGTGCACTTCTGCACGGCGAGGATGCCGCCCTCCATGAACAGCGCCGTGTAGACGTTGCTCTCCAGGCTGGCGCTGTCGTACACAGCGTTGACGTTGATCACGTCGGCGGTGCCCTTGACCCACGTACCTGCTGGGTACATCAGCACGTTGACCGTATCCGGCAGCGTCACGGTGCAACCGTCGACCACCAGGTCTTGCCAGTCGTACACCCACTGCGGAGCCAGGTTGCGGTCGCTGAACCACTTGGCGATGGCGGCCTCGCTGGCTTCACGCGAGAACTGCTGCATGTCCCAGTCGATGCGGATGAGCGCCTTGTACCAGAACGGCAGCACGACCTCGATGGTCTGTGTCTGGCTCATCCGGTACTGGTAGCGCATCCCGATGGCTTGCAGGTCGAGCTTGTTGAGTGCCCGCGACACGGTCTCGTCGGTGCCACCGGTCACTGGCGGGCCAGCTGCGGCGACGATGGCGTCGATCATGTACTTGTTGACCTTGTGCGCATGAGCGACAAGCACGCCCTCCATGAACCGGCGGACCAGCTCGGGGTACTGGCTTTGCACCAGCAACGGGGTCTTGACGCACAGGCCGATGGCATCCATGCGGATTTCCTCGAATGGCGGGCAGTCGACCATGCAGCACGTCTTCTCGGCGGTGCCTGCAATGGCTTCTGCTTCGGTGAGGAAGAAGCCGCAGTTGTCGTAGATGTCGGAGAAGTCCGGGCCGGTCGTCCAGCGGATGCCGCCGCGCGTGACGTTGAACTCTGGCGTGTCGAGGATGCCGTCGATGGTCTCGTACTGGCACATGTCGTACAGCGTGGTGGACGGTGCACACCAGCCACCGGCGGCGATCAGGCTGTTGCCGGGCAGGCGCGACTCGTTGCCTGCCGCCCACACCAGGCCGTAGTCGTCCTGGGAGGCCTTCTGGCTGAGGTCGCCGTAGCCGTCGAAGCTGATGGTCGCAGCGCCGTACATCTGGCGCACTCCGTCCCTGCCGCCAATGCGGGTGGTCGGCAAGCCCTTGCAGCGAGCCAGCACCGCGGCAACCACGGCGTCGAGGCCGTCGAGTGCTGCGCCAGTGGAGAAGCCGGGCACGTCGGCGGCTGCGGTCAGCAGCGTCCGTGCCTGTGGACGTGCCTTGACGGGCACCTGCGGAGCAGCGTTGGCTGCTGCTCGGCGCGCTGGCGATGCAGCAGCAGCAACTGGCTGCGGTGTCTCCACGGTCTCTCCTTCGGGGCTGATCACCGCGTCCGGCTTGACGGCCTCCGGTGGTGCTGGTTCGGGTTCGGGGGCTGGCTCCGGCTCTGGCTCCGGCTCGGTCGGCGTCAGCGAGTCGAGCAGCGCCTGGGCGCGGTCGGCACGGGACGCGGCCTCCAGGCCGAGCGTTGCCATGCGCTCGTTGACCTGTGTGATCAACCCGGCAATGCGCTCGCCCTCCGTGATGGTGTCGTCGTCCGACTCCTTGGTGATGCCCAGCTTCTGGAACGCGTCCAGGCCAGCATCGAGTTGGGCTTGCAGCTCATCGACGTTGAGGGTGTCGAAGTTCTCAGGCAGTTGAAACGGCTCCATCACAGCCTCCGGTCGGATCGGTGGGTCAATGCACTTGCACGGCAAAGGTGAGGCCAACCGCAACCCCTACGGGGCGCTCGCCGGGGAGCTTCGCTCTGACCAGGCGGTGTTGAACAATGCGCACTGTAGACCACGCTGCGTAGAGCGTGTCAAGGCGGAGCTACGGAATGTGGCTGACCACCGACAGGATGGTATTCGTTGCCTGCGCCTGCAAGGTGCCACCAGCGACCGACTTGTTGGCGATCATGCTGATCACATACGGGGTGTTGGCCGGTGGCGCAGCACCGATGTGCCGCCACGAATACGACTCCAGTTGGATGCGGTCACCAATGACCAACACCGTCGACAGCGCCACGCCATTGACGAGGAACTGCGCTATGGAAGCTTGGGTGCCCACCGCCCCCTGATTGGCGTAGACGACACCGGAGATGTCGAGCAACGTCCCGGTGGGCTGGGCGGGCATGTTCAGCGTCAGCAGGGTCACCGGCGCTGGGCCGGTGATTACCGTGTTGGCCGCCATAGCGACCTGGTTCATGGTGACGCCGCGGCTACTGACGCCGACATCAACCCATTGCCCGTTGACCTTGACCTTGAGGACACCCATCAGGCTGCTCCGATATCTTCAACCAGCAACGTGCAGGGAGCCGCTGCACCGTTGACGTTGGTGGTGCCTGCCCCGGTCGAGGCCCGCACCTTGACCGTGATCGGCCCCGGTGCGAAGGCGGTCGTCACCCATATCGACACCGCCATGTGCGCGCCCGAAGTGCTGGGAACAATATCGCCACGGGCAAGCGCAGCGTTGGCGGCATCGGTGATGGTGTAGATGGCCGAGCCGGAAGCCGAGGGCAGCACGAACAGGTAGGCAGACAGTCGATAGAGGCGATTGGCGACGGCGGTGAACGGCACGCTCAGCCCAGCCACGTCGGCAGCCGCGGTGCCGATGCTGTTCTGTGCGTCGGTCTTGACGGCTCGCCCGACAATGCCACGCGGCCCCGTGTCGGGTGCGTAGGCGGTGGCGTCCGTGTCGTACCACAGCTCGATGCTGGGGTCGGTTGGTGCGCTGGGGTCGACCCACACCACGTCGGGCGCGATGGCACCGATGTCGACCCATGCGCCAGCAACGCGTGCTTTGAGAACGCCCATCAGCTGTACCTGCTGTTCATCGGGAAGGTGCCGAAGAAGCTGAGCGTGTCGCCCACTGCCCACACCATCGGGCCGGATGCGTGAGCGTAGGCCGACATGATGCTCGTACCGCTGACCCCCGAGGCGCGCGGGTAGATGACGTTGCCGCCAATCGCTATCTCACCGATGCCCTGAAACTGAATGGCTGACGGGGCAAGGTCGTACATCCACGCACCGACCTGCCCGTTGACGATGCCTCCCGCCAGGACGCCCGGCGGGAGACCAACGGTTGGCGTGGCAGTGAACAGCCCGCCCGTCCCCAGTACGAGTTTGGTGAGCAGCGAAATCCTGCCGTTGGAGCGACTGAACGTGCCGGTGTTGGACTGCGTACCAGTGCCGATGGTGACGCCAGTGAGAGCCGGGGTGTAGGTCTGGTCTGGCTCGGACATGATGATCCAGCCGGTGCCATCACACAGCCAGTCACGTTTGGTGTCGGTGGCGAAGTAGCGCAGACCGGTGTATGCCGCCCCCGCGGCGGGCCGGTTCCCTTCCAGTCCGCCCTGTGGCGGGGCGATGGCAGCACCGGCAGGGATGGCCTTGGTGACGCGCAGGTAGCCGGGGTTGAAGTTCGCCGCGGTGTTGCCGGGACCACCGCGAATCGCCCCGGTGTTCTGACTGACCCAGCTACGGACGTTGTAGCTGTGGGCACCAGGCGTCGGCGTTAGTCGACGCCTGACCAACGCAGGCAACTGCATGTTGTTTGCGGCAGGGTTGAAGCACTGAGCGATGTAGCCGATGTCGGTGTTGCCGTCGTACAGGTTGAGGATGATCTGAGAGTTGGCGACAGTGGGCGGACACAGGGCCGACGTGTAGAACTCGATGATGATTGGTGAGCCGTCGTACACAACGCTGCCGGGATTGATCACCATTGTCGGCGCTGCCACCGACGTCGACGTGACCGAGACATCGGCAAGCAGCTCGGCGTAGAGAATCTCGACGGGCAGTTGCGTTGACAAGGATGGGGCGTCGGTGTCGTACCACAGCTCTGCGAGCGGGTTGGCGGCAATCGGGTCGTCGGCCTGGATGAACACTTCGTCCGAGCCAGAGCCACCACCACCCGAACTGACCGCGACCCACTGGCCGCCAATGAGCGCCTTGAGTGTCGGCATCAGACTCTCACCACCGGCACCGTGAGGCTGTAGTCGAGTTGGAAGCCCGATGCCCACACGAACGGCGCAGTGTCGCTCATGCTGGCCTGCTTGGGATAGGCGGCGTCAGCGGTCTTCAGTTGGAACGTGATGTCGGTGGGGGTCACGCATGTTTGCATACCGTAGCCACCGATCTGGCCGACACTGTTCACACAGCGATTCTCACCGACATCTCTGGAGAGGAACCCACTGAAGGAGTCCAGCACGAAGGCGAACTCAAACCCTGGCTTGATCTTGACGCGCGGCCCGGCGAAGATGCCGCCGCCGGTGCCCAACAGGATCACCCCGGTGATGGACAGGGTGCCGTAGTCGCCCACGTTGGGGCCACCTGTGTAGACGTAGCGGGCCTGGTTGCGACCTCCGGTGCCGAGCGTGATGCCGAACACGATGGTTGGCGTGTAGACGCCTTGCTCAAATACCGACGCTGCTGCTCCGCCGCCACCGCCGGAGTCGTCGTCGCTGTCGACCCACAGTTCGTAGCCCGCACCAACGCCGGGATCGGTCGGCCCGATGAATACTTCGTCGGCACCGGCCACCGCGGCGGTCACGTCGAGATACCAGGAGGGGGTGGCGCTGCCCTTGATCAGCTTGGCGATGTCGCCACGTTGCAGCACCACCGACGAAGCACCGAACCCGTTGAGGAACACGCCCGCCGGGGCAACGACGGTCAGCGTGCCGGTGTTGTTGCGGATCACCTCGCACCACATGCCGACCAGCCACGACGTGTCACCGCTGGCGGGCAGGGTCAGTGTGGCGTTGCCCGCACTGGTGAAGCTGAGAAGTGCCCCGGCGTGGATCGTGGACAGGGTGGCGGTGGTGGCAGAGATGCCAACGATCTTCTGCGGCACGACGCTGGGAGAACCCCAAGCGACGAAGCCGGTTTCGGGGCTGGTGCCGGTGGTCGGGAGCCACAAGAGCGCCTGCGGACCGAGCGACGCCTGCGTGCCTGGCGGCAGGCCATCGACAATCCACGGGTTCCACGCCCATGAGCCGCCGTAGTTGTAGGCACTGCGCACGTAGGCCATCGTCCCGTCAGACGAGCCTGCCCAATACTGCGTGATGAAGTCGCCAGCGGCGTCGGTCAGGCCGCGGGTGACCGTCAGGACGCCCTCGTAGATGTCGCTCGCCGGGGCGTGCTGTGTTGCCGGGTTGTCGGGGATCAGCGTGGTGAACATGCCCGGCGTGAGGTACGTGTTCCAGTCGGCGGCTGTGCCGACAATGCCCTGCGGCAACATGCCGGGGTCGCCTTGCGGTCCTTCGGGTCCGGTAGCACCGTCTGCACCGGGCACACCCTGGATGCCCTGCGGACCTTGGGCACCATCGGCACCGGCTGGCCCGGTGGCTCCTGGTGTTCCCGGCACACCCTGGATTCCCTGCGCACCGTCCGCACCTGCCGGGCCTGTCGCGCCATCTTCACCGGGCACGCCCTGGATGCCCTGAACGCCTGCCGGGCCTTGTGGGCCTTCGACGCCGGTTGCCCCGGTCGCTCCCGTTGCTCCCTGCGCGCCGGTGTCGCCCTTCGGACCTTGGGCACCGTCTGCACCGGCTGGGCCGGGCGCACCGTCTATGCCGTCAGTTCCATCGACACCGGCAACGCCCTGGATGCCCTGCGGCCCTTCGGGGCCAGCGGGACCAGTGGCACCGTCTGCACCGGCTGGGCCGGTGGCACCTGTCGGGCCTGCGGGTCCAATCGGGCCTTCCGGTCCTGCGGGGCCAACGCCGCCACCTTCGGTCAGGTTGGTGACCACTTGCAACAAGGTGCCTATCGGCGGGGCCACCGACCCTGACGAGTCGGTGCGCTGGATGCCATCGAGGAACCAGTACGTGCCGCGGTCGAAGGCTGGGGCGAGCAACAGATAGCGCGCCCACCCCACAACGGGTGGGTTGGGGAAGTTGGCAACGAACAGACCGTCGCCACCTTTGAGCACCGACAGGTTGCGCGTCTCGCCGTTGGAGTCCGTCTTGGAAATTGACACCAGCCGCGGGTTGGCCCCCGTGCCCGACGAGAACATGCCGCCCGGTCCAGGGTC
>Ga0208454_1001165_pt1 | contig 11418 bp, 13 predicted proteins | sample EasRivMeERMZT100_FD_187530 | JGI IMG/M metagenome (GOLD analysis project Ga0208454, IMG submission 187530) | Soil microbial communities from meander-bound floodplain in the East River, Colorado, USA - East River MetaG ERMZT100 (SPAdes) (version 2) | ecosystem: Environmental > Terrestrial > Soil...
CGGACGAACGCGTGCGCCCCGAGATCCTCAAGGCCTCGCGCAAGCGGCGCATCGCCGCCGGCGCGGGCGTTCCCGTGCAGGAAGTGAATCGCCTCTTGAACCAGTTCGATCAGATGCAGGACATGATGAAGCGGATGCAGAAGGGGGGACTGGCGAAGATGATGCGCGGGATGAAGGGGTTCATGCCCGGGAAGATGTAAGGATAGGTTTTCCCCTCAAGAAACCGGCAAGCCGGGGCCAATTCAACCTACGGCGCCGCCTGTACCACCAATTTGGCGTTGTCGGCGATGAACAACTTGCCGCCGTCGAAGCTCACGCGCATCGCCTGCCCGCCCGCCAGCGGCGAGAATGGCGGGGTCGCGCCGCCGACCTGGTTGAAACCGCCGCTCCCGTCCGGGCTCGCGAGGTCGAACTTGCGGATGAGCGTCGAGAAGCTCGAGTAGGTATACACGAAATCGCCGAGGGGCGAAAACGCCGGCGTATTGTAGCAACAACTGCCCGGATCGGGGCCCGGGAGATCCCCCAGAAGCGCGAACGAGCTGTCGTAGACCGACGTGAACCCATGGAGGAACTTGGACGCGTTCTTGTTGACGAGGACGAAGCTCCCGTTCAGGAAAAGCGACGTGCCATTGAAACTTCCCGTCGTGGCGTCGTAATAATGCGTTTTCGCAGGAGGGGAGCCCCCCTGGCCCACGGCAATGACGCGGCTTCCGTCGCCCGCAGCGGCCACCACTCCGTCCTGAAAGCCGAAAATATCGAAGGCCAGCGAAGTCGACGTGCGGCTCAGGGTGTCGTAGGCGTACACAGGATCGGCGGAACCGCTCGTGGTCGGGCTGCCCGACGCGATGATCGCCACGCCGTTGTTGGCCATGGCGATGCTGGTGAGATCAAACAAGAAACGCAAATTGTGAGGAACCGGTCCGTCGACGGTGGCGGTGACGGTAAACGTGGCGGCATCGATATGGACCACGCTCTGCACGGCGTTCTGAGAGGGCGCCTGCGAAGTGATCGCCACGATCTCCTTTCCGTCCGGCGTGAGCGCAAAGCCGCGCAGATCGGCGAGAGGCAGCGAATCGGCATTCCAGGTGCTGCCGTTGAACCGGTAGCGGTCTATCGCACCGTTCGAGCTGGCGATGTAGATCGCGCGGCGCTCGGCGTCGTAGATGAGGTCCAGGGAGCCCCCCGTGCGCGCGATCGCCACGTCGGGGAAGGTCGGCGCGTCGACGATCACGAGGTTCGCGCGCGTGTACTGGTTGCCGGTAGCGTTCTCAACGAAGACCGGGTAGGTACCCGCGGGGAGTGCCGGGTAGTTCGCCCGGATCTCGGTGTCGTTGACGACGGTCTGTGTTGTTGCGTCGGTCCCAACGCCGAATTTCACCTTCTGCGCAGTAATGGCGTTGAACCCGTTGCCGCGTATGATCGCCTGGCCGGCGGTATTGGTGAGCCCGACGTAGGGGGCGACGAAATTGACCTGCGGCGCGCGGCGCACGTAGGTGACGGGCACGTTGACGGTCCTGCCGTTTCCGGAGATCTGGATCGTCGCCTGGTAGGTGCCGGGCTGAAGCGCCGCCCCGCTGACGCTCACAGAAAGGATTCCGGGGGGCACTGTCTGGCCCCCGGCGTTGCTGGTGCCGTTGAGCAGCAGCCAGCCGGCGCCGCTCTGGTAGCTGATGCTTGCAGTCCAGGCGTAGTTCGTGTTTCCCGTATCGCTGAGGGTAACGTTCTGCGCGGCCGGGGTCGAGACCCCGATCTGCTCGTCGAAGTTGAGCGAGGTCGGGGAAGCGGAGATGACCCCGTTGATCGTGTAGGTCACGCTGGCGTCGCGCAGGGAGATGATTGCCTGGCTCGCCGTCGCGGTGACCATCCGGATCGTCGTCGAATGGACGCCGGGCACCATCGCGGTCGTGTTCGGAGTGATGGTTACGGTGATCGGGCTGCTCGCTCCTGTAATAGTCGGGGCGTTCAGCCACGGCGGCAGGGTGGAGCCGGCGGGGACGCCGACGACGAAGAAAGCGACAGTCGGTTCCGAAAAGGTCGCGGTGAAGGTCTTCGCCGCCGGGACGGCGCCGTTGTGGTCCGCGCTGAAGCTGAGGGGTTGATCGCGAGCGAGCCGCCGCTTCCAACGGCGCTTCCGCCCCCTCCGCCACCCCCTTCGCCGCCCCCTCCGCCGCAGGCGGCGAGCAGCATCGCGGAAACGACAAGACTCCACTCTAGGAATCTGCGAAATGCCAACATCTCATCTCCCTGGAGGCGCGGCTCTGATAATTGCGCCGCTTACCTGTGTCACTTAAATCATATCGTGCCTGGCAGCGCGTGTCAGTTCTGACCTCGCGCGAAGGCTTACATGAGTGGCGGAGCATCTGCCAGGCGCGGTTTTTCCCTTGCCAATCAGAGCCTCAGTCGCGTAAAATCACGCCCTTTTCGGCTTCGGTCATTCACTCATGGTTGTGATTCGTCTTTCGCGCGGCGGCGCCAAGCATCGGCCCTTTTTCAATGTGGTGGTCGCGGATTCGCGCAGGGCTGCCGGCAAGCTCTTCATCGAGCGCGTCGGCTTCTACGACCCTAAGGCGCCCGAGGGCCGCGAGTCGCTGCGCATTCAGACCGACCGGGTCATATTCTGGAAGGGCAAGGGCGCGCAGCTTTCGCCCACGGTGGCGCGGCTTCTCAAGGGCTACAGGGCGCCGGCTGCCGCGGTCCCGGCCAAGTAGCGCCGCGGGGCGGGTTGGCGACGAACGGGCCAACCGGATGGGTGGTGATGGGGCGCGTGATGGCGCCCTTCGGCGTGAAGGGCGCGCTGAAGGTCGAGCCTTTCGGCGCCGGGAGCGGCAACCTCTGCAAGTACTCCGCGTGGTGGGTCGGCGAGCCAGGGAAGCTCAAGGAAGTCGCGCTGGCTGAGTGCCGCGCGCACGGCGCCCATCTGGTGGCGCGCTTCGAGGGATGCGAGGACCGCGACAAGGCGGGGACGTATCGCGGTTTTGAGGTTGCGCTCAGGCGCGAGGATCTCCCGACGCCCGCGAAGCACGAGTTCTACCAGGCCGATCTGATCGGCCTCGAAGTGGTGAATGGGCAGGGCGAGCGGCTCGGCAAGGTAACGGGATTTTTCAGCGCCGGCGGCGCGAACGAAGTGATGCGCATCGCGCACGAGTCCGGAGAGCGTCTCCTGCCGGCCACCCCGGAGGTGATCCGCAGAGTTGATCTCGAAGGCGGCACAGTCGAGGTCGAGTGGAGAGCGGACTGGTGATCCGCTTCGATTGCGTGACGCTCTTCCCGGAGGCTTTCGCCGCCGTGAGCGCATCGGGCGTGACCCGGCGGGCGCTGGAGCAGGGGCTGTGGAGCCTCGCGCTGTGGAATCCGCGGGATTTCACGACGGACAACTACCGCACGGTCGATGACCGGCCGTACGGAGGAGGGCCCGGCATGGTGATGCTCGCCGAGCCCCTGGAAAAAGCGATCGCCGCGGCGAGGGCGACGGCGGAAGGCAAGGCGAAAGTGATCCACCTCTCGCCTCAGGGGCAGGTGATGGATCACAAGAAGGTGATGGCGCTGTCGACAGAACCGCGCCTCGTGCTGCTCGCCGGCCGCTACGAAGGCGTGGACGAGCGCCTGATCCGCCGCTGCGTGGACGAGGAGCTGTCGATCGGCGACTATGTGCTCTCGGGCGGCGAGCTGGCGGCGATGGTGCTGATCGACGCCGTGGTAAGGCAGTTGCCCGGCGCGCTGGGAGACGGGATGTCGGCCGGACAGGACTCGTTTGCAGACGGCCTCCTGGAGGCCCCGCAGTACACGCGGCCGGAGGTGTACGAAGGCGAAGCTGTGCCGCCTGTGCTCGTCTCGGGGCACCATGCGAGAATCGAGCGCTGGCGGCTGAAAGAGTCGCTGGGGCGCACGTGGCAGAGGAGGCCCGAGCTCCTGGAGCGGCGGGGCTTGAGCGACGCCGAACGGGCGCTGCTAGAGGAATTCAAAGAGGAATCGAAAAAGGACTAGGGCGATGAACATCATTCAGCAACTCGAACAGGAAGAAGTGAAGCGCATCGGCAAGAAGTTTCCCGAGTTCTCGCCGGGCGACACGGTGATCGTCAACGTGAGCGTCGTCGAAGGCGAGCGCAAGCGCGTGCAGGCTTACGAGGGCGTCGTGGTCGGAAAGAAGAACCGCGGCATCAACTCCTCGTTCACCGTGCGCAAGGTATCCTCGGGCGAGGGCGTCGAGCGCACCTTCCAGACCCATTCGCCGCTGATCGCCTCGGTCGAGGTCAAGCGCAAAGGCGACGTGCGCCGCGCCAAGCTCTATTACATGCGCAAACTCTCGGGCAAGGGCGCGCGCATCCGCGAGAAGATCGAAGGCCAGGAGCAGGGCTCGGAGCCGCAAGAGTCGTCGCGGGAATAATGCGCTTTCCCCTCCTCGCCTTGAGGAGGGGTGCCCCGAAGGGGCGGGGTGGTGGTGTGCATGTCCCTGTCAAACCACCCCGGCGCTTCGCGCCACCCCTCCTTATCCAAGGAGGGGAAACCATCTCGCGGCGCCGATGGGCGTAAAATTTGCCATCCCATGAGCCTCAATTCGATTCCCGAAATCATCGCCGAACTGAAAGCGGGCCGGATGGCGGTCCTCGTCGACGACGAGGACCGCGAGAACGAGGGCGACCTCATTTTCGCCGCGGAATTCGTCACCGCGGAAAAAATCAACTTCATGGCCAAGTTCGGGCGCGGCCTCGTCTGCATGCCGATCACCGAGGCGCACGCCGACCGCCTGAACCTCCTGCCGATGGTGGCGCGCAACCGCTCGGTGCACGGGACCAATTTCACCGTTTCGATCGAAGCGGCGTCCGGCGTCACCACGGGCATCTCCGCTGCGGACCGCGCGCACACCATCAAGACCGCCGCTTCGTCCAAGGCGATGCCCCAGGACATCGTCCAGCCGGGCCACGTGTTTCCCCTCATCGCTCAGGCGGGCGGGGTGCTGATGCGCGCCGGCCACACCGAAGCCTGCTGCGACCTCGCGCAGCTCGCGGGCCTTTATCCGGCGGCGGTGCTGTGCGAGATCATGAAGGACGACGGCAGCATGGCGCGGCTGCCCGACCTCATGGAATTCTCGAAACAGCACGCACTCAAGATCGGCTCGATCGCAGACCTGATCCGGTACCGCAGCCAGAACGAATCGCTCATCAAGCGCGTCACCGAGCGCCCGATCCAGACCCGCTTCGGGCCGTTCCGGCTCATCGCCTACCTGGAGAAGCTCTCCGGGGAGACCCAGCTTGCGCTCGTGCGCGGCGAGATCACGCCGGGAAAGGAGACTTTGGTGCGCGTGCACGCACCGCTCTCTTTGCTCGACCTGCTCGAGGCGGGTCCCGGCACGCACTCGTGGCCGGTGGACGACGCGCTCGAGCGCATCGCCGCCGAGGGCAGGGGCGTCATGGTGCTGCTTAACTGCTCGCAGAGCGCCGGGCAACTCATCGAGCGCGTCGCATCGCCGGAGCGGCCGGAGGCGAACTCCCGGATGGACTTTCTCACCTACGGAATCGGCGCGCAGATCCTGCGCGATCTCAAGGTCGGGAAGATGCGCCTTATGGCCTCGCCCCGCAAAATGCCCAGCATGGCCGGATGGGATCTCGAAGTCACGGGCTACGCGGAAAAAGCCGAGACGCGGAACGCCTGATGACGGAGATCAAGCCCGATTTGGGCGGGGAGGGTCTGCGGGTCGGGATCGTGCGCTCCCGCTTCAACGAGAAGATCGGCATCGCGATGCTCGATGCCTGCCGCAAGCGGCTTGCCGAGCTGCGCGTCATCGCGCCTACCGTGGTTTCGGTGCCCGGCGCACTCGAGGCGCCGCTCGCCTTGCAGAAGCTCGCCAACACGGAAAAATACGACGCGCTGATCGCGCTCGGCGCCGTGATACGCGGCGAGACGCACCACTTCGACGTGGTCGCAAACGAGTCCGCGTCGGGCCTCATGCAGGTGCAGCTCGATGCCGGCATTCCCGTGGCCAACGGCATTCTCACCACCGATACCGAGGAGCAGGCCCAGGAGCGCGCGACGCAAAAGGGCAAAGACTGCGCCGAGGTCGCGGTGGAGATGGCGAACCTCGGCAAGAACATCTTCAAGAGCCACCGATGAAATCGGCGCGGCGCCGTTCGCGCGAGCTGGCGCTGCAAGGGCTTTACGCGTGGCAGCTCTCGGGCGAAGACACGGCACGCCTGAGTTCCCAGCTCGAGGAATCCGAAAGTTTCGGCAAAGCCGACGGCGATTACTTTGCCCGGATCTTTCACGGGACGATCAAGGAAGCTTCCGAGCTGGAGGGCCTGATCGCGCCGGCGCTGGACCGCAAACTCAAGGAGCTGTCGCCCGTCGAGCGCGGCATCCTGCTGCTCGCCGCCTTCGAGCTGAAAAACGCCCCCGAGGTCCCTTACAAGGTGGTGATCAACGAGGCGGTCGAGCTGGCGAAGATCTTCGGTGGCACCGATGGCCACAAGTATGTCAACGGCGTGCTCGACAAGCTCGCCTCCCAATTGCGCCCGGGGGAGAGGAGAGCCTGAACAACGTGGCCTCCGAATTCGAGATCATCCGCAAGTACTTCACCCGCCCCACGCCGACGGCGGTACTCGGCGTCGGCGACGATTGCGCCTTGCTCGCGCCGCAGCCCGGCATGACGCTGGCGGTCTCGACCGACATGCTGCTCGCCGGACGTCATTTTTTCCCGGACGCAGACCCCGGCAAGCTCGGGCACAAGGCACTCGCAGTCAACCTCTCGGACCTCGCCGCGATGGGCGCCGACCCGCGCTGGGCCACGCTTGCGATCGCGCTCCCGGAGGCGGACGAGGCGTGGATCGCGGCGTTCGCGGAAGGCTTTTTCAAGCTCGCCGGCCGCTGGAAAATGGAGCTGGTCGGCGGAGACACGACCAAAGGGCCGCTCGTGATCTGCGTCACCGTGATCGGCGAAGTGCCACTCGAGTTCGCGCTCAGGCGCGACGCGGCGCTCGCCGGAGACGATATCTGGATTTCGGGCGCGACCGGTGAGGCGGCGCTTGCGCTTGCCCACTTGAAAGGCCGCGTCAAGCTCGAAGGCGCGGCGCGCGAAGCGTGCCTCGCGCGGCTGCATACGCCCGAGCCGCAAGTCGAGCTGGGAGGGCGGCTGCGCGGACTCGCGCGCAGCGCCATCGACGTCTCCGACGGCTTGCTCGGCGACCTCGGCCACGTTCTCGAGGCCTCCGGCGTCGGCGCCGAGCTCAGTTGGGAGAGCCTGCCTCGCGCAAAGGCGATCGCCGACTGTGCGGACAAGGCGCTCGCAGCGCAATGTCTGCTCGCCGGCGGCGATGATTACGAGCTCGCGTTTACCGCCCCGCCTGCCAGGCGCGGCGAGATCGAGGCGGTGGGAAAGGATCTGGGAGTTTCCCTGACGCGCATCGGCGTCGCGGTCCGGGGCGAGCCGGTGGCGGCGCTGCGCGACGCCCTGGGCAAGCCCATTTCCACTCCACGCAAGGGTTTCGACCACTTCGCATGATCTGGCGGCCCACGCTGGTCTTCACCTTTTCCCACCCGGCCCATTGCATCGCCCTGGGGTTCGGCACGGGTCTGGCGCCGTTCGCCCCGGGCACCGCGGGGACGCTACTCGCATTTCCGCTGTACTTTCTGCTCAACCCGTGGCTCTCGCCGCTGTCCTTCTTCGCGGTGATCGTGGCTTTCTTCGGCATCGGCGTCTGGGCCTGCGAGCGCACCGGGCGCGACCTGGGCATTCCCGATCACGGTGGAATGAACTGGGACGAGGTTGTCGCGATGCTGCTGATCCTGCTCGTCACGCCGGAGCACTGGGCTTGGTGGACGTTCGCGTTCGTCGCTTTTCGCTTTTTCGACGTGATCAAGCCCCCGCCGATCCGCCATATCGATCGCAGTATGAAAGGAGGACTGGGCGTGATGTTCGACGACGTCGTCGCGGCCTTCTACACGCTGCTCGTTCTCGCAGTCGCGATACGGGTTATCGGCTGATGGCGCGCGGCAGGCTCAAAGCCCTGGCGAAGCGGGTCGGCGTCCGGCTGAAAAAGCGTAAGCTCAAGCTCGCGACCGCCGAATCCTGCACCGGCGGCTGGATCGCCCAGGCGGTAACTTCCGTGTCGGGAAGCTCGGCCTGGTTCGATCGCGGCTTCGTAACCTACTCGAACGCGGCCAAGCACGAGCTGCTCGGCGTTCGCGCGAGAACGCTTTCACGATTCGGCGCCGTGAGCCGGGAAACCGCGAGGGAAATGGCCGCTGGGGCGCTCGCGCGCAGCCGCGCGCAGATTTCGATAGCGGTGACCGGCGTCGCGGGTCCGACCGGCGGCACCCGAAAGAAACCCGTCGGCATGGTGTGCATCGCGTGGGCGCGAAGGAAGGGTGCCATGGAGAGCGTCACCCGGCATTTCCTGGGCGGCCGGGAACGAGTGCGCCGGCAGTCTGTGATCGCCGCGCTGCAAGGATTGCTCGAAAGACTGGAGGAAACACAATGAATCGGGTTTTTCGCTGTATTGCGCTCGCTCTGGCGCTGGGTGCCACGGCACCGGCCGTCGCGCAAAAGGCCGAGCCGGTCGACAACATCGCCGGCCCCTACGTCCCGACCCCCTGGGTGATCGTCGATGAAATGATGAAGCTCGCCGATATCCGCGGCGACGACGTCGTCTACGACCTGGGCTCAGGCGACGGGCGACTGGTGATCACCGCCGCCAAGCGCTTCGGCGCGCGCGGGGTCGGCGTCGAACTGGACACGGAGCTGGTCGAAATGGCGCGCATCGGGGCGAAGCACGAAGGCGTCGCGGATCGCGTCAAATTCGTGCAGGGCGACCTGTTCGAGGCCGACATCAAGAGCGCGAGCGTGGTGATGCTGTATCTGCTGCCGCGCTTCGTCACGCGCCTGGTGCCCAGGCTGCGCGAAGAGTTGCGGCCCGGAGCGCGCATCGTGTCGCACGATTATCCGCTTTCGCCCTGGCCGCCCGACAAGGAGCTTTCGATGGACGTCCCGGAAAAGGAGATGATCAGCGGCACGACCTGGACGAGACTCTATTACTACATCGTCCCCGCGCGCGTGCAGGGCGTTTGGGAGCTCGCGCTGCCCAAGACGCTTGCCGGTGCTCCGCTCAGGCTGCAGATCACCCAGGAACCTCACACCGTAGGCGGACTGGTACGCGACGGGAACGCCGATCTGTACTTGAGAGACCTGACGGTGCGCGGTGAGCGGATCCAATTCGGTCTGCTCTACAAACGCCGGCTGATAGCGTTCGAGGGCACGGTCAACGGGAAAACCATAGTGGGAGAGGCGCGGTCCGGCAGCGTGCGCGAGCCCTGGACGGCCAGCTATCGCGGGCCGCTCCCGCGCTGAAACGCGCGCAGCAGCCTTGGGTCCAAGGGGTTTCGCCCCTATATTAGGTAGATGAGCTTTTTCGAGAATCCGTCGGTGCGGCCGCCCGCCGTGGCGAGGCTTTTCTATCCGGGCGATGCGCGCTCGCTCGCAGAAGAAGTCGCCGCTCACCTCGACCAGACCGAGGAAGCGCCCCTCGCGCCGGGATTTCCCAAGGCGGTGATCGTTCCGCACGCCGGCTACGTCTATTCAGGTCCGGTGGCAGCGAGCGCTTACGACCTGCTGCGCCCGGCGCGCGGCATAGTCAGGCGGGTCGTGGTCCTCGGTCCCTGCCACCGGGTCGCGGTGCGGGGCCTCGCGCTCCCTGCAGCGAGCGCTTTCGACACGCCGCTCGGCCGCATCCCGCTCGACCGCGAGGCGATCGCCTCGATCCGCGGCCTGCCCCAGGTCGTGGAATCGGCCGCGACGCACGCCGAGGAGCACGCGCTGGAGGTGCAGCTCCCGTTCCTGCAGCAGGTGCTCGGCGAATTCTCGCTCGTGCCCCTGGTCGTGGGCTCCGTGACACCCGAGAAAGTTGCAGAGGTGCTCGAGCGCCTTTGGGGCGGCGACGAAACCCTGATCGTGATCAGCTCGGATCTCTCTCACTACCATCCTTACGAGGCCGCGCGCCGGATCGACGGCGCGACGGTGCGGGCGATTCTCGGCTTCGACGCCGGAATCTCTCACGAGCAGGCTTGCGGCGCGACACCGGTGGCCGGCGCGCTGATCGCGGCCGAGCGGCTCGGACTGAAGCCGCAACTCCTGGACTGCCGCAACTCGGGTGATACCGCCGGCGGCAAGGACCAGGTCGTGGGCTACGCGTCTTTCGCGTTCTCTTCGGGCCCCTCGCGCTACGAAGCCGAGCACGGAAGAAGGCTGCTGCAGATCGCGCGCGCCTCGCTGTCCGCAGCGCTTGGTGCGGGGGCGAATTCGCCCGGCCCGCAAGCTGCCGACGAGCCCTGGCTGAAGGAGTGGCGGGCGAGCTTCGTCACGCTCATGCAGGGGGAAAAATTGCGCGGCTGCGTCGGCACGCTCGACGCGCAGAGGCCGCTCGCCCGGGACGTCTCCGCCAACGCCTGCGCCGCGGCGTTCCAGGACACGCGTTTCAAACCGCTCACGCAGGAGGAGTTCGCGCGCATCGACATCGAAGTATCGCTGCTCTCGACGCCCAAGCGGCTGCGGTTCGTGGACCATGCCGACCTCATCGCCCGGCTCCGCCCCGGCGTGGACGGCCTCATCCTCGAATACGGCAACGAAAAGACGGACAGGCGCGCGACCTACTTGCCGCAGGTCTGGGAGAGCCTGCCTCATCCAGATCGATTCATTGCGAGTCTCAAGCAAAAGGCCGGCATTCCTCAGGACACGGACATACGGTGCTGCCGCGTGAAGCGCTACACCGCGCTCAAGTGGCGCGAAGCGGAGTTACGGCAATGAGCGCCGTACTCGATCAACCCTACGTCGGGCGCTGGTGGCACATGCTCCCGAACGGGAGACTCCAGTGCGACCTGTGCCCGCGCGACTGCAGGCTGCACGAGGGCCAGCGCGGCGCGTGTTTCGTGCGCAAGCGCGAAGGCGACCGGATGGTGCTCACCACCTACGGCCGCTCTTCGGGGTTCTGCGTGGATCCAATCGAGAAAAAGCCGCTCAACCAGTTCTACCCGGGGTCGAGCGTTCTCTCCTTCGGCACCGCGGGCTGCAACCTCGCCTGCAAGTTCTGTCAGAACTGGGACATTTCCAAGTCGAAGGACATCGACACGCTCGCCGACGCGGCGAGCCCCGAGCAGCTCGCCCGCGCGGCGGTGGAGCTCGACTGCAGGAGCGTCGCTTTCACCTACAACGACCCGGTGATCTTCGCCGAATACGCGATGGACGTTGCCGATGCGTGCCGCGAGGTCGGCGTGAAAGCGGTGGCGGTCACCGCGGGCTACATGCACGATCAGCCGCGGCGCGAGTTCTACGCCAAGATGGACGCGGCCAACGTGGACTTGAAGGCGTTCACCGACGAGTTCTACTTCATGCTCACCGGCGCGCATCTCAAGCCGGTGCTCGATACGCTCGTCTAT
>Ga0208454_1001169_pt1 | contig 11390 bp, 11 predicted proteins | sample EasRivMeERMZT100_FD_187530 | JGI IMG/M metagenome (GOLD analysis project Ga0208454, IMG submission 187530) | Soil microbial communities from meander-bound floodplain in the East River, Colorado, USA - East River MetaG ERMZT100 (SPAdes) (version 2) | ecosystem: Environmental > Terrestrial > Soil...
GGATTCTCGCGTTCCATGATTTCCCAGGCGGTCTTGTATCCGTCCTGGAACGCGAGCCCTTTTCCGTACGGTCCGTAGGAGAGAATCACAGGGTAGCGTCCTTCGGCAACGGGACGAAAAACATCGGCGCGCAGCTCCAGGCCGTCGTCCATCCTGATCGGCACGTCCCAGTCGATCCGCATGCCGTCGCGGATCGGTGACTCAGCTGCGCTCATCTTTCGGGTTCCTTCAGGCGGATCAGGGAATGGGCGATTCTAGCCCGGCCGCGCACCGGTCCGCTCCGGCCCGGTGCTAGACTGGCGACCTGTCTTCGGGAGGAATTCTGCAGCAATCAACCATACCGACGCCCGGCGGACAAGCGATCCCCGGCGTGGAGAATGCTTTCAAAGCGGCATTTCTCGTCGCCGCCATGCTCGCGTCCTTTCTCGTGATCCAGCACACGGCCGACGCGATCGACTCGGCGGCGGCCGATTCCGCGGCGCTGGCAGCCTTGAGGTGGACGCTCGTCGGCGCGACGGGCGTGTGGACCTGCGTGCTCCTGACAGGGATGGGCGTGCTCGCTCACGACGCCGTGCACCGGGTGCTGTTTCGCAGCCCGTTCTGGAACGAGCTGGGCGGAGGGCTGCTCTCGGCGCTCGCGCTGCTCCCCTTCTACGCCAACCGTCAGTTCCACCTCACGCACCATAGCCATGCGCATCAGCCCGGCTTCGATCCGGAAAACGAGATGCACGATCACTCGTTCCTGTATGCGGCGACGGTCGGCTCGGTTCTGGCGCTCACCATCCAGTATCGAACCTTGTTCCGCAACGCGCTGAAGATACGCGAGGGGCGCTACGCGGTGCGGGCGGCGAAAGACTTGGCGCTGCTGTCTGCAGCCGGGTCGTATTACTTCATTCTGATGCCCGCGCTCGGCTTGTCGCTCGCGTACACCGTCGCGCCGATGCTGCTCGCGCTCCTCCCGGTTTTTGGGTGGCGGGCGCTCTCGGACCACCGCGGCGTTCCACCGGCGCGTGGGGCCTCAGCAAGGCACGAGGTCCTCGACGAGGATCCTGGCCGTTGGCAACGCGACGGCGCGGAGCGCAGGCGCGAAGTGACGGGTTGGGTCGTTCTGACGAGCCCTTGGCTCGAATGGCTGTGGAGCCACGTCAACTACCACGAGGTCCACCACAAGTATCCGTGGCTGTCGCACGCCCACCTGAGAGACGTGTTCGAGGCGACCCGCGCGCGCGAGCCCTACCTGGTGGTCAGGGGCTATTGGCGTTCGCTGAAAAACGTCAGCCGCAGCCGATACTACGAGACTCGCGAGCGCACCCGGCAGTTTCTCACCACGCCGGACTGGTAGCCGCTCAACGCGCGAGCCGCGTGTTGGCGAGATCGAGGCGGTCCACGAGATTGCGCACCAGAGCGCGCGTCAAATGAAGCTGCGCGCTTAACTCCATCTTTGCGAGCGCCTCCGGCCTGAATTTCGCGACCAGAATTTCGGTCATCGAGTCCACGGTCGCGTGCCTCATCATGTTGCCGCCGCGGATCCAGGCCATCTCACCGAAGCACTCGCCCTCGTTGATCATGTTGAGAAGGCGCCCCTGCATGGTGACCTTCGCCTGGCCCCGGCCGATGAAATAGAAACTCCTGCCTTTGGTGTTTTCGCGAACGATGGTCGAATTGGCAGGCACACGCGCCCATTCTCCGGCGCGGGCAAGGTCCCAGAGTTCCATGTCGGACAGCTCCGATAGCATGGCGACCTTCTTGAGCGCGACGTATTTTTCACTGTCCGGGACGGTGCCCGGCGGCAGCACCTGCTGGCCGACCCTCGCGAGCTCGAGCGCGAATTCACCCCAGCTCGGGTAGCGGTGCTCGGACTTCTTCGCGATCGCGCGCAGCACCACGGCATCGATCGACTTGGGCAGGTCGGCTCGCAGCTTGCTCGGCAGCGCCGGATCCGTGCTCTGGATCTTCTTCAGCAACGCATCGAGACTGGGCGCCGTGTAGGGCTTCTGCCCGGTCAGGAGCTCGTAGATCACGACCCCGAGCGAGTACATGTCGCTTTGGAAGTTCAGTTGATGACCTTCTATCTGCTCGGGGGACATGTAGTTCGGCGAGCCCATCGACGCCGTCTGCACGACCTGGCTCTTGCGCAGGTAAGCCGCGCCGAAATCCGAGATTTTCACCTCGGTGCCCTCGGCGATCATGAGGTTCGCGGGCTTGATATCGCGATGGACGATGCCTTCCTTCGAGGCGTACTCGAGGGCACCGCAACACTTGAACGCGATCTGAAGCACGTCGGCGACCGGAAGCAGATTGTCCGGGGTGACATACCGCGAGAGATCGCCTCCCTTTACGTACTCCATCGCGATATGGCCCGAGTCTTCCTGAACCACAGCGTCGAGGATCGCCACGATGTGCGGATGCCGAAGCTTCCCCGCAAGCGATGCCTCGTTCTGGAACTGCGACCGGTACACGGTTCCGAACTCCGGATCGCGAAACACCTCGGGCTCGATCGTCTTGAGCGCGACTTCCCGCCCGGTGAAGGTGTCTTTTGCGAGATACACCGTTCCGGTCGCGCCCTTGCCGAGCGCTTTTTGAATGTCGTACTTGCCGACCTGAAGGCTCAGGTCCATCTGAAAAACTGTTTCGGTCACCGCTCTGCCTGCCCCATTGTCGCAATCCGGGTCATGGGTATGATTGTGGCATAACCTGCCGAGCGCGAGAAACGCCGTGCATCGGGGCTGGATTCGGCACAAAATAACCGCAGTTCAACCAATTGGATATCACGAAGAAAGGGTCAGACCATGAGAGCGAATCGCACCCTGGGTGTTGCGGGCGTCGCGGCTGCGCTGCTGCTTATCCTGGCGGCTGAGGCGGCCAGAGCGCAGTACCCGAGCCGGCCGATCCGCTTGCTCGTGCCCAATCCCCCCGGCGGTGCCACCGATACGATTGCCCGCGTGGTCGCCCCCAAACTCGGCGAGGCGCTCGGCCAGCCGGTGGTCGTGGAGAACCGCCCGGGCTCCAACGGCAACCTTTCAAGCGAACTTACCGCCAAGGCCGCGCCCGACGGATACACGCTGCTTCTCGGCCAGGACAGCCAGATCGTCATCAGCCCGCATCTCTACGCAAAGATGCCGGTCGATACCCTCAAGGACCTCGTACCCGTCGCCACGCTCGTCACCACACAGATGGTGCTCGCGGTCAACTCGGCGGTACCGGCAAAAAACTTCCCGGAATTTCTGGAATACGCGCGCCGCGCCAATCCGCCGCTCGCATACGCGTCGATCGGCAACGGCAGCCAGCACCATCTCACCATGGAGATGCTGAAAGGGCGCGCCGGGGTCAACCTCGTGCACATCCCCTACAAGGGCGGCGGCCCCGCCACAGTCGCGCTGCTCGCCGGCGATGTGCCGGTCATGTTCGGCGGGAATTCGGTCACCGGGCACATCAAGGCAGGAAAATTGCGCGGACTCGCCGTCGCGGGGAAGACACGCTCCGCGACCTTTCCCGACCTGCCGAGGCTCGCCGAGTTTTTCCCCGGATTCGAAGTCCAGGCATGGCTCGGAATCTTCACCGCGACCGGAGTACCGGCCGCGACGCTCTCAAAGCTGCACGGCGAAACCAATCGCCTGCTCGCCAACGCGGACATGCGCGACAGGATACGCAACGTCGGCGGGCTGGAGCCCTTCATTTCCACGCCCGAGGAATTCGCCGCGCTGATCCGCGCGGAGTATCTCAAGTATGCCGAGGTCGTAAAGACGGTCGGGGCGAAGATCGACTAGCTTCCCACTTGCGGGAGTGACCGCTCCAGGATCCGGCCTTACATCGGTTGGCGCGTGGCTTTCCAGCCCTGTGACTTGCCGGCCGCTTTGACCGTTCCCTCGATAGCGTCCGCGTTCACGCGGCCGCGATATTCCGCGCCCGCGGCGATGAACGCGATCTGATCGCCCCGCAAACTGGCTTTGGAAATCGGCGCTGTCACGTTTCCGGACTTGAGCGTGCCGGAGAATTTCTGGAATTCCTGCCTGAGGGTGAGCTCGCCCTGCGCCGTTTTCCATCTACCTTCGACGCGGGCGGGGACGATCCACAGGTAGGCCGTGCAGTAGCTGTCGCAACCCAGCTCGGCGGTCTGGTCCGGCTCCCAATCCCCCATTTTGAACGTGTTCGAGACGATGCGGGTTCCCGGCTTGAGAGTGAGGATCGTCGGGCGGAGCTTGAGGTTGAGCTCGGTCAGCAGAAACAGGCTGATCACGGTGGCGCGAGACAGATCGCTCTTGAAAATGTCGGCCTCGACGAAGCTCGCCTTCTCGCTTACCCCCGCTTCGATCGCGTTGCGCTTGGACAGCGCGACCATTTCGGGGTTGTACTCGATTCCGAGCGCGCGCGTTCCCCGCTTTGCGGCCGTGATCACGGTGCGGCCGTCGCCCGAGCCGAGATCGATCAGGTAATCCCGGGGCGTGACCTTTGCCATGTCGAGCATCTTGTCGACCAGCTCCTGCGGCGAGGGCACCCACACCACATCCTTGCCCGCCTGGCCGACTTCCGGCTTGAATTCCGCTTTCGGCGTCTGCGCGTAGGAGCAGACCGCGATCGCGGCAAGAATCAGCGCTGACAATCCTCGACTCGCGGAATGCGATGCGAACATCTTTTCTTCTCCAGACAGCAGATTGGGGGGAAAGGGAAACCCGGGACCGGCGTGGCGGCGTGCTTCGTGGACGCAGGTCCGACCTCGGCGCGCCGCGGTCAGTTCCGCGCCTTCAAGTCTGGCCTGCAGCGGGACCTTCGTTACCCGTACTTCGCTCAGACGGGATGATGGCCTTGCCTTGCCCGCGCCGTCAACCCCTGCATGTTCCGGGAAGGTATTGGGGAGGCACCGTCGTGCCGTCAGCGACCGAGCCGCAGCGCCACCGTCTGACGATGCTCCCATCCACGGCACGAGTTCCTGTGTTGTCGAGCGGCGTCAGAGTGAGATCGTGGAAGTCGATACGCAGGTCATTGAATCCTCGCAGCGACACCTTGATGAGTCCATCATCCTCTGTGGTGACCGAATCCACGTAGACGGACACGGGCGTCCCGACTACGCTTTCACAGCCCCAATTGCCCGCGCCGGGCGAATCGCCGCCGGAGTTATACAATTCCGAGACCATGTTGCGGCACGTGCCGAACGCAAGTAATGCCTCCGACATTTTGACGCGAGCCGTTTCAACCCGGATGCTCGGCAGTATCAGGGCCGCCAGCACCCCAATGATCATGGTCACCAGCATGACTTCGATGATGGTGAACCCGGCCTGTCTGCTCGTTCTTCTCATGAGACGCACCGTTCTCTATCGAACCGGCGGCCCCCCGTAGGTGGTCGCCCTATGCCCCGGCTTGGCCGCAAACACCATGCCAGACGGGCTGCGTTTCATTAAGTTCATGATATTCATTATGAAACAGGCGGGATCTTGCGGCAAGTGAACACCCGATGCCCTCGCAGAAACCCCGGTTTCGGCAGGATCTGACGTGGGGTGTCGCCCAGCGGACACCTCTTGAACCCCTGAAGTCAGCGCGGAGGCTTGCCCACCTGCAGGCGCCCGGCGGTCATCTTGCCGTCGGGACCGGACACGGCCGTGAGATTCACGCTCGCGCCGGGCACCAAATGCGAGCGCTCTCCGGGGACGAGCATCGAGATGGACGCGCTTTCCGGCACCGCGATCTTCTGAGACCCGCCCTCGTAACTCAGGGTCAGCTCCCGGCCCTTGGCGGACTGGACCATCGCGGACACCGTGGCATTGGTCATGGTCTGATCGTCCCGGCCGTCGAAAGGCCGGTGCCCCGGGTTGATGGGCTTGGGAAAGCGGCGCACTTCCAACGCGGTGAGCGCACCGTCGGCGCGCTTCATCGAGGTCACGCCGAGGAAATCGCCCGGCTTGATGTCGGCGAGCGCAATCGGCTGTGTGAAAACGATGACCGTTTTCTCGGCAAGCTGGATGCTCACGTTCTTGCCTTCGGAGGATTTCACCGAGAGCACGTTCCCGTCGAAGGCGATAATGGTGCCGCGCACCCGCTCAGGAACCTGTGCTTCGGCACCGCAGGTCAAGGCGAGGGCGCTGAAAAATACGGCAATGCGTAATGGGTTCATGTCGTCCTCAGGGAAGTGGCGGCGAGTGCGGCGCTGACAAGTGCGCAGAATTTTGTCATAGTCTGCATGAAGCCGGGGATCTGAACAATACACCCTGCCCGAGAGAGAGACCTGCGAGTAATTTTGCAGGAGAAAACCGGATGAGCGACCTGGATTTCAGCAAACCCGTGGGCGAGCCGAGGAAGGCCTCGGTCTACGACCCGGCCGTGGCGATGGAGTTCTTCGGTTCCGCCGGCAAGACGGAAACGGTCGCACAGGGCACGACCATTTTCGCCGAGAACGAGAAAGGCAGCCGGCTCCTCCTCCAGCGAGACAAGATGTACCTGCTTCTGGACGGGGAGGTCAACCTGATCGCGAAGAACAAGGTGATCGGAATCGTCAGGAAAGGCGAGATCTTCGGCGAGATGGCCTCGATCAGCCAAACCCCGCGCAGCGCAGCCGCGGTCGCGAAGATAGACTGCCGCGTCGTCTCGCTCGACGACAAGCAGTTTCAGAACGCTTTGCGCAAGAGGCCCGACTTCGCCCTCATGTTGATGAGCGTCATGATCGGCCGCATCCGCAACGCGATCGGCCAGCCGAACCCCGACGGCGCGACTGCGGATGCCAAGCCCGGGGAATCCGCGGTGTTCGACAAGACTGCGCTCGCCATTCTCGCCCGCGCGCTCTCTCAGACAACCGTGCGCTACGATCAGAATACGGCAATCGTAAAGGAAGGCCAGGTCGGCGTGCTGATGTACGTGGTGCTGGAGGGCCGCCTTGCCGTGTCCATTCAGGGCAAGCTCGTGGAAAAAATAGGGCCCGGAGGCGTGTTCGGCGAGATGGCCCTGGTCGATCGCACGCCGCGCCTCGCCACAGTGATTGCCGAAACCCCGTGCGCGCTGCTGGCCATCGCACGGAACATATTCCTGGACCTGATCAGGGCGAGCCCCGAATTCGCCGTATCCCTGCTCGGCGCGGTGGGTGAGCGCGCGAGGTTCATCGCCTCGCGAAACAAATAGCCGGGGAGCGAAGTTCAGTCGGGCTAAGGGTTGCCGATGTAGTCGCGCTTGGCGAGCTCCACGCCGTTGTGACGCAGGATGTCGTACGCGGTAACAACGTGGAAGTAGAAGTTCGGCAGCGCGTAGCCGAGCAGGTACTGCATGCCCTTCCAATCGATCTCGCGCGACCCGAGTTTGAGATGGATGTTCTTCTCTTCACAGCCGTCGATTTGCGCGGCCTTGATCGTCTCGACGAACTCGATGGTCTTCGCGATTCTCACCTTGAGCTCCGCGAAAGTTTCTTCGGTATCCTCGTGCTTCGGCACCTCCACGCCGGCAAGGCGCGCCACTGCGCCTTTCGCCGTGTCGCAGGCCACCTGCACCTGGCGTTTCATCGGGAACATGTCCGGATAAAGCCGGCAATTGAGCAACACCGGCGGCTGGATTTTCTTCGCTTCGGCATGGGCCTGCGCTTTGTCGAGGATGGCGGAAAGGTTCTTGAGCGTGTTGACGAAGCGCGGCGCGCTCGCCTGGTACATCGAAATGGGCATGGGGATTCCAGGAAAAGGTAGGCAAGTACAGATTGTAGCGCCCTAGACCCGCTCGGCGCAGCGACGGGTGTTGTTACGCGTGCAGCCTGCTCACGCCGAACGAAAGATCATCGCCCGCGAGCTCTGCAAAATCGAGATCGGTGCACAGCACCTGCTGCAACCCGTCGGGCGCCTCGAAATCGAACGAGAGCGTCACGCAGAGCTTGGGACCGGTGACCGCCAGGTAGGGCCGCGTGATCTGGATCTTGCCCGGGGTTTCAATCGCGCGGCGGAAGTAGGACTTGGTCTGCCAGTCCGTGCCGGCGCTCGGCTTCATCTGGTCGAAGCGCGGGTCGCGGGCATGCACGTTGCGGTCGGCTTCGACGTTCGCGCCTATCTGCAGCCCATCGCGGCCGATCAGGTAGCAGCGCTGCGTGCATGGCAGCTTCAGCAGCACCTGCACCGCTTGCGAGAATTCGGCGCCCAGCGACAGATCCTGAACCGCATTCTTGAGGGCGGCCAGATAAGGTCCGAGACGGGCGTGTTGCCGCTTCTGGAATTCGGTGATGTCCGTGCGGTAGTCCGCGATCAGCCGCTCGAACACGTCGCGGCGTGCGTTCTCCGGCAACAGCTCGGCGCCCGGCGGCGCGAAGTATTCGCCCTGAACCAGATCGGCGTCGGCGTCGGTCGCGCAAAGCGCCTCCGCCTCGGTCTCGATCCCCTCGACGCACACCAGCGCTCCCGCTTCGTGCAGCACCGAAATGATCCCGGCGAACATGCGCCGCGCGAGCGGCTCGACCGTTACGCGGCGCGTCATCTCACGGTCGATCTTCACGATGTCCGGCTTCAACCGCCAGATGCGGTCGAAATTCGAGTAGCCTGCGCCGAAGTCGTCGATCACGATCAGGCAGCCGAGCGTGCGGTAGTACTCGAACGCAACGGCAAGGCGCTTCTCGTCCTCGAACGGCGTCTCGATCAGTTCGACCGCCACGCGGTGCGCCGGAAAGCCGTTCGACCGAAGCATTTCAGAGAAAAAAGCGCCAAAGCGAACGCCTTCCGTGGCAACGCTGGGATCGACGTTGAGAAAGAGCCAACTGCGTGCGTCGCCGAGCCGCTGAAAGTTCCGGACATGGACGGCCCTGCATTGGCGGTCGAGACGGATCCGCGCTTCATCTTGCTGCGCTTTGCTGAACAGCTCGACCGGCGGGACATTTCGCCCGCTCGAATCGGTCGCGCGGATCAGGCCTTCGTAGCCGACGGGACGGCGGTGGGCGAGGCTGTAGATCGGTTGAAAATGGCTGGAGAGACGAAACTCCTGGCGCTCGCCGCCCTCTTCTTGCACGGAGAATTTATCAAGATGAGACACAGCGAGATCGACCATGTTCCCGACCCTCGGGAGGCTTGCAGAATCCTGCGACAGAGGATAGGGAGTATGCCACACGGCACATGCTGCTCGCGGTCAAAGCCCCTTTGCCGGCGTCACCACCATTTCTTCCGGTGGAAAAGGCGCAAGCAGTGCCTTGAGCGCGGCAAGGTCGCGGTTCGCGGGGTCGAGCCAGAACGCAAAGTCCTTCTTGTGAAGGATAACGGGCATCCGCTTCTCGGGCTTGTCCTGAACCTGCGCGATCAGCGTATTCGCCTCGCAGGTGATGATGGTGTAGGTCTCCACCACCTCGCCTTCGGGGCTCATCCACGATTCCCACAGGCCCGCCATGCCGATCGGATCGCCGTTCCTCAGCGCGACGCGAAAAACTTGCCTGCGTCCGGTGCGCGCGGAGCCTTCGTAGTAGGCCTTGGCCGGAACGAGGCAGCGCCGGCTGCGGAAAGCCGCGCGGAAAGAGGGTAGCTTGTCGATCGTCTCCGCGCGAGCGTTGATCGCGTGCCTCGTGCCGTAGGACAGGTCCTTCGCAAACGGCGGCACCAAGCCCCATCGCAGCAGCACGCCCTCGTTCCTGGCGTCAGGAGCGCGCCGTACGACCACGAGCCGCTCGGTCGGCCGCGCCGGATTGCTGGGGGCGAATTCGGGGCAGCGGTCAAGTTCGAAGTGCAGCGCGATCCTGACCTGGGTTTCGCTGATGTCGTAGCGGCCGCACATCGAGCCATCTCATGAGCACGCGGCCTGCCGGCGTGCCCTACGGTGTGCGCCGCGTTGCTTTCCAGGAACGGGCGGCGCCGTTCTCGACAACGGTACCCTCGATCACGTTGCCGTTTACGCGGGCGCGATACTCGGCGCCGCCCGCGGCGAAGCGGATCGCGTCGCCCGAGAGACGTCCGCCGGAAATGGGGAGCGCCTTGGCGCCGTTGCCGAGCGTACCCGTGATCGTTTGATATTTCTGCTTGAGCGCCAATTCACCCTGCGGCGCACGCCAAACGCCCTCCACCCGCGCGGGGACGATCCATAGGTACAACGAGCACCAGTTGAAACAGCCCGGAGGGTACGACTCGGAGACGTCCGGCTCCCAGTCGCCCATCTTGAAAGTGTTGGACAGGACGCGCGTCCCCGGCTCGAGCGAGAGCAAAGTCGGACGCAGCTTCATGTTGATCTCGTCGAGCAGGAACAGGGTGATCACCGTCGCCCGCGACAGATCCGTCTCGAACAAATCGCCCTGAACGAAGGTCGTCCTATCCCCGACGCCCGCCTTCTTCGCTGCGCCCTCGGATAACGCGACGAGGTCCGGGTTGAACTCGACTCCCATGGCACGCGCGCCTCGCTTCGCCGCCGCAATAACCGTGCGCCCGTCTCCGGAACCCAGGTCCATTACGAAATCAGCCGGCGTCACCCTCGCCATGTCGAGCAGCTTCTCGAGCTGATCGTCTGGCATCGGCACCCAGACGACGTCCTTGCCCTCCTGTCCGACCTGCGGCTCGTAACGCTCTGGCGCAGGCGCCTGCGAGGCCGCGCATGCCGCGAGTGCAAGAAGGACAAGCGCCCGGGAAACCAGACGCGCAAAAGTGCGGATTGTCATGACCTGCGTCCCTGCCCTGAAGTGAAAGGCCCGATGATACCTCCGGCCGGCGCGATCTCAAGGTGGGGCGCACCCCAATCCAGCGCCGGGGAAACGCAGCGGCCGCGTGACGAACCTGCCGCGTCTACCGTTCGGTGATACCGAACGCGAGATCGTCGCCCGCGAGAGCCGCGAAGTCAAGATCCGCGCAGAGCACGTGATACGACCCGTTCAAAGTCAGGGCGAACGACAGGGTGACACAGAGCTTTGGGCCGGCGGCCGAGAGATAAGGCCGCGTGATCTGGACCTTTCCCGGCTGTTCGATCGCCCGACGAAAGAAGGGTTTGGTCTGCCAGTTGGTGCCGGTGACCGGCCTGATCGGCCTCAAGCGCCGGTCGCGGGACGAAAGCTTGCGCCCGGCTTCCGCGCTCGCGCCGATCTGGGACCCATCGGCCGCGACGAGATAACACCGCTCGGTGCAATCGAGATCGAGCAGCGCCTTCACGGCCTTCAAGCGATCCGCTCCGCCTGACAACGCCAGCACCGCGTCCGCCAGTGCGGAAATGTAGGGTTCGAGCCGAATGCTCCGCCGGTCCTGGAAATCGGCGGCTTCGGAGCGGAAGCCGGCAAACAGCCGCCCGAACAAGCCGTCGCATGCATGCTCAGGCGCCAGCCGAATGGCAGGCGGCGCGAAGTAATTGCCCTGCATCAGATCGGCGTCGGCGTCGGTCGCGCAAAGCGCCTCCGCCTCGGTCTCGATCCCCTCGACGCACACCAGCGCTCCCGCTTCGTGCAGCACCGAAATGATCCCGGCGAACATGCGCCGCGCGAG
>Ga0208454_1001170_pt1 | contig 11384 bp, 28 predicted proteins | sample EasRivMeERMZT100_FD_187530 | JGI IMG/M metagenome (GOLD analysis project Ga0208454, IMG submission 187530) | Soil microbial communities from meander-bound floodplain in the East River, Colorado, USA - East River MetaG ERMZT100 (SPAdes) (version 2) | ecosystem: Environmental > Terrestrial > Soil...
GGCCTCGATGCGCTCGCGCCGCGCCTTGATCTCGCGCAGCTCGTGGTTCGCGGCGATCGCCAGATCCGCGCAGTCGATCTCGTAGGCCTCGGCGATCGCGATCGCGTGCTCGCTACTGCGCAGCTCCGCGCGCGTCTCGTCGTTCATCGTGAGCGTGACGCTCAGGGGTAGATCTGATTCGTTGCTCATAGGTGTCTCCAGGCCTGTCGTCGAATAATCATCCCCACGAGCGGCTGCGTAACGCCAAACTCAAACGCGAGGTCTTTTTGTCTGATACCGCCCGCTGCGTAGCGCCGCCTGATCTCTATGACGTCATTGGCCTTCAGCTTCGCGGACGGATGGCTCTCGCCTGGCATGCTGGCCGGTTTGCAGCGACCCTTATTCGCCATGTCGCGCATGTTGTCGGCATGAGTGCCAAGGAACAGGTGATCGGGTCGAACGCATTGAGGTATATCGCACCTGTGCAGAACGTGCATCCCCTTCGGGATCGGGCCGAAGTGAATGAGGTACGAGGCGGAATGCGCTCCGTTTTTGCCTCTGAATCGAAACGCGCCATAGCCCGCCCAGTTCGTCGTGCTGGTCCACAACCAACAATCGGAACCCTTCTCGACGAATTGCCAAAAGTCATCGATCGTGTTCGGGCGCATATTCGAGCTTTGCCTTGTGAATCGTTAAGCACGCCAGGAAAACAGAGAAGTCATTCGGGTCATCGAATGGCTGAAGCCGATACGTGCCATCGGCGCTCAGTTTCAACGCGAACCGGTTCTTGCACTTGAGCGGCGCCGGGTGCGCCTTGTCCCACGCGGCCGCATACGCTGCGATCTGATAACCGATCGACCGGCCCGCGAAAAAACTCCTTTTCACGTCCACGATCGACACACCCTTCGCCTTCGCGTGCGGCATGTGGCCCGCGAGGTCGAGCGTTCCTGCAAAGCGGTAGTCGGGATGAAACACTCGATGCTCGCTCGCAATGAAGTCGAAGCCGGTGTCCGCGAGGAACTGCCGCCATGCCTTGTAGTGTCCGTGCATCCACTCGGGGAGCTGCTCGACGTCGAGGTCGCCGTAGCAGTCCAATTCCACAAGTTTGTGGACGGCCACGCCCTCTTGGCGAGCGCGTTCTAGGATCGGCTCGGGGATGCGATCGTACGAGGTAAGCGGAGACAGAATGCGACTGACATTGGGCACGTACACGCCATTGAACGTGTAGGTGTGACTCGTCGCTTCAAACTGCAACATGCTTCCACCGGCGGCCGCTCGCGATCATGGTCACGAGCGGTCGACACACGCTGAAGTCAGCCGCAATAAGCTCGTGCAGTTCGCCTCGCGCCGCACGGCGCTTAATCTCCTTCGCTTGATCCTCTGAGAGCTTCGCTTGTCCGCTGCGCTCGCCGCGTGCGTTGCGTCCCTTGCTGACCGCGTCGCGCATGTTGTCGGCAGGAGTCCCGACGAATAGGTGGTCTGGGTTGACGCACGGCGGGTTATCGCAGTGGTGGCATAGATGCATTCCGGGCTGGATGGGACCCACAAGAAACTCGTACGCAACGCGATGCACTAAGCGAGACGGTTTGCCGATGCGCCCATATCCGTGCGGATCTCGCGCGCCCTGCCATTCCCAACATCCACTTGGGAGTTTGCTCACGCGCGCGATCACGCGCTCTCCCAACGGGGGCCGCGCGTTCTTGTTCACCATTGGGTCGCCGTGGGCCTTGAATCGCAGGTAGTGCATATTGCAGTACCCAAGGGCCTGGAACGGCCGGTCACAGAGGCGGCAGGTCGCCTGCCCGTTGCGCTTCATTCGTTTGCCCGTAGACTTCGCCACGCTCATCCCGGATTCGCAATAAACCCGATGACATCATTGACCCTAGCCGCCGGGATCTCTTCGAGCGTCTTGACCTCGAACTTCTCGCAGACCTTGTCCTCGGTCAGCCCGACGTTCTCGTTCGCGGCCTGGATCTTCGCGCGCACCATCTTGAGCATGCCGGCCGTGAGACCGCCAGCGAATGCCGGAGCGGTTGCGGCTTTCGGTTCCCCGGTCTGCTCGCCCTCGGCCTGCGTTGCCTGCTCGCGTTCGGCGGCCTTAGCCGGCGCGGCCTGACTCTTCGCCCTCGGCTGGATCACTTCGCCGGTCTCGTGGTCGATCACGTTCAACTCATCGAGCGCTTCCTCGCGCACGAGCATGCCGCCGATCGCAGCCGGGTAGACTGCGCGCACGCCCTCGGCGATAACCCGAGCGCGCAGCATCGCGCGCGGGTAGTTCTTCCAGTTGTCCTTGCCGCCGAGCTGCGCGGCCTTCGCCATCTCGATCGTCCACTCGATCTCGGTCGGCGTCTGCACGCCACGCGGATGACAAAACACTCCGACAGCCTTCGTCGCCGACAGCTCCTTCCACTCGAGTCGCCCGCCGCTCTCAAAAAAGCGCGACAGCACCGAGTGCGTCTTGCGCGCGGGCTTGCCTTGGATCAGATCGTAGTCATGCGCGATCGTCGCCGGATGCTGCCCCTCTGCCTGGGCGACCAGCATCAACGTCAATGCCTGCTCTTTCGTTTTCCAGCCGAACAATCCCGACTTGGCCACGGCCTCGGCCATGCGCTCGAGATCTCCGAACGAGAACTGCTGCTGCGGGATCGCGACCTGTTGCGGCTTCAATACTGCGACTGCGTGTTCAGCTTGGCTCATCGATGTCTCCTAATGACGTTTGAATGAAAGGAACCCTCGGGCAATTCAACGGCCCAGGGCAGAATCCCGGCTCGCCCGGGTATCCGCACGGGCAGGCGGGCTCGCGCTGTTCCGGCGGCTCGCTCGGGTCGCGGTCGAGGATGGTCATGGCTTGAGCCTCGCGTAGCGATCGTCAACCGCGCGCATCAACAGGTACACCAGCACGTCCTCGCGCGTACCGCCGTACAGGCCGCTCTCGACGAGCTTGTCGATCTCCGCCAGCAATGCTGGATTCAGATCGAACTGCACCTGTTTCCCGCCGGTAACGCGCTTTGCCCGCCGCGCAACCGCTGTCGCGAGGCGTCTAATGCGTTGACGCTCCTTTGAGCGCTCGCTCATGGCCGCAACGCCATCGCGCGCAGCAGCCGAGACAGGGCTAGCATTTCGTCGTGGGACTCCCTGGCGATCTCGTCGCTCAAGGTCAAGAGGTCCCATTCCTTGTGCTCCGGCGGCTTGGTATGCGACTGGCGCAGGAAGTCGGCCTCACGCTTCAGGATCGTGGCCACCCGGCGCAGCGTCTTGCGGTCGGCGGCGGTCATGGCAACCGCTCCGAAATCGAGCGTAACTTCCTCTCCAGCTCGATCAGGTTGTCGTACTCACCCTTAAAGTGGGCCGCATATTCCGGCCACACATCGTTCGGATTCGCGTGCTCCGCTTGGAGTCGATCGGCGCACGCGCGCAGCTCAGCCGCAGCGTCCAGGATCGTTTGCCGATCGGGCGTCATAATCTTCATCGCGGACACTCCACGGCCGCCGTATCGACCTTCGCCTCGCCTAGACTTTCGAGCCACGGCCCCCACGTCGGAACCGTCAACAGAATCGCGCAGAACACCACGAACACCAGCGCCACGCCGACCGCCTCGGCGATCTGCCTGGCGGTGCCATACCATCCCGGCACCGGGACGTGATGGCCTCGGAGCGGCTCGCGCCGCTTGGCGTTGTCGGCTAGGGTCATGCGGTTGGAGTAGGGGGTCATGCTGCCTCCGACTGTTCCATCGGGTGCGCCGGGATGTGCATCCAGAAGAGCACCCGTGCATCCTCGATCGGATCGTCCGTCACGTAGCGCCAAGTCTCGCCGTCGAGGAATGCCGGCCAAACCTCACCGTCATCCAAGGCAACGAGAACCGTCATGTCGTCGTCGGGCAGGGATACGTCGGTGGGCGTCCAGGTCAGCATGACTGCCGCGCCTTCTCGATTGCATCCCGTGCCTCACGCGCAATCAGCGTGCGCTTGAGGATCGCGCCTTGATGCCGGTCGATTGCACGCACGGCATCGCGCATCCCGAGCGCGTTCAGCAACAACTGCGCCTCGAGCAGCGCACTGCGCGCACCGATGGACTCGGATCGCGCGCAGAGCTCGGTCAGCGGTGCGGTGTGGTCGGTGGGGCCCATCCTTCCCTCCCTCGTGCGCCTGAGTGGCGATGGGGCGTAGAATACCCGAAAACGGGTGTTTGTCAACCCGAAAACGGGTAGCCCATTCAGGAAGGGCAACCCGGCGTCTTGCCGGGCCTACCAGGAGATCAGGCGATGAGGGGTGCTAAGACGAAGGATGAAGGATTGCCGCGGGCAGGGCGGCCGGCCGAAGGCGGTTCGGTGTATCGCCTCTATGGCGATGCGGGCCGGATCATGCGGACGACGCGAGAGATCAAGCGCCGGTTACGGCTTCTTGGTCGAACCCCGCGCGTTGTCCAGCGCTTGCTTACCGATGCGTTTGCGGGCCGCGGATTGAAGTTCACGCAACGCGAACTTCGCGCCGCACGAGGCACACGTGCAGGAGCTATTTACATTGAGTGTCGCAGCGGGCCGCTCGAAAAAGCGCTTGCCACACTTCGGGCAATGCAGAGCAAAGCGGGTGGCAGCCATGGCTAAATTCAGCTTGGCTAATGCACGATCGGAGGCACGTCTATGTTTCCGCCCTGCGCTCGCTTGAGGACCCCTTGCTGCTCTAGGGCCTTAATGGTGGCTTCAATCTTAGAGAGAAACTGGAAAGTGCCCGCGGGGGAGAGCACGAGCCTACAGGCCGTCACCTTCTTGATCTTCGGTGGCTGCCCGGGGTGAACGTCCTCGATTCGTTGAACGAGAAATTCCATCTTCAGGAGCCCAGCGTGAAAACCGATAAAACTGACTTCGTCAGCGAACGCTTCCGCAACGTCCGGCCGGTCTACGTAAACGATTTGAGCCTTCTGCTGCCCCTGCGCCATGGCAATTCTCCTCGGGTCGTTATTTACATGAACGCGTCCGGCAAAATGCGTTCATTGACGTTGACGATGCCGCGTCAGCCATCCGTCATTCGGGCCTCGCGGCGAGTTACGGCTGCTGCCGATTAGCGAGCAACTCGTTCATCCGCTTCATCTCCGCCAGCAGCTCGCGCAGCAGCGGTTTCGTGCCGAGCACGGCGAACGGCAGGACGATCCAGGCGATTAGGAGCACGATGCAGAACGCGACAGCGAACACGGCGAGCATTCCGGTGACTTCGGGCATGGCGTTCCTCCCTATTTGCCGATTGTCGTCTGGCCGGTCACGCGGCCGTCGACCAGGCGGTATGAGACCGCCTTCGTCTCGCCTAGCCCGGAGAAACTCCAGGTAAGGATCGTGGCATTCCCCGATTGCGATCGCGAATACGGCTTGCCGAGTATGGCCGTCACTTCGGCCTCGGTCATGCCGTTGCGGACCTTCGCGGCGTCCTCCCACTGGAAGGGTGTGCCGGCGCAGGAGGACAGGAGAAGCGTCAAGGCGATGACGCAGCGCCTCATCGACTCTTCCTGCGCGCCGCCTTCCACGTCGGCACGGATCCGAATGCGCGCTCGACTCGGCGGTCGGCGGCGAGATCGAGATCACGCACCTTGGCGACTTTCTTGACCACGTTGTTCGCCATCACCTCGCGCTCCATTCTGGCAAGTAACTTCTCGCGCTGACGCTCGTGCAGTTGCCGAAGTAGCGTCAGCGCGCGCCGCTCATCCTCCGTTAGCTTCCTCGTCACTGTTGTCTCCCTGGACTAGTTGTATAGCCTTGGCCTCCCGAGCCTTGACAGCGACTTGCGGATCTTTCACGTTGAGATTTGGAATTAGGAGCTGATACGGCTTCAAACCTACCGCGTTGGCAACTCGACCCAACGTCGCCATCGTGCAAGCGCCGAATTTGTCGATGTCCTGAATCCTGGACAAGCGGACATTCTTGTGCTTTCGGCTGAAATTTCCCGGTTTGCCCTGGTAGTCCTTTTTCAGCACGGCTTTGACGTTGGCGCGAAGGATCGCCTCTATTGGCTCAATCGTGATCCGTTTTCTCGTACCCATGATCGGGTAAAAGGCTAGCGGGAAATCGTTACCCGATGGCGGGTTGACAAAAACCCGAAAACGGGTAGTATCGCCGCTCATGGATACTCCGCTGCTCCCTTATGTCCTCGACAAGCTTGACCGCTCGAAGGGGACGCTCCCGAAAGTCGCCGAAGAATCAGGTGTTTCTTACCGCACGCTGCAGAAGATCGCGAGCGGCGAGACTAAGGATCCCGGCGTGACCGTGGTGCAGACGCTGTACGACTACTTTCGCTCGCGCGAGGCCGAGGCCGCCTAATGCTCACCACCCTCGGATTTTTCTCCCTGATCGAATTCGCCGAAACCCTCGGCATCATCATGCTCGTTATCGTCGGCGCGGCCCTGTTCGGCTGGGCGCTGATGGAGCGGCGCAAGTGATATCAGAATCGGCTGTGGTCCCTCCCTCCATAGCGAGCGCCTGCCCGGCGGCGTGCCGAGAAAGCCGGGCACTATTTCCTTCGCGCCCACTTCGCCAACGCCCCGAGCACCAGCACGGCAACGATGAGCGCCGCAGCGCAGGCCAGGGAGTAGAGGAGGTCGGGCATGGGGTTGGTCCGTTACACATACGGCATACCCTACTTTTTTTTCTCTCATTCCGACAGTCCAACGGCGTCCAATCTTTTGACGCGCCAGGACGGTCGGCATGATCCAGGGTGATCTGCCGCTCGCGCGCAGGCCAGAACCGGCATCGCCGCCGGTAGAACTCATCATGCGCCAGAAGTGCTTCCTCGGCGCGATCAACCTGTGCATAGAACTCTCCGGGCTCGATGATAAGGAAATCTACCTAGAGCTCGGCATCGATGCCTCGCAGTGGTCGCGCATCCGCAAGGGTGAGGCGCACTTCCCGCCGAACAAGCTGCAATCGCTGATGACCGTGTGCGGCAATCAGGTGCCGCTCATCTGGCTTGCGCGGCAGTATGGCTATGAACTGGTGCAAATCGAGAGCGAGACGCAGCGGTTGCTTCGCGCGGAGCGTGAGGCGCGCCAGGAAGCGGAGAAGAAACTGGCCTATGCCGAGTCGCTGTTGAAGGGGCGGGGATGATGCGGGTGCAATTGTGCGCGAATGGCAAAGTGACGCAGTGGCCCTGCAAGACAATACTTGGACGAGACTTCATGTGGCGCGAGTTCGTCCTTGCCTCGATGATGGTCACTGACGATGACGGGTTTCCTGACGTTCTATGGTTTCTCGTCATGGATCGCCGGTCCGGATTCCCAATCGGTTTTGGTGACTCGAAGGCGGTTGCGCTCGCGCAGGCACGAGATACTCTTCAAGGCGACCGCGTATATCTGACAAAACTGTTCGCTAAGAGCGAGCAAGACGTGCGCGCAACACAGATTCGAATTGATCGTGAGCGTGTCGAGTCAGAGAGCCAAACCAGGGAAGAACAATCGCGTCACGTATTGCAGATCGACAAAAAGCGAGAGCAGGTGTTCAACGGCGGTTCTGGCAAATGCCATTACTGCTTGGCCGACCTGGAGATTCATGGCGAGTGGCATGTCGACCACAGAATTCCGCGTTCGCGAGGTGGATCGAACAAATTACACAATCTCGTTGCGGCTTGCGCGAGATGCAATCTAAAGAAGAGTTCGCGCACCGAAGAGGAATTCATTGCAAAGCAGTCGAGCATCAAAGCAGTGAAATAACCGACCGCGGTCACCGCGGCATCTCGTCGCTACCAAGACGAGGCAATAAAACCAGCCGTACCGGGCGCATAAGCCAAGGGCGGCACGATTCACGGCGCTAAGGGGCGTCGATAGGAGACCCGGGATGGGACAGCGCGAAGACGGCGCGCAGGGTGACCAGTGCAAGCTGCGGCTTGAGGACGACCCTCGCCAATCGGCGGCGGCTCGGGCGGGACACACCGACGCTGAGAACAATTTCAGCGCGCCGATGCAGCGCATCCGCTTCTACCTGCGCGCGGCATCGGACGCAGCGCCGAGCGGCGATCTGCCGGCTGCGATTCTTGCCGCAGAGCTCGCGGGGGAGTTCGTCAAGCGCGACCTGGTGCCGGCGTTCAAGTCGGAAGCGCAGCGCCGTGAGCGGCTTGAGGAGCGGGCGAAGTGAAGCCAGCCGATCCCGCCATCCGCGCCGAGGCGCTCGAGTTGCGCAAAGTCACCGGAACGCACTCCTACATTCTCAGCGGCAATCCCGCTTACGGCCGAGTGTGTGGGTGCGGCGCGCAGAAATCGCTGAACGCCGCGATGTGTGCGCAGTGTCGGCTGGATCTGAAGCGCGGCAAGCCAGTGACATCCGCCATCACCTATGACCTCGGACTCTTGGAAGTGTGGCCCATGCCGGTCGCCTTCCCGCCTGTGCTCGCGCAACCGCCGCGAGTGCATCTGTGGGACAGGGGAGAGCGTGAGCATGCCTAGAGGCCGTCCTCGCTCCCGCTCCTGCTACCGCTCCGTGCCGCTCGCGAAGAGGTTGGAGCAGAACAAGCGCGCGATGCAGGGGTTGGCGAATCTATCCGGCAAGCCGCTGGTGGAGCCGGGGAAGCGGGATGCGTGGACGGAAACTGACAAAGCGGCCGAGGCCGAACGGAATGTGCGCGACGACGCATGATGCCGGATACAACCGCACCACTGGCAGGGGACTCGCGTTTATCGGAACTGCGCGTGCTCATCACCCGCATGGCCGGATTCGGCAAGACGGCACCAGAGATTCGCACGATGGCGATGCAATGGAGCGAGATCGTCGCCGATCCGCCGCTGCCATTGGATACGGTAGAGGATGTGCTCGCCGATCAGATGCTGCGACTGACGCCTACGCAGCGCGTTCCCGTCGCGCCGGTCCTGCTGGATGATGACTTACCGCCTGTTGATGTCACCGACGCGCGTGGCGCGCTGGAGATCGATCGTGAGGCGCCCTTCGAGCGCAAGGTTGGCGACAGCAAACACGGCCCACAAGGGCGCATCCTCGATTTCGCGAAGCTCGCCGAGTCACGGGCCCCGGAGTTTCGCTGGTACGTGCCGGGCTGGCTATCCCCACATCCGACGCTTCTCTCCGGCAAGGGTGGAATGGGCAAGTCTCTCGCCGCACTGCAGCTGGCAGTGGCCCTCGCGTGTGGCAAGGCATTCCTCGGTCGAGCGGTCGATCCGCTTCGCATCCTGCTGTGGTCGTGCGAGGAGGATTTGCCGGAGTTGCATCGGCGACTCGAGCGCATCTGCGAGTTCTACGAGATCGGCATGAGCGACTTGAGCGGACAACTCACGATCGACTGCCGGCACGGGCTGGACAACACCTTGCTCACGCAAGAGTTCGGCCGGCCGCTATGGACCGGGTTGAGCGAGTACCTGCGCGAACAGGCGAACGACACCAAAGCCGACGTCTGGATCGGCGACAACCTCGCGCACATGTATGCCTGCTCGGAGAACGACCGGCACCCGGTCACGATATTCACTTCTTGGCTATCCGGCTTGCGTGGTGAGCCCTGGTGTCCGCTGCTCATCGGCCATGTGGCAAAGGTCGGTGGCTCGGAATACTCCGGCTCTACCGCCTGGGAGAACGCCGTGCGCATGCGCTGGTATCTCGGCGACAAACTCCCGGACGAGGACAAGTCTGCTGCCGACGAAGATGAGTCGGAGCCAGGAAACCTGCGTTTCCTGTGCAAGCGCAAGACGAACTACGACCAGAAGGATTACGTGCGCTTCACCATGCAGGACGGTCTTCTGGTGCCGGAACGGATCGAGGCGGACGTGAATGGCGACAGCGGATGGCTCGCCAACTTGCGTGCTCGCAAGGCGCGGGACGTAGTGCTCCGAGGTCTGGAGAAGATCACCGAGATGGGCGTCAACTCAAGCGAACGTGGCGGCCAGGCCAATCTGGGGCGACTCATCCTGCAGTTCAAGCTCGCCGAGGGCTGCACACCACGGCAATTGTCGTCGGCGCTCGCCGAACTCATGGTCGATGGAACCATCATCCGCGGGGAGACCGGACGCGATGCGTCTCGCCGTAAACGCGAAGGACTGGTCATTGCCGCGCATGCGAAATCGAACAAGCCGAACGGGTCCGGATCTATGGGCGCCGGAACCTCCACCACACCCGCGGACGCTCACTGAATGGATCACCAGTTTCCCCGAGGTTCGGCTCAACCTCTTCCAGGATTCGACTGGCGACTATTTGTGCTGGGTTGTCTTGCGTGGATATGGCACGGTGCTCTGGCGGCAGTCCGCGCAGCCGTACCCAAGCAGCATGGTCGCAACCGCCTTCGATGCCGCAAAGTTGCGGCGCACAACGGACGGTATGGTGCCGCCGAAAGCGAGTCTGCTGCATGCGTCAGTGAGTCTGAGCGCGCTCAAAAAGCGGTGGGAGGACGAAGAATGACGATGCAGCACACTCTGCAGCACACTCATCAAGAAGCATGCAGCACACTGCCGCAACTGCAGCGCACTCCTGCAGCGGCAGCACACTCTCTCCCTACGGGAGAGGTTGAGTGTGCTGCACGCAGCAGGTACGGAGTGTGCGGCACCGAGTGGGCTGCGCTGCAATGAGCACGGAAGAGACTTTCGAGATCACCTACACCGAGCACACCGCGGAAGGCGATGTCACGCGAACCTACCGACGTCCGGTGTCGGAGATGTGGGATGTCATCGCCCGAGCAGACGATAAATTCTGCCGCGCAGCAACACCGCAGGAGGAGAGGCGGTATCGGGAGATTGTGCGGCGTGTGAATGAGGCGATGAAGTGATCGAGCGCAGGGCGAGTTACGAGGAGCTTCAGACGTGGAAATCTGGACGGTAGTCATCTCGGCTCTGCTCGGGCTCGCGGCCGGCACGGTACTCGGCTACTTGAAGGGCCACGCCGATGGCGAGAAATTCGAGCGGAGCTTGTCGCCGAACGAACGCCTCGCGGTGCGGATGGCGAAAGGCCACGTTCCGCCGCGGCCGTTTCCGCGGCCGGCGGAGCGGAGTCGCCCGCGCTGCATGGTAAGGCGCTGCACGGCGGAGGCGCTGCCCGATCGGCAGTACTGCATCCAACATGCGATTCCGAGTCAACTCAAGGAAGATTTCCCCAACCTGCAACGCGACGCCAGTGGTCGCTACACGAAGCGCAAGCCCGCCGCGAAGGCGAAGAGGAAGGCAAAGTCGTGAACCTCGGTCAGGCGCTCGGCGAGCTGCAACTGCGGGTGTGGGAACTCGAAGAGCAGCTCTCGAAACAGCCAAGCGCCACACCATCGACCGCGCCTCGCATCATGCAGCGTGTGCGGTTGCTCTTGACGCGGCGCGAGTCGATGACGATCGACGAGATGGCCGAGTAGGTCCAGCACCTCCCACTCCTCGATGCCGTCGCCGGCGGCGACCGCTTCACCCGCGGGGGGCGTGAACCCGCCGGCGAAGACCGCTACTCGCTGCAAAACGGA
>Ga0208454_1001171_pt1 | contig 11381 bp, 10 predicted proteins | sample EasRivMeERMZT100_FD_187530 | JGI IMG/M metagenome (GOLD analysis project Ga0208454, IMG submission 187530) | Soil microbial communities from meander-bound floodplain in the East River, Colorado, USA - East River MetaG ERMZT100 (SPAdes) (version 2) | ecosystem: Environmental > Terrestrial > Soil...
CTTGTCGCGGATGTATATCGGCAACGCCTGCTCGGCTGCGACCGCCCGTCCCGCCTCGAATTCACGCGCCGCGAGCCGCGCGATGTCCCGCGCATGCGGGAATATTTCCGGCATGATAGCCGAGAGCAGTCCGGCATAGCGCTGTTTCAGCGCTGACTCATGCGCGGCAAACCCGTTGCCGCAGCCCGTCCACGGGCCCGCCGGCGGCAACGGTGCCTCCCCCGGCGCGCACAGGTTCGGGGCGTGCACCGGCTCCCAGCCCGCCTCCCCCTTCGCGTAGGCGGCGTGGTAGATCTCGCCCATCCGCGCATCGAGGCAGCACACCGCGCGCCCGGCCCCGGTGGCCGCGGCCATCGCCAGCAGCGTGCTGATGCCCACCACCGGCAGAGCAGCGCCGAAAGCCAGCCCCTGAGTCACGCCGCAGGCGATGCGCAGCCCGGTGAACGATCCCGGTCCCTGGCCGAAGGCGATGCCATCCAGCCCCGCCAGCGTCAACTCGTGGCGCTCGAGCAGCTCGTCCACCATCGGCAGCAGCAACTGCGAATGCCGCTGCCCCGCGAGCACCTCGCGCGCATCCACCGTTCCGTCGCGCCACAGCGCGACCGAACAGTGTTCGGTCGAGGTATCGAGAGCGAGGATTTTCACTTTGGAGTGAGAATTTTAGCTTATCTCCTGCCCCATCATCGCGCCAGCGTATAATCCGCCCGCAACCAAACCCGTGAGTCGTGATTCGTGAATCGTGAATCGATCCTTGTACCTGGCGGTCTCCCCCAATCGGGGGAAGTGGAGCTCGGCAAGGCAATCGAATCACAAATCACGACTCACGAATCACGCTCTTGAGGATATCGAATCCAAATGCGTGAGTATCGAATCGCGGCCATTCCCGGCGACGGCATCGGCATCGAGGTAATCGCCGCCGGTCTCAAGGTACTGGAAGTGCTGGCGCAGCGCGATCGCGGCTTCCGGCTCAAGGTCGAGCACTTCCCCTGGAGCAGCGACTACTACCTCAAGCACGGGCATTACATCCCCGACGGCGGCCTCGACCGGCTCAAGGCGTTCGACGCCATCTTCTTCGGCGCGGTGGGGGCGCCGAATGTGCCGGACCACGTCTCGCTGTGGGGGCTGCGGCTGCCGATCTGCCAGGGCTTCGACCAGTACGCCAACGTGCGTCCAGCGCGCGTGCTGCCTGGTATCAAGAGCCCGCTCGTCAACGGCAACGCGATCGACTGGGTCATCATCCGCGAAAACTCCGAGGGCGAATATTCCGGCAGCGGCGGGCGCGCGCACCGCGGCCTGCCCGAAGAGGTCGCGACCGAAACCTCGATCTTCACGCGCACCGGCGTGGAGCGCATCCACCGCTACGCCTTCAAGCTCGCGCAAGGCCGGCCGCGCAAGCACCTGACGCTCGTCACCAAGTCAAACGCCCAGCGCCACGGCATGGTGATGTGGGACGAGATCTTCTACGAGGTGGCGAAGGATTATCCCGCCGTCGAGACGCAGCGCGTGCTGGTGGACGCCGTGACCACGCTGATGGTGCTCAAGCCGCAGACGCTCGACACCTTCGTCGCCACCAATCTGCACGCCGACATCCTGTCGGATCTTGCCGCCGCCCTGTCCGGGAGCCTCGGCATCGCGCCGACTGCCAACCTGAACCCGGAGCGGAAATTCCCCTCGATGTTCGAGCCGATCCACGGCTCGGCGTTCGACATCACCGGCAAGGGCATCGCCAACCCGGTGGCGACGTTCTGGACCGCTTCCATGATGCTCGAGCACCTGGGGGAGAGGGAGGCGGGGCAGCGGCTGATGCGGGCGGTGGAGGCCGTGACCGCGAAACGCATCCACACCCCCGACCTCGGCGGCGAGGCGACGACGGGGATCGTCACCAGCGCAGTATGCGACGCGCTTTAGACAGAGGCCGGATCCGCATGGCTGAAAGGGCACTTTATGCAGGCGCGCATCCTAGTGCTCTCGCTATTGGCGGAGTGTTCTGCAATCCTCCTACGCTGCTACAATAGCTGCCAAGCGGGACCGTTAGCGCCCGGCGAGAGTGACAAGCAGTGAATCAGACGCTCGAATACCTCATGTCCGTCGGGACCATCATTCTGATTCTGTTCGGGATCAGCGGCTTCTCCTACCACAGCTTCAAGGACAACGGCTGGATCGAATCCGCCCTGGGCAACGTGTGGGGCGCGACGGTCCAGTATCCGTTGATCGCCATCCCGGTCATCATTGCCGCGGTCTTTCTCGGCAAGATGTGGAACCAGTCCCGCCTCACGCACGGACGCACCAGCAAGCTTCCTGACCTCGTCATTTACGCTTTAATGATCGCCGGCGTCGTTTTCATCGGGCGCTTGCTCATTTACGGCACGCTGTAGAACCGGCAGCACGGCGAGGTCGGCGCGCCCTCCGGTCCCGGGCGCGCAGTGAACCCTGGATTTACCCGGCCCGAACGGTCTTTTCGGCCTCGAGCTTTGCGATTGCCGCGGAGTCGTAGCCGAGCCCGGCAAGCACGTCGCGCGTGTGCTCGCCCACCCGGGGTATGTCGAGCCGCGTGCCGAAGCGGGCGCCGTCCATCTCGATCGGCAGGTTCGGCACCTTGGTCCGGATGCCGCCGGGCAGCGTCACCGGCGTGAGACCGCCCGACGCGTTGAGATGCGGGTCGTCGAACAAGTCCTCCGGCTTTGCGATCGGCGCGAAGGGAAGACCGAGCTTTTCGCACCTGTCCATGAGCTCCTGCTTCCCCATCTTCGCGAAAATGGCCGATACGATAGGCATGATGCGCGGCCGCGCCTCGACGCGCTGCGGGTTGGTCTTGAGCACCGGATCGGCAAGCAGGTCCTGCAACCCGAACGCTTCGCAGAAGATCTTCCACTGGGTGTCGGTCACCACGCCGACGAACACCAGTTCGCCTTCGCGGGTCTTGAAGTTGTCGTAGACCGCCCACGCGCGCACCCGGTCGGGCATCGGCGACACGGGCTTGCCCGTCGCGAGGCCTTCCATCATGTGCTGCGCCATGAGGAACGCGTTGTTCTCGTAGAGCGCGCTCTGCACGTACTGGCCCTTGCCGGTGGCAGAACGCTGGTGGAGCGCGGCGAGTATCGCGATGGCGCCGAACATGCCGCCCATCACGTCGTTGACCGAAGCGCCGGCCCGCAGCGGGCCGTAGCGCCCGCCGGTCATGTAGGCGAGCCCGCCCATCATCTGCACCACTTCGTCGAGCCCCGTGCGGTGCTCGTAGGGGCCGGGCAGGAACCCCTTCAGTGAGCAGTAGACGAGCCGGGGGTTGAGCTTGCGCATCGCCTCGCAACCGAAGCCCAGGTTGTCCATCGCGCCGGGCCGGAAATTCTCGGTCAGCACGTCAGCGCGTGCGATGAGCTTCAGCACCGCTTCGCGCCCCGGCGGCGACTTGAGATCGACGGCGAAGCTCTTCTTATTGCGGTTGTAGGTCGGGAAGAAGCCCGCGCCCGAGGCGACGAGCTTGCGCGTGTGATCGCCGTCCAGCGGCTCGACCTTGATCACCTCGGCGCCGAGGTCGGCGAGCACCAGCCCGCAGGTCGGCCCCATCACGACGTGGCAGAACTCCGCGACGCGTATGCCTTGCAACGGCAGCGGCTTGGTCATTTTCGGTTCCGGTCGTTCCTACTTCTTTGCGGCGAGGATATCCTGGATGCCGCGCAGCGCGACCCAGTAGCCGTAGATGCCGAAGCCGGTAACCACGCCGCGACAGGCAGGGGCGATTTCCGACACCCTGCCGCGCCGCGCGGGATTGGAGATGTGGAGCTCGAAGGTGGGGAATTTCACCTGCCCGATGGCGGCGGCCAGGGCCGGGTGGCCCGTTGTGTAGCCCGCCGGGTTGATAATCGCCGCATCCGTCCCGCCGTCGTGCGCGGCGTAGAACTTGTTGATGATCTCGCCCTCGACGTTCGAGTGGAAGATCTCCACCTCGGCCTTCAATTCGGACGCGTACTGGCGGATGTGCTGGTCGTATTCCGCCAGGGTCATCGGCCCGAAGGTTTCGATCTGCGCTTTGCCGCGCATGTTCATCCCGGCGCCGTGGATGACTAGAACTCTTGGCATGGCATGGTGCTCCTGAACGTTTGTTATCCGGGACACTTTACTGCATCTTTGGTGATAAAGTCCGGCCGTAGCAGCTTGTCGCGTTTTCGCCAGGACAAGCTGCTAAATTGAACAACCGGTTGCGACGGGTTGCGGCCATACAGCCTGCCGGCTCGACGCTAACCAGGAGCGATTATCCATGCGTTCACACCGACCGTTCATGACACCAAGTCCGAAAGGCTGAAGGAGAAACCCATGAGCATCAAACGCCACAATCCCGGACCTGTCCTGTGCCGCGCTGTCGAGCACGGCGGGCTGGTCTACGTCGCCGGCACCACCGCCGACAACCGCGGCGCCAGTTGCAAGGCGCAATCGGAAGAAATACTGAAGAAGATCGACGCCGCCCTCGCTGCGGCCGGCAGCAACAAGTCGAAGCTGCTATGGGCCCAGGTCTGGCTCGCCGATATCCGCGAGAAAGAGCAGATGGATGCGGCCTGGAAAGCGTGGGTGGACCCCGACAACAAGCCGGTGCGCGCCTGCGTCGAGGCGCGCCTCGGCACCCCCGACACGCGCGTCGAGATCATGGTCACAGCGGCGAAGTAGCACACCAGAGGGCGGAACAGGGGCCCCGCTTCAGCGGGGATGTGACCCCGCCGGTGGGCAGGCGGCCGATGCGGTGGCCTCCACTGCTTGCCGATAGTTGGGCCGAGGCCGCGCTTTCGCCGCTAAGTGAGTCGAATCACGACTCACGATTCACGCATTTCCAGGAAGCTAGCTGGAGGCGCTGCGGCGGGACTGGACTTCGATGTCGGCCATTTTCGCCAGGTCGCGATGCAGCCGCGTGACGCGCTCGATCTGGCCCTTGGCGGGGAAACGCTCGTAGAAGCCTTCCATGCGGAACTCGCGCATGCGCTCGGTCCACGGCGCGAGCCGCTTTTCCCAGCGCGCCTGGCGGCCGTCTGCCGGCTCGGCATCGACGCGCGCGAGATCGGCGCACACGCGGATCATCGCCTTCAGCGTCACCGGCTTGGTCACCATGTAGTTCGGATGCCCCCAGGACGTGGTCCATACCTTCTGGCATGCCTTGAGGAAGTCGCGCACGATGGCGTAATAGCGGTCGGCCTCGCGCGTCACGTTGGAGGAGCGCTGGATCTTGCGCCACTCGCCGCCCACCCAGCGGTGCAACTCGTTGAACAGCTCCGCCTGCAGTATCCATTTTTCCTGCTGGCTGCGGCCGCCGAGGCGGTTGATGCGGTACTTGAGCGGGCTGTCGCCCTCCCGGTAGAGCTTGTCCACCAGGCGCGCCGCGAACCGGCGGTCGGGCTCGGCCCACGATATGCGCTCGTAGAGGTCCACGAGGTGGCTCTTGTTGATGCGGGTCGGCGTGGAATTGATGATGACGAACATTTCCGCGGCGAAGTCCTCGCTGCGGCCGTCGAAGATCACGCACGGCACGTTGATGTTGTTGCCCTCCCCGGGGCGCTCGCGCAGGTAAAACTGCAGCGCCGCCATGCGGTGCTGGCCATCGATCATGAGGAACTTGGAGGCGGGCTCCTGGAGATGGCCGACGCTCTGTTCCGAGCCCAGCGCCTGGAACTGGAGCTTTTCGCTGGTGAACAACAGCACGGTGCCGGGGATCGGCGGCTGGCTTACCGCCATTTCGTAGAAATTCTTGAGCGCCCGCACCTTGGCTCGCGACAACTGGCGCTGGAACGCCGAGTCGTTGTGTTCGATGCGGGCGATGAACTGGGCGATCTCGTCGCTCTGGGAAATCGTTTGCGGCGCGATCTGATCCCCCTCCCCGTAGAAGCGGCTGAGGAACCGCACCTTGGCAAGGACGTCCTTGGCCGGGTAGCTGACGAAGTAGAAAACGCCGTCTTTTTGTCGGATGCGCGTTGCAAGCATGATCTTGTTTTCCCGGAGTTATTTGCCTGACACCTGCAAAAAACCGAACACAACCCGGGGACTGCCTGCCCGGGCGGCGAAACGTCAAACATTCTAGCGTTTTAGAAGCCTCAATGCGAGGCAGCCCCGGCTGGCCACGATGTGGCCCATTACGGCGTCATAGGCACCGCAACGGGACGGAGAATTCAGGCGCGGACGAGGTCGAGGGCCGCGAAACGGCCGTTCAGCGCGCCGGGAGCGTCCACCCCCCACCAGCGCTCGAGCACCGTTGCGTAGAGGTCGCGGAAATCCACCGCGAACGACAGGTTGTCGCTGCCGTCCAGGCGCGCCAGCTCCGGCGGCGCCCCGTAGAGGCCGCCCTTTACCCGCCCGCCCATCACGAAATGGGCACTGGCGGTGCCGTGATCGGTGCCGTTCGAGAGGTTCTCCCGCGGCCGGCGCCCGAACTCGGAATAGGTCATGACCAGCGTCGAATCCCAGCGTCCGATTTCCGTGAGCGCGCCCTTGAGCGCCACCAGGCTTTCCGCGAGGGTCTTGAGCAGTTGCGCGTGGCGGGCCGGCTGTCCGCTGTGGGTATCGAATCCGCCGAGCGAGAGCTTGATCACCGCCACCCCTGCCCCGCTCGCCACCAACTGGGCAGCCGTGCGAACCGCGTTGCCGAAGCCGTTGGCCGGGAATGCGGTGGCGAATACGTGATTGCCATGGAGCCGGGCGGCCGCCCGCACGATGTTCTGCTCGACCTTGAGCAGGTGCTCGAGCGCGGCGTTGCGAGCCTGCCCCGCCGGCGCCACCAGCCTGGACTGCCGCAGGAATTGCTCCGGGTTGGTGAGCGCGATCGTGCGCACGCCCCCCCGCAGCGGGCCCATCTCGGCGCCGCCCACCACCACGCCATCGGCCGCAAATGCCTGCGGCGCCGGCGCTGCGCCAAACGCACGCGCCAGCCAGCCTTCGGTCAGGTACTCATTGCTCTTCGACGCGGTGTCCCAGATATCGATCGAGCGGAAATGGGAAAGATTGGCGCCGGGATAGCCCACGCCCTGCACCACCGCCAGCTCGCGGCCCTGCCACAGCGCCATCAGCGGCTCGAGCGCCGGGTGCAGGCCGAACTGCTGGTCGAGCTGGAGCACCTGGTCGCGCGGGATGGCAAGCCGCGGGCGCAGCCGGGAGTACGCGAAATCGGCGTACGGCACCACCGTGTTGAGCCCGTCGTTGCCGCCCTTCAGCTCCACCAGCACCAGCAGGCGGTCGTAGCTCGCGCCCGCCCGCTGCGCAAATGCGGCGTGAGGAGCAATGGCAGCAACAGTAGCCGCCCCCACAGCACTTAGGAATTCACGTCGTTTCATGCCGTCTCCGAGTTCCCGAAGGGTGACCAGGCTCTTTCGGCTCTTTACTCATCACTCATCACCCATCACTCATCACTTCAATTGATACACCGGGTCCTGCACCAGGTGCCGGATCAGGTCCAGCCCTTGCGTGTCTGCCGGCGGTTCCTGTACTGGAGGCGCCGCGAGGACGACCCGCCGCAGCAGTTGCGGCCGGTCATCGAATTGCGACAGCCATTTCCCGCCGTCAAACTGCACGTCGAGCATCGCTCGCAGGAAGCGCTGGCGCCCTTCCGTCATGCTTTCCGCGGCTTTCGGCAGGACCATTCCCCCGCCCGCAGCCATCATCGCCCGCGTCTCCTCCACCCGGAACAGCCGGTCGAGGAAGGCCTTGCGCGCGAGCAGCGTCGTCGAATTGATCCACGCTTCGCCGCCGGGCCACCCCTTGACGTTGGGCGGGGCCAGCAGGCTCTGCCCGAGCTGGGCGGTGCTCAGCACGAATGGCAACGGCTCCCCGGTTGCGAAGCCGAACTGGCGCAACGTGCCGACCACGAGCTCGACGGGAGACTTGATCAGCACCGCGCGGTTGCGCGGCTCGTAAAAAGCGTCGGCGGTCAGCAGCGCGCGCAGGGCCGCGCCGATCTCGTAGCCGGATTCGCGGAACGCTTTCGCAACGCGCCCGACCGCGGCCGGGTCGGGCTCGGGAGACACGAACTCGCGCCACAGCTTGGCGGCGATGTGCTCGGCGGTCTGCGGCTGCGCCAGCAGGATGTCAAGTACCGCTTCACCATTGAAGCTGCCGCTGCGGCCGAGCACGGTCTTGACGCCGTCGTCGTGCGCTAGCCGGCGAAACAGGAACTCCCCGCGGTCGGGGTCGATGCCCCAGCCGGTGAAGGCGCGCGCCGCCTCCTTGATGTCGCGTTCCCCGTAATGACCCTCACCGAGGGTGAACAGCTCCATCACTTCGCGCGCGAAATTCTCGTTGGGCTGGCCCTTGCGGTTGGATGCGTTGTCGAGGTAGATGACCATCGCCGGGTCACGCGCGATGGCGTGCAACAGCGCGCCGAAGTTGCCGAGCGCGTGGCGCCGCAGCAGCACGTTCTGGCGGTACATCAGCTGCGGCGAGCGCACCTTCTGCTGGCTGGACACGAAGTGGTTGTGCCAGAACAGAGTCATCTTTTCCGTGAATGGCGACGGCGTCACCAGCATCTCGGTGAGCCACCACGACTGCAGCTCGAAAGCCTTCCGGAGCAGCTCGCGCAGCGCCAGCTTGCGCTCTTCCGGGCTCATGCCCCGGAACCGGCGCAGGGATTCAAACGGCTCGCTCATCCACGACGGCGGCGGGGTCACCGCCGGCTTGCCGGTCCACGACAGCAGGCGATCAACCGCCTGCTCGCGCGTGAGCGCGGCAAACGTCTCGATGTCCGCCGGGCCGGCGGCAAAGCTCGTGCGGTTGAGCAGATGCCGGGCGTCGTCGAATCCGAGCGCCGCCGCTTGACCAAGAGAAGGAATGGAACCGCCAAGAACGCCAAGAAGGGCAAGGGCAGAAATCGAAACGCCTAGCAGCTTGTCGGGCTTTCGCCGCCGACAAGCTGCTGAATTGAATAACACGTCGGGAGGGGTTGCAGTCATCGTGAATGGCGTTGAGAGGTCAGCCAAGCGGGTTGAATGGCACCGGCTGCAGCGCAGCTGAATGAAGGCTCCCGGACGATAAGTACCCCATTTCAGCCTGTCGGCCCGCCGCTATCCAAGAGCCAGTACCAATAGCGTTCACACCGACCGTACATCACGCCAGGTCCGACAGGCTGCTAACGTCTATTCTCCTTGCCTTTGCTCGCGCCAGCGTAGGCCTTGAGCGCGGCCTCCATCTCTTCCAGAGTCACCATGCCGTCCTTGTTGGCATCGATGCGGTCGAAATCGCGCGCCAGCAACGGCATGCCCTTTTGGGCTTCCTCGCGGCTGATCTGGCCGTCGCTGCTGGTGTCCGCCTTATTGAAACGCTCCCGGACCCGCGCCTGCAATTCGGCGCGACACTTCTCGGGATTGGCCTTGCACTCTTCCCGGCGCTGCTCCGCCTTCGCCTTCATCTCGCGGCACTTTTCCGGGTTGTCCTGGCACCACTGCTCGAAACGGGCCTTGCGGTCGCCCGGGGTCGTGCTGCCGTCGGGGCGCACCGTGGCGCCCGGGATGCCCTCGGCAGCGAAAGACGACGCGGCCGGGGTGCCGAACGCGAGCAATGTTGCCGCCGCAATCAATAGTCCCTTCATGTTGCTGCTCCTTTTTCCCCAAGAGGGCCTAACGCAATGAAACGCGGTGCGTTGCGAGCCGGAATCGTCGCCGGCACGAAGCGAGGTGCAGCCTGTCAGGCGCCCTAACGCGGGATGATGTAAATGCCGTTGCCCTGGTAAACGCCGGAGTTGCCGGTTGGATACCCGAAGCCCGCTCTTGGCGTCTGGAAATACGGATGCTGCTCGCCCGGATTCACGGCATTCAGCGAGAACGACGGGCGGTACGGGTTCTGGTAGTTGGGGTCGGGGCGCTGGTCGAGACGAGGGCCGCCGAAACGGGTATGCGCCTGTCCGCGGAAGCCGCTGGCGTCCCGTTGCACGGGCCCGCGGTCGGGTTGGCTGTGTTCCCCCCGCTGATGGCTCTGGGGTTGATGCATCAGAGCGCCATGCGCTTGCGGCCTCGCCCCCCCACCCGCCAGCGCCGGCGACGCGACGACTGTAATAGCTGCTGCCACAGCGACGATTGCACAAATCTTCATAGTCGATCTCCAGTACGGTGGCGGCGCCTCGGGCAGCGGCTATCGCCGGTAGATCTCGCGGTTGGCCCGATCCAGGTCCTTGTGCAGATCACGGCGTTCCTCGTCGGTAAGCTTGCTCTTGTCGCGCTGGTCATGCCCGTCGCGCTTGTCACGCCCGTCGCGCTTGTCTTGTCCGCCGCGCTGAAACTGCCCGCCGCCTTTTCTCACGGGCTGCCCCTGCGCCTGCACGCCCATGCCGGGCCGCCAGTCACGCGCGTCCGCGAAAAGTGGCGCGAGCAGCGCGCCGGCAACCAACGTCAGGAGAAGCTTCTTTATCATCAATTTCATCATAGCGCCGGCGCCGCGTCCCTGCGCCGTGGGAGTCAGTGGCATTCCTGTGCCGTCTCGCCGCACCAGGATTGTGCCGGACCCATGCCCGACAAACTCCCGGCATCGTATGCTCTTTCTGCGCCCGCCGGGGCACATCGCTTCGGGCCATTTTGCAACAATTTGTTTCGGCGGCGCCGGCGGCAACAATTCCTTACAAAACTCCGGCTCCCAAGTGCCTGAACAATAGCAGCTTGTCGGGCTTTCGCCGCGGCAAGCTGCTAAATTGAACAACCGGTTGCGGCGGGTTACAGTCGTTCATGACACCGAGTCCGACAGGCTGCTAGGATAAGTCATGGCTGAGTCAAAAATGAAAATCCTCGTCGTGGACGACGACTCCCGCCTGCGCGACCTGCTCAACCGTTACCTCAACGAACAGGGCTTCGCGGTGAAAGCGGTCGCCGACGCCACCGACATGAACCGGCAGCTCGCCCGCGAACGCTACGACCTGATGATCCTCGACCTCATGCTGCCGGGGGAAGACGGGCTGTCGGTATGCAGGCGCCTGCGCGGCGGCGGCGACGCGATGCCGATCATCATGCTGACGGCCAAGGGCGACGACGTGGACCGCATCGTCGGGCTTGAAGTCGGCGCCGACGACTACCTGCCGAAGCCGTTCAACCCGCGGGAACTGGTGGCGCGCATCCAGGCAGTGCTGCGGCGGCGCCCGCCGACCCCGCCGCCCGGCGCTCCCACCACCGAACCGCAGACCGTGGAATTCGGCGCGTTCCGCTTCAACCTGGCGGCGCGCAGCCTCACCAGGAACGGCGCGGACGTGCCGCTCACCACCGGAGAGTTCGCGCTGCTCAAGGTACTGGTGCAGCATCCGCGCGCGCCGCTGTCCCGGGACAAGCTGATGGAGCTCGCCCGCGGCCGCGAGTTCGGCGCCTTCGATCGCAGCATAGACGTGCAGGTGTCGCGCCTGCGCAAGCTGGTCGAGGCGGACCCCGCGAAGCCTGCGTTTA
>Ga0208454_1001172_pt1 | contig 11352 bp, 15 predicted proteins | sample EasRivMeERMZT100_FD_187530 | JGI IMG/M metagenome (GOLD analysis project Ga0208454, IMG submission 187530) | Soil microbial communities from meander-bound floodplain in the East River, Colorado, USA - East River MetaG ERMZT100 (SPAdes) (version 2) | ecosystem: Environmental > Terrestrial > Soil...
TCCGGCGGTCATCAAGGACATCCTCTATCGCGCGGCGGAGCGCAAGAAGATTCCGCTGACGCTGGTGGCGAACAAGCTGCTGCGCACGCCGCCGTCGCCGTACATTCGCGCGCTGCAGGTGCCGCGCGGCATCGATGTCGCGGACAGCCACATCGTGCGCGAGCTGGCGGCGGGGGATCTGGTCATTACTGCGGATATTCCGCTGGCGTCGGACGTAATCGCCAAGGGCGGGCACGCGCTCAATCCGCGTGGCGAGTTCTATTCGACGGAGAACATCCAGGAGCGCCTGGCGCTGCGCAACTATCTGGATGAGCTGCGCGGGACGGGGGAGCGGACCGGTGGGCCCGCGGCGCTCGACAATACCGATCGCAAGCGCTTCGCGGACCAGCTCGATCGGTTTCTTTCGAAGCGAAAACCCTAAAAGCTATCTGCTGTACCGTGGCCGCGGCTCGGGTCTGCCGCCGCGCCGCGGCCACCCGCGCTGGTGAATACGATGTGCTGGTTTCGGGGGAGGGGCGTCGAGCGCTACGCGCACCGCTTCTTCGGCCAGGACTTCCGCGCGCCGGAGGGCGTAGGGTGGCGAAGTACCCGTAAGTCAACGCGTGCCGCCACGCCGGCGTTGAGATCGGGCATGCTCCCGAAATCCCAAGTCGCTGCGCGCGCCGGGCGCGACTACCCCGGTAATTGACGAGTGAAGAAGGGCGACCGCTACGACGTTTCCGGAATGGTCGAGGCGCAGTTCGAGCCGGGCTCTCGCCGGCGCGTCCTTAGGAACAATCTCGGCATCAGGTCTTCGCGAGCGATGGACGTTGCCGAAGCAAGGGCGCTGACGCAGGCGATGGAGGCGTTCGTCGCGCAGTACGACGAGCGTCATCGCTTCACCGCAGACGACATCTGCGAGATGCACCGCCGGTGGATGAGCGGTATCTATCCGTGGGCGGGCGCATACCGCAAGGTGAATATCAGCAAGGGCGGTTTTCCCTTCGCGGCGGCGAACCGCGTCCCGGCGCTGATGGAGGGCTACAGTCGTGAAGTGCTGGCGAGGTACACGCCATGTCGGCCGAGCGGCGTGACGGAGGTGGCCAAGGCGCTGGCGCAAACGCACGTCGAGCTGGTGCTGATCCATCCGTTCCGGGAAGGAAACGGGCGCATTGCGCGTGCGCTCTCCACCCTCATGGGATTGCAGGCAGGGCTGCCGCCTCTCGACTTCGGGTCGATTACCGGGAAAGCGACGAAGGACTATTTCATGGCGATCCAGCGTGGCATGGACCGCGACTACCGGCTGATGGAGCGGCTTTTCGAGGCGATTATCGAGCGGAGCGTTGCCGGGACCTGAGCGATGCGACGCGTCCGTGCCGCTTCAGCGTTCGCGCGATGGTCTCGGGCTTCCTGCCGGTTTCGACCGAGGTACTGGTCGCGACGTTCGTGATAAGGCCGGCACGCCGCCTCCTCGCCTCGCGGAGGTGAGCATTGGTCTCGATGAGCGTCTTCTTCGGCACGGCGGCATCTTAACATCCCGGGCTTGCGGGGCGAACCGAGAATGGGCAGCAGACGCCGCGGGATTGCGGCCGGACCGAAACAGGACTAAATTCGGTCTCATGAAATACTCTACCCGGATCAAGCCCATCAGCTACGTGAAGGCGAACGCCGCCGAGCTGATCCGCGAGCTGGCCGAGAAGCGCGAGCCGCTCGTCATCACCCAAAACGGGGAAGCGACCGCAGTCATGCAGGACGTCGCGAGCTACGAGGCGACGCAGGAGACCCTTGCGCTGCTGAAGATCCTGGCGCTCGGCAGGCGCCAGGTCGAGGACGGCAAGGCCATTCCGCTCGCCGAGGCTACGCGCCGGCTGCGCGCGCGCCGAGCCGGGCGCTGATGCGCTTCGACATCCGGCTGACGCCGGATGCGCTCGCCGATCTCGAGGAGATTCACGACTGGATCGCGCTGCACGATTCGCCGTCCAAGGCCGCACACGTGCAAGATCAGATCCTGGCCGCCGTCGCGTCGCTTGCCCGGCATCCGAGCCGTGGGCCGCATCCAAGAGAGCTGCTCGCGCTCGGCATACGCGAGTACCGCGAAACATTTTTCAAGCCTTATCGGATCGTTTACGGCGTGCAAGGACGCCGGGTCGACGTGTACCTGATCGCCGACGGCCGGCGTGACATGCAGGCCTTGCTGTCGAGAAGATTGTTGGGCGCGTGAAAAAAATCGGGGTCAGGCCCCGGTGTCTCCTACCTGCTGAACCGCCTCGCCGAGTAGCCTTCGCGCCGCCCGGAGTCAGGCTTGCGCTCGCCGCCGCGAGTGCGCGGCTCGAGGCCGGCGATCTCCATCAGGCTGACTTTGTTGCCGGTGAAGCGCTCGATCTGCTTCACCAGGTGGCGGTCGGCGTGGCCGAGGAAGGTCACGGCGATGCCGGCCCGCCCCGCGCGGCCGGTGCGGCCGATGCGGTGGACGTAGTCTGCCGCCTGGCGAGGGGCGTCGTAGTTCACCACCAGGTTGATGCCCGGCACGTCGATGCCGCGCGCGGCGACGTCGGTGGCGACCAGGACGCGCACCCGGCCGTCGCGCATCTGGTTGAGGGTGCGGGTACGGTCGCTCTGGTGCATGTCGCCGTGCAGCGCGCCGGCGGTGAAGCCCTTGATCACCAGCGAGTTCGTCAGCTCGGCCGCGGTGCGCTTCATGGCGGTGAAGACGAGGGTCTGCTCGACGTCGGTCTCGCGCAGCAGGCAATCGAGCATGCGGTTCTTGTGCTCGTCGTTGTCGGCGATGAGGGCGTGCTGGGTGATGTCGAGCTTGGTTTCTTCGCGGGTCGCGATCTCGACGCGCTTCGCGTTGCGCGTGACGCGGTTCGCGAGGTGGCCGACCACGCCGTGCAGCGTCGCGGAGAAGAGCAGCGTCTGGCGCTCCTTCGGCACGCGCGCGATGATCGAGTCGATCTCTTCCTGGAACCCCATGTCGAGCATGCGGTCGGCCTCGTCGAGCACCAATAGCTCGACGCGGCTCAAGCTCACGCTGCCGCGGTCCAGGTGGTCCTTGAGGCGGCCGGGCGTGGCGATGACGATGTCGACCATTTTCCTGACGGCCCCGAGCTGCTTGCCGAACGGCACGCCGCCGACCAGGCAGGCGGTGAGGAGGTTCTGGCCGGTGCAATAGCCGTGCGTGGCTTTCTGCACCTGCATCGCCAGCTCGCGCGTCGGCGTGAGCACGAGCATGCGCGGGCCCATGCCCCGGGTCGCCGCCCGCGTGCGCAGGCGCTGCAGCCCCGGCAGGACGAAGGCGGCGGTCTTGCCGCTGCCGGTCTGCGACGAGACCAGCAGGTCGCCGCCCGCCAGCACCGCGGGAATGGCTTCGCGCTGCACCGGCGTCGGCTCGGTGTAGCCGAGGCGGGTGACGTTATCCAACAGGGTCGAATCGAGGCCGAGCGTCGAGAAAGTCATCAGATCTCCGGTGGCGCCGACCAATACCGCTATGCCGGACCGAAAGGAAATCTTTCGACGGGACTGCGAGAGGGAGGCGGGACTAAAACAGCGAGGGCGGACTGTACGCTAAAGCGCCCCGTCTGGCGACTACTTTATCCCGTGGCGGGAGCCGCTAGCTCGCGAGGCGGAGCGCCAGGCTCTCGGCCTCGAGCATCTCGTCGCTCGAGCCGATCAGCCGCTGCTTCTCGCGCATCGCCTCGCTGTAGATGCCGCGCGCCATGTCGTTGCGCGGCGAGCGCCAGTACTGCGGGTTCTTGCGCCGCACGTCCTCGAAGGCGCTGACGCTGAAGCGCGCCTCGAGGATGCGGGTGATGGCGTGCCGGCGCGCCTTGAGCGAGAGCGTCGCTTTCATGCCCCAGCATGCGCCCCGCGCATGCGCGGCTCTGTGCGTTGGCGAACCCGCGAATCCATCATTTGGTGGACAGACAGCGCCCGGCGCTTCTTCCACAATGGGGTCCCCCCTGAGCCATTCACCCTTCCCCCATTGGGGGGTGGCTCAACGGTCAAGAGGCTGCCTTCGGGCGGCCTCTTTTTTTTCGGCTACAGCGCTTCGAAGAAGGTGTGCTTGCAGGCGGGGTAGTTGCGGCAGCCCCAGTACGGCCGGCCGTGCGCGGTGCTCTTGCGCGAGATCATCTTGATGGCGCACGACGGGCAGGTGGGCGTCAGGAAGTCGCCCTGGGTCGCGAGCTTGTAGACCGCGAGCGCCTTTTCCGGCACCAGCGCGGCGAGCTTGGCGGCCAGGTCGGCGCCGTCGATCAGGCTGACCCCTTCCTTGCCGGCGAAGTCGCGCGCTTCCTTGGTGAACTTGCCCGACGTCATCAGCACGCCTTCGGCGACGTGCCCCGACGCCATCGCGTCGCGCAGCTCGCGCACCGGCTTGATGCCGATGTGGTGCGCGGTCCACGGCCTGCATTGCACGATGATGGAGGCGTTCTTGGCGCCCTGCTCGTACACGTTGACGGCGACGCCGCCGTCGGCGCCGGCGCCGGCAAGGTCGGCCCTGAACCCGAGCGCCTCGAAATAGGCGGCGCACACTTCCTCGAAGCGCCGCCACTCGAGCCGCTTCAGCAGCTCCGGGGTCCATTGCGCGGTGTCGAGCTTCGAGCGCGCGGCGGCGCCGCGCGAGTCGATGAATCGCCGGGCGGTGCGGCCGAACGAGGACCCGGCGGCGGACGCGGCTCTGGCGGCGAAGGTAAAAGGGTGCGCGACCGTGGCGAGGGCGCCGAGGGCGATCGCGTGGAGCAGGTTTCTGGGCGCCATGGCCGAGTTTAACCGCGGATTGCCCTTCGCAGGGCGTCTAGAATGCGGCGGTGGCGGACTACCTGCGCGAAGAGCTCGGCAAGCTGCTGAACCAGCACGACGAGCAGCGCCGCGTGGTGCTGGCGCGCGAGCAGAAGGTCAAGGACGACGATGCGCTGTTCGTCGCCGGCTTCGCGGACCTGCGGCGCAGCGTAATCCGACCGGCGTTCGAGACCGCCGCCGCGATGCTGGCGGAGCGCGGCCACAAGGTCACCATCGCCGAGCAGGAGTTCTCGGTCGGCGCCGGAGCCAAGGTCACGGAAGCCGAGATCTCGCTGCGCATCGTGGTTTCGGGAGCGAAGGAAGAGAACGCGCGCGCATTCTCGATCAGCACCCGGCATTACAACAAGACGGTGCTGATCAACGCCGGCAAGCCGCTCGAGGGCAAGACGGGCACCTACGCGCTGGAGAATATCGACCGCCACCGCGTCGAGGAGGAGCTCGTCAGGTTCGTCGCCGGCATCGTCGCCGGCTAGGGAACCTCTGAAAAAGCGGTAAGTGGTCGTTCCCGCGAATGCGGGAACCCATGTCTGAACTTCTTCAGACCTTCGCTTCGAGCGCTTCCCAGCGCTCGAGCTTTTCCGTCAGCAGGGCCTCGATCTCGGCGCTGCGGCTCTGATCGGCGCGCAGCACGCCGGGCGGCTGGCGGTAGTAGTCGGGCCCGGCCATCTTCTCCGCGAGCTGCTTCTGCTCGGCTTCCAGCGCGGCGATTTCGCCGGGCAGCGCCTGGAGCTCGCGGGTTTCCTTGTACGAAAGTTTTTTACGAACCGAACCCTCCCGGACCACGAGGGGGGCTTCGGTTTTCACCACTTTTGCTTCTGGCCGCTGGCGCACGTAGTCGCTGTAGCCGCCGGCGTATTCCTTCCACTGGCCGTCGCCTTCCGACGCGAGCGTTTGGGTGACGACGTTGTCGAGGAAGGCGCGGTCGTGGGAGACGAGCAGGATGGTGCCGGCGTAGTCCTGCAGCGCGGCCTCGAGGAGCTCGAGGGACTCGATGTCGAGGTCGTTGGTCGGCTCATCCAGCACCAGCACGTTGGCGGGCTTGGCGAAGAGGCGCGCGAGCAGCAGGCGGTTGCGCTCGCCGCCGGAGAGCATCGAGACCTTCGAGTTGGCGCGGCGCGGCGGGAAGAGAAAATCGCCGAGGTAGCTCATCACGTGCTTCCTGCCTTCGGGAAGCTCGACCCAGTCGCCGCCGGGGCTGATGGTCTCGGCCACCGTCTTCTCGGGGTCGAGCATTTCGCGCATCTGGTCGAAGTAGGCGATCTGGACGTTGGTGCCCAGGCGCACGCTGCCCGAGTCGGGCGCGAGCGTGCCGAGGATCAAATTGAGGAGCGTCGTCTTGCCGGCGCCGTTGGGGCCGACCAGGCCGAGGCGGTCGCCGCGCGAGACGATGAGATCGAGGTCTTTTACGATCACCCGATCGTGGAACGACTTACTTACTTTAAGAAACTCTGAAACAAGCTTGCCCGAGCGCTGGCCCTCGCCGATCGCGATCTTGACGTCGCCGATGCGCGAGCGGCGCGCGGCGCGCTCATCGCGCAAGCGCTCCAAGCGCCGGACGCGGCCTTCGTTGCGCGTGCGGCGCGCCTCGATGCCCTTGCGGATCCAGGCCTCCTCCTGCGCCCAGAACTTGTCGAACTTGCGCTGCGTGACGGCCTCGGCGGCGAGCTGCGCGGCCTTGGTCCTCTCGTAAGTAGAGAAATTTCCCGCGAAGGACAGGAGCCGCCCGCGGTCGAGCTCGACGATGCGCGTCGCGACGCGATCGAGGAAGGCGCGGTCGTGGGTCACCACAATCGCCGCTGGGGTTCTTAAAAGTAGTTGCTCTAAAACCAAAATGCCATCGATGTCGAGGTGGTTGGTCGGCTCGTCGAGCAGCAGCAGGTCGGGCTCCTGCGCGAAGGCGTGGGCGAGGGCGGCGCGCTTGAGCTCTCCGCCCGACACGGTCTGGTCGACTTTGAAAAGATGCAGAAACTTGTCGAGCTTGTGCGCCTCGACGCCGGAGGACTCCGGCACGCCGGGCTCCTGCTCGACGCGCACGATCTTCAGGCCATCCGTCTTCTTCAGCTCGCCGTCGTCGAGCGCGACCGTGCCGGCGAGGATTCCAAGCAGGGAGGACTTACCCGTGCCGTTTCTTCCGATCAAGCCGATGCGCTCGCCAGCCTCCACCGCGAGCGCGGCGCGATCGAGGAGCGGCAGGTCGCCGTAGTGCAGCTCGGCGTCGGCGAGGGTGAGGAGGGGCATCTATTGGCTAGTCCATCGGCCGGACCTTCCCGGTGCGCCCGATGTGGCAGATGAATGGACCTTCCTTGCTAGCGCACACGCCCTGGATTGCCGGCATTGCACCCGCGAGGGTCGTGGCGGTGTCTGCCAGGGTAACGTTGCCGCCCGTGAACACAAACGCGCGGACGCCTGCTGACTGCAACGCCAGACGTTCCAGGCGCCGGTAGCGGATGCGCTTGTCGCGTGTCAGCACCACCCATCCCTTCGCGCCGGCGAGCGAGAGCCAGGTTTGGTCGTCCGTGCCTTTAGGGAAATGCTTCGTCAGGCGCTCGACGATCGCGCCAGCTTCGGCCAACGCTTTGGCGATTGAGTCGCTGTCGAGCGACTCGTCGAGGAAAACGGTTAACGGCTCAGGCCGCTTCGAGAGCGAGCTCGCAGCGGATGGCGTCCCAGACAGCTTCTTCGTCGGCACCGTATTCCTTTGCCAGCACGGGAACCGGGTCGCCAGCCTTGAACTGCTCGGCGAGCACGGCTGTCGGAATGCCGGTGCCGGCGATCACCGGGCGGCCGAACGACACACGGGGATCGATCACGACGCTGCGCGGTTGCTCGCGCGGAGCCTGCGTGCGCATGAAGGGATAGAGCTTGATAGGGAGACCTTTGCCATCCCGGTCGATGCGCTCAAGATAGGCGCGGATCAGGTCGGCCATCTCGAGCTGTCCGTCCCTGGAAATGTTGATCACCTGCCCGAGATGATCGACGAAGAGGTCGACGCCGTTGGTCGCGAACTGCTGCTCGATGAGCGGGCGCTTGGCGGCGAGCTTGCGCACCAGGTATTCGAGGCCGCGCCGGATGGTCGGAAGCGCAACTTGGTGCTTGCGGCGGATCGCCGTTAGGACGTAGGCCTCCACCAGGTTGGTAAACGAGAGGGCCAAACTCTTGGCATCGGCGGGCCGAATGACCGCACGGAAACCGCGCTGCCCCGCGAACCAGGAGCGCAACGTCGACTTCGGCACGCCGAGATAGTGCGCCGCCTCGCCGACGGTGTAGGCGGGCACCTCGCGTGCATCGAGATCTTTGAAATCGGTCACGGCCGGATTATGCCGGAAGCATTGAGGAAGGCGTCGTAGCGTCCCCGGGGCGAACCGCACCCTATTAGGCGGCCCGCCGCAAAGCCGAGAGGTTGCGGGCGATGAAGCCCTTCACCATCTCGTGCGCCTTGTCGGTCATCGGCCCGGGCTTGTCCACCCACAGGTGCTCGCAACCCTCGAAGATCTCGAGCTGGCACTCGCCGCCGGCGGCGCGGTAGGTGGCCGCGAACTTCTCCTGTAGCGCCGGAAGCACATTGTCGTCGAGCGAGCCCTGCATGATGAGGAGCGGCGGCAGCGAGACCTTTTCCTTGCGCTCGAGGATCTGCTGCGGGTTGCCCTCGTAGATGGTCTCCCACGGCTTCCAGTAGTTCTTCGTGTTCTGCATCATCTCGGCGCGCTTCATCTTCTCGGCCTGCTGGAAGCGCGCGAAGGGGTCGCTGATCGGCGAGCGCGCGGCGACGTAGGCGACGCTGGCGTCGAGCGCCGGCGCCTGAGCGAGCGGGAAGGCGCTGTACTTCGGGTCGCGCGGCTTCATGCCGACGAGCTCACCCATGTGGCCGCCGGTGGAGCTGCCCAGTATCCCGAGGGTCGAGGGGTCGCCGCGCAAGCCGGGTGCCTTCCACTTCAGCCAGCGCACGCCGTAGTTCGCGTCCTGCACCGAAGCGGGGTAGGGCGCATCGGAGGCGAGGGTCATGTCGATCGAGGCGACCAGGACGCCGCTCGCGGCTACCGCGCGCGCCATGGTCTCGTTGGCGAAGCGGTCCTTGTTGTTCCAGGCGCCGCCGTGGAGATCCAGGAGCACCGGGAAAGGCCCCGCATTTCTTCCCTCGGCTTTGGGTTGGTAGAGGCGCGCCATCAGCGGGCGGCCCTTCGGGCTGCGCCGGTATTCCATTTCCTGCACTTCGACTTCGTAGCGGGCTTTGGGGTCGTATTGAGCGGTCATGGTGAAGCGATTGTAAGGCGGCGCGGCCGGCGCGCGCGCCCCCGCCGGGTATCCCTTGACCCTGCTGATACCGGCGCGTATGGTGGGACGCGTGTTCCGGAAGTAACCTGTCGTCCACCGCCGCTCGCGGCGATTCTCAGCAGACCTCCCGCTACTCAGCAGTACGCCCGGCCGAGCCGCCGCTTTCAGGCGGACAGAGAGGACGCGATGCAAAAGCTTCCCGAGCTGCACCTGGTGCGCGGGTCCGAAGCCGCCGCGGCGAGCAACGTGGTTCATATCAGCCGCATCCGCTCGCACGGGCCCGCGAACCTTTACGCCGTCGGGCGATCGTGGCCGCTGCAGCACGCGTGGCGCGACCTTGTGCTGAGCCTGACGACGAAGCCCACGCCGTGAACGCCTGGATCGCGAGCGCGATGCTCGCCGCGCTCTTTGCCTGCACGACCGTGAGCGCGCAGGAGAAGCTGCAGGAAAAGGGCGGGGGCTTCAACGACGCGGTGATCACCGGGCTCGTGACGAGCGCGCTCGACAAGGATCCCGTGCTGCGCCAGATGAACATCGCCGTAGAAACAAACGACGGCGTGGTCCGCCTCAGCGGCTTCGTCGACTCGATGGCCCAGGTGGACCGGGCCGGGGCGCTCGCGCGCCGGATCGAGGGCGTGAGCAGCGTACGCAATACGATCCGCGTGACGAACCGGCCATCGCGCGCATGACCGCCGGGCGCGAGCCCGGAATTCGTTTGAACTACGTTCAGCCCGAATTCCAGCCCTGACCCCATAGCGCCACGCCGCACGCGGCGAGCGCGATGCAAACGAAGCGCTGGAACGCGATCGGGGACAGGCCAGTGTGGAGGCGGTCGCCGACCAGGAGCCCGACGCCCATCGCCGGGATCGAGGCGGCGCAGAGGATCAGCGAGTCGAGCGTGAGCTCGCCCACGGCGGCGTAGCCGACGGTGCGCGCGACGCTGATGGTGAGGATCATCGCGGACATGGTGGCGCGGAACGCGTCCTTGGTCATCTTGCCGGCGTCCAGGTACATCGCGAAGAAGATGGTCGCCATGGCGCCGAACAGGGTGCCGACGATGCCGGACAGCACGCTCGCCGCGGGCCGGAGAAGCTTCAGCTCGAAACGCGGCATCCACCACGAATACGCGGCGTACGCGATGATGAAGACGCCGAGCGCGCGCGCGAGGACGGCGGTGTCTACCGCCTTGAAGACGACGAGCCCGGCGACGATACCGAGCGCGCAGCCGGGGAGTACGCCGACGAACTCGCGCCAGTCGATGTGCCGGCGGCTGCGGCCGACGATCGCGACGGAAGACACGATGCCGATCAGGCTCCACGCGGGCGCGATGACCTTCACCGGGAGGGCGAGCGCGAGGAGCGGCAGGCCGAGCGCGCCGCCGAAGCCGAGCGAGCCGCGCAGGGTGAAGTTGAGCAGCAGCACCAGGATGCAGTAGGCGAGGACGAGCGGGGAGAGGTCGAGGAGGAGCAAGACGCGATTCTAGGAAATTCGGGGACGGAGCCCTATCTATCGCGCGGCGTCAACGCGCGTGACGCCATACATATCGCCGCTGTAACCGCGACCTGCCCCTAGGCGCGGGATAATTCGGGCTCTGACCCCGAATTCCAATCACGCGTGAAGCTGGAAATGCACCAGAACTCGCTGTTCGCCGTGCTGCTGCGCTCGCCGTGGTGGGTGAGCCTGCTGGCGGCGATCGGCCTGGCGGCGGTGTTGCGGATGTTCCTGCCGCTCGAGTTCGCGCTGTTCGGCGGGCTGCCGTTTGCGGTGATCGCGGCGGTATCGGGCTGGCGCCAGCTCAAGAGGCCGGGGCCCAAGCGCATCGCGCAGACGATCGAGCGTGCCCGCGCGCTATCCGCGGACGCGTTCTGCGCCGCGCTCGAGGAAGGGTTCAGGCGCCAGGGCCATGGGACCCGGCGCGGCGAGGGCGCGGCGGACCTGGTGCTCACGCACAAGGGAATCGTGAGCGTGGTGGGCTGCCGGCGCTGGAAGGCGGCGCGCACCGGCATCGAGCCGCTGCGCGAGTTCGACGCCGCGACGAGCGAGAGCGGCGCGCACAAGCGGATCTACGTGGCCGTGGGCGAGGTCAGCGACAACGCCCGCGAGCTCGCGGCGAAGAAAGGGATCCGCCTGGTGCAGGCGGAGGAGCTCGCCGGGCTGCTCTCCTCCCTGCGCTAAATTCGGGGCTCGGACCCATGAGCCCCCGCTCCGCAGCCCTCGGCGTCATCGCGCTCACGCTCGCGATCTCCTATGGCATCTGGTACTCCTACAGCGTCATCCTGGTGGCGCTGCTCGCCGAGTTCG
>Ga0208454_1001174_pt1 | contig 11345 bp, 6 predicted proteins | sample EasRivMeERMZT100_FD_187530 | JGI IMG/M metagenome (GOLD analysis project Ga0208454, IMG submission 187530) | Soil microbial communities from meander-bound floodplain in the East River, Colorado, USA - East River MetaG ERMZT100 (SPAdes) (version 2) | ecosystem: Environmental > Terrestrial > Soil >...
TCATTTGACGAAATACAGGTCGCTCTGACAATTCTCACCAATCTCGCCAGCGTGATAAGCGAGGTCACTCAGTCTCAAACCAGCACGCTGAAATACGTCCAGAAAATACTGCCTTTCATACCTGACAACGTGCAACGGTCCCTTGCATGCAAACGCCGTGTAATTCTCCGGGTTTATCGAGATTTCAGGAACGTTGTCTTCCACGTAGGCCGTCAGGAAAGCCTTGCCGCCATGGCGCAGCATGCGGCTGACTTCATTCGCATACACGGCGAGGTGATCGGGTTCCATATTCGTTACGACGCCCCAAATGTAAACAATGTCGGCTGCACCATCGGAGACCGGAAGGCGAAAATCACGGGTGAGCACGTTACCCGAGGGGTTGTAGCGCGCATTGACCACGTCGACATGTTGAAACTTGTATGAGGGATGCTGCCTCTCAATGTGCGTCTTGCACCACGTGATGCACTCTTCCGAAACATCGAGCCCAAGATACCGGACGCTATTGAGCTCGCGGACGAGCCCGATTGGAAGGCGGCCCTGCCCGCATCCGATGTCGACGAGGAAGTCTCGCTGCGCGCAGCCGAGTTTCGTGACGACCCTCGTGGCCTCCTTGATCGATGAAGCCAGGAAAAACTCGTTATCTTGTTGTTCTGCTCCATTCAAGCGCAGGTCGGGATGCGGCAGCACGCTGCCCCTGTAGACGACGTAGTCCCTGCTCGGCAGCAGCAAGCGCTTTCCCTTGGCGGCCATCCTCCACGCCAATGCTCCAGCTTTGCGAAATCCTGAAACTTGTTGCATTTCCCCTCCCAGGGATAGGCCATTCGACCCGCCCGTTGCCGACGCGAACCTTGCGGCGAGTGCCCGCGCACCCGGCTGTCTGTGTTCGAGCCGGGTTGCCGGCGCGCGTATCGCTCGGATCCGCGCGCGCCTCGGGCGCTTTGCAACAGGCGTACTGTCGAATGATGCCCTGCGCGCACGAGGCCAGTCAAGCGCCAGGGTGCTTGTCGCGCTCATCTGTGGTATCGCGCTGTTGCAACTGTTTTCTGCGGAAGGCGTGCCCCGGCCAGGACGACCGCGGCGCGTCCATCATGAAGCCGGAGCTGCCCGACACACCATCGCCGACGGAATGCTGTCGCCAGGGGTGCTGAAGAGCCTGCGCATCGCCTCTTGAATCCGGCTCAAGCCGGACTCGGCGAGCTGGAATCCCGCTTTGGCAAACCTCGTCGGTACGCTCAGCGCCGCGAGCGGGGCGATCGGGCACACGATGCCGCTTATTTCGGGGCGAGTCGTCGAGCACGGCGCGCTCGGCGCCCACGAGGGGTTGTAGACCTGGAAATTGTCGTTGGGGTTGCCGTTGTAGCTGTAGACGCGGACCTCATTCAATTTGCTCGGGCACTGGAAGGACACGTTTGCGACGTCACCGACCATGGCCACGCTCCTGAGAGGCCGCCCCGGCGGTGCTTGAAACACGGTGTTGTCGATCACGACCAGCTTATCGTCCATCCAGCAGCCGTTGACCGAGCCGACGATCGGGACACTGACGTTCTGCAGGTTGCGCAGGAACGAATTCTCTATCGTCAGATTGGGCTCCGGACCGAAGCCTGCTTCCGGGGCAATGATGCCCTCATCCATCCCCTGAATGTCGGAATTGCGGATGACGATGCCCTTCGCCATGTAGTCAGCGAAAAACACGCCGTCACCGCAGCAGCGGCTGACGCCCGGCACGTAATTACCGCGGATCTTCAGCCCGTCGAAGGTCACTTTCTGCCCCGGATAGATGTAGACGGCCTTGTTGTAGACGTGCCAGGCCTTGAAATCCTTGACCACGCTCTCCTGCGCGTTGGCAGCCGGTTGCGGATCCTGGGAGCTGATCCACCAGTAGGTCATGCCGCCTTGCATGGCCCCGTACGCCTCGTTGTTCTCGAACTGGAGCAGCGGCATGTTGTTGCCGTTCCTGGCCGTGAATTGGCCGGCCACGGTCGTATCGGCCCCCTTGAAGTTCGGCACCGCGATGCTGCCCAGGAACCGGAACTGAAAGACGAATCCATACGAGCCTTCGGTCTCGGGATTCTGAAAATTGGCCGCGACGTTGTTCGTCACGTAGTTGTTGGGGCCCCTGAACCAGAAGCCCACGCCCTCGGTGCCCAGCGCCATTCTCGCCTCGGACACGGAGTTGTTGGGCTCACCGATGCCGCGCAGCGCGAAGTTGCGGTCGAACACGTTGAAGCTCTCCGACCCGTCCTCGGTCGCAATCGACGCGCCGTTGTAGTTGTAGACGACGTTGTCCCGGATCAGTCCGTAGTGACTGCCGTGGACCGTGATGCCCCATTTGAATTTCGTTTCGACCGAGCCGCCATCCACGGCATTGCCCACCAGCGTGAACTGGAAGCCGTTGGCGGGGGTAGCGCTGGGGGGCGGGCCGCTCAGGTGATGGATGTGGATCGGATAGCGGCCGATGTGGTTGCTGGCTGCGCCGCCTTCAGTGCTTAGCGGCTCGTAGGTCGTGCGCCCCATGTCCCTGAACAGGGCGTAGCGTATGTCGACGTCGGCCGTGTGGATGCCCAGCATGTGCCCGCGCGTGCCGGTGGCACTCTCCGACCGGACGACGACGTTCCTCGTCAGGTTGCCGACGTGCGGCAGGAAATCCAGCACACCGTTCAGATCACGGGCGCCCAGGTGGTCGTACTGCAAGGGGCTGTTGAGCGTGAGGGTCGTGCCCGAAATGGCCTGCACCGTCCGTTCTTCCCATTGGTTGATGGCGTTGCGCCAGCCGTTGGAGGGGGTGACTTCGCTTTCCTTGATGTGACGGGTGTCGGGCAGGACCAGCCGGTCGCCGATCGTCCATCCGGAGACCGGCGCCGACAGCGTCAAGGTCGTGTCGTTCGCATTCGGTTCGGTTGCGAGGCGCACGAACGTCGGCGTCTTCACGCTGCCGTGCATGGTGAGTTTCCCGAAGACGATGATCCCCGTTCCGAACTGATCCGGATCGGAAACCCCGTTACCGAATGGCGAATTGGCGATGACGATCTGGGCGGTCACGTTGGCGTCGATCGGAACTGCGGCGGTGCCCACTTCCAGCACCCCGGTGCTCATCACCTGGAGGTTGGTGACCTTCAGGCTGGTATCGACCCCGGTCGAGAACGCCAGCTTGCCGTTGACCGAGATCGTGTAGGCGATCGCGCTGGTGTCATCGATGGTGACGGTGTGCCCCTGGGCGATCTTCGCGACGTTGCTTGCGCCAGGAACGATGCCTCCGACCCAGGTCGCGCCGCTGAACCAACTCCCGCTTCCCGCGGATTGGATGGCCGGGTGCACGCTGTCTGACGAAAAATCCGGAATGTTCTCCGGGAGCACGACCGGTGGAGGGGGAACAGGAGGCGAGGAGCCGGACACCGTGACGGTCGTCGATGCGCTTGCACTGCCTCCCGACCCGGTACAGCTAAGAGAGTAGCTGCTGCTCGCGGTGAGCGAACCTGTTGACTGGCTACCGGAAGTCGCCTTGCTGCCGGACCATGCGCCGGAAGCGGTGCAGGAGGTGGCATTGGTCGACGACCACGTGAGAGTGGAAGATCCGCCGCTCGCGATCGATGTGGGGTTTGCGGCCAGCGATACCGCGGGAACCGGGGGCGGCGGCGGCATGCCCGACACCATCACGGTCGTCGAGGTGCTTGCACTGCCTCCCGACCCGGTACAGGTAAGAGAGTAGCTGCTGCTCGCGGTGAGCGCACCGGTGGATTGATTGCCGGAAATCGGCTTGCTGCCCGACCATGCGCCGGAAGCGGTGCAGGAGGTGGCATTGGTAGACGACCAGGTGAGAGTGGAGGATCCTCCGCTTGCGATTGACGCGGGGTTCGCTGTCAGCGACACCGTAGGAGCCGGGAGCACGGTCACTGTCACCGATGCGCTTGCGCCGCCCCCCGATCCGGTACAGGTAAGAGAGTAGCTCCTGCTCGCGGTGAGCGCGCCGGTTGACTGGCTACCGGAAATCGCCTTGTTGCCGGACCATGCGCCGGAAGCAACGCAGGAGGTGGCATTGGTCGACGACCAGCTGAGCGTGGAAGACCCGCCGCTCGCGACCGACGTGGGGTTCGCGGCCAGCGATACCGCGGGAACCGGGGGCGGCGGCGGCATGCCCGACACCATCACGGTCGTCGAGGTGCTTGCACTGCCTCCCGGGCCGGTACAGCTAAGAGAGTAGCTGCGGCTCGCGGTGAGCGCACCGGTAGATTGATTGCCGGAAGTCGCCTTGTTGCCGGACCATGCGCCGGAAGCTGCGCAGGAGGTGGCATTGGTCGACGACCAGCTGAGCGCGGAAGACCCGTTGCTTGTGACGGACGCAGGATTCGCCGTAAGCGACAAGGTCGGTATTGGTGGAGGTGTGGAACTCGCCCAACTGACGGGCGACGACCCCGACTGACTCCCGCAAGCGGCGATCGCCAGAGCGAGCAGAGGAACGAGCAGTGATGCACGCATTCGCAAGATTCCGCTGAACGAGGCAGCGAATGATGTACCTGGATGAGCAAACGACAAACGGCGGATGCATCGCTTCGCGGCAATAATTCGCACGCTCGCGAAAAATAATTTCCGCAAACGACAAATCTGAGAAGATTAGCGGTCGAGTGTCGGTGGTTGACGACACGTCGGCGATTGGCGACACTCGGAAAAATGCCGCAAGAAAGGATATCCCGCACCGACGCTCGAGATCTCTTTCCAACTTATATTAACGGCTGCCGCTCACTCCACACCGCCGCAACATCAACCATGCGCTCGATCATCTGTGGTGTCGCACTGCTGCAACTATTTTCCGCGGCGCTGCCAGCTGCCGAACCTCTGCCACAGGCATGGGACTACACCGCCGCGATGAAGAAGGTCGCGGCGGGATTCACCGGTAAGCAAGGCGTGGTGATTCATGTCGGCGATTCGATCACCTATGCCAATCCCTATGGCCAATGGGCCACCGCTGGCCAAGGAAAGAACGAGGACGACAGGGCCCTCCTCGCCTGGATGCACACAGGAAGCAATGACGACACTGACGGCTGGTACCTCGCCCGCTTCGACCATCCGGCCGGAGGCCGCAGCTATACCGCCGCGGGGGGAATTCGCCTTGATGAAATGCTGGCCGGCGGACGGGGCAGCATGCTCGCGCTAGCCGGGCTTGTCAGGACCTACCAGCCGCAAATGGTGGTGCTGATGCTCGGCAGCAACGACGCATCGCAAGGCCGCAAGGTCGAAGATTACCGCCGCGATGTGGAAACCGCGCTGAAGACGATCTTGGCCGCCCACACCATCCCGATCCTTTCGACGATCCCGCCGCACATCGACCAGCAGGAACTGGCCAAATCGTACAACGTCGCACTCCGAGAAATCGCCCGCCAACAAGAGCTTCCGCTGATCGACTACGAGCGGGAAATCCTGACCCGACGCCCGAACGACTGGAATGGCACCCTGCTGAACGAAAACGACCTGCATCCCACCGCCCAGACCGGTGGCGAGAACGGCGTGAAGGCCAGCTCCGCGCCGACCGAAGACAACCTCAGGCGCAGCGGCTATCTGCTCCGAGGCTGGCTATCGGTGAAAAAGATTGGCGAGGTCAAGCGCAGGGTGCTGGACTGATTGCGGGTTCCGCCTGCGTGCCGCAATGCGCGGCCAACGCCCACCCCAGGAAAGAAACGAGGCGAAGCAGAGAGCTTCGCCTCGTCCTGAGTCGCCGCTCGGTCGCGACTATTGAACCGTGCTCGTAGTGGTGACGGAGCTGGGGTTGGTTCCGGCGCCGAACGGCGAGCCGCTCACGGTGCCGAGCGCACCGGTGCCGGAGTTGACCGTGTAGGCCGAGACGTTGCCGGAACCGCTGTTCGCCACGTAGGCGAAGCCGCCCGAAGCGTCCACCGTGACCGAGACCGGAGTGGTCCCTGCCGTCACGGTGCCGTTGCTGGTCAGCTCCCCGGTCGTCGCGTTGATGGTGAAGCGCGACACGTTGCCGCCACCGCTGTTAGTCACGTAGAGGAACTTCCCGGAAGCGTCGACCGTAACGCCCGCTGGGCTGGTTCCCGCGGTGAAGGGCGAGTTTGGCACGGCGCTGAGCGCGCCGGTGCCCGGGTTGATTGCATAGCCAGAGACGTTGCCGCCTGCATTGGCGACATACACGAACCGGCCGGAGGGATCCATGCCGACCGATTGAGGGTTCGTACCCGCGGCAAACGGAGAGCCGGCCACGGCGGCGAGCGCACCCGTGGTCGCGTCGATCGTGTACGCCGAGACGTTGTTTGAACCGGCGTTTGCGACATAGACGAACCGCCCCGAAGGATCGAGCGCGACCGAGGCCGGATTGGTCCCTGCCACGAACGGGGAGCCGGTGACAGCCGCGAGCGCGCCGGCACCATCAATCGTGTAGGCCGAGACGTTGCCGCCACTGTTTGCGACATACGCGAAGCGCCCGGAGACATCCACGCTGACTGAGGTCGGATTCGTGCCTGCGGTGAACGGGGAGCCTGCCACCGCAGCGAGCGCGCCGGTGCCGGAGTCGATGGTGTAGGCGGAGACGCCGCCGCCGGAGTTCGCCACATAGGCGAAGCGCCCGAAGATGTCCACACTGACCGAGGCGGGATTGGTCCCCGCGGTGAACGGCGAGCCAACACTGGTCAGCGCGCCGCTGACCGAGCTGATCGTATAGGCCGACACGTTGTTGGAACCGTTGTTCGCAACGTAGGCGAACTTCGGCGTGTAGACGAGCGGCACGCCCTTGGTGATGGCCATCCCTTCGTTGGTCGTGCGGCCGATGAACTTGGAGGAGGCGGTCAAGGCACCCGTCGCGGCGTCGATAGTGTAGGCCGCGATGTTGCTGGTCGTGGCGTTCGACGGTGACGACAACGGGAGCGCTGCCTGCCCCCGAAGTCACGGTACCCACCAAGGTGAGTGCCCCGCTCGTAGCGTTGATGCTGAAGGCCGAGACGTCATCGGTGGATACATTCGCCGTATAAGCAAACCTGCCGGTCGGGTCGACGGCGACCGAGAGCGGCTGGCTCTGCGGGTCCGTCAGGGCAAGCGGCAAACCCACCGGGGTCAGCGCCCCGGTGCCTGAGTTGATGCTATAGGCCGAGACGCTGGCGGGGTTCCCGCCGTTCGCCACGTAGGCGAACCTGCCTGACGGGTCGATCGTGACGGAGCGGGGCGCAGGTCCCGTGGCAAACGGCGACCCAGCCGGGGCGAGCGCGCCGGTGGTGGAATTGATCGCATAGGCTATGACCGTATTGGAGAAGAGGTTTGCCACGTAGGCGAAGTTGCCGGACGGGTGGATGGTGATCGAGCGCGGATTGACCCCCGTGCTGAAATCCTTGCCATTGGGCCGGCACTCTGGCCCGGCGCCGCAGTTGATCTGAGTGAGTGCGCCGGTGCCGGAGTTGATGGTGTAGGCCGAGATGCTGGATTCCAAGTCATTCGTCACGTAGACGAACCTGCCGGAGGGATCGACAGTGATCGAGTAGGGCTCCGTCGACGCGGTAAACGGCGAGCCGGCGACTTCGGTGAGCGCGCCGGTGCTGGCATTGATCGCGTAGGCCGAGACATTGCCGGGAGCGTTGTTCTTATTATTGTTCGCCGCGTATGCGAACCTGCCCAACGGGTCGACCGCGACCGCGATGGGATTCGTCCCCGCCGCGACATAGCCCCTGAAGCGCAACTGGCCAGTTGTCCCGTTCGCCGCGTAGATGGAAACGCTGTTGTCGCCCAGATTCGCCACATAGGCGAAGCGCGCGACCGTGAGGCAGCTGACATTGACGTTGACGTCCGCCCCTCCCACGATGCCTGTCGGAGCACTGACCGTGCAGGTCTGGCTCGGAAGTGTCGGCTGCGTGAGGACAGTGACGTTGTAGGTCGCACCGCTCGCAATCTTCGTAGTGAAGTTGGACGAGCCGTTGGTCGTGACCGTCTTGTTGTCGGTGCCATTGTTCCGCAGCACCACGCCCGTGGTCGTGCCCGCGGTCGAGAGATCGCTGACCGTCACCCCGATGAAGTAGGTATTGGTCACACAGGAAACATTGACGTTGACGTCCGCCGCCCCGACGGTGCCCGTGGGAGCACTGACCGTGCAGGTCTGGCTGGGAAGTGTCGGCTGCGTGAGTACGGTGACATCGTATCCCGCACCGCTCGCGATCTTGGTGGTGAAGTTGGACGCGCCGTTCGTCGTGACCGTCTTGTTGTCGGTACCGTTGTTCTGCAGCACCACTCCCGTCGTCGTGCCCGCAGTCGACAGCCCGCTAACCGTGACCCCGATGAAGTAGGTGTTGGTCACGCAGGAAACATTGACGTTGACGTCCGCGCCTGCCACCGTGCCTGTCGGAGCACTGACCGTGCAGGTCTGGCTCGGAAGAGTCGGCTGCGTGAGAACCGTGACGTTGTATCCCGCGCCGCTCGCGATCTTCGTGGCGAAGTTGGACGAGCCGTTCGTCGTGACCGTCTTGTTGTCGGCGCCGTTGTTCTGCAGCACCACCCCCGTCGTCGTCCCCGCCGTCGAGAGCCCGCTGACCGTCACCCCGATGAAGTAGGTGTTGGTCACGCAGGAAACGTTGACGTTGACGTCCGCCGCTACCACGGTGCCTGTCGGAGCACTGACCGTGCAGGTCTGGCTCGGAAGTGTGGGCTCCGTGAGAACGGTCACGTTGTATCCCGCACCGCTCGCTATCTTCGTGATGAAGTTGGATGAGCCGTTCGTCGTGACCGTCTTGTTGTCGAGGCCATTGTTCTGCAGCACCACTCCCGTCGTCGTCCCCGCGGTCGAGAGCCCGCTGACCGTGACCCCGATGAAGTAGGTGTTGGTCACGCAGGAGATGCTGATGTTCGCGACAGGTCCTGTGATCGGCCCCGCGCCATTCGCCGTAACCGTGCAGGTCTGCGTGGGGTTGCTGGGCTGGGTGAGGACGGTGACGCTGTAGTCCGAGTTGTACGCAACCTGAGTGGCGAAGGTAAAGGTGGTGGCGCCGGCCGTTACCGTGAGATTCTCGGTGTTGATGCCGAGGTCATAGGCGTTCCGCAGCACCAGGCCCGTGCCCGTGAGCCCGGTAATCGTGCCCCCGACGCTGTAGGTGTTGGTCTGGCAACTAACCGCGATATTGGCCACGCTCCCTCCAGCGAGCGTGCCGCTGCCGTTGGTCACCGTGCAGTTCTGCTGAACCGGCGGGGTCTGCACTGTGACGGTGTAGGTCGAGCCGTCGGGGATGGCGGGGAACGTAAAGGGCCCATTCACGAGGCCGACCAGGTCGGTGGTCCCATTCAGTCTCAGAGTGAGGCCGGTGCCGTTGGACCCGCTTACCGTCCCCCCGACGGTGAAGTTGTTCGTCACGCAATTGACAGCCACGTTCGTGACCGGGGCGCCCCCCACCGTACCCGAGCCGTTAGCCGTGACCGTACAGGTCTGGCTGAGTGCTGTGGGCTGCGCTTGCACCGTCACCGCATAGGTCTGGCCACTCGCGATCGGCGTGCTGAACGTAAAGCCGAACGGGCCGGTCTTCGGGATCGTGATCTCGTCGGCCGGATTGTTGTTGTTCCGCAGCTTCAGCCCCGCACCCGCGAGCCCGGTGACCGTACCGCCGATCGTGTAGCTGTTGGTCGAGCAGGAGATGCCGACGTTAGTGATGTTCCCGCCGCCCACGGTGCCCGTGCCGTTGGCGATGACCGTACAGGTCTGGGTCGGCGTATTGGGCTGTGTCTGCACCGTCACCGCGTAGGTCGCGCCACTCAAGATCGACGTGCTGAAGGTGAAGGTGGTGGCGCCAGCCAAGACCGTGAGGTCGTTGCCGGTGTTGTTCTGCAGCACCAGGCCCGTGCCCGTGAGCCCGGTGATCGTGCCCCCGATCGTGTAGCTGTTGGTCGTGCAGGTGACGCTGACGCTGGTGACGTTCGCGCCCCCGACCGTGCCGGAGCCGCTGCCCACCGTGCAGGTCTGGCTGGGATTGGTCGGTTGCGTGCCGACGGTCACGCTGTAGGCCTGGCCGCTTGCAACCGGTGAGCTGAAGGTGAAGGGGCCGTTGCCGGCAATCGGCAGGTCGTTGGCGTTGTTATTGCGCAGCACCAGGCCGGTGCCGGTGAGCCCGCTGACGTTGCCTCCAATCGTGTAGGTGTTGGTGACGCAGGTGACCACAACGTTGGTGACGGGACTGGCCGGCGTCGTGCCCGAGCCGCCCGCGACCGTGCAGTTCTGGCTGGGATTGGTCGGCTGCGTGAGGACGCTGACGTTGTATTGATCGCCGATCTGAATAGGCGTGCCGAAGGTGAACGGGGTGGACGGGCCCGCGGACGTGACTGCGAGACTGTCGCCGCCCATGTTTTGCAGCACCAGCCCTGTTCCCGAGAGCCCGAAGACGGTGCCCCCGATCGTGGAGCTGTTGGTCACGCAGGTGATCGCGACGTTCGTGACATTGCCGGTCACGGTGCCCGAGGGGTTGGCGATCCCGCAGGTCTGGTTCGCGGGCTGCGTGAGGACCGTGACGGCGTAGGTCGAGCCGTATGCAATCGACGTATTGAAGGTAAACCCGCCGGTCAGCGAGATGGTCTTGTTGTCGCCGCCGTTGTTCTGCAGCACCAGCGTGCCCGTGAGCCCGCTGACCGTGCCCCCGATTGAATAGGTGTTGGTTACGCAGGTGATGTTGACATTTGTGACGTTCGCCCCGGCGAGCGTGCCAATGCCGTTGGCGACCGTGCACACCTGCTGAACCGGCGGCACGAACACCGTGACGCTGTAGGCCGAGCCGTCGAGGAGTGCGGGGAACGCATAGGCCCCGTTCCCGGGCACGAACACATTGCTGGTCCCGGTCCCGGTGGTCAGTCTCAGCGTAAGGCCGGTGCTGTTGTGGCCGCTTACGGTTCCCCCGACGGCAAAACTATTGGTCGCGCAGGAAATACTGACGTTGCTGACATTCGCGCTCACCACGGTACCTGAGCCGTTCGTGACCGTGCAGGTCTGGCTGAGGTTGGTGGGCGGCGTGAGCACGGTTACGGCATAAGGTGAACCGCTCGCAACGGACGTGCTGAAGGTGAATGCGCCGTCGGCCGGGATGGCGAGATCATCGCCGCCGTTGTCCTGCAACACGAGGCCGGTTCCTGCAAGGCCCGAGACCGTGCCGCTTATGGTGTAGGTGTTGGTGACGCAAGTGACCGCGACGTTGGTGACGTTGGCGCTCCCCACGGTACCCGAGCCGTTGGCGACCGTGCAGGTCTGGGTGGGGTTGGTGGGCTGCGTGAGGACGGTGATGCTGTAGGCCGCGCCGCTCGCGAGGCCCGTCGGGGAGGTGTACGCGCCGTTAGCCGAGACCGCGAGATTATCGCCGCCGTTGTTTTGCAGAACGAGGCCGGTA
>Ga0208454_1001177_pt1 | contig 11330 bp, 14 predicted proteins | sample EasRivMeERMZT100_FD_187530 | JGI IMG/M metagenome (GOLD analysis project Ga0208454, IMG submission 187530) | Soil microbial communities from meander-bound floodplain in the East River, Colorado, USA - East River MetaG ERMZT100 (SPAdes) (version 2) | ecosystem: Environmental > Terrestrial > Soil...
CGCTCGCGACGCCGGTCGCGCTCACCGTCGCGATCGCGGAGCTCGCCGCGCGCGGCATCGTCGTGACACGAAATCAGGCGCTCGAGACGCTGGCGCGGGCGACCGACATCGTCCTCGACAAGACCGGGACGCTGACGCAGGGCGAGCTGAAGCTCGTCGACGTGACGCCGCTCGGCCGCATGTCCAAGGAGCGCTGCCTCGAGCTTGCCGCAACGATCGAGTCGGCATCCGAGCACCCGATCGGCAAGGCGATCGCTCGCGCCGGAACGCCGGCCCTCCGGGTCGCCGGAATCCGCAACGTCCCCGGCGCCGGCGTCGAAGCGCAGGTCGAAGGGCGCCGAGGAAATCGGGGAAGACACGGCGGTGTGGCTGGGCGACGAGTCCGGCCCGCTCGCTGCGTTTCGCCTCGGCGACGCGCTGCGCTCCGAGGCGCGGGAGGCGATCGCGGCAATGCGCGCTCTCGGCCTGAGAGTCCATTTGTTGAGCGGCGATGGCGAGCATGCGACGCAGGATATGGCCCGCCGCGCAGGCATGGACATCGTGCGAGCTCAGGCTACGCCGGAGGACAAGCGCCGCTACGTTGTCGATCTGCAGCGGCAAGGCCGAGCGGTGGCCATGGTCGGCGACGGAATCAACGACGCGCCGGTCCTTGCGCAAGCCGACGTTTCGCTTGCCATGGGCGGGGGCACGCGCCTGGCGCAGATGCGTTCCGATGCCGTGCTGCTTTCGGAGGACCTCCGCGACTTGCCGCGCGCGGTCGGATACGCGCGCAAGACGCTGCGGGTCGTGCGCCAGAACGTCGCCTGGGCGTTCGCCTACAACCTCGCGGTTCTCCCGCTCGCTCTTTCCGGAATGCTCACGCCGTGGGCGGCGGCGATCGGCATGTCGGGGAGTTCGCTTCTTGTCGTGCTCAACGCCCTGCGGCTCCAGCGAGGCCGTTCGCGGCGCGCTGCGCGCGCCGCGATCCCCGACGGCTCGATGTCGCCGGCCTGACCCGTGGAGATCCTCTATCTTCTCGTTCCTTTGAGCGTCGTTCTCGTATTTCTCGTCGGCGCGGTGTTCTGGTTCGCGTTGAAGAGCGGGCAGTTCGACGACCTCGAGGCTCCGGGCTTGAGGATGCTCGCCGACGACGACCGGCTGCGCGGTCCGGACGACCGGTTTGATCTAGGTCAAAAGCGGCGCTCGGGCGGCCGCTACGATGACACGCTGGCTGCCCGAGGCTCGGTCGAAACCTCGGTCGAAACCAAAGGGACGAAGCATGGCGCAACCGGGAACCTATAACTACACCGTCGTGCGCCAGTTCGCCGTCATGACGGTGGTCTGGGGCGTGGTCGGCATGCTGGTCGGCGTGCTGATCGCGGCCCAGCTGATCTGGCCCGAGCTCAATTTCAATACGCCCTGGCTGACCTACGGGCGCCTGCGCCCGCTGCACACCAACGCAGTGATCTTCGCCTTCGGCGGATCGGCGCTGTTCGCGACTTCGTACTATGTGGTCCAGCGCACCTGCCACGCGCGCCTTTTCTCGGAAGGACTCGCCGCGTTCACCTTCTGGGGGTGGCAGGCGGTGATCGTGCTCGCGGCGATCACGCTGCCGCTCGGCTTCACCGCCGGCAAGGAATACGCCGAGCTCGAATGGCCGATCGACATCCTCATCACCCTGGTATGGGTCGCCTACGCGATCGTGTTCTTCGGGACCATCGCCAGGCGCAAGGTGCCGCACATCTACGTCGCCAACTGGTTCTTCGGCGCCTACATCCTGACCATAGCCCTTCTGCACGTCGTGAACTCGGCGGCAATCCCCGTCTCGCTGTGGAAATCCTACTCGGCCTATGCCGGGGTGCAGGACGCGATGGTGCAGTGGTGGTACGGCCACAATGCGGTGGGTTTTTTCCTCACCGCCGGTTTTCTCGGGATGATGTACTACTTCATTCCGAAGCAGGCGGGACGGCCGATTTACTCCTACCGCTTGTCGGTGGTGCACTTCTGGGCGCTGATCTTCACCTACATGTGGGCCGGCCCGCACCACCTGCACTACACGGCGCTGCCCGACTGGACGCAGACGCTCGGCATGGTCTTTTCGCTGATCCTGCTCGCACCCTCCTGGGGCGGGATGATCAACGGCATCATGACGCTCTCCGGAGCGTGGGACAAGCTGCGCACCGATCCGATCCTGAAATTCCTGATCGTGTCGCTCTCCTTCTACGGCATGTCGACCTTCGAGGGCCCGATGATGTCGATCAAGACGGTGAACGCGCTTTCGCACTACACCGACTGGACGATCGGCCACGTGCACTCGGGCGCGCTCGGCTGGGTGGGCCTGGTGAGCATGGGCAGCGTCTATTACCTGATCCCGCGCCTCTTCGGCCGGCCGCAGATGCACAGCCTGCGGCTCATCGACGCGCATTTCTGGGTGGCCACGGTCGGCATCGTGCTCTATATCGCGGCAATGTGGATCGCCGGAGTGATGCAGGGCCTGATGTGGCGCGCCGTCAGCCCGGATGGGACCCTCACCTACACCTTCGCCGAAAGCGTCAAGGCGACTTATCCGTTCTATGCGATTCGCCTTCTCGGCGGGCTGCTCTACTTCGCGGGGATGCTGATCATGGCCTGGAATGTGTGGAAGACGATCGCTGCCGGCAAAGCCCAGGACGCCGCGATTCCGGCGCCCGCCCACGCCTGACCCGGAGAGCCGCCGATGAGCTTCGGTCACGAAACCATCGAAAAGAACAGCGCGCTGCTGGTCCTGCTGGTCATCCTGGTCGTCGCGGTCGGGGGCCTCGTCGAGATCGTGCCGCTCTATTTCCAGCGATCGACCACCGAGCCGGTCGCGGGGCTCAAGCCCTACACCGCGGTCCAGCTCGCCGGGCGCGACATCTACGTGAGGGAGGGCTGCTACAACTGCCACTCGCAGATGATCCGCCCTTTCCGCGCCGAGACCGAGCGCTACGGCCATTACTCGGTCGCGGGCGAGTTCGTCTACGACCGGCCGTTCCAGTGGGGCAGCAAGCGCACCGGCCCGGACCTGGCGCGCGTGGGCGGGCGCTACAGCGACGAGTGGCACCGGATCCATCTCGACAATCCGCGCGACCTCGTGCCCGAATCCAACATGCCCGCTTATCCCTGGCTCGCGAAGAGCCCGGCGGAGGCGGGCGACATCGAGAAGAAACTGAGAGTCCTGCGCGTGCTCGGGCACCCCTACACGCGCTCATCGCCTACCTTCAGGCGCTGGGCACGTCGCTCAAAGCGAGGTAGCCGTGGATTTCGTGACGCTGAGCTCGATCATGACCGTGGTGGCATTCGCGACCTTCATCGGCATCGTGCTGTGGGCCTACAGCGGCAAGGCGCGCCGCGCCTTCGACGAGGCCGCCCGGCTGCCCTTCGCCGAGGACGAGGGTACGCCGGAGAGCCGCGGGGAGAGTCCCCGATGAGCGACTTCACGGCCGGCTTCTGGGACTACTATATCGGCGTCATCACCGTCGTCAGCATCGTCGCCTGCGCGGTCCTGCTCTGGGGCATGAGCACCCAGCGTGTTCCGGGCGGCGCCACCACCGGCCACACCTGGGACGAGGACCTCGTCGAGCTGAACCATCCGCTGCCGCGCTGGTGGATCTGGCTTTTCTACATCACCATCGTCTTCAGCCTGGTCTATCTCGTGCTGTATCCCGGCCTGGGCAGCTACGCCGGCTCCACCCAATGGACTTCAAAAGGAGAGTACGAGGCGGAAATAAAGCAGGCCAACGCGCAGTACGGCCCGCTCTACGAGAAGTACGCGGCCCAGGACCTGAAGCAGGTGGCGGCTGATCCCCAGGCGCGCGCGATCGGACAGCGGCTCTTCCTCAACTACTGCGCGCAGTGCCACGCCTCCGACGGCGGCGGCAGCAGGGGTTTCCCCAATCTCACCGACCAGGACTGGCTCTACGGGGGCGAGCCCGAAACGATCAAGGCGAGCATCCTCAACGGGCGCAACGGCATCATGCCTCCGCTCGGCGCGGCGCTCGGCGAGGAAGGCACGAAGGACGCAGCGCACTACGTTCTTTCCCTCTCCGGGCGCACCTCCGACCCGGTTCGCGTCGCGCGGGGCAAGGAGAAATTCTCCGCGATCTGCGCGGCCTGTCACGGGGCCGGCGGCAAGGGCAACCCGCAGCTCGGCGCGGCCGATTTGAGCGATCGGATCTGGCTCCACGGCTCGAGCGAGGCCGCGCTCATCGAGACCATAGGCAAGGGCCGCGCGAGCGTCATGCCGGCGCACAAGGACTTCCTCGGCGAAGCCAGGGTGCACATACTGGCGGCGTACGTATACAGCCTGTCGAACCCGCAGTCCGCCGGGATGCCGGTCCGGTGAACGGTGAATGACTCCCTGAAGGGCCCGGAGCTGCGCAAGCCCGACGAGTTCATCGAGGAGGCGCTGTACGAAGTCCGCGAGAAGATCTACCCGCGCGCGGTCGGCGGGTGGTTCGCGGGCTGGCGCGTCGCCATGGTGCTCGTCACCCAGATCGTCTTCTACGGCACGCCCTGGCTCCCGTGGAACGGGCGTCAGGCGGTGCTGTTCGACCTCGCCGCGCGCAAGTTCCACATCTTCGGACTGGTGCTGTGGCCGCAGGATTTCATCTACCTGACCCTGCTGCTGGTGATCTCGGCGCTCGCGCTGTTCCTGTTTACGGCGGTCGCGGGGCGGCTGTGGTGCGGCTACGCCTGTCCCCAGACGGTCTACACGGAGATCTTCATGTGGATCGAGCGCAAGGTCGAAGGCGATCGCCAGCACCGCATCAAGCTCGACGGCGGTCCGTTCGGCTTGAGGAAACTGCGACTGAAGGCGGCCAAGCACGGGCTGTGGATCGCGCTCGCCCTGTGGACCGGGTTCACCTTCGTCGGCTATTTCACGCCGATCCGCGAGCTGGCGGGGGAGGTCGCGATGCTCGCGCTCGGGCCCTGGGAATCCTTCTGGATCCTGTTCTACGGGTTCGCCACCTACGGCAACGCCGGCTGGATGCGCGAGCAGGTATGCATGCACATGTGCCCATACGCGCGCTTCCAGAGCGCGATGTTCGATACCGACACCCTGATCATCACGTATGACAAGGGACGCGGCGAGCCTCGCGGCGCGCGCCCGCGCTCGGCCGACCCGAAGGCTGCCGGGCTCGGCGACTGCGTCGACTGCGACATCTGCGTCCAGGTCTGCCCGACCGGGATCGACATTCGCAAGGGCCTGCAATACGAATGCATAGGCTGCGCGGCCTGCATCGACGGCTGCGACCGGGTGATGAAGAAGATGGGCTACCGCCCGGGCCTCATCCGCTATTCCACGGAGAACGCGCTGCGTCACGGCTGGGATTTCCGGCAGATGGTGAAGCGCGCGCTGCGGCCCAGGGTGCTCGTCTATGCGGCGGTGCTTTCCGCGGTCACGCTGGGCGCGGCGGCCTCGCTCGCCCTGCGCGCGCCGATCAAGGTGGACGTGATCCGCGATCGCGCCGGCCTCGCGCGCGAGGTCGAGGGCGGGAAGATCGAAAACGTCTATCGCTTGCAGATCATGAATACCGAGGAGCGGTCCCACCGCTTCGTCATCAGGGTGACCGGGTCGGACGAGCTGGAACATCTGGAGGTTCTGACCGAAGCGCAGCCGCTGGAGATCGGCCCGGTGTCCTCGCGGGCCGTCCCGGTGCGCGTGAGAGCCGAGCCCGAGCACGCGCGAAGGAGTTCGCAGCCCATCACTTTCATCGTCGAGGCGAGCGACGACGGGAAACATCCGCTGCCCGAGGTCTTCTCGGTCAGGGAGAGGTCGAGCTTTTTCGTTCCCGGGGAATCGCGCTGATGATCAAGGGAAGACCCTGGTATCGCGAACCCTGGCCGTGGCTCCTCATGGCCGGGCCCGCGGCGGTGATCGTCGCGGGATTCTTCACCATGGCGCTCGCGTTCCGTACCGAGGACGGGCTGGTCGCCGATGATTACTACAAGCAGGGGCTCACGATCAACCGGGTGCTGCGGCGGGACGAACGCGCGCGCGAGCTCGACCTGAAAGCCGTCGCGAGCTTCTCGGACGCTCGCGTGCGGGTCGTGCTTCGCGACGCAAAAGAGGCGCCTCCGGAATTGCGGCTGCGCCTCGTTCACCCCACGCGCGGCGGCCGGGACCGGTCGGTCAGCCTGCGCCCGACTGCGCCCGGGGTTTACGAGGGATCGGCGGCGGGCATCCACGGCGAAACCCGGCGGCTCGTACTCGAGGATGCCGGTTCGACCTGGCGCCTCATCGGGAACTGGAGCGGGCGCGAGGAGCCGGCAAGCCTCGAGGCCGCGCGATAGGAGGGATGGGCATGCGGCAAAAAGCGATGTGGGTCCTGTGGCCGTCGTTTCTCGTCTCGGGTGTGGCGGAGATGGTGTTTTTCGCGCTGTTCGATCCCGGCGACTTGTCCCTGCTCGGACGGCCGCTGGAGCTGTCGCGCACCGCGATCTACTCGATCGGGTTTTTTCTCTTCTGGGGATTCGCCGCGGTCTCGAGCGGAATTTCTCTCTATCTGGGGCAGGGCTCGGACGCGAAGCGCTGAAGCTTCGCGCTGCAATTTTTCACGTGGGGAATCTCTGAGCGGCGCGTGCTCGCGCCTTGGCCGCCTCCACTTCGCGGTCCCGCGGCGGGGCGTTCGTCGCGAGCGAGCTCAGAAGCTTTCCGGAAACCGCAGCGACCTCGTCGACCGCCGCGAGGAACGCGGCTTCGTTGGCTTTCGACGGCTTGGCGAAGCCGCTCAGTTTTCTCACGAATTGCAGCGAGGCCGCGCGAATCTCTTCCTCGGTGACAGGCGGCTGGAAGTTAAAGAGGGTTTTGATGTTTCTGCACATGGGTGTTACCTCGACGTGACAAAGCTTGCGATCAGTTCGGACATTTCCGGTGTTCTCAGGTAGCCGTAGATCTTGTGGGGGTTGGGCTTGCCGGAAGGGCTGACGTAACCGTTGATGACCAAATGGTCGGAGATCGCCGAACCGGCACTGTTCTTACTGTAGTCGCTGGAGAGACGGGTGTCCCAGCGAGCGACGTGATCCCTGGGGTCTGCAAGGTTGCTCCAGCGCGCAACGCACTCCGGAACGCGCAGAGGAGCTGCGACGATCTCCTTGACCGGAGCCAGGCCCAAAGGGGATCCCACCGTGACGAGGTGCGCGATCCGGAGGCCCGGCATGCGGCGGCCGGCGGCCGCGAGCACGTCGTACGCAATGATCGAACCCATGGAGTGCGCGATCAGCATGATTTTCCTGCCCCCGGCGTGCGCGGTGCGCAGTTGTTCTCTCAGCCGCTCCTGCATGGCATCGCGTGCCGCGCGGTCGTACTTGTAGCGATGCAGATCCGGCGCTTCGGTCTTCAGTGCTTCTCTCACCAGGTCCTCCGTCACCGGTGTCCCGAAGACCAACTCCAGAACCTTGCCCGCGCCCTCCTGGATGCGCGCTACGGCGATTCTTTTGATGGATATGCCGGCCTTCGGCAACGGCCCACTGCCCCCGGCGGCCACATAGGGCTCCGCCTCTTCGGCAACGACGACCGGCGAGGAATGCATCACGTCGGCCCAGTAAGCCAGCACTAAATCGACGTCTACGTTTTGGCCTTCGCAATTGCGCGAAATGCCTTCGACAATGGCGGCTGTCCACCAGCCTCGCAGGATGTCCGGCTCCGGCTTGTTCTTGAGGCCGTGAATTCCGATGATGAGCTTCGTGTTCATGCCTCGCTGTTCTTTCCGCAGCAGCCGCTACTGCTTCTTGGGCGCATGACTCGGGTCGACGCCGACTCGATCGAGGTGAAGCGTTTTGCATCTATTGCCAGGACATCACCTCCTTGGCCACGTGATGATGTCTGTAACGTCCGGCTTCAGGCGCGTGCCGCTCGCGGTGCGTCAACCGATCGATCCCATGGGTCCCGGATAGCTCACTTCCTCGAGCTTGCCGGTGTCCACGTCGTAGATGAATCCGCGCACAGTCATCGCGTCCGGCCCGCTGGTCGGAATCCAGGGGTGGTTCAGGATTGAGGACATCCCGCGCCGTACGTCCCACTCGAGGCGTTCCGTCTGCTTCGCGCTGCGCGCCGCGTCGAGCGGCTCGAGCGGGCCGCGGAAGGCGTGAAACTGGGACGGGGTCGACGCGCATTTCTTGCAGCTCATGAACGAACGCGACGTCGCCTGTCCCAGCAGCTTCTCGGCCGCCGGGTCGCCTTCCAGACCGGCCTTGAGCAAGTCGTCGGTGAAGGCGAGCATGCCGCAGCGCGTGTGATGGATCAGGATGATCTCGTTGGTGTTGAGCAGGTGATGCGAGATGATGAGGCAGCGGATCGCGTCGTCGGTCACCACACCCCCGGCATTGCGGATGATGTGCGCATCGCCCGTCTGCAAGCCGAGCAGGTCCTCCACGTCGAGCCGCGCGTCCATGCAGGCGACGACCGCCACGTGCTTGGCCGGGTTGATCGGCTGCTTTCCGGGGTAGCTGGGCGTGTGCACTGCCTGGCCGCTCGCGTACTGCTTGTTGTTGTCCAGATACCGATCAGTCATCTTGTTTGCCATGGTCCTCCTCGTTCGGGTTGTGCGGCCTACTGAAATAGCGTTGGCGCCGGTCGAGCCGTGGGCCGGAGCGAGACGGGAATGCTACTCCTTCAGACGGCTTGCAGAGTACCCGTCGCTGAATCGTATGCAGGGTTCCGATGTGCAACCCGGGCGGTCACGAGGCACGAGAAAGGGTGTGGGGTCCGACTACGCCTTGCGTACTGGGTAGCGCAGGTGTGTAACGCCGACGCCCCGGATCACCGTCGGGTTGCCAAGGACGACTGGCGTGCCGGCGAGGCGGTCGAAGAGTCGAACTCCGGAGCCAAGAAGAACCGCCGCGATGTCGACGTGGATTTCGTCGAGGAGCCCAGCATTCAGGCATTGCTGGATGGTGTTGGCGCCGTGGACGCCAACGGACTTCCCGGCGGCGGCGGTTTTGGCTTGGTTCACGGCGCTTTCGATGCCGTCGATCACGAAGTGTACAGTCGAGTTGGGTCGCGGCCATCCGGCGGGGACGTGGTGGGTAAGTACGAATGCTGGTCCCCAAGCGTGGTTTCCGCCCCAGCCTTGGGCGACCTCGAAGGTGCGTCGGCCGGTGAGCACGGCACCAAGTCCGGACGTGAGACCGCGAAGGTGCTCGGCGCTCGGCCCGGACACCTTGAACGTCATGGGGTCCGACCCTCCGGTGTGGATTTCGACGTCGCCCGAGGTGAAGTACCAGTCGAACACTTCGGCCACGCCATCGTTGAGGTCGGCGACGTAGCCGTCGAGCGACATGGACATGATTGCGACAACCTTCGACATTGCGTGCTCCTTTCGAGGGATGGAGACTGCGTTCAGGGGATCGCACGGTTACTACGAAAGAGCTTCAGTGGTCGGCGACCTCAGCGGAGCGCAGGAAATTCGAGCGGGATTTCCAGGCAGAACGGATGGCAGGTTTGGTGCGCGGATTTCCGAACATCGCTGTCCTCCCGGATCGTCCGCCCAACGTCGCGCTCAGCCGCGCGCTTCAGCGCGTCGGCTGCAGCAGCGGGTCATGCCGCAGTTTGAAGATGATCTTCCCATCCCGGAAAGACCAGTACTGCGGGATGGCACTTGAGAGCTCGCGCGAGGACCTTTGCGCGCTCCACGCCCAGGCGGACGCGGTCGTTCTCGATCGCCGAAAGAGTGGCCTGAGGAATGCCTGTGCGTTGCGCGAGTTGATTCTGGCTAAGGCTCTGCAACTCGCGAATGATGCGTACCGATTCGCCGGCCGAGACGGTGATGCGTTTCTTCGCGGGACGAAATTGCTTCATTTACGGCCTCCGATAGTCATGAGCGGTGATCGAGACCACCTGGAAAAGTTGCTCGCCAGGTACCGTGCAGTAGAAAACTCGGTACTGCAATCCGAGTCGTGAAGACCGGTAGCCATTCCACTTCCCGGATAAGGCCTCGTCGTTGAAAGGCACATCGGATTCTGCGGCATAACGCTCGATGGAGGGGTTAGGCCGCATTGTCGGGCTCACATGAGCCGAGTGTCCTCTGGTGCGCGATCGAACCGATCGTGCCGGTTGTCGATGAACCTGAGCGGTGCAGCGGCGAACTCATCGGTTGAGACGTTGTCGAACGTGGCAACTGCGAGCGCATAGAACTTGCCACCCATGAACTCGGCGTCCCCCGTTGCGTAGATACGTACTCCACAAGTCTTGCAGAAACGATAAGTCAGACCGGGGCTTGGCCTACCAGGTGGTGTCCACTGGTACGAACTCATGTTGCTCTCTCCAGCAAGAAGGTGGAACTGCTCGCCGCCGGCGAACGTAAACCAGGCACGGGCTTTGGTGCAGATCGAGCAATTGCAGCGAATTGTCCCCTTGGAGAGGTCGACGTCAGCTTCGTACCGAACGGCTCCACAGTGACAACTACCAAGAACATGCTTCAGTGACATGGGCAGCTCCTCGGAAGGTGAGCGTGGAAGGAACGAAAGGTAGCGGTGCGGCCTACGTGGAGGTGTGCGGCGGGCGTGCACGGCGCGTAGAAATGGCGCGACGCTTCCGGCGCGTCGGCTGCACTGCGCTGTTCGGCGCTGCGGTGAATGTATGCCATCACCACGCACCAGATCTTACTTCTTGAGCGAGTAGGCGCCCTTCGCCACCCAGCATGATCCTGAGATTCCAGACGACGTTCTCGGGTACACGGCATTGAAATGCCCCTCGAGCCGACCGCTAATCCCCTCGTATTTCCCCGTGCCTGCGAAGATGGTTGTTTTGAAGGCCTTGAACGTGCCCGAGGTTTCCCAGAGAAACCGATCCCCGTCGCGATCGAAGTTGGTGCAGCGGTTTGTGAATTCGAGTCCGGCCTTGGTTCCAGTCCAGACAACTCGGCACTCGTGGGTTGTCTTGTCGAAGGGGCCGCCTGCGGAAACACTATCTGTCGTGCCTCGGTATATGCTATGACCAATCGTCACATCTCCGGCTTTGTCGATGATCACAGCCTCTCCCGTTCCGCAGCCCTTTACGTCAACGGGGATCTCCTGGGCGAAAGCAGGCGATGAGCAATTCAACGCGACAAATCCCAAGGTTACTGCGATGCGGACGGTCATGATGTTCTCCTCTGTATCAATTGCCCCTTACGGTGATGCGGTCCCGGAAGCCGAGGGCCGCGCGGGTTGGGGGCGGGACATGCCCGCGCTCAGTTACGCCGAACGCTCCGGTTCAGCGGCGGGCCGCGCAGCGGACCGTGATCTTCATCCGTTTCTGTGGACACTTCGCTAGGCATTGGCCAAGCGTTCGAACTCGACCGGAGAATGGTACCCCAAGCTGGAGTGAATGCGTTTGAGGTTGTAGAAGC
>Ga0208454_1001179_pt1 | contig 11287 bp, 5 predicted proteins | sample EasRivMeERMZT100_FD_187530 | JGI IMG/M metagenome (GOLD analysis project Ga0208454, IMG submission 187530) | Soil microbial communities from meander-bound floodplain in the East River, Colorado, USA - East River MetaG ERMZT100 (SPAdes) (version 2) | ecosystem: Environmental > Terrestrial > Soil >...
CGTCGGCCCGCTCGCGCTCAAGGGCCTCTCCAACCCGGTGCCGGCTTTTGCCTTGAAGCGCTGACATGGGGACGCTCGGCACGCGCGGAGGCAACGGCAAGAAGCCGGCGCGTCGCGTCGAGCGGAAGCGCGATGCGCATCCGGCGGTCACCAAGCTTGCCACCTCGCTGAAGGAGCACAAAGAAACCCTCGAGCAGCAGGCAGCGACCGCAGAAATCCTGCGCATCATCGCGAGCGGCACTGAAAGCGCAGTCCCGGTTTTCGATGCGATCACCCGCGCTGGCACGCAACTCCTCCCCGGAACGCGGGTCGCCCTGTTCCTGGTGCGCGATGGACAGTCGCACTACGTGTCGCACAGCGGGATCGCGGACGCCGGCCGGGCGAAGATCGCCGCGCTTTTTCCACGGCCGGTCGATCGCACGCACGTTGCCGGCGCGTCCATCCTTGGCAAAAAGGTCTTTCACTTTGCGGACATTCAGGCCGCCGAAGCCAAGCGCCACACGCTAAGCGTCGAAATCGCCCGCAAGGTGGGCTATCGCGCACTGCTCTCAGTGCCGCTGTTGCGCGCTGGTCGGGCGATCGGTGCGCTCACGCTCGGGCGCGTGGCGCCCGGACCGTTCACCAAACGGCAGATCGCGCTCGTCAAGACCTTCGCCGACCAGGCGGTGATCGCGATCGAGAATGCGCGGCTGTTCAACGAGACCAAGGAGGCGCTCGAGCAGCAGACGGCGACGGCCGAGATCCTGCGCGTCATCAGCAGCTCGCCCGACGATATCCAGCCGGTTTTCGCCTCGATTCTCGAGCACGCCATGCGTCTCTGCGACGCCGGGCTCGGCACGGTGGGGCTGTACGACGGCAAGATCTATACGCACGTCGCCCAGCGCGGCGGCAGCCCGAAGTACGTGAAATGGCTGTTCAGCGAAGCATTCGAGCCCTCCGCGGGCTCGACCCTCGGCCGGATGATCGCCGAGCGGCGACCCGTGCACATCCCCGACTACCGTGAGCTCGCCTCCTACCGAGAAGGAAATCCCAGAGCCGTCGCCACGGTCGAGCTCGGCGGCGCGCGCACCTATCTGGCGATACCGATGCTCAGGGAAGGCCGGGTGCTCGGCGGCATCACGATCCGCCGCGCCGAGGTAAGGCCGTTCACGCAACGGCAGATCGACCTCGTGAGCACGTTCGCCAACCAGGCGGTGATCGCGATCGAGAACGTGCGCCTGTTCAACGAAACCAAGGAGGCGCTCGAGCATCAGCAAACTTCCACCGACATCCTGCGCATCGTCAGCCAGTCGGTGGCCGATTCGCAGCCCGCTTTCCAGGCCATCCTCGCCGCGCTCGGGCGCCTCTTTGCGGGGTTCGACGCGACCGTGTGGCGCGTCGAGCAGGACAGGCTGGTTGGCGTGGCGCGCGGCGGACCGACCATCTCGAGCACCACCGGCCACAGCGTGCCGATCACGCCGGATTATGCCCATGGCGTCGCGATCCTCGAACGCAGAGCGGTGCGGGTCGATGACGTGGTGGCGTCGCGCGAGATCAGCGAAGCTTCGCGGCAGGATCTGCTCTCCCGCGGGCGCCGCGCCCTGCTGATCGTGCCGTTCGTGCGGGACGCCGAGTCTGTCGGCGCCATCTCGGTATCCCGCACCGAGCCCTACCGGTTCTCCGAAAAGCAGGTCGCGCTGCTGCAGGCATTCGCGAGCCAGGCGGTCATCGCGATCGAAAACGCGCGCCTGTTCAACGAGACCAAGGAGGCGCTGGAGCGGCAGACTGCGAGCGCCGACATCCTGCGCGTGATCTCGAGCACGCCGACGGACTCCCGGCCCGTTTTCGAAGCCATCGTCGAAGCCGCGCACCGCCTGACCAGCGGCAAGCTAACCGGCCTTCTGCTGCGCCAGGGCTCGCGTTTCGTGGTTGCAGGGCTCTGCGGTTCGAGAATCGAGGATCTTCCCGAGCAAGTACGCAATGCGCCGCTGGACCGCGAGAAGAATTTTCCCTCGAGGGCGATCCTGGACGCGGAGCTGGTCCACGTCACCGACTGGGAAAGCGATGGGGTGCCCGAGCATGAGCGGCTGGTCGCCAAGACCTACCGCGTCAAGTCCGGCCTGATCGTTCCGTTGCTCCGGAAAGGCGAGGGCATAGGTGCGCTTGCCGTGCTGCGCGAGGCGGCCGGCCCGTATCACGAAAAGGAAATCGCCCTGCTGCGCTCGTTCGCGGATCAGGCCGTGATCGCGATCGAGAACACGCGGCTGTTCAACGACACAAAGGAGGCGCTCGAGCGCCAGACGGCGACGGCCGAGATCCTCAAGGTCATCGCCAGCTCGCCCTCCGACGTTCAGCCTGTGTTCGATGCGATCGCAGCAAGCGCGAGACAACTCTTGGGCGGTCTGACCAGCACCGTCACCCGCGTAGTCGGTGACATGCAGCACCTTGCGGCGTTTACCACGACGGGCGAATCCGGCGACGAAACCTTGCGGCGTCTGTTTCCGTTGCGTCTCGGCGAGCTGAATTCCGGCAGGGCGATCGCGACGCTGGCGCCGGCAGTTCGCACGGACACGGAAACGGACCCCTCCATTTCGGAGGCGGCGCGCGAGAACGCACGTGCACGGGGTTGGCGAAGTGCGCTTGCGGTGCCGATGGTTCGCGAGGGCGTCGCCATCGGGGCGATTTCCGTGGCCCGCGGGATGCCGGGGTCGTTTTCGCATCATCAGATCGGCTTGCTTCAGACCTTCGCAGACCAGGCGGTGATCGCGATCGAGAACGTGCGGCTGTTCAACGAGACGAAGGAGGCGCTCGAGCAGCAGACGGCGATCAGCGAAGTGCTGCGCGTGATCTCGAGCTCTCCCGCCGACGTCAAACCGATGCTGGATGCGGTCGCGACGCGCGCGGCGCGGATCTGCGATGCCGGCGATGCGAGGGTCTACCTGCTGGAGGGCGATTCGTTCCGGTATGTGGCAGGGTTCGGCAACGTTTCCATCACTTCGGCGAGCATGCCGCTCGATCGCGGATCTCCTTCCGGCCGCGCGATGATCGACCGCGCCGTGCAGCACGTCGAGGACATCCTGGCTTTGCCCGAAGAGGAGTTTCCGCGCGGCCGCGCCAACGCGCTGCAGGGGGGCTGGCGCAGCATTCTCAGCGTCCCGCTGCTGCGCGAGGGACGCGCGCTCGGGTCCATCGTGCTGCGCAGAAAGGAAGTGCGGCCCTTCAGCGAGAAGCAGATCGCGCTGCTCAAGACCTTCGCCGACCAGGCGGCGATCGCGATCGAGAACGTGCGCTTGTTCAACGAGACGAAAGAGGCGCTCGAGCGGCAGACGGCGACCGCCGAGATCCTGAGGGTGATCAGCAGTTCGCCAACCGACGTCAAGCCGGTGTTTGACACGATTCTTTCAAACGGAGCGCGGCTCTGCGAGGCGAATTTTGCGGCACTGTATTTATACGATGGCGAAGTGCTGACGGTGCCAGCCCACCAAGGTGCCTTGCCAGAACTTGCCGAGGCCTTCAAGACGCTTCGCCTGGCACCGAGCAGGACTGGAGCAATTCGGCTCGCGGCGCTGGAGCGTCGGATCGTTCAGGTGGCCGACATTACTAAGGAGCCCGGCTTCAAACCTGCGGTGCTGCAGCTACAAAGCGCACGAACCGTTCTCGGGATACCTCTCTTGCGGGAAAAAACCTTGGTAGGCGTCCTCGCGATGTGGCGAACTGAGGTCCGTCCGTTTACCGACAAGCAGATGGCGCTGCTGCAAACCTTCGCCGACCAGGCGGTGATCGCGATCGAGAACGTGCGCCTCTTCAAGGAGCTGCAGTCGCAGACCGAGGCGCTGACGAAGTCGGTCGGGCAGCTCACGGCGCTGGGCGAGGTGGGGCAGGCGATCAGCTCGACGCTCGACCTGGAGACCGTGCTCAAGACGATAGTGGCGCGCGCCGTCCAGCTCACCGGCCTGGACAGCGGCTCGATCTACGAGTACGACGAGCAGGCCGAGGAGTATCACCTGCGCGCTACCGAGAACTTGAGCCCGGAAATCGTCGAGGTGCTTCGCAGGGCGCCGATCCGAAAGAACGAAGGTCCGGTTTGGCAGGCCGGGCTGACGGGACAGCCCACACAGATAACGGAAATGCGTGACGAGGGGTACCAGACTCCGCGGCGGGAGTTCCTGCTGCGCGCAGGGTACCGGGCGCTCCTGGCGGTGCCGCTAATGCGCGAAAACCGCATCGTGGGTGCCCTGACGGTCACGCGCAAGGCACCGGGCGCGTTCGCGCCCGAGGTGGTCGAGCTGCTCAAGACTTTCGCCACCCAGTCGGCACTGGCGATCCAGAACGCGCGCCTGTTCCGCGAGATCGCGGAAAAGGGCCGGCAGCTCGAAGTCGCGAGCGAGCACAAGTCGCAGTTCCTCGCCAGCATGAGCCACGAGCTGAGGACGCCGCTCAACGCGCTCCTCGGCTTTAACGAGATGATCCTGGGCGACATCTATGGCGAGGTGCCCGGCGACATGCGCCCGCCGCTCGCGCAGATGCAAACGAGCGGGAAGCACCTCCTGCGCCTGATCAACAATGTGCTTGATCTCGCCAAGATCGAGGCCGGGCGCATGGAGCTCGCGCTCGCCGACTACTCGGTGCAGGACGTCGTAGACGGGGTGCGCTCCACGCTGCAGCCCCTGGCAACGGACAAGGGCCTTCAGTTCCTGGCCGCGGTGCCGGCCGACATTCCTCTCGCGCACGGCGATTCCGGGCGCATCACGCAGTGCCTCATGAACCTGGCCGGCAATTCGCTCAAGTTCACCAGGGCCGGCAAGGTCGAGATCTCGGTGGCGATGAGCAACGGCCGGCTGCGCTACTGCGTCGCCGACACGGGCATCGGGATCCCGCGCGATAAGATCGACAGCCTGTTCACCGAGTTCAGGCAGACCGACGCCACCGTCGCGAGCGAATACGGTGGCACCGGCCTGGGCCTCTCGATCAGCAAGAAGTTCGTCGAGATGCACGGCGGGCGCATCTGGGTCGAGAGCGAGCCGGGACGCGGCTCGGTGTTCACGTTCGAAGTCCCGCTTCGGGCGGCGGCGGCATGAGCGCAGGCACCATCCTGTACGTCGAGGACAACGAGGCGAATCGCATGATCGTGCGTGACCTGCTGAAGCGCACGAAGTACACGCTGATCGAGGCGGTCGACGGGGAGGCGGGCGTGGCGAAGGCGCTGGAGGCGCGCCCGGGCCTGATCCTGATGGACATCCAGCTGCCGAAGATCTCCGGGCTGGAGGCGATCCGGCGCCTGCGCGCCGAGGCTGCGACCGCCGCGACGCCGATCATCGCCATCACCTCGTTTGCCCTTTCCGGCGACGAGCAGAAAGCGAAAGCAGCCGGCGCTACCGCGTACCTCGCCAAGCCCTACAGCCCGTTCGACCTGCTCAAGCTGGTGCGTCAGTACCTGCCCGAATCATGAAGAGGCGCAAGACCTCGAGCGCCGGAGCCGTGGGCGACGGCCGCCGGGAAGCGGCCGAAGCGACGAAGCGGGAGGCAGCGACCGCGGCGATCCTCAAGGCCATCCGCCGCTCGCCCGGCGACGCGCAGCCCGCGTTCGACGCGATCGTGCGCAGCGCGCTGCGCCTGGTGAACGGCCACTCCGCGCTGGTGCTGCGGCTCGCCGGTGGCATGCTGCACCTCGCCGCGCACACCTCGACCGGCCGATCCGGCGACGAGGCCATCCGCCGCTTCTACCCGAGGCCGGTCGGCGAGGTGACTCTGCATGGCCGGGCGATCCGCTCGCGCCGCCCCTGTTGCGTCGCCGACACTGAAAGAGTTCCCGCCTCGATGGCGGCGATGAAGGAGATGGCGCGCAAGAGGGGCTATCGCAGCCTGATGGCCGTCCCGATGCTGCGCGACGGAGTCCCGATCGGCTCCATCGGCGTGTCGCGCAAGCAATCCGGCGCGTTCAGCAAGCACCAGATACGCGCGCTCGAGACTTTCGCCGACCAGGCGGTGATCGCGATCGAGAACGCGCGCCTGTTCAACGAGACCAGGGAGGCGCTCGAGCGGCAGACGGCGACGTCCGAGGTCCTGCGCGTGATCGCGGCCTCGCCGTCCGACACGCAGCCGGTGTTCGATGCAATCGCGCGCAGCGCGCAGAAGCTGTTCGGTGCGCGCGCGGCTCTCGTCTGCCGGCGCGCCGACGATATGCTGCACCTTGCCGCGCATACGGCAACCACGCAAGCCGGGGACGCGGCGCTGCGCAATCTGTATCCGGCGAAGCTCACGGGCCAGGGTGCGGTCGGCAAGGCAGTGCTGAGCGGAGAACCGGCCAGCATCATCGACGTGGAAACCGATCCGGCGTATTCGGACGAATTCCGCGAGGGGGCGCGCGAACGAGGGTATCGAAGCCTGCTCGCCGCGCCGATGTTGCGCGACGGCGCTGCGATCGGCGCCATCGCCGTCACCCGCCCGGACCCGGGGCCGTTCAGCGATCACCAGGTCAACCTCCTCAAGACCTTCGCCGACCAGGCGGTGATCGCGATCGAAAACGTGCGCCTGTTCAACGAAACCAGGGAGGCGCTCGAGCAGCAGAAGGCGTCCGCGGATGTGCTCAGCGTCATCAGCAGCTCGCCCACCGACATCACGCCGGTGTACCGGACGATCCTGGAGAACGTCACGCAGCTGTGCGAGGCGAACATCGCCGCGCTGTTCCTGTACGACGGCGAGTTCATCCGCGCGGCTGCTCACCGGAACGCGACCCCCGAGTTTGCGCAGCAGCTCGACACGCTGCGCGTGCCGCCGAGCCGCGAGACGCCGACGCGCCGCGCGGTGCTGGAGAAGAGAATCGTGCACGTCGAGGACGTGCTGAGCGATCCCGGCTTCTCGCTTTCCGAAGCGCACCGCCGCGAGCAGCCGCGCACGGTGCTCTCGGTGCCGCTGCTGCGCGAGGAAACCCTGATCGGCGTCATTACGGTCTGGAGACGCGAGCCGCGCCTGTTCACCGACACGCAGGTCGCGCTGGTGAAGACCTTCGCCGACCAGGCGGTGATCGCGATCGAGAACGTGCGCTTGTTCAACGAGACGAAGGAAGCGCTTGAGCGGCAGACCGCGACCGCCGAGATCCTCAAGGTCATCGCCGGCTCGCCGACCGAGGTGCAGCCGGTGTTCGACGTCATCGTGGAGCGCGCGGTGCGCCTGTGCGGAGCGCGCTTCGGGCGTGTCTACCGCTACGACGGTTCAGCCATCCACATGATGGCGAGCCACGGCCTGAGCGCCAACGGGCTCGGCCAGGTGCAGCGCATGTTCCCTCGGCCCGCCGCGGACGACACCACCGTGGGGCGCGTAATCCTGGCGCGGCAGCCGTACTTCGTCGAAGACGTCGAGCGCGACCAGGCCGTTCCCTCGTCGTCGCGCCAGATGATGGAGGCGCTCGGCACACGCCGCCAACTGACGATTCCCATGCTGCGCGCCGGAGAGCCGATCGGGGCGATCACACTGGGCTGGGACAAGCCGGCCGGTTTCGACCAGCAGGAAGCGTCGCTACTCAAGACATTCGCCGACCAGGCCGTCATCGCGATCGAGAACACCCGCCTGTTCCAGGAGCTGCAGACGACGAACGACGACCTGCGCGAGGCGCTCGAGCAGCAGACCGCCACCGGCGACATCCTGAAGGTGATCAGTCGCTCGACCAGCGACGTGAAGCCGGTCTTCGAGACCATCATCGGCAGCGCGGTGCGGCTTTGCGAAGGCGCATTTGGCACGGTGTTCACGTTCGACGGCCAGATGCTCGACATCGGCGCGGAGTACAACTACAGCGAGAGCGTGACGGAGATGTTCCGCCGCGAGTATCCGCAGCCCGCGGACCGCTCGACGCCTTCGGGAAGGGCCATCGTCGAGGGCCGGGTAAACAACATCCCAGACATCGCCGCCTCGGATTACTCCCAGGCGGTGCGGGATCGGGCGCAAGCCAACGGATGGCGCGGGTTGCTGACCGTGCCGATGACGCGCGCGGGCGTCGCGATCGGCGCGATTGCTGTAGCGCGACGGCAGGCGGGCGCTTTTGACGACTCATACGTCGCGCTGCTGCAGACCTTCGCCGACCAGGCGGTGATCGCGATCGAGAACGTGCGCCTGTTCAACGAAACGAAGGAAGCGCTCGAGCAGCAGACCGCAACCGCCGAGGTCCTCAAGGTGATCAGCGGCTCGCCCACCGACGTCGCGCCGGTTTTCGAGGCGATCCTGAAAAGCGCGGTCACCCTGTGCGGGGCCGAGCTCGCCGCGGTGTTCTCCTACGACGGCAAGCTGGTGCATATGGGCGCCACGCACAACTGGCCGCAGGAGGCGCTGCAGTACTTTTCGAAGATCTATCCCTCGCCGCCGAGCCCGAAGCTGCTAAGCGGGCGCACCATTCTCGGCAAGTCCCTCGTAGAGATCACGGACGCCGCCACGGACGAGGACTACGACCCCAAATCCGTGGTCACCGGCCACTGGCGCAGGATGCTCGGCGCGCCCATGCTGCTTGAGGGCCAGCCGCTGGGTGCGCTCGTGGTCGCATGGCGCGACCCTGGTGAAACGCCCCCGCGGCAGGTGGAGTTGCTGCAGACCTTCGCCGACCAGGCGGCGATCGCGATCGAGAACGCGCGCCTGTTCCGCGAGACTCAGGAGAAGAGCGCGCAGCTCGAGGTCGCGAACCAGCACAAGTCGGAGTTCCTGGCCAACATGTCGCACGAGCTGAGGACGCCGCTCAATGCGGTGATCGGATTCTCGGAAGCGCTGATGGAGCGGATGTTCGGCGAGGTGAACGAGAAGCAGGCGGACTACCTGAAGGACATCCACGAGTCCGGGCGGCACCTGCTCTCGCTCATCAACGACATCCTGGATCTGTCGAAGATCGAGGCCGGCCGCATGGAGCTCGACGTCTCGACCTTCCACCTGCCGAGTGCGCTCACCAACGCCATGACGCTGATCCGCGAGCGCGCGCAGCGCCATGGCATCCAGCTCGCCCTGGAGGTGGATGAACGCCTGGCTGAATTTTCGGGTGACGAAAGAAAGTTCAAGCAGATCATGCTCAATCTGCTTTCCAACGCGGTGAAGTTCACCCCGGACGGGGGCAAGGTCGACGTCTCAGCCCGCAAATGCAACGGGCAGCTCGAGGTGGCGGTGCGCGATACCGGTATCGGGATCGCGCCCGAGGATCAGGCGCTGGTGTTCGAGGAGTTCAGGCAGGCGGGGCGCGACCGGATGCGCAAGGCCGAGGGCACCGGGCTCGGGCTCGCGCTCACCAAGCGGTTCGTCGAACTGCACGGCGGCGCGATCCGCCTCGACAGCACGCCGGGGCAAGGCTCGACCTTCAGCTTCACCCTGCCGGTGCGGTAGTAGTGGTAGTAAAGGCTAGTAAGGGCTAGCGCCGCGGCGACACGATCTCGTCGCAAACAGCTTGCGCTTCGCTTTCTTGCCAATCCAGGCCCAGGGTCTCTTCGTCCCAGTCCTCGGCTTCCTGCTCGAGCGGGAACTCGTCTTCGTCCGGACCGTACACGTCATCGAGGGTCATTGCCGCCTCCTTGTTTAGTGGACGCGGCCTATTCTTGACGCCGGTCTGTTACACGCCCGCGTCGAGGCGATGCGCCGCTCAGGCCTTGGGCGCCAGGTGGCAGCTCGGGGTCGAGCGCATGATGCGCAGCTCTTCGTCGGTCATGTCGGCAGGGATGTCGGCGAAAAGCGGCGTCGAAAGGTAGCGCTCGCCGGTATCGGGGAGCATGCAGAGCACGGCTGCTCCCCGGGGCGCTTCCCTGCAGACCTGCAGCGCGGCGGCGAACGTCCCGCCGGCGGTAATCCCGACGAAGATGCCTTCCTTCTGCGCGAGCTGCTTGCTGCATTGCATGGCATCGGGCCCGGAAACCGTCAGCACCTTGTGGATCACCCCCATCTCCACCGCATCACCCGTCAGCTTGGGCACGAAGTCCGGGCTCCAGCCCTGCATCGGGTGCGGCTTCCAGGAAGCGTTCGCCTTCGCCGGCGTGCCGTCGGGCCGGCGCTCCTGGACCGTGCCGCTGGTGAGCATCGGCGCATCGGCGGGCTCGCAGACGACGATCTTGGTTTCAGGGCGCTCCTTCGCGAGGACCCGCGCCACGCCCTTCAGCGTGCCGCCAGTGCCGAAGCCGGTGACCCAGTAGTCGAGGCGCTGCCCTTCGAAGTCGCGCACGATCTCGCGAGCCGTGGTGCGCGAGTGGAAGTCGGCGTTGGCCTCGTTCTCGAACTGCCGCGTCAGGAACCAGCCATTCATCTCGGCGAGCTCCACCGCTTTCTTCACCATGCCCATGGCGCGATCGGCGGCGGGCGTGATCACGACCTTGGCGCCGAGGAAGCGCATCAGCTTGCGCCGCTCGACGCTGAAGCTCTCGGCCATGGTGACGACGAGCGGATATCCTTTCTGCGCGCACACCATGGCGAGGCCGATGCCGGTGTTGCCGCTCGTTGCCTCGATCACCGTCTGCCCGGGCTTGAGTTTCCCCGTGCGCTCGCCGTCCTCGATCACCCCGAGCGCGAGCCGGTCCTTCACCGAGCCGAGCGGGTTGAACGCCTCGATCTTCACGTACAGGTCCGCCCCCGGCGGGGCGAGCTTGCCGATCTTCACGACCGGGGTGTTGCCGATCGTCTCGAGTATGTTGGCGTATCTCGTCATGATCAGGCGACCTCGAACAGACCCGCGGCGCCCATGCCGCCGCCGATGCACATGGTGACCACGACGAACTTCGCGCCGCGGCGCTTGCCCTCGATGAGCGCGTGACCGACGAGGCGCGCGCCCGACATGCCGTAGGGGTGACCGACGGCGATTGCGCCGCCGTTGACGTTCAGCCTGTCGTGCGGGATGCCGATGCGGTCGCGGCAGTAGATCACCTGCACGGCAAAGGCCTCGTTCAGCTCCCACAGGTCGATGCTGGTTACGCTCTTGCCGGCCTGCTCCAGCAGCTTGGGCACGGCGAACACCGGGCCGATGCCCATCTCCTTGGGGTCGCAGCCCGCCGCGGCGAAGCCGCGAAAAATGCCAAGAGGAGTCAGATTCCGCCGCGCGGCCTCTTTCGCGCTCATGACCACGCAGGCCGATGCCCCGTCGGAGAACTGGCTCGCGTTGCCCGCGGCGACGCAGCCGCCCTCGATCGCCGGCTTGATCTGCGACACGCCCTCGTAGGTGGTGTCCGGGCGGATGCCCTCGTCCTCCGAGGCGGTGACTTCCTTGATCGAGTCCTTGCCGGTGTTCTTGTCGACCACCTTCATCTTGGTGGTGATCGGCGCGATCTCGTCCTTGAACTTGCCCTCGGCGCGGGCCTTGGCC
>Ga0208454_1001182_pt1 | contig 11246 bp, 11 predicted proteins | sample EasRivMeERMZT100_FD_187530 | JGI IMG/M metagenome (GOLD analysis project Ga0208454, IMG submission 187530) | Soil microbial communities from meander-bound floodplain in the East River, Colorado, USA - East River MetaG ERMZT100 (SPAdes) (version 2) | ecosystem: Environmental > Terrestrial > Soil...
GTAAGGCGTGAGGCGGAAACCCGCTCCGTCCGCCGCCTAGCTCCTCACGCCTGACGCCTCACTATTCAATGACCTTCGGCACCAGGTAAAGAGCACCCTCGACGTGCGGCGCCACCGACTGGAACAGGGCATGCTGGTCGCCCTCGGTGACGGCGTCCGGGCGCAACCGCTGCACGAGGTCCTGCGCGTGGGACATCGGCTCGACGCCGCGGGTATCGACCGCCTGCATCTCCGCGATGAGCCGGAAAACGTCGTTGATCCGCGACAGCGCGGCCTGCGCCTGGTCCTCGTCTATCGCGATCCGCGCGAGGTGGGCGACGCGCTTCACGTCATCCAGCGTCAGTGCCATGGCAGTCCCTGCTGCAAAAGCCTTAAAAATCGAAGCTGCATAGGGTATCATAACCCCCTGTTGCACAGAGCCAATTCCCTTTAGGTGGAACGATTTATGTTCGGTTTCTTGAACAGCTACTTTAACGACGATCTGGCGATAGATCTCGGCACCGCCAACACGCTGATCTACGTGCGCGGCAAAGGCATCGTGCTCGACGAGCCATCGGTGGTTGCCATCCGCCAGGAAGGCGGCCCGAACGGCAAGAAGGTGATCCAGGAAGTCGGCCTCGCAGCGAAACAGATGCTCGGCCGCACGCCCGGGAACATCACCGCGATCCGCCCGATGAAGGACGGCGTTATCGCCGATTTCACCGTCACCGAGCAGATGTTGAAGCACTTCATCAGGAAGGTGCACCAGACGCGCATTTTCAAGCCTTCGCCCCGCATCATCATCTGCGTGCCATGCGGATCGACGCAGGTCGAGCGCCGCGCGATCCGCGAGTCCGCGATCGGCGCCGGCGCATCCAGCGTCTATCTCATCGAGGAGCCGATGGCGGCGGCGATCGGCGCCGACCTGCCGGTGGGCGATCCGACCGGCTCGATGGTGGTGGACGTTGGCGGCGGCACCACCGAGGTGGGCGTGATCTCGCTCGGCGGCCTCGTCTACAAGGGCTCGGTGCGCGTCGGCGGCGACAAGATGGATGAGGCGATCATCAACTATATCCGCCGCAATTACGGCATGCTCATCGGCGAAACCACCGCCGAGCAGATCAAGAAGGAGATCGGCTCCGCCTTCCCCGGCTCGGAAGTGCGCGAGAAGGAGGTGAAAGGCCGCAACCTTGCCGAGGGCATACCGCGGAGCTTCACGATCTCCTCCAACGAGATTCTCGAAGCGCTGACCGAGCCGCTCAACTCCATCGTTTCCGCGGTCAAGACTGCGCTCGAGCAGACGCCGCCCGAGCTCGCCGCCGACATCGCCGAGAAGGGCATGGTGATTACCGGCGGTGGCGCGCTGCTGCGCGACATCGACCGGCTGCTGATGGAGGAAACCGGGCTGCCGGTGATCGTCGCCGAAGACCCGCTCACCTGCGTCGTGCGCGGCTCCGGCAAGGCGCTCGAAAAAATCGAGCGGCTGGCCAGCATCTTCACTAACGACTAGTGAGGAGTGAGGCGTCAGGCGTGAGGCGCGGCTCCGGACCACGAGGACTTACTCCTCACCCCTCACTCTTTTCTCCTCACCGCTGATGGAACATCAGCCGCCGCCGTTTTTCAGGACCGGCCCCACCCCGCTTGCACGACTGCTGATCTTTTCCGCGCTGTCCCTCGCCTTTCTCGTCTCCGACGTCCGTTTCAACTACCTCGATTCCCTGCGCCAGGTCGCGGCGATCGTCGTCTACCCGCTTCAGCGCATCGCCGCCGCCCCCGCCAGCATCGTGCGACGAATCGGCGACTTTTTCGTCACGCACGGGTCGCTGCGGGCGGAGAACGCGCGGCTCACGCAGGAAAACTTCGACAATGCCGCCCTGCTCTTGCGGCTGAAGGCGCTGCAGGCGGAGAACGCCCAGCTGCGCGACTTGCTGGCCGCCCGCGAGCGTCTGGGCACCAAGTTGATCGCTGCCGAGGTGCTGTACGTGGCGCGCGACCCGTTCAGCCGCAAGGTGATGATCGACAAGGGCTCGCAGGGCGATATCCGGGCCGGCCAGGTGGCGGTGGACAACCGCGGCGTGGTGGGCCAGGTGACGCGCGTCTACCCCTGGCTCTCGGAAGTCACTCTGGTCACCGACAAGGATCAGTTCGTGCCGGTGCAGAACCTGCGCAATGGCCTGCGCTCGATACTCTCCGGTACCGGCAGCGACGGCACCCTCGAGCTGCGCTTCGTTCCGTCCAACGCGGACTTCGAGCCCGGCGACGAGCTTGTCACTTCGGGCATCGACGGGGTGTATCCGCCCGGGCTGCCGGTGGCGCGGGTGACCAGCGTCGAGCGCGCTGCCAATCAGATCTTCGCCCGCGTCACCGGGGTGCCGCTCGGCGGCGTGGCCAACCATGCCCACCTGTTGATCACCGGCGGCAGCCGCGACCTGCCACCGCGGCCGTCTGCCGACGAGCCAAAATCGCCACGGCCCAAGAAATCGAGAAAAGGCTGATGGCCGACACCCGCGTCACGCCGCATGAGATCCTGCTGCCGGTCAGGGCCGGCTTCATCGCCGCCACGCTGCTCGGGGCGCTGCTGCTGAACCTGCTGCCGTGGTCGGGAGTGTGGCTGTCGATCAAGCCCGATTTCGTCGCGCTGGTACTGCTCTGCTGGTGCGTCGAGCAGCCGCGCAAGGTGGGTTTCGTCTCGGCCTGGCTGCTGGGACTGGTCATGGACGTGGCGGACGGCGCCCTGTTCGGCCAGCACGCCCTGTCGTACTCGGTTCTCGCCTACGCCGGCATCGTGCTGCACCGGCGGGTGCTCATGTTCTCCGGCACACCGCAGGTGCTGCACGTGGTGGTGCTGCTGCTGATGAACGACCTCATCGTAATCACGGTCCGCGTGCTGGCCGGTGCGGACTTCCCCGGCTTCCAGTATTTCATCGGCAGCATCGTCGCGAGCGCGCTGTGGCTGCCGCTGGGCGTGCTGCTCAAGCTGCCGCAACGCCCTCAACCCGACCCCGACCGCGTGTAGCGTATGAGCGCCGAACTCTCGATCAATCCCGGCATCGAGCTGCGCAATGCGCAGCTTGAACTGCACCATTTCCAGTTGCGCCTGGCGATCGCGACCGGGTTCGTGCTATTCATGTTCCTGCTGCTGTTCGGCCGCTTCTTCTACCTGCAGGTCGTGAAGCACGACCAGCTGCAAACGCTGGCGGAGGCAAACCGCATCGCCATCGTCCCGGTGGTGCCCAACCGCGGCATCATCGTCGACCGCAACGGCATCGTGCTCGCACACAACTATTCCGCCTACACGCTGGAGGTCCAGCCGCACAAGATCAACAACCTGGAGAACCTGATCGACGAGCTGGCCGCTCTGATCGAGATCACGCCGCGCGACCGGCGGCGCTTCAAGCGGCTGCTGGAGGAGAGCAAGAGCGTCGGCAGCCTGCCCATCCGCACCCGGCTCTCCGACGAGGAAATCGCCCTCTTCGCGGCGAACCGCCACCGTTTTCCCGGCGTCGAGATCAACTCGCGGCTGTTCCGCCACTACCCGCAAGGCGAAATCTTTTCGCACGTGGTCGGACACATCGGCCGCGTCAACCAGCGCGAGGTCGAGCAGCTCGAGGCCGACGGACTCGCCGCCAATTACCGGGGCACCGACTACATCGGCAAGCTCGGACTCGAGCAGAAGTACGAGAGCCACCTGCACGGCACCACCGGCGTCGAGGAAGTCGAGGTGGATTCGGGCGGGCGCCCGGTGCGCACGCTGTCGCGCACGCCGCCGGTGCCCGGCAACAACCTGATGCTCAATCTCGACGCCCGCCTGCAGGAGGTCGCCTACAACGCATTCGGTGATTTCCGCGGCGCGCTGGTCGCGATCGAGCCATCCACCGGCGGCGTCCTCGCCTTCGTCAGCAAGCCGGGCTTCGATCCCAACCTGTTCGTGGACGGCATCGACGTGTTGAACTGGAACGAGCTCAACAATTCTCTCGACAAGCCGCTCGTCAACCGCGCGCTGTTCGGCACCTATCCGCCGGGCTCCACCTTCAAGCCGTTCATGGCGCTCGCCGCGCTGACGCTGGGCAAGCGCACGCCGCAGCAGGCGATCAGCGATCCGGGCTACTTCAACTTCGGCGGCCACCAATTCCGCGACGACAAGGTCGGCGGCCACGGCATGGTGGACATGTACAAGTCCATCGTCGTGTCCTGCGACACCTACTACTACGTGCTCGCCAACGATCTCGGCATAGACGCCATCGCGCGCTTCATGGGTCAGCTCGGCTTCGGCTCCCGCACCGGCATCGACATCGAAGGGGAGTCGGCCGGCGTGCTGCCCTCCCAGGAGTGGAAGATGCGCCGCTTCAACCAGAAGTGGTTTGCCGGGGAAACCATCAGCGTCGGCATCGGGCAGGGCTACAACGCCTACACGCCCCTGCAGCTCGCCACCGCCATCGCAACGATCGCCAACGACGGGGTGATGTTCCGCCCGCACATCGTGAACTACGTCGAGGACATCCGCACCCAGGAGCGCGGCGCGGTCGAGCCCAACCCGCTGCGCACGCTCGACGTCAGGAAGCAGCACCTCGAGGTGGTCCAACAGGCGCTGATCGGCGTCAACAAGGAAGGCACCTCGGCGCGCTCTTTCATAGGGGCCGGGTACGTGAGCGCGGGCAAGACCGGCACCGCGCAGGTGATCGGCATAAAGCAGGGCGAGAAATACGTGGAAAGCAAGGTGCAGGAGCGCCATCGCGATCACGCCCTGTTCATCGCCTACGCGCCGGCCGACGACCCGAAGATCGCTCTGGCCGTGATCGTCGAGAATGCCGGCTTCGGCGCGCGCCACGCCGCGCCGATTGCGCGCAAGGTGCTCGACTACTACCTGCTCGGCAAGCTGCCCCCACCGGAGCGGCGCAAGGACAAGGATGCATCCGGCGCTTAGGCAGATCGGACGCCATATCACCCGCCACATCGACGGCGTTCTGCTCAGCGCGGTGCTGGCGCTGATGGCCGTGGGGTTGGTGGTGCTGATCAGCGCCTCCAACATGAGCGCTGCGCGCGTCACCGCGCAACTCGCCAATTTGCTGATCGCGCTCGGCGTGATGTGGTTGTTCGCAAACATTTCGCCTCACTACCTTGCGCGCCTCGCCTTCCCGCTCTACGTGCTGGGCGTGCTGTTGCTGGTGGGAGTGGCGCTGTTCGGCGAAGTCGTCCAGGGAGCGCGGCGCTGGCTCGACCTGGGCATTACCCGCATCCAGCCCTCCGAGTTGATGAAGATCGCGTTGCCGCTCGCGCTGGCGTGGTACTTCGACCGCTACGAGGCGACCCTGAGGTCCAAGCACTATGCGATCGGGGCCGTGATGCTGGTGATTCCCGTGGCGCTGATCGCGCGCCAGCCGGACCTCGGCACCGCGGTACTGATCACGGCGGCGGGGTTCTTCGCGCTGTTCCTCTCCGGTCTGCCGTGGCGTCTGATCGCCGGGCTCGCCGTTGCCGGCGGCGCCGCCCTGCCCTTCGTCTGGTCCGCGCTGCACGACTACCAGCGGCAGCGCATTCTGACCCTGCTTGACCCGATGCAGGACCCCCTCGGCAGGGGTTACCACACGATCCAGTCCACGATCGCGGTCGGCTCCGGCGGCTGGTTCGGCAAGGGCTGGCTGAACGGCACGCAGACCCATCTTGATTTCATACCCGAGCGCACCACCGATTTCGCGTTCGCCGTGTTCGCCGAGGAGTTCGGGCTCGTTGGCTGCGTCGTGCTGCTCGGGCTGTTCCTGTTCGTGATCTCGCGCGGCATGCTGATCGCGGCCAACGCGCCGAACATGTTCACGCGGCTGCTCGCCGGCGCGATCACGCTTACCTTCTTCACCTATGCATTCGTCAACATGGGGATGGTGAGCGGCATCCTGCCGGTGGTGGGCGTGCCGCTGCCCCTCATCAGCTACGGCGGCACCTCGCTGGTATCCATCTGCATCGGCATCGGCATACTGATGAGCATTCATTCCCACAAAAAGCTAGTACAGACGTGATGGGTGATGAGTGATGAGTGATGGGTCAAAAACTGTATTCGGGCAAGAGCGCGGGTCGCCTCGAACCGGTCACCGGTCACCGGTTACCGGTCACTGGATCATCACCGCGGCGCTGCTGGCGGCGATGATCAGCGGCTGCGGCACGACACCGAAGCGGGACCCGTCGACAAAGACGCCGCCGCGCCCCGGCGGCTACTACCTCGATGACGGCCCGGGCGCCAGCCCGCCGGCGAACCTCGACAGCATCCCGGACGCGGTACCGCGGGCGGAGCCGATCAATCGCGGGACCAGCCGTCCCTACGTGGTGATGGGGCGCAGCTATACGCCGATGGCCTCGCACGGGCCCTACCGGGCGCGCGGCATCGCCACCTGGTACGGCCGCCGTTACCACGGCAAGCCGACCGCATCGGGCGAGCCCTATGATATGTACGCCATGACCGCGGCGCACACCACGCTGCCGATCCCGAGCTATGCGCGCGTCACCAACGTGAAGAATGGAAGGTCGGTGGTGGTGCGCATCAACGATCGCGGACCGTTCGTCGACGGACGCATCATCGACCTGTCGTACACCGCCGCGCACCGCATCGGGGTGCTCGGTGGCGGCAGCGCCACGGTCGAGGTAGAAGCCATCCTTCCCGGCAGTTACGGCTCGACGCTTGCCGCGCCGGCGCAACCGGATGTCGCCGCCCCGATGCGCGAGAGCCCTCCGTCCATTGCGGCGCGCGATCCCGGATGGCCGGTCAGCCTGCCCGCGGCACCCGGGCCACTGCCGGCGCCGCACGCGGAGCAACCGGTATCGGTCGCGGCCGAGGCCGCCGGCCACTACCTGCAGCTCGGCGCTTTCGCTTCGCGCGAGAACGCGGAAAATTTCCTCACGCGCATGAAGACGCAGATGGAGGGGCTGGGCGACAACCTGCAGGTCTTCGCGCGCGACGGCCTGTACCGCGTGCATGCCGGGCCGTACGCCAGCCAGTCCGAGGCGCGCCAGGCGGCGGACCGCATCAACCGGACGCTCGGCGTCAGGCCTGTCGTCCTCACCCGGTGAACAGTGATCAGTGATCAGTGAACGGAGACGCGGTTTACCGTTCTCCGTTCACCCCGGCCCCTCGAGGCGGAACACGATCGGCACCAGCACCCAGGACTCGAGCGGCTCCGCACCCTGCCGCGCCGGCACGAAGCGCCAGGCCTTGACCGCCTCCAGCGCCGCCGCATCGAGATGCGGTGAACCGCTCGATTTCTCGACATCCACTCGCGCCACCAGCCCCTCGCGCGTCACCTGCACGCGCAGCGTCACCGTTCCCTGCGTTCCGGCGCGGCGCGCGTTCGCCGGATAACGCGGCGACGGATTGCGCAGGTACGCCGCGTTGAAACTGGGCGGAGTCACTGCCACGCTGGCAACCTGGGTCTGCTGCTCGGGTGCGGCAACCGCCGGATCCGGCACCCGGGCGGGTTCGACCGTGAACGAGGCGCCCTCGCGAGCCTGCGGCTCGGGTAACGCCAGCAACGGGGCGGGCGGTGCGGGGCGCGGCACGGGCGGCGCTACCGCGCGCACCGGCTTCGGCGGCTCGCGCCGCGGCGGCACCGGCGTTGGCGGCGCGACAACCACCGCCTCGGTCTGGAGCAGCACGACTTCCAGCGTAGTAACCGCGGGAACGGGATCGCGGGAAAAGTCCGGCAGCAAGCCCAACACCGCCGCGTGCAGCGCGACGCTAACTCCAAGAAACACGAGCAGGAGGCGCTGCGTGCGCCGGCCCGCATGCCCCTTGAGTTGCCCCTTTGTCCGCTCTCCGTTGTCGACTGTCATGAATAGCGCCGCCTCGTCCGTATCCGCGTGCTCATGACCGCGATTTTACCGCGCCTTGCGCGGGGCCGATTCAGCCCCGGCCCGCCGGCGACGGGGCTCCATAGGCAAATACTGGTAGCGCAAGCAGCCCCAGGGCCCACACGATGACCGCCCCCGAGGGCAAGTCGAAGACAGCGGAGGCGAGCAGTCCCAGGGCGTAGCCGCAGGCGCCCAGCGCGTAACAGATCGCAAGACGTCCGCGGCGCAGGGAATGCGTCGCGAGTGCCGGCACGATGAGCGTCGCGAACACGAGATAGAGACCCACCAGTTGCACGGAAACCGTCACCGTCGCCGCGAACAGCAGGTAAAAACCGATGCGCCCGATGCGCTCGCGCATTCCGAACCAGAGCGCCAGTATCACCGCGTACGCCAGTGCCACCGGCAGCAGGCGCTGCCAGTTGACCCACAGGATCTGCCCCACCAGGAGTTCCTTGAGGTGCTCCCCGCCGTGAGGGTTGGCCGCGAGCAGCAACAACGCGCCGCTCGCCGCGAAAACGAAGGTGGTGCCGATGATGGCCTCCTGCACCTCGGGCCAGCGCCTCTCGGTCCATGTCAGCAGCAGCGCACCGGCCAGCGCCGCAGCTAGCGCAGCCGCTTGCACCGCCCACCCCTGCGGCTCGAAACCCAGTGAATCCGCGAATATCACTCCCAGCCCCGCCACCTGAGCGATGGCAAGATCGATGAACACGATGCCGCGGCTGAGGACCTGGATTCCCAACGGCGCATGCGTAGCGGTGACCAGCAGCCCCGCTGCGAACGCCGGCCCCAGGATGCTGATATCGATCGCCGCAATACTCACTTCTGAACCGCCAGCAGACGCGACAGGGTGTCGTCGAACAAGCCGTACAGGTCCTTCGCCCTCTCGCTGCCGCCGACCGTGAAGGGCAGCATCAAGGCGGGAATTTTCGCGCGCTCCGACAGCCATTGCGCCGCCCGCGGGTCGGCGTAGGCGGCGCGCACCACCGCCTGCGCCGGATCGCGGCCAAGACGCGTGAGCAGCTCGCTCAAGTGCGACGCGGTCGGCGGCACGCCCGGTTTCGGCTCGAGCGCGCCGACCTCGCGCAGCCCCAGCCAGCGAATCAGATAAGTCATATCCTTGTGATAAACAACGATCGGCATGCCCTTGAGCGGCGCCCCCTCCTTCTCCCAGCGCGCGCTTGCCTGCTGCCAGCGTTCGAGAAAAGCCCTGGCCCGGGCGCGGTACTGCGCGGCGTCGCCGGGATCAAGCTGCGCCATGCGCTCGGCAAGCGCCGCGGCAACCCTGGCGATATTCGACGGATCGAGATGAACGTGCGGATTGCCCGCTGCGTGGACATCCCCCATCGAGCGATCGACGCGCTGCGGTATCTCGATCAACACCAGCTGGCTCGCCGCCTCGAAATAGCCGGGCTGACCCGCCTGGATTCTGGCGTTGCCCGACTGCCTCTGCACCAACGGCATCCAGCCGATCTCGAGTTCCGCGCCGGTGCACACCACCAAATCGGCCGTGCGCGCCCGCGCGATCAGGCTCGGGCGCGCTTCGATGCGGTGGGGATCCTGCAGCGCGGTGGTCGCGACGTAGATGCTCGCCTTATCGCCGCCCAGTTCCCTCGCCAGCGCGCCCCATTCCGGCTCGCAGGCGAAGATGTTGAGCGCCGCCGCTGCCGGCGCGCCGACAGCAAGCATCAAACTTGCCAGAAAATACTTGAGCCACTTCATGTGGTACTCCTTTCTTACTGCAGTCCGCGGCGCTCAGAACTTGTGCGCTCCGTGCGCGCCGAGACTGTAGATGTATTGAAGAAAGACCTGGTTGTCGGTAACTCCGATGCGTGACTTGTCAGAGGCAAACTGGAGGCGGAGCCTGCTGAACTCGCTTGGGCTCCAGTCGAGCATCGCCGTGTTGCGCGTGGGGCTGTGATTTGCGAGCACCGGGAAGTCGCCTGCGGCCGGACCCAGTCCGTTATTGACGATGCCGTTGCTGACCGTGCCGTAGCGCACCGTGTCGTAGCGGTAGCCGACACGCCAGCGCGGCATGAACTGCCACACACCTTGTGCATACCACCCGGACTGATCGGTGTTGAAGGAGTCGCTGATCGCGCCGAATACCGCGCTGCCCGCCGAATCGTCGTAGGTCAATGTGCCGTCCTGCCTGGACCGGAAGTACTCGCCTTGCAGCTTGAAGTTCGTGTGCGATGCATTGCCGTTCGGCGCCCACTTGAGAACCCCGTCAACGATCCACAGCTTCGCCGTGCCGGTGAAGCTGTTGGACACGGCGCCGCCCATGGAATCCACGTCCTCGTAGCCGCGGTCCAGCGGTGAGAATCTGAGGTACGACAGACCGGTGCGCCAGGCGTAGCTCGGGCCGATGTCGCCGCCGATGTGGCCAAAAATAGAACTTCCGCCCACGCCGTTCTTGTTCCGGTCGCTGCCCGGAAACTGGTCGCCGCTGGAGAATTCCGTGCCCAACTCGAAAAAGACCGGCATTGGCGCGACCCATTTGAGCTGCACGCCGTCCTGCTTCAGCGCGCCGCCGAGAAACGCCTTGTACGGCAGCGGCACGTCCTGGAAGTCCCACGCGTGCTGATGGATGTCGTTGAGGTACCCGATGCTCGAGAGGAAGCGCCCGCCTTTGAGCGAGAGTCCGCGCCCGAGCGTCAGCGTCTGGAAGTACGCTTCCTCGATTTCAGCCTCGTTTTCCGGCGTCAGCGCCACCGTCATCTGGACGCGGAAATAAGGATCGATATTGCCCGAGATGGTAAGCTCCGTTTCACCCAGCCCGAAGCTGCGCTTCGGCGGGCCCACTTCCCCGCCCGAAGGCACGAAACCCGTGATCTGGAAGGTGTTGGGGTCCTGCGAGGTGTTCGCGTAGGTGCCTTGCAGGATCAGAGAGACTGCGGGGTTGAACGCGTTTTCCCCGCCGCGGCTCGCCGATCCGGCGGCAGCCGCTTCTGCTTTTGCCGCGCTTTGCTCCGCCTTGCCGGCCTTGGCCTCAGCGTCCTTCAGGCGCTTTTCGAGCGCCCGCATGCGCTGCTCGTCCGCCTCCTTCATCTGCTTCATTTCCTCGCGAATTTTCGCGAGATCGACGTCCTGCGCCGGCACCGGTCCGGCGAATGCGAGAGCGACCGCCGCAGCGGTCAAGTTCCATTTGAACACTTGAGTTCTCCTCTAAACACAAAACGAACACCGCAACCGGGTTCACCGGTTGCGACCAGGTTGTGTCAGAGGAGAACGGGAGGGGCGCGGGAAGGCGGGGTTAAGGTCGGCTGCGCGATGTGCCAGACGGCGGGCGGTGTCGCGAGCCATTGGAAAAATACCGCTGCCGCAATGGTGGGCTGTGCAGTGCATCCGCCCGCGAACAGGCTGCCGAACGCGGCATGGAAAACGCACAGTTCGGCCTGGGACGAGGGTAACTCGTTGCCATCGTTATGAGCCGA
>Ga0208454_1001183_pt1 | contig 11243 bp, 12 predicted proteins | sample EasRivMeERMZT100_FD_187530 | JGI IMG/M metagenome (GOLD analysis project Ga0208454, IMG submission 187530) | Soil microbial communities from meander-bound floodplain in the East River, Colorado, USA - East River MetaG ERMZT100 (SPAdes) (version 2) | ecosystem: Environmental > Terrestrial > Soil...
AGCCCCGATTCGTCGCCGCCGGTGCCGGCGCGCACCTCGATGAAGAGGTTGCGCTCGTCGTTCGGATCCTTGGGCAGCAGCGCCTTCTGCAGCTCGGCCTCGAGCCGCTCCATCGCGGCGCGCGCCTTCTTCAGCTCCTCGTCGGCGTAGACCTTCATCGTCGCATCGGACGCCAGATCGCGCGCCTCGTCCGCTTCGCGTTCCGCCTGCAGGTAGCTTTGAAAAAGAGAAACCACGGAAGAAACTTCGGAATGCTCGCGCGACAGGCGCTTGAACTGCTCCATGTCGCGCGTCGCGTTCTCGGCGGCGAGCAGGCCCTCGAGATCGCCCAGCCGCCCGACGAGGCTGTCGAGCTTCGTCCGCAGCCGCGGATTCACTCGTCGCGACTAGGGTTTCGAGGCGGGCGCGAGAAGGTAAAAGTGAGCGCCTCGGTCGGAACGTGCATCAGCTTGTTGGTGAGGGTCCGCGACAGCGCTTCCACCACCTTGGCCGGGTCCTCGCCGCGCGCGAGCGACTTGAGCGCGCGCTCGAGCTCCTGGCGGCGCGTGTCGTCGGCTTCCTCGCGCAGCGCGCGGATCAGCGGCACGCCCTCGCGCGCCTGCACCCAGTGCATGAAGCGGCCGACCTGCGTGTCGATGATCGCTTCGGCCTGATCGAGGGCGGCGCGGCGCGAGTCGAGATTGGCGCTCACGATGCTGGCGAGGTCGTCGACGGTATAGAGGAACACGTCGTCGAGCTCGCCCGCCTCCTGCTCGATGTCGCGCGGCACGGCGAGGTCGACCATGAACATCGGCCGGCGCCGGCGCGCGCGCAGCGCGCGCTCGACCAGGCCCTTGCCGAGGATCGGAAGCGACGAGGCGGTGCACGACACGATGATGTCGTAGTCCTGCAGGTGCTCGCCGAGCGCGCGCAGCTCGATCGCGCGCGCGTTGAAGCGCGCGGCGAGCCGCTCGGCGCGCTCGAGAGTGCGGTTGGCGACGGTGATGCGCGCCGGCGCCTGCGCCGCAAAGTGCGTGGCCGTCAGCTCGATCATCTCGCCCGCGCCGATGAGGAGCACGCTCTGGTCCTTGAGGCTCGGAAAAATCCGCGCCGCGAGCTTCACCGCCGCTGCGGCCATGGATACGCTGGCGGCGCCGATGCGGGTGGTCGAGCGCACTTCCTTGGCCACCGCGAACGAGCGCTGGAACAGGCGATGCAGCAGGCTGCCGAGGGTTCCGGCCGACTCGGCGGCACGCGCCGCCTCTTTCATCTGGCCGAGGATCTGGGGCTCGCCGATCACCATCGAGTCGAGACCCGAAGCGACCCGGAAGGCGTGGCGCACGGCCTGCTCCTGCGGCAGGGCGTAGAGGTAAGGCTGCAGCTCCCCCCGGGCGAGACGGTGGTACTGCGCGAGCCACTCGGTCAGCTCACCGGGCTTTTCTCCGGAAACGTAGATCTCGGTGCGGTTGCAAGTCGAAAGGATGGCGGCCTCGTTGGCGAGACTGCGCTTGAGCTCGCTGAGCGCTTCGTGCAAGCGCTCGACGTGAAATACCACGCGCTCGCGCACGGCGAGCGGCGCAGTCTGGTGGTTCAGCCCAAGAGCGAAGAGCGAGGCATTCAAGCCTGCTGATTATAGGAGAGTTTCGACCCCCGGCTGCTATCGGCGGCGCGAATGGCATGCGTGAATCCGATCGCAGCGCAGGACTGCTTTCGTCGAAGTCATTTCCGGTACAGGCCGATGCTCGACACCGTGTCGAGAAACGCCTCGAAGCGCACCGGCTTCACGAGGTAGCGGTCGACGCCGAGCCGGTAGCTCTCCAGCACGTCGCGCTCCTCGTTCGAGGAGGTCATCACCACCACAGGGATCGCTTTGAGCTCCGAGCCCTTGACCCGGCGCAGCACCTCGATGCCGTCCACTTTTGGCATCTTGATGTCGAGCAGCACGAGCTTCGGCGGTTGGCCGGGACTGCGTCCAGCATACGGGCCGCTGCAGAAGAGGTAGTCGAGCGCCTCCGCGCCGTCCTTTACCCAATGCACGTGATTGGCGAGGTTACTCTTGCGGAGCGCGCCGAACGTCGTTTCGGCATCCTCCGGGTCGTCCTCCACCAGCAGGATCTCCACCTGTTCGAACCCGCTCACGCCGCCTCCCTCGGCCGTCGGTTGAAGCTAGCGCGAATCCCGCTCGCTGTGTGTCAGGATGTTTGTGATCAAGCGCTGGTGAGACCGCGCCTCGCCAGGCGCGCGCCGCGCCAGGTCGATGCCGCTCGTCCGCGGCATGGCGACTATAATTCATCCGGATGGACACGCTCGCTCGCATCCGTCAGTTGGCGGCGACGGAATTCTCGATCAATCCCGACGGCCTCGACCCTGCTGCGCCGCTCGATGCGCTCGGCATCGACTCGCTCAGCTTCATCGAGTTCATGTTCAAGGTCGAGGAGGAGTTCGGGGTCAGCGTGTCCGACGAAGACCTGAAGGCGATCAAGACGCTCGCCGACCTCGAGCGCCACGTCGCCGCCGCGCTCACCGCCGCCGGCAAGGTCTGATCCCGCGGCATGGCCGCACGCCGCGTCGCCGTCACCGGAGCCGGCGTGGTCTCGCCGCTCGGCACCACCCTGGAGGAGTTTCAGCGCTCGCTCGCCGCGGGACGCTCGGGCATTCGCCGACTCGCGCCGGCGCTAAGCGAGCGCTCGGGCGTGCAGGTGGGCGCGACGCTCGACTGGAATCCCGCGCCGTTCTTGAAGGAAGCCGAGGCCGCGAACCTCGACCGCGTATCGCAGTTTGCCCTCGCCGCGGCAGCGCAGGCCATTGCGGCAAGCGGTCTGCGAATGGCTGACCTGAACCGTGACCGCATCGGCGTGTCTTGGGGCACCGGAATGGGCGGCGCGCACACGCAGGAAACGACCTACCAGCAGATTTACGGCGCCGACGAATGGCGCGTGCGGCCGCTGACCGTCGTCATGAGCATGAGCAACGCCGCCAGCTCGAATATCGCCGTGCGCCACGGGCTGCGCGGGCCGTTCGCGAGCTATTCGACGGCGTGCTCATCGTCGGCGATGGCGCTCGGTGAGGCGATGCGCGCCATTGCCGCGGGGCGCGCGGACGCGATGATCGCCGGCGGCTCCGAGGCGCTGCTCACGCCGGGCGTTCTCGCCGCCTGGCAGGCGCTGCGCACGCATCCATGGCCTGCTCACCGGGTATGGCAACACCTGCGACGCCGTGCACATGTCGCGGCCCGACCGCGACGGACAAGTACGGGCGATGCGCGATGCGCTCGCCGAAGCCGAGCTCCCGCCCGATGCTATCGGCTACATCAATGCTCATGGCACGGCGACAACGGTCGGCGACGTGGTCGAAGCCGAGGCGATCAACACGGTCTTCGGGCCCGCGGCGCGCGAGGTGCGCGTGAGCTCGACGAAGTCGCTGCACGGCCATCTCCTCGGCGGCTCGGGCGCGCTCGAATTCGCCGCCGCGCTGCTCGCCTTCGAGGGCACCCTGCCGCCCACGGGCTTTCTCGAGCAGCCCGATCCCGCCTGTGCCCTGCGCCACGTGGCGCGCACGGCCGAGCGCGTCGCGCCGCCGCGGGCGGTGATGTCCAATTCGTTCGCTTTCGGCGGCTCGAACGTCGTGCTGGTCGCTGCACGCGCCTAAACGCGTGTAGTGCTTTCCCCTACAGGCACGGCGCCTGCATGGGATTGCGTACCTCCATGCAAAATCGCAGCAGAAGCCGACTCGGCCTCAAGGTGATCCATCGCCACCGCGCCGGCGAGTCCACGTTTCGTCGTGTTTCCGAGCTGGTCTTCATCCGCGGCCGGCCGAGGGCCGTGCTCGGTTGGATCGACGCCGGCGGCGTGCGTACCCCGATCTACATCTCCGAGCTCGATCCGGCCAAACTGAAGAAGGCCGCGGCGACGGAGGGCACGTACTACTACGACGAGGTCACCATAGATCCCCGCTACGAGCCTACGCTGCCGGCCGAGGACAAGAACCACCCCGAGCGCTAGGCGCCTGCGATTCCTTTTCCGGTCAAAGCGTCAAGAAATGTTCTGGCCGGTCCGCAACCCCGCTCGACGCCCTTACAGTGTCGCGGGAAGAACTCGCGGGACGATCTCATCTGATGGGCGCAACGATTCTGGTCGTGGATGACGAGGAGAGCGCTCGCGAGCTGCTCTACCTTCACCTCTCGAGCGCCGGCTATCGGGTGCTGCTCGCCGAAGACGCCATCACCGCCGGGCATTACCTGCTGGAGCAGCGCGTGGACATGCTGCTCGCCGACATCGAAATGCCGTTCATGGACGGCCTGGACCTGGTGCAGGCGATCCGCAACGACCCTGCGGTCTCCTCGATGCCCGTGGTGTTCGTGACTTCGCACGGACACTACGAGGACCGGGCGAAGGAGCTGGGGGCGGTCGCGTACCTGAGGAAGCCCGTGCGCGGCGACCAGTTGCTCGCCACCGTGGCAAAGCATATTGCTCCGCGATCTCAGGCGAGCGCCGCGTCGATGTGACCTACTTCACGCGCTCAGGCTGATGCCCTGAGGAGGCGCCTGATCCGGACGATAGGGGATAACCCGATACCGGTCAGGCTTTGGCGCGATGAAAGCACGAAGCAGGAGTTTGGTGGCCAAGGGCGGAATCGAACCACCGACACAAGGATTTTCAGTCCTCTGCTCTACCAACTGAGCTACTTGGCCGCCGGGAAATCGCAACGGGAGCAACTGCGGAAGGCGCGAATTATAGCAACGCAGGTGGCCGAAGGAGATTGCTTGGAACAGACCGTGCGCCTGGTTGCGCCGGACGGCTACGTCCTCGGCGCGTCGTTGTTCGAAGGCGCGGCAAACACCACGCCGAGGCACGCTGCGACGATCTGCGGGGGCGCCGCAATCCCGGCCCGCGCGTACCGGCACTTTGCAGCCTGGCTGGCAGCGCGCGGCGTCCCGGTACTAACCTACGACAATCGCGGCATCGGCGCGTCGCGGCCGCCGCGGATGTCCGGCTTTCGCGCGGCGTTCGAGGACTGGTCGGACTACGACTGCGCCGCGGCCATCGCGTGGCTGCGCGACCGCTACCCGGGCGCACAGCTAATCGGCATCGGCCACAGCATCGGCGGCTTCGTTCTGGCGAGCGCCCGCAACGCTGAAATGCTCGACCGGCTGCTGTTCGTCGCGACCCATACCGGCTACTGGGGCGACTATCACCCGCGCTGGCGCTGGCTGATGGCGTGCATGTGGCACGGCGTGATGCCCGCGATCACCCGCTTGTGCGGCTACTTCCCAGGCCGGGCGCTGGGCCTGGGCGCGGACATTCCCGCCGACTTCGCGGGGCAATGGGCGCGTCGTCGGACACCGGCGGTGCGCTACGAGGGTGAGCGCGCCGAGGCATGCCTGGCACGCTGCCGCCGCCTGCGGGGCCGTGCCCTGGCGCTCACCTTCACCGACGACGCATTTGCGACCGCGCAAGGCACGCGGCGCGTCCTGGAGCATCTTCCCGGAGTGACCGCGGAGCATCGCATGATCGCACCGCGCGACGCCGGCCTCGCCAGCATCGGGCACTTTGGTTTCTTCCGGGCGAGCGCCGCAAGAACGCTTTGGCCTGGCGTCGGCGACTGGATTCTTCAGTAGAGAAGTACAAATAAAAAGGGCGCCGAAGCGCCCTTTTTTTGCGACTGTAAATCCTCGCGGACTTACATATCCATGTCGCCCATGCCGCCCATGCCGGGCATGCCGCCGTGCGAATGGCCGCCGCCGCCCTTCTTCTCCTCGACCAGCTCGGCCACCATCGCATCGGTGGTGAGCATCAGGCCGGCCACGGAGGCGGCGTTCTGCAGCGCGAAGCGCACGACCTTGGTCGGGTCGATCACGCCCTGCTGCACCAGGTCGCCGTACTCCTCGGTCTGGGCGTTGAAGCCGTAGTTGCCCTTGTTCTCGAGCACCTTGTTCAGCACTACCGAGGGCTCGGCACCGCTGTTGTCGACGATCATGCGCATCGGCTCTTCCAGCGCGCGCATCACGATCTTGATGCCGCCGTCCTGGTCGTGGTTGTCGCCCTTGAGCTTGCCTTCGAGCACCTGCTTGGCGCGGATGAACGCCACGCCGCCGCCCGGGACGACGCCCTCTTCCACGGCGGCGCGGGTCGCATGCAGCGCGTCCTCGACGCGGGCCTTCTTCTCCTTCATCTCGACTTCGGTGGCCGCGCCCACTTTGATGACGGCAACGCCGCCGGCGAGCTTCGCTACGCGCTCCTGCAGCTTCTCCTTGTCGTAGTCGCTGGTCGCCTCGTCGATCTGGACGCGGATCTGCTTGACCCGGCCCTCGATCTGCTTCTTGTCGCCGGCGCCGTCGATGATGGTGGTGTTCTCCTTGGCGGCTTCGATTTTTTTCGCGCGGCCGAGGTCCTTCAGCGTCACGTTCTCGAGCTTGAGACCGAGCTCCTCGGAAATCACGGTGCCGCCGGCAAGGATCGCCATGTCTTCCAGCATCGCCTTGCGACGGTCGCCGAAGCCCGGCGCTTTGACCGCGACGGTCTTGAGAATGCCGCGGATGTTGTTCACCACCAGCGTCGCGAGCGCCTCGCCCTCGACTTCCTCGGCGATGATGAGGAGCGGCTTGCCCGCCTTCGCCACCTGCTCGAGGATCGGCAGCAGCTCGCGGATCGACGAGATCTTCTTGTCGTGCAGCAGGATGTACGGGTCCTCGAGCACTGCGATCTGCTTCTCGGGATTGTTGATGAAGTACGGCGAGAGGTAGCCGCGGTCGAACTGCATGCCCTCGACGAGATCGAGCTCGTTCTGCAGCGACTTGCCGTCCTCGACCGTGATCACGCCTTCCTTGCCGACCTTGTCCATCGCGTCGGAGATGATCTTGCCGATGTCGAAGTCGGCGTTCGCGGAGATCGCGCCGACCTGGGCGATTTCCTTGGAGGTGGTGCAGGGCTTGGAGATCTTCTTCAGCTCCTCGACGACGGCAATGACCGCCTTGTCGATGCCGCGCTTGAGGTCCATCGGGTTCATGCCCGAGGCGACGAACTTCATGCCCTCGCGCACGATCGCCTGGGCGAGCACGGTCGCAGTGGTGGTGCCGTCGCCGGCGACGTCGGAGGTCTTGGACGCGACTTCCTTCACCATCTGCGCGCCCATGTTCTCGAACTTGTCCTTGAGCTCGATCTCCTTCGCGACCGAGACGCCGTCCTTGGTGACGGTCGGCGCGCCGAACGAGCGCTCGAGCACGACGTTGCGGCCCTTCGGCCCCAGCGTCACTTTGACGGCGTCGGCCAGGATGTTCAGGCCGTGAACCATCTTGGCGCGGGCGCTTTCGTGGAAACGTACTTCTTTGGCAGGCATTGCGATTCTCCTAATTCAGTTCAGTAAGTGCGTTTACCAGGCTTATGCGCCTTCGATGACGCCCATGATGTCTTCCTCGCGCATCACGAGAAGCTCATCGCCCTTCACCTTCACGGTCTGCCCGGAATACTTGCCGAACAGAACGCGGTCGCCGGGCTTGACGTCGAGCGCGATCAGCTTCCCCTGATCGTCTTTCTTGCCTTTGCCGACAGCTACGATCTCGCCCTGGTCGGGCTTCTCGGCGGCGGTGTCGGGGATGACGATGCCCCCGGCGGACTTGCGCTCTTCTTCGATGCGCTTGACGATGACGCGGTCATGCAGCGGACGGATTTTCATGAGGACCTCCAATTGAGAAAGTTCGATGTATTACAATGGCTTGTATTCACCAAGCCCAGCACGTTTGGGTGTTAGCACTCATCTACACCGAGTGCTAATAATAGCGGCTGTGCCCCGCCTTTTCAAGAGCTTCCCCGTCCTGTGGGCGCTTATTTCTGTTGGCGCCACTGGAGCCGAGCTTCCAGCCCCGGTCCTCCAAGCACTGCGCGACGCGCGCGTGCCGCAAGCGAGCGTCAGCATCGTCGTGCAGGAAGTCGGAGCGCGGCGGCCGAGCTTCGCGCTCAACGCGGCCGCGTCGCGCAACCCGGGCTCGGTGATGAAGCTCGTCACGACCTACGCGGCGCTCGAGCTGCTCGGGCCGGCCTACCGCTGGAAGACCGAGGCCTACCGCGACGGCGACGAGCTTTACCTCAAAGGCTACGGCGACCCGAAGCTCAATTACGAAAGCTTCTGGCTGCTGCTGCGCAACCTGCGCGGCCGCGGCCTGCGCGAGCTGCGCGGCGACATCGTGCTCGACCGCAGCCACTTCGGCCCGGTGTCGCCGGACTTGATCGACGACGAAGTGTTCCGCCCTTACAACGTCACGCCCGACGCGCTGCTCGTCAATTTCAAGTCGCTGCGCTTCGTGTTCTACCCGGAGGACGGGAAGGTGCGGCTGTTCGTCGAGCCGAACCTGCCCGGCCTGGAGGTGGTCAACGCTCTTCGCCTCTCGGACGGGGCGTGCCCCGAAGGCCGCGCCTTCCGCGAGCTGATGCAGGCGAGCTTCCAGCCGAAGCCGCCGCGCGCCGCCTTCACCGGGTTCTACCCCGTCATCTGCGGCGAGCGCGACCTGAGCGTGGCGCTCCATCAGCCGGAGGATTACGCCGCGGGCATGATCCGCGCCCTTTGGACCGAGATGGGCGGAACCTGGAGCGGACGCATTCGCGAGGGCGCGGTCTCGCCCAGCGCAAAGTTGCTCTATACGCACGAATCCGAGCCGCTCGCCGGGATCGTGCGCGACATCAACAAATTCTCGAACAACGTGATGGCGCGCCAGCTTTATCTCACCCTCGCCGCCGAGATGGGCGGCGCGCCGGCGCAGCCCGATTCGGCTGCGCGTGCCATCGCGCAATGGATGGTGTTCAAGGGAATCAACTCGGATGGACTCAAAGTCGAAAACGGTTCAGGCTTGTCACGCAACGAGCGCGCCAGCGCGGCGATGCTGATGGCGCTGCTGCAGGCGGCGTGGAAAAGCCCGGTGATGCCCGAGTTCATGGCTTCGCTGCCGGTGGTTGCCGCCGACGGCACGATGCGCAAGCGCCTGCACTTCGAAGGCATCTCGGGCAACGCGCACATCAAAACGGGGCTGCTTGCGGATACGCGCGCCATCGGCGGCTATGTACTCGACCGCAGCGGGCGGCGCCATGCGGTCGTGATGATCGCGAACCATCCCAATGCCCCGCACGCGGAGGCGGCGTTCGACGCCCTGCTTCAGTGGATCAGATCCCGAGGTCCCGCCAGAGGCGGTCCACGCGACGCTTCACCGCGTCGTCCATGACGATCGGCCGGCCCCAGCGCCGGCCGCTCTCGCCGGGCCACTTGTTCGTCGCGTCGATGCCCATCTTGGAGCCGAGCCCGGACACGGGGCTCGCGAAATCGAGGTAGTCGATCGGGGTGTTTTCGACCAGCGTCGTATCCCGCGCGGCGTCCACCCGTGTCGTCAGCGCCCAGATCACTTCCTTCCAGTCGCGCACGTCGACGTCGTCGTCGCACACCACGATGAGCTTGGTGTACATGAACTGCCTGAGATAGCTCCAGATGCCGAACATCACGCGCTTGGCGTGGCCGGGATACTGCTTCCTCATGCTCACCACGGCGAGGCGGTACGAGCAGCCCTCGGGCGGCAGGTAGAAGTCCACGATCTCAGGAAACTGCTTTTGCAGAAGAGGCACGAAGACTTCATTCAGCGCCACGCCAAGCATCGCTGGCTCGTCGGGCGGCTTGCCGGTGTAGGTCGAGTGATAGATCGGCGAGCGGCGCATCGTGATCCGCTGCACCGTCATCACCGGAAAGCGCTCCACCTCGTTGTAGTAGCCGGTATGGTCTCCGTGCGGGCCTTCCTCGGCGGTTTCCTCGCCGAGCACGCCTTCGAGGATGATCTCGGCGCTCGCGGGCACCTCGAGCGCATTCCCCAGGCACTTGACCAGCTCGGTGCGCGCGCCGCGCAGCAACCCGGCGAACTGGTACTCCGACAGCGTGTCCGGGATCGGCGCCACCGCCGCGAGCATGGTCGCCGGGTCGGCGCCGAGCGCGACGGCCACCGGGAACGGGTCCTTTGAAACGGCAAGATGGTCCCGGTAATCGAGGGCGCCGCCCCGGTGCGCGAGCCAGCGCATGATGACGCGGTTGCGCTCGATCACCTGCTGGCGATAGATGCCGAGGTTCTGGCGCGGCTTGGCGGGCCCGCGGGTCACCGTGAGCCCCCACGTGATGAGCGGACCGGCGTCCTGCGGCCAGCAGGTCTGCACCGGCAGCCGCGCCAGATCCACGTCTTTCCCTTCTAGGATGATCTCCTGCGAGGAAGCTGTCGAAACCGTCTTCGGCGGCATATTCAGGAGCTGCTTCCAGACCGGGAACTTCTCCCAGAGATCGCGCAGGCCCTTCGGCGGCTCGGGCTCGCGGAGGAACGCGAGCATCTGGCCGATCTCGCGCAGCGCCGAGCGATTCTCCTGCCCCTTGGCGACGCCCATCGCCGCCGCGACGCGGCGCACGGCGCCGAACAGGTTGGCGAGCACCGGAATGTCGTGGCCGGCGGGCCGCTCGAACAGCAGCGCCGGCCCGCCCGCGCGCAGCACGCGGTCGCAGATCTCGGTCATTTCGAGCCGCGGCGACACCTCGGCCTTGATGCGCTTCAGGTCGCCGTTCGCTTCGAGCTGTGCGATGAACTCCCGCAGGTCCGAGTACTTCATCGCCTGAGGGACATGAGCCGGTCGCTCACCGCCTCGGCGAAGTCGAGCAGCAGGGTATCGCGCCCGCGCGTCGAGTAGAGACGTTCTGCGCCGGGCAGGCTGATCAGCAGCGTAGTGCTACCCATCCACCCGAGCGCGCACAACACGCCGCCGATGATCACGCAGCCGAGCGCCGCGACCGGCAGCCCGCTCGCGAGGGCCTCGAGCAGGCGAAAGAAGCTGTGCAGCGCGCCCGGCACGCCTTGCGCGCCAGCCGTAGCCATCTCGCCGGCAGCGCCGCTTGCGAACCTGCCGAACGGTCCGGCCACCGCGAGCATCACGAGCGCGATCACCACGAGCGCGATTCCCCAGCCGAGCTTGCGCGTATCGCGCTGGAAGGCCACGCGGACCGCGGTCATTCCGGCAAGGGGCAGCGTTTCGACGTGGTGCGCGCTGCGGTGCACGAGGCAGCTCGGATGCAGCGCGAGCTGTGTCCCGCGCAGCAGGCCGCTGGCGAATTCGAAGCGCGAGACTGCCGACACGGGTTCGTTCATGACATGCCCAGACAAATGCCCGCGAAGATCGCCGCCCCGACCCAGTTGTTGTGCATGAATGCCTTGAACGAGCCTTCGCGGCTTCGGTCGCGAATCAGCCGCCAGTGGTAGA
>Ga0208454_1001184_pt1 | contig 11237 bp, 12 predicted proteins | sample EasRivMeERMZT100_FD_187530 | JGI IMG/M metagenome (GOLD analysis project Ga0208454, IMG submission 187530) | Soil microbial communities from meander-bound floodplain in the East River, Colorado, USA - East River MetaG ERMZT100 (SPAdes) (version 2) | ecosystem: Environmental > Terrestrial > Soil...
ACAGTATTGGCATCGGCTAGCACGAAGTCACCCTCGTTGTTATTGAAAAACTCAGCATCAAGTGCTTCGGCCATTGTGATGATCGCATCCAGGCGATCATCCCCTCGACCAAAGCTCTGATATGGCAAGGGCTTCTCGGTAATATCTATGGTCGGGTCTACAACGATTGTCACATCAGGTAATGTCTGTGCCACTGCCCGCTCAATCAGGTCAATATAGAGTTCAGGTACACCAGGGGGTGACGGCTTAACCTTATCCATCGGCCAAACGGTAGGGAAGTTATATTCTTGTATGAGTAATGCCCGGTCATATAGCTCAATGTTCCGGGTAGCAGCGAGCAGAGCCTTGCTTCCATCAGCGATCCTCATGCGAGCAATCGTTACCCAATCGGTCGGTTCATTCGGCCAAGCTATGCCATGCTCAATCTTGACTTCCCCGGCTTGAACGTTGATTTGCTCGATAACGTCTCGGCTGGCGGTTCCCCACGGATCGATAGCAACCTCGATCGTACCAGTACGGCGGATAGCAGCCGTACCATCGATTTTCAACCGCACCGAAACCACAGGGAGAGTGCCGACAAGCCCGCCAGCATCGTACAACGTAACCCGCAGCCGTGCCTCATGGGAATACCGGAGAGCATCGAGATACTTAGCGGGGGCAGCGATCACAGAGAGACTTCCCTAACTACTGGCCCCGAATCCACGTCTCCATACCCGGAGTAATCGAACCAGTCAACGAAGCTGTTAACCACTTCCGCCCAAGTTGACGCTTCGGTGAGCCGAGACTGCCAGGTGTGTTGTGGCGGCGGCGGAACGTAGGTAGCGGGTGGTCTGGCTATCTGGATAACCTCAACGCCCCATCTCCGAGCAGTCTCCCCACCCCAACCCACCACTCTTTGCTCAGTAACCTCACCCATCACGCAGAAAATGGGTTCCTCAAATCCGAAGCCAGGACGAGGGGTAAACATCAGATGAGAATATAGGAGTACCTGGAGAAATTTCACCCTTTCGTCATCATTCAGGGTAAGGAGTGTCCAAGTGCCCTTCCACATCTTTCGACCAAAGCTAACCACTACGGGGTCAGAACGGTTAATAACTGTTGCTGTGGAATGCTGTAGGTCACGTTGTAGGGCACCAGCGCCGCCCTTCTCAACAGTAATCAGCATCCCCAATTCGGGACGGCTCACCGGCATCAGCCAATCACCGCCATGATCGATAGGCTCTGCCTGGGCATAAGCGGTAGCGGTATCGACACCATCACTCACCGTCACCGTGTAGTTAAGGGGATATCCAGCGGGAGGCTCATGGTCAACCTTGTGGAACAAATCAGGGCCAGTTGCGGCGGCGTGGTCTGCCCCTCTGACGATAACCGATCCCGTACCGACAACAAGATTCCTCTCAATGGTGAACTCGGTTCCACCATCACATTGCACCACCAAATCAACATAGCTTGGCTGCGCCGAATAGATACGGTTGACCGCTACGGCTGTGAAGGTGATAGTCCCGAGCGCCATTAGACCCTTCTTATGCTGTTGACGTGCTGAACGTTGTTGTTATCAGCACTGACAATCTCACTGTTAACGATCCCTCTCAACTCAGTTTCACCGATGTAAACGTTAACCGTAGGTGAGGCTGTTGACGTTTCACCAGCGTAGGAGTACGACGAGGATTGAACCGTAGCGCCCCCGCCACCGCTAGCCGTTGATGTACCCTCTCTGCCACCCCTAACAGGACTACCAAACGTAATAACATCGGTAGCATTTGAGAATATATCGTAGTTCGCCTTGGCAATCGCATACGCCTTTGCATTCTCAGGGAACAGCGTAGCCATAACGCCAGTTGAGAATGGAGCAAGCCCAAGCATAATGGACTTCCAGAACGCTGCAATCATGGATGAATATGAAAGCTTACCGGCCATTGCAATCTCAATGGTGCCCATACGATCTTCGATACGATCGTGGATTTCCTCAATCTCTTCTACGACCCTAGTTTTCAGAGTAGCAAACGGAGCGTAAGTGCCCGGCTTCTCCACCCATTCTTTCCACGAAGCACCAATCGTATCTGTGATGGTCCCAATCGACCGCTCATACTGGAGGATAGCGGAGGGAATAACGAGAGCATTAGCCATCTTCTTTGATGCATCTGTAGCCTTGCCAGATTGTGAGGCAATCCCACCAGCAATGCCCGACCCCACATCTTCACCCAAATCGGGAGCCGCTTCCTTGGCAAACGGAAGGAGAACCTTGTAGATACTTGCGGTTATCGCCAACGCCGACTTTTCAATCGTATCTAGCTCGCCCTGGATTCCCTTGACCAATGCCCGAGCCTGATCCACACCGGCTTGCTTGAATTCTTTACCAGCGTACTTCCCAAGGTTCTTAGCAGTGCGTCTCGCCGCCCGTTGTAGTTGGTTAACCTGACGTATCTGGGCTTGGGAACCCTCAGCCAATTGACTCGCTGCTTCGCCGCCTGCTTCGGGACCAGCTTCAAGTAGTTGTTGTAGCAGACCGGCATCCACACCCCGTCGCCTAAGCTCACGGATATCCCGAGCAAACTTCTTAAGAGCCTTGACCCTTTCCTTAAGCTGTTCCGCAAAGCTCTTAGTAGACTCAATGGATTCCTCGATATAGAACCCACGCTCTGAAATGCGAGCGTATACCTGTAGTTCTTCCTCGCCCACATCGAGAGCAAGGGCAAAGTCCTTTGCCGCATCCCGAACCGATGTAGTCAAATCACGTTGGGCTTGAATTGCGTCGGCAAGCTTTTGCTGAGCTTTCTCTAGCCGAACCGCAACCCTCTCCCGAGAACGAGCAAGCTCCAATAACTCAATTGTCGCAGCGTTGATATAACGAGCAACTGACTCGGCACCAATGGAACGTAAAAGCTCAATCAGTTGCTTGCCCATAGAGGCAATCTGATCGACAGTAGCAGTGAACCCCTTATCTCCAAGAAATGCCACTTCAACTTCGGAGCGCATCCCGAACCAACGACGAGTCAGATCGAAAATCTGATCCATCACATCTTTGAGCAACTCAGCGAACTTATCGACAGCCTTGCCCGCCTTCTCTGCCGACTCCCCTATTTCGTCGGCTGTTTGACTCATATCGTCACCCATTGGGCCGATATCTGGAAGATCAAACTCAGGCATCTTGAACGTCTGGAACGAATCAAGAAGCTTGCTAACCTCTGCATTTACCGTGTTATAGGTGTCAAGAACTCCGGTAGCAATGTTGGTTATCGACCCGCCCATCTTCTCCAATTGAGCGTTCGCATCAGCACCCGCCGCCTTTGCCTCATCCCATCCACCACCAACAAAGGGGATAAGGGCATCAAGGGTCCGCAACGTTGCGATAGCCAATAGCACCGCCGACACCATTGCATCCACAGCGATAATGGCTGCGTTAGCCGCCAGCTTAAACGCTGCGGCGATGATCCCGGCTGCAACCCCGGCAACCTCAGCCCAACTAATGAACCCCGCACCGGCAGCTTCCATCCCTACCTTGAAATTGTCCAGAATCGCTCGCCACACCGAACCAATTGACCTACCAATGCTGGCGATAACGATCCAGACAGAAGCAAAGATGTTACCGAACCACTTAATCACATTTGCCGAATATGTGAGGTAACGTGGTAGCGTCTGCTCAAAGAACGTACCGATCTTGGTGCCCTCAGTCTGCAACCACCGGGCAATCCGACCGAATAGAGCCTGCATCAAGAATCCAATGGCAGTAGCAAATGGTCGGAAGTCAATAGCAGAGAGGATACCAACAAGAGTTTGGAGCCAACTAGCCAGAAGCTTAACCGGAGCCAAGTTTACATACTTGCCCATATCCAATCCAGCGAATGCTTCACCGATATTGAACTGGAAGATATCCTGCAAGTTGTTGATAACACCCTTAAGGGACTTTGCCATTTTATCTGAGGCACCCTGGAACCTCTCGGCATACCGCAGATATCCCTCAAAGAAATCGGATGCAGAGATTTCACCCTTCTCCTGCATCTTCTTCAATTCAAGGCCGGTCTTGTCCGCATACTCAGGCAGTGTACGAAGGATATCCTGCCAGTTAATGAAGTTGTTAGTCAACTGACGAGCTTCGTCACCAGTTAGGCGACCCGCATTACGAACCTGTCCAAGAGCATATCCAACGTTACCCAGACCCTCATCAGTCAAGCCAATGGCTGCACCCAAATCAAGGGTAGCGTCAATTATGTCTCGCCGCATTGCGGTGGCGAGAAAACCCTGGGCAATCAAGAAACGATCCAACTGCACAACGGACTTAGTAAGGAATGGGCTTGTAATCGCCTGTTCTTGCAGGAAATTCAATTCGTTCCGAGCAGCCGACACCGAACCCAACAGCGATTCATAAGCAATCGCTAGGTGTTCAATCTCCATACCATGCTCAAACCCAGCCTGAGTCATTTCCTGTAGACCCTGTATGCCGAGCTTGATGCCCTTGTAGAGCGCCACCGCCGCTACTAGAACTGCCCCAAGTATTCCCGCAAACTTCAACGCAGCAAATCCACCAGCCCGGAACGCCTGCCCCATTGCAGTCATGCCCCGAGACAATCCATATAGCACCCGGTTACCACTCACCAGTGCCGAGGATTGGAACATTTGAGTGATGGGCACAATAGCCGATCGCATCACACCAAGTTGTCCACGAACCCAAGTTTGTATCCCCCCCTGAGCGGACTCTAGTTCCCCCTGGAACTTCGTAGAAGCAACCGACATTTCATTGGTTGCCTTGGCTGCTTTCTGTCTCGTTTGTTCCAACTTCTTTAGCACAGCATCTTGCTGCACTAAGGCTGCATTCTCTTTACCTACCGCAGCGGTATGCGCCTGTGATAGCGTAGCAGCTTGTTTGTTGAGTTCATTGAGCTTACGCCGCTCCCTTTCCACATCGGAAACAGCACGTCGAGTCGGGGGTAGACCAAACGTAGATAGCGAACGAGTCGAACGAGCCAAACGACCTTCGGCCAAGGCAAGCTGATGAGCTTGCGCCGACCGTCTCGCCTCTAGCTCCATCAATTCCCTAGTGGAATTGATACGCACTCGGTTCGCTTGTGCTACCTGATCCGTGGCCTTGCTGTAGGCATGTTCGGCCTTGCCAATCTGTTCGGCATACCGGGCCATTACCCCCGTAAGTTTCTGGATTTGTCCAGCAGTCTCACGGGTTGCCGCCTGCGCCTTCTTAGTAGCAGTGGAATACGATGAGAGGGCACTAGTCGCCTGCTTAGTGGCAGCAGAAAGCCCCTGGTATGTCGGACCTTGGGCAACACCAGCACCGCCCCTAGCGGCGGCTCCTGTCTGTCTTAGCGCACCCTGTAGGAGTCGAAGCTGGCGAAGCGCATCGTCAATATCGAGGGTAACGGTAGCGAAGAGTCCACCCATTGATTCAGGCATTTAATTGCCTCTCAAAAAGGTGGCGAATTCGCTGAACGAAATGACGTTCTCTCCGGTTACCTGGGTATCCGGGTCGCTCCGGCGCTCTCCGGGCCGGGGTATATGCAGGGGTTCCGGCAATCCCTTCCCCCCATAAGCTTTCGCTGTAACTAGGAGCAAAGCGTGAGCTATTTCGGCAATGGTGGCTAGAAGCTCCCGCTCCACAGACCAATACGACTCGGCTTCTCTCGCAATGATTTCGGGCATCTCGTCCGATGCCGTTATCGACTGGATAGATTGGCCGGTAGTCAGAGCTAGTCGGGCAAGGCTTCGGCTGTAGGAGGGTGTGCATCATCAGTGGCAGCTTCGCCTTCTCCATCGGGGGCTGCAATCATTTCTGCATCTTCAAGCCTATCTGCCCAAATCTCCAGGGTGTCAGGCTTGCCTGCGGCGTACCACGCCATTTTGTAAATGGTGGTCATATGGATGTTATCACTATCCTTGAACAGTGGTTCACCCGTATCCGCTTCGTACTGAATCTGCGCTCTCGGTCGCATACGGACTTCCTCAGTCTTACCGTCCTGGTAGATGAGGTTAAATCGTGGAACTGGCATGTTTCTATATCCCCTGTTTGTGTGTTGATGCCACCAAGAGGGGCGGCGGATCGCACGCCCTCTCCTTACCCCTCTTGGCGACACCATTCCGCTTATGTAAGCGGGATCACGTCCGAGACGTTATGCGTCCAGTCAGTTGCAGCGCCCGCACCCTTGATCCAGATCTTGTATTGGGCACCGTCATTCTGGAAGTAAACGTCGTTCTCTGCCCCGGCCATTCCGCCACCGGCTGTCGGATCGGTTGTCCCAATCGAAGCCGCCACTGGTGTCGCCACCAACGACTTGCCCGAAGCCGCCCATGCAGCCCCATCGAAGATCGAAATGGCATTCGTTGCGGTAGTGTCGATCCACAGGGAATCCACACCAAACGCAGTACCGGAAGGAGCGGAAGCGGCGACTGTAGCCGACGCAGCCTCTTCCGCACCGCCGACTGTTCCGGGCAGGCTTCCGTCACCCATTGCCGGATCATTCGACAGGATATGGTACTTAGCCGGGCTTGCATCGAGCAGACCGAACGTGAGCGGATAGGTCACGGCTCCGGTACGAGTCAACGTCCAAGTCACATCGCCCTCCACTTGCGCTCTCGGAACGCAATAACGGAAAGTCTTGCCCCCATCAGTGAACTCAACCACCAGTACCCGAACCAAGTTCTCACCGGAAACGGGCTGATACTTGAACAGTCCGCCACCTTCATCAGTGAATGCCCCACCGCCAAGCGAGAGGACAATCACGTCCGAATTGGTCTGCATGAGCGCAAACGCAACCGTGGCCGGTTCCCGTGAGGAAAGCACACGAATCTTGTCTGCCTGCCAGGAATCCAAATCCTCCGACTCACGGGAGAATGTGAACGTGACTCCATCCGTAGTCACATACCCAACGTCCACAAAAGGATCGGTGAGTGCGTCGAGCGTACCGGGGATTGTGGTCCCTTCTGGCGCAGCATAAACATGCCCCGCACCGGCAACTCGCACTTCATCGGCTAGAATCGCCACAAGTGCTACTCCTATCTTGTCCGAGCCGTTAACGTAACGGCTACTATCCATCGGGGTTTGTTAGGAGTAAACTCCGTATCAAACCCCGTCTGTATCCCGAAGGGGTCTACCGCAGCGAACGCCGCATCAGGGTGATCGCTGTTCTCTAGCGCCAACAAAGCTCTTTGCACTTGTTGGGAAACCTCAAAAGCTTGCTCATGGGTATTGCCGTGGCAGTCCACTTGACCATTGTAGTACCACCATGTAGGGGCAGGAATACTAGCAAGGTTATGGGAAGGAACCACGATTCGACACGCAGGCAAGGTCACTCGTTCTGGGTAATGGCGAGCGAAAATACGCTGTTCAACGAGGGCTGTCAAGTCGTCAAATGACCGTAGATGCTGAACCAAAATCTTATGGATATCGAGCAAGTATCCGGTAGTAGTCATGGTCGAGTAGTCCTAGTGCCAGCGTAGCGCCGTTTCACCGATGGATGCCGAGCCGCAACCACACCAATAGCATGACGGAAGAAAGCTGTAGCCGGAAGATTATGAAGCCCAAACTCATACCCCATCGAGAACGGATGATTGGAGATTGCCAAGGCAACCCTAGTCTTTTGAGCAGCCTTAACGAAGGATGCCCTAAGCGGGAATTCCCTTGATCCATCCTTGACGCTCATTTGTTCCGTAATCGCTTCCGGGTCTGCATCATAACTCCACGGAGGAACCGTAACACTCCCCAACCGATCCAATACGTTTTCCGCCTCAGTGATGATTTCCTCAGCCAAACCGACAAGGTGACGGGCAACCGTAGGGTCATTAGCAAGCACTTGCCCAAGCACTTCTGGCTTGAACACCACCCTCACATCGCTAAATCTCACGTTAGGAATCACGGCGCTGCTCTCCGCACCATCATCTTGATATGATTCACCTGATCCAACCGAGCATTATGGGCAGCAAAGGGTTGACCAATCACTTCCATTGTCTCGGTGCGACCGCCCATCGTTAACTCGACAGCATCGTAAGGTCCAAGATCGCTATCAGCCGGTATCCAAACCGACACATCTTCATAGACAGTGTTCTCGGTATTACGATCTTGATCTCCGGTACGAAGCTGTTGGTAATGACAGAATGTTTCTGTTCGTACTTCTGTAGTGATTGGTTGGCCCCAAGAATCATCACTACCAGTCGCTTGCCGCTTGATGAGGGTAATGGGGTGGTTGAGAAGCCGATCTACAAGGGTCATTCTTTACCCTCTTTAACCATCGACTCCTGAGCCATTGCCGCCCCCATCGAGGCCGACATTAGATCGACAATCTCCATTTCGAGCCGGTAGATACGCTGTTGCAATGCCTGAATAGTTATAGCCTGCATTTGCAACATGCGTCCAGCTTCGATAGATGGTTGTTCGTCAGACACCAAGCGCCGCCAATCGAGCCGACAATTGCCGAACTGCCTGCCACAGAGTTACGATCAACTGGTCGGGTAGAAGATGATTTACCCCGTTAATATCTCGGCTGATAGGAGAAGGCAAATCCTCTGCGATGAACCCAATATCTCGATGGTCGGTGCCCCGCCACCTGAAACTCTTTGGGGGCACCGAATCAATCAGACTGAGAGCATCGAATTCGTAGGGCGCAATATCCTCTTTTAGCGCAGCACTAGAAGGCTTGACAAGCGAGCCGGTGTAATAAAGGTTCCGCCACGCCGCTGTCGAGGCTCCTAAATCACGGGCACCATGAGCGATAGGCCGGAATTTAGTTTCATCAGCCTCATAGTAGTTGGTTCCCTTTTTGTGAATACGGAACCCATCGGGAGCATCACTGATACCCCACCCTTCACTCATCTCAATAGAGCCAATAGTCATTTGGCCTTGACCAGTAGGACTCGCCTTATCGAGCTTCGACTGGTCAAGAATCCGACCCATGTTAGCCGACAATGCCTCGTTAACATCATGCGACGTGAGGTTGTTAAACACTCGGGTAATTCCCCTAGTATCAGAATCGGCCCAAGGAACGCCCGAAACTGACGAATAGGGAACTGCCTCACTATGGTTACGATAGCGAGCATCTGCAAATCCCAATGGCACTGGTTGATTTACCCCAGACGGATTGGGAAGATTCTGAATTTCATTACTAGCCATGTTCAACGTACCCGTCATAGTTCCACCACTAAGCGGGAGAGCCATTGAAGTCCACGCCGTACCATTATAGGTTTCGGTATGCTTTAGGTCAGCACGATAAACAATCTGACCTTCCACTGGCGTTGGGATCGCAATATCACGATCACCAGCAGTAGCGAATCGGGGAATCGGCCCAGAATCAACAAGCAATTGGAAGGACATTGGCCCATCCGCAGGGTCAGAATATTCAGGGATCATCAACCCTTTGTATTGCTGGCTCATTCTATCGCACTCCATTCCCACCAATCAGCATAACCAGGATCAGCAGTAATCGGATAAGGGCCAGCATTCTCCGCTGGACCCACGAATACATCATATGCCGGAGGATGCCACGGTGCCAGCAGATTAGCAATGTCACTACCGACAGCAATCAACATGGCAGAACCCACGGCAGCCGGATAAGCATACCGCACCGAATAATCACCAATTGTTTCAGCGACTACAGGAGCAGCATCAACACCACCACTACTCACAGCCGATGAAGTGAGGGCTCGGGAGGCCAGGAGCGCCACTGCTAACCGAACCCTATCCGATACAGGGGACGTTATCGGACGAGTAACCCAAGCCCTCACCACATCTTCCGCAAGAAGAATGGCCGTCACCACCTGACTATCGGTGAACTTGTTGCCCGTCATAGCATGGACAATAGCCGGATCACACCACAAAGCTTGTGGATCATATACAGAAACGGGTGGACCCGGAAGAGTCCGAATATCGTCACCGTCTACGAACTTGAATGCCGAACCCGCTCGCTGTTCAGTATCAGTAAATGGTGCCACCCACGGAACCCGAATAACTCCGGTTTCACTATCCGGCTCAATCTCGGGATCAAGCGATACCACAGTCGCCAACACACGGTCGAATACCTCACAGGAAATCGTCATTCCCGCTAGCGACACAGCAACGCCGCTTGAGTCGAGAGCGGTTACCTGGATAACTGGCACGGTATCACCCATCACTACCACCAGGGCAGTGAGCGGATCAACCCGAACCAATGACTCAATCACCCTTGCGCCAATTCCAGTAGATCAGCCTTAGTTGCATCAGATGGATAGTCAATACCTTGCTCATCGAGATAATCCTGAACTTCTGCTTTGGTATTAGATGCAGACACAGCCTGCATACCTGTAGCAGTAAACGTAAATGTCTTTGAGTTTGATTCCGAACTACCTGGCGTATTCACCCTTACGGGAACAACAATTGGGGCACCGACCAATGAAGGCTTTACGCCAGTAGTAACCTTCGTTGCTGAAACGAAAGTTGTAGGCTCTCTTCCGTTATTGAACAGAATATAAGTATCCTCAGTGAAGTTTGTCCCATTTACCTGTAGGGTAAGGTCTGCCCCACCAACCACAGCGGTAGCGGGAACAAGACTGGTAATGGTAGGTCGATGCATGAACGCATTGACAATGACCGCTTCACGGTACAACGGTTGGCTAGTCATGTATCAGTCTCCTATCGGTATAGGGAGGGGAGCGGGGTGAACACTCCCCTCCCTATAACCAACTCAGGCCGGGTTGATAACAGCGAACGGATACCGAGTAGCAGCGTTCGGGTTCCGATGATTAACCGGATTGGCGACCTGGAAGGCGAATCGGGCACGAACACGAAGGCCAACCGAGTCCTGCTGAGCCAGATTAACCATCGCACTACCATCCTGAGCAGCGGAGATATCAATCGAGGACTCGTAGAGGAACTTGTATTGGATATCAGTTCGGACACCAAGCAGTGCCATGCTCGGATCGCCCACAACTGCACGGGTAGTACCAAGAGCATTGAACTCATCATACTTGACCGGACGACCGTAGATCGAATCCACGAAGGAATCGTTCTTGAGGCTGGACACATAGATCGGAACGCCAGCGGCGCTCCAACCACGGAACCCACTCATCTCACCGATACCTGCATAGACCTGCTTCACCATGTAGCCGTCCTCTTCGACCTCAGCAAAGGCAGCGTCATAGCCGTCCATATCACCCGCCGCAGCGACAGCCACATTGCCAGCGGCTACAGAAGCGGGAATGATTGCAGTGGGCCACGAAGAAGGCTTGTTAGTACCAAGGAAGGCAGCAAGGTCGAGTGCCAGACC
>Ga0208454_1001185_pt1 | contig 11196 bp, 9 predicted proteins | sample EasRivMeERMZT100_FD_187530 | JGI IMG/M metagenome (GOLD analysis project Ga0208454, IMG submission 187530) | Soil microbial communities from meander-bound floodplain in the East River, Colorado, USA - East River MetaG ERMZT100 (SPAdes) (version 2) | ecosystem: Environmental > Terrestrial > Soil >...
CTACAGCACCTACACCACGTTCACGTCGAGCGCGCTCGACGAAGCCGCCGCGTTCCGCGTCGCCTCGATCTTCGCGCCGCAGAACCGCGCGCGCGTCGAACAGGCGATCCGCGAGGAGATCGGCCGCGCGGTGCGCGAGGGCTTCAGCGCCGACGAGGTCGAGGCCGGCAAGCGCTCGGTGCTCGAGACGCGGCGCCTCGCGCGCTCGCAGGACCGCGCGCTCGCGAGCCGGCTCGGCCACTACCTCTTCGTCAAGCGCACCTTTGCCTGGGACAGCGAGTTCGAAGCGAAGATCGCCGCGCTTACGCCGCAGCAGGTCAACGCCGCCCTGCGCCGGCACATCGACCCGGCGCGGCTGTCCGTCGTCGTTGCCGGGGATCTAAAGAAACCCTGAAAACTTAGCGCTTGGTCTTCAGCAAGTCGCGGATCTCCTCGAGCAGCTGCTCCTGCCGCGGCGGCGGCGCGGGCTTCGCTTCTTCCCTGCGATGCAGGCGGTTGATCACCTTGATGGCGACGAAGATCGCCAGCGCGATGATCAGGAAGTCGACGCAGGTCTGGAAGAACTTGCCGTAGAGGATCTTCGCGTCGCCGACCTGGATCGCGAGGCTCTTGAAGTCGACGCGCCCGATGGCGCCGATCGCCGGCATCACGATGTCCTCGACCAGCGAGGCCACGATCTTGCCGAACGCGCCGCCGATGATCACCGCGACCGCCAGGTCGACGATGTTCCCTTTCATTGCGAACTCGCGGAACTCCCTGATGAAGCTCATGAGTAGCTCACCTCCAGTATTTCGAGCGGTTCCTCGCCGGATGGGCTGCGCAGGGTGACCGTGTCGCCCTCGCGTGCCTTGATCAGCGCTTTCGCGATCGGCGAGACCCACGACACGCGCCCGTTGGCGGGATCCACTTCGTCGACGCCGACGATGGTGATCTCGCGGGTTTCTCTTTGCGTGCGGATTTTCACCGTCGCGCCGAAGAACACCTGATCGGTGTCGCGGCCGGCCGAGCGCACCACCTCCGCGCTCTCGAGCCGCTTGATGAGGAAGCGCACGCGCCGGTCGATCTCGCGCAGGCGCCGCTTGCCGTAGATGTAGTCGGCATTCTCGGAGCGGTCGCCGAGCGACGCGGCCCACGCCACCGTCTTCACCACTTCCGGGCGCTCGACTTCGACGAGGCGGCGCAGCTCGGCTTCGAGCCGCGAATAGCCGGCGGGCGTGATGTAATTTTTTCCATGCGCCGGTGGCTCCGGCGCCGCAGGCTCGTCGTCTTCGGGAGCGTCGCCTTCTTCCTTGACAAAGGCCTTGGACATCAAAGCCATTCTATCGCTTGCAAGGGTGGCGGCGACCTTTCAGAATGCGCTCGGGGATGGGGGGATAGGGGCAAGGGAGATGGCGGAGAACAAGAACGAAGGGCTGGATTTCCTGACGCGGCTGCGCATCCGCGAGCTGATCCTGATGGGGTTGATCGCGGTCAGCGCAGTGATGGCCAATCTGCCGCAGGAGTACGTCGAGGAAACGCTGGGGGTCAGCCGCGGCACCCTGGTCGCCTGCCTGGGCATCGCGGTCATCATCGGGCTCTTCCTGTACCTCAAGACGGGACTCTTCATCGCCGTGGTGCTGCTCATCGCCGGCGCCAACATGCCGGACCAGATCGCCGAAGGCCTGAACATCTCGAAGATCCCGATCGTGCTCGCGCTGGTGGCGCTGGTCGGCGTCGGCCTGATCAACTACGTCGTGAAGCTGATGCCGACCGGCCTCGAGCCCCGGCCGAAAGAGAAGAGCGCGGAAGGGATCCGCGCGCTGTTCTACGCGATCGAGAAGAACAACCTCGTGTACGCGCAGAAAGTGCTGTCGATGAACTTCGATCCCAACCTGCACCACGACAACGGCTACACCCCCCTCGCCTACGCGTCGATGCGCGGCAGCCTGCCGATGATCGAGCTCCTGCTGCGCAACGGCGCCGACCCGATCCAGACCACCAAGGAAGGCGACAGCCCGGTCGAGCTCGCGCTGCGCTTCGGGCACGCCGAGGTCGCCGACGGGCTCAAGGTGGCGCGCCGCGCCGCCGCCGAGGGGCTGCCCGACAGCGAAGCCCCCGCACCCGCGACGGTTTCGAGCAGCTAGAACTTCCCGCTTTGGAGGGTGGTGCCGGCGGGACACTGCCGGGGCTCACTTCCTCCTTTTCTTAGTCACCTTGTCCTGCGGCAGCGCCTCGTAGAATCGTCCGCAAACACATCACCAAACGGCATCTGAGGCATTTCTATCGAATCGGTAGAGTGCTTCTTGGCTTTTTTGGGAGGCTAAGAGAAAGACGAAAAGCTCTACGTTCGAGTGCATCCCCACTTAAGCACCGCCTTCATTCACAAACAATGCGCTCAAGTGAAGTGACTCAACTTGAAGGCGAAGGAATTGCTTTTCGACCTTCACGAATTCCGTGGCTGGAACACGAGCTATCTGCATCCTGGGATGACTTCCACCAAGGGCTTGTTCTGGCCCTCGGCCTTGGTGTACTGTACATAAGTACAGTAAATCTTCTTGGAGACCTACACCACGGCATCTACTTGATTCCCATACGTTTTCTGCCTTTTGGGGTTCAAGCATATAACGTGGATAATCGTCCGGCATGGAGCTTCAGGCACCCGCCCCGACCGCCGAGCAGGAAATCAGCCGCGACACGCTGCTGGAGAAGTACGCCAAGGGCAGCGAGCAGACGGTCACGGAAGTCCGGCGCCGGGTGGCGCGCGCCCTCGCCCAGGTCGAGCGCGAGAGCGAGCGCGCGCAATGGGAGCGGCGCTTCCTGCAGGCTCAGGAAGAAGGCTTCATCCCCGCCGGCCGCATCAATTCCGCCGCCGGGGTCGCGCTGCAGGCCACCCTGATCAACTGTTTCGTGCAGCCGGTCGGCGACTCGATTTCCGAGCTGGTCGACGGGCGGCCGGGCATTTATACCGCGCTCCAGGAAGCCGCCGAGACCATGCGGCGCGGCGGCGGCGTCGGCTACGACTTCTCCGCGATCCGCCCCAAGGGCGCCGAAGTCAAGGGCACGCGTTCGCGCGCAAGCGGCCCGCTTTCCTACATGCGCGTGTTCGACCGCTCGTGCGAGACCGTCGAGTCGGCGGGCTCGCGCCGCGGCGCGCAGATGGGCGTGCTGCGCTGCGACCACCCGGACATCGAGGAATTCATCCACGCCAAGGACCAGGGCGACCTCGCCAACTTCAACCTCTCGGTCGGCGTGACCGACGATTTCATGCTGGCGGTCGAGCAGAACCTGGACGTCGAGCTGGTGCACAAGGCAAAGCCTTCGTCGAAGGACGCGCGCCAGCGCGAGGACGGCCTGTGGATCTACAAGACCCTGCGCGCGCGCGAGCTGTGGGAGCAGATCATGCGCTCGACCTACGACCACGCCGAGCCCGGGATCCTGTTCCTCGACCGCATCAACGTCGACAACAACCTGCGCTATTGCGAAAGCATCGAGGCGACCAACCCATGCGCCGAGCAGCCGCTGCCTCCCTACGGCTGCTGCTGCCTGGGTTCCATTGATTTGACCAAGTTCATTCGCCTGCCGTTTTCGGAGGATTCCTCGTTCGACTTCGATCGTTTCGCAAAGGTCGTGGCCACGTCGATCCGCATGCTCGACAACGTGCTGGAAGTGACCGCGTGGCCGCTCGAGCAGCAGCGCAAGGAAGCGATGGCGAAGCGCCGCGTCGGCCTCGGGTTCACCGGGCTGGGCGACGCGCTCATCATGCTGCGCCTGAAGTACGACACCGACGACGCTCGCGCGATGGCGGGACGCATCTCGGAAAGCATGCGCGACCACGCGTACCGCGCCTCCGCCGAGCTCGCGAAGGAGCGCGGCGCGTTCCCGCTGTTCAACGCGGATCTCTATCTATCCGGCACGAGCTTTGCCACGCGCCTTCCCGAAGACCTGAAAAAGCTGATCAGGGAAAACGGGCTGCGCAACTCGCACCTGCTGTCGATCGCGCCGACCGGCACCATCAGCCTCGCGTTCGCCGACAACGCTTCGAACGGCATCGAGCCGCCCTTCTCCTGGACCTATACGCGCAGGAAGCGCGTCGACGACGGCTGGCAGGAGTACGCGGTCGAGGACCACGCGTTCCGCCGCTACCGGGCCATGGGGGGCGACATGAACGCCCTGCCTCCCTACTTCGTTACCGCGCTCGAGATCAGCGCCAAGTCGCACGAGAAGATGGTGGCGACGGTTGCGCCGTTCATCGACACCAGCATCTCCAAGACGGTGAACGTCCCGGAGGACTATCCCTACGCCGAGTTCCAGAACCTCTACTTCGATGCCTGGAAGTCGGGACTCAAGGGCCTCGCGACCTACCGGCCCAACAAGATCCTCGGTTCCGTCCTTTCAGTTCAAAAAACCGAAGACTTCGTCCAGGACGACGTCAACCGGCGCATCCAGGTGAAATCGGTCCCGGCGCCGGTGCTCGCCTCGCTGCGCTGGCCCGGCCGCCCCGACCTCTCCGGCGGCAACCCGGCGTGGACCTACATGATCGAGCACCCGCAGTACCGCTTCGCGGTGTTCGTCGGGCATGTGGAGAACGGCCGGCCGCATGCTTTCGAGGTCTGGGTCAACGGCAGCGAGCAGCCGCGCGGCCTGGGCGCGCTCGCCAAGACGCTGTCGATGGACATGCGCGCGGACGACAGCGCGTGGCTCAAGCTCAAGCTCGACACGCTCGCCAAGGCCGGCGGCGACGAGCCCTTCGAGATGCCGTTCCCGCCGCGCGGCGAGAAGAAGCTGATGCCCTCCGTGGTCTCCGCTTTCGCCCAGATCGTCCGCTGGCGCGTCGAGCAGTTGCAAGCAGGTTTGGCCGGCGACGAGTTCCAGCTTGCGGGAGAGGAGGCCTCGTCTCCAGTCCTCGATGCCATGTTCGCGCTGAAGGAGCCCAAGACCGGCACCGACGGCACCCTGTCCTGGACCGTCGACGTCCTGAACCCGCGCACCGGCGATGATTTTGTCTTGGGTCTAAAAGAGATTACTTTGCCCGATGGCATCACCCGGCCCTATTCCGTATGGCTCTCCGGCGAATACCCGCGCGCCCTCGACGGGCTGTGCAAGATCCTCTCGCTCGACATGCGCGTGCTCGACCCCGCGTGGGTCGGGATGAAGCTGCAGAAGCTGCTGGAGTTCCCCGAGCCGCTCGGCGACTTCATGGCCTTCGTCCCGGGGAGCCGCAAGCAGCAGACCTTTCCCTCGACCGTGTCGTACCTGGCGCGGCTGATCCTGCACCGCTACGCCATGCTCGGCATCCTCGACGACGTCGGCAGCGCCAAGCAGCAGATGGGAATCCTCGAAGCGCCGGCCGTGAAGAGCACGCCGGTCATCGCCGGCGCCAAGTGCCCCGAGTGCGCCAACCCGACGCTCATCCGCAAGGACGGCTGCGACTACTGCACCGCCTGCGGCTACGTAGGCGTCTGCGGATAGCAACCAGCTCGTGAACCTGCTGGAAAAGGACGGTGTGCGCTGTGACTAGGTCCCACACATCTTTGCGCCGGTGAAGGAACCTTTACGCGGGTGAGCGGCAAGCTCCACGCTCCCCGGACGCGGTAATCGCCGACAATAACTGCCCATGGCCCTGGTGTATTACCTTACCCCCGGAGGAAAGGACGCCCTGCGGGAAAAGGATGGTGCGGCGAAGCTGCCCCTCGAGTACCGCCGCCTCCTCGCCCTGATGGAGCTCGAGGGCCATATCGACGTGATCCGCGGGCGGCTGCGCCGCTTCCCCGACCGGCTGATCGAAGAATGGCTGAAGGAGCTCGAGGAGCTGAAGATGATCGAGGCGAGGTGGCCCGCGGGCAAGCCGGCGGACATCACCTTCAGCGGCAGCCGCGTGCCGCAGCTGCCGCCCCTGCCCGACGAGGACAGCCTGCGCTTCGCCAAGACCACGGTCATCGCCGGCGCGACGCTGCTGCGCTCGGGCTCCTTTCTCGCGGTCGACCGCATCGCCAACCTGCCGGCGCTCGCCAAAGCGCCCGCGAAAACCGTGGTCTTGCTGGTGGAGGATGACCCGGACCAGATGGCGCTCGGAGAGCTCCGGCTGCAGATGGCGGGCTACCAGGTGCGCAGCGTCGACCGCGCCAAGGCGCTCTCGCGCTTCCTGCGCGAGCAGGCCCGCCCCGACTTGCTGCTTCTCGACGTCATGCTGCCCGACGGAAACGGCTTCGACATCCTCAGCCGGCTGCGTGCCCGCCCGGAATTCGCAATGCTGCCGATCGTGCTGCTCACGGTGAAGGCCGAGCTCGCCGACATCCGCAAAGGACTGGTGCTCGGCGCCGACGGCTACATCACCAAGCCTTACAGCAAGAACCAGCTCGCCGAGGTGATCGGCCGGGTGTTAAAGCATTCCTGAGGCAGTCCGGAGGGCAGTCCTAGGCGACTACTCCGGAAGGTCGAACACCAGCACTTCGGCTTTCTCGCCGTTCTCCAGCTCGATCACGCCGTCCTCGGTCTTCAGCGCGTCGCCTGCCTGAAGCACATGACCGTTCACGGTGATGCGCCCGCGCGCGACGTGGACGTAGCCTCGTTCGTTTCTCAGCTCGTAGCTCGCATTCTCGCGGCCATCGAACAGTCCCGCGTAGACCAGCGCGTCCTGGTGCAGGGTCACCGAGCCGTCTCGGCCGTCGGGCGAAGCGATCAAGCGCAGCCTGCCGCGCTTGTCCGCGGGCGTGAAGTGCTTCTGCTCGTAGGACGGCGGGATGCCGGTGACATTGGGCTCGATCCAGATCTGCAGGAAATGGGTGGCGCCCTGCTTCTCATGGTTGTACTCGCTGTGGCGCACGCCGCTGCCGGCGCTCATGCGCTGCACGTCGCCGGGAACGATGGTCGAGCCGTTGCCCATCGAGTCCTGGTGGCCGAGCGCGCCCTCGAGCACGTAGCTGATGATCTCCATGTCGCGGTGACCGTGGGTGCCGAAGCCCTTGCCGGGCTGCACGCGGTCCTCGTTGATCACGCGCAGCGGGCCGAAACCCATGTGTTTCGGGTCGTAGTAATCGGCGAAGGAGAAGCTGTGGTAGGAGTCGAGCCAGCCGTGGTTGGCGTGGCCGCGCTCGGCGCTGCGGCGAAGCTCGGTCATAGGACCGATGCTACACCGGCGGAAAGGTTTTCAACCAGAGCAGGCCGGCCACGCTCTTCGCATCCGTGATGCGGCCGTCGCCGACCATGGCGATGGCTTCTTCGAAGGGAACGCTGAAGATCTCGAGGAATTCGCCCGCGTCGAGCTGCGCCCCCCGGTGCTCCAGTCCCGTGGCCCGGAAAAGCTCGATCGCCTCGTCGCTGTAGCCGATCGAGGTGTGGATCACGCCGAGCCGGGTCCAGTCGGAGGCGGCGTAGCCGGTTTCCTCGAGCAGCTCGCGCTTCGCGGTGTCGAGGTGCGGCTCGCCGGGGTCGATCTTGCCCGCCGGCAGCTCGATGAACTCCCGCCGGCTCGGATAGCGGAACTGGCGCTCGAGCAGCACTTTGCCGTCCTCGAACAGCGCGACGATCGTCACCGCGCCGGGGTGGCGGATGTATTCGCGGCTCCCTTCGCTGCCGTCGGGCAGCCGCACGGTGTCGCGGTGCACCTTGAGCAGGTTGCCGTCGAACACGCGGCTCCCGGCGACGAAGTGCTCGGTCAGGTCAGAGCGCTTTGATCGCTTCAAGACAGGGGATCATCAGGAGCGAGGGCAGGATGCCAAACAGCAGCATCGCCAGGCCGTTGGCGGAGAGCGCGACGCGGAAGCCCAGGCTGCCGCTCACCTGCGCCGGAACCTTCGGATCGTCGAAATACATGAGCTTCACCACACGGAGGTAGTAGAACGCGCCGATCAGCGACAGGATCACTGCCGCTACGGCGAGCCAGATCTGGCCCGCGTCTACCGCGGCCGAAAGCACGGCGAGCTTGGCGTAGAACCCGGCAGTGGGCGGGATGCCGGCGAGCGAGAACATCAAGAGCAGCATGATGAACGCGATCCAGGGATGGGTGCGGTTCAGGCCCTTTACGTCGTCGAGGTTCTCGCACTCGAAGCCGGCGCGCGAGAGGTACAGCAGCACGCCGAAGGCGCCGAGCGACATGAGGACGTACACGATCATGTAGAACAGCGCGCTCGAGTAGGCGCCGTCGGCGCTCAGGCGGTTGCCGTCGACCACGCCCGAGAGCAGCCCGAGCAGCATGAAGCCCATGTGCGCGATGGTCGAGTAGGCCAGCATGCGCTTCAGGTTCGTTTGCGCGATCGCGGTGATATTGCCGATCGCCATCGAGGCGATCGCGAGCAGCGCGAGCATCTGCTGCCAGTCGCGCGCCAGGTCGGGCAGCCCGTTCACCAGCAGGCGCACCGCCATGGCGAACGCGGCGATCTTCGGCGCCGAGCCGACGATCAGCGTCACCGCGGTGGGTGCGCCCTGGTAGACGTCGGGGATCCACATGTGGAACGGCACCACGCCGACCTTGAACGCGAGGCCCGCGACCACGAACACCAGGCCGAACACCAGGAACACGCGGTCGGACTCGTTGCCGACCAGCCGAGCGGACCGGGCCGCCACCTCGTAGAGGTTGAGCGTGCCGGTGGCGCCGTAGATCATCGACATGCCGTAGAGCAGCAGTCCCGAGGACAGCGCGCCGAGCACGAAGTACTTCATCGCCGCCTCGGTGGAGAGGGCGGAGTCGCGGTTCAGCGCGACCAGCGCGTACAGGCAGAGCGACATCAGCTCGAGGCCGAGGAACAGCGTCAGGAAGCTCCCCGCGCTGATCATCACCATCATGCCGAGCAGCGAGAACAGCAGCAGCGTCACGAACTCGCCGCGCAGCAGTGCGCGATCCTGCAGGTACTGGCGCGAATACACGAGCGCCGCGGACACCGCGAGATAGCACACCATCTTCAGCAGGTGCCCCATCGAGTCGGAGACGAACAGGCCGCTGAAGATGAGCAGGCGCCTGCCGCCCGAGCCCCACAGCACGAAGAGCGTCGCGCACAGGCACAGTGCGAGCACGATCTGCGCGAGCCAGAGCGTGGCGCGGCGCCCGGCGTCCTTGACGTAGAGGTCGACGATCATCAGCGCGCATGCGCCGAGGAGCAGGATCGCCTCGGGCAGCGCCGGCAGGTGGTCGATGATCGCGATCCAGTTCATGCCGGGCTCATAGCTTGGGCGCCGCCACGTGGCGCAGCAGCTCGTTCACCGAGGCGTGCATCACCTCGGTGAAGGGCAGCGGATAGACGCCCATGAACAGAACGGCGAATGCGAGGACCCCGAGCACGATGAATTCTCTGAAATTCAGATCTTTCAATGCAGCGACGTGGCTATTCGCCACGGCGCCGAAGATCACGCGCTTGTACATCCACAGCGTGTAGGCCGCGCCGAGCACCAGCGTGCTGGCGGCGACGAGTGCGAGCCAGAAGCTCGCTTTCATCGCGCCCATGATCACCAGGAACTCGCCGACGAAGCCGCTGGTCCCCGGCAGGCCGCAATTGGCCATCGCGAACAGCATGGCGAACGCGGCGAACTTCGGCATGGTGTTCACCACGCCCCCGTAGTCGCCGATCATGCGCGTGTGCATGCGATCGTAGAGCACGCCCACGCAAAGGAACATCGCCGCCGACACGAAGCCGTGCGAGATCATCTGGATCAGGCCGCCTTCGACGCCATAAGCATTGAAGACAAAAAACCCGAGCGTGACGAACCCCATGTGGGAGACCGACGAATAGGCGATGAGGCGTTTCATGTCGGTCTGCACCAGGGTGACCAGGCCGATGTACGCGATGGCGACGAGCGAGAGCGCGATCATGAGCCACGCGAGGTGGCGCGAGGCGTCGGGCAGGATCGGCAGCGTGAAGCGCACGAACCCGTACGCGCCCAGCTTCAGCAGGATCGCCGCCAGCACGACCGACCCGCCGGTCGGCGCCTCGGTATGGGCGTCCGGCAGCCAGGTGTGCACCGGCCACATCGGCACCTTGACCGCAAAGGCGAGCAGGAAGCCGAAGAAGAGCGTGATCTGCACCCCGAGCGCGAGGGGCAGCTTGTGCCAGTCGAGGATCGAGAAGCTGCCGCCCGACTTGTTGTAGAGGTACAGCATCGCCACCAGCATCAGCAGCGACCCGAGCAGCGTGTAGAGGAAGAACTTCACCGCCGCGTACACCCGGTTTGGCCCGCCCCAGATGCCGATGATGATGAACATCGGGATCAGCGTGCCTTCGAAGAAGACGTAGAACAGCACGGCGTCGAGCGCCGCGAACACCCCATTCAGCAGGCCCGACATGACGAGGAAGGCGCCGTAGTACTGGCCGACGCGGCTGTCGATCACCGACCAGCCGGCGATCACCACGAGGATGGTGATGAAGCTGTTCAAAAGGACGAACAACAGCGATATGCCGTCGACGCCGACGTGGTACCAGATGTTGAAGCGCTCGATCCAGGGTTGCCTCAGCTCGAACTGGAAGCCCGGGTTGTGGATGTCGAAGCCGGTGTAGAGCGGGAGGGTGACGAGAAATCCCAGCACCGCGCCGGCGAGCGCAATCCAGCGCTGCAGCGGCGCGCGCCGGTCGCCTCCGAGCGCGAACACCGCAACGCCGGCGAAAATGGGTAGCCAGATGGCGAGGGACAGCAGCACTTAGTTCTTCAGGAACCAGAAAGCCAGGATCACCACGCCGATCAGCATGCTGAACGCGTACTGGTAGACGAAGCCGCTCTGGAACAGGCGCACCACGCCCGAGAACCAGCCGACCACGCGCGCCGACCCGTTCACCAGCAGGCCGTCGATCAGCGCCTGGTCGCCCGCGCGCCAGAAGCCCGTGCCGAGGTTGCGCGCGCCGGCGGCAAACAGCCAGGCGTAGAGCTCGTCGAAGCCGTACTTGCGCTCGACCAGCGCGTACATGGGGCCGAAAGCCCGCGCGACACGGTCGGGTAGATCCGTGTTCTTCAGATACAGCACCCAGGCGGTGGCGATGCCGGCGAGCGCGAGCCAGAACGGCACTGAGACCAGGCCGTGGCCGATGAACGACCACAGGCCGAAATAGTTCGGGTCGGGCGGCGGCAGGCTCGCGCCGAAATAGCTGCCGAACACCACCTCCCCGATCGCGTATCCGGCCAATACGGAGGGGATGGCGAGAAGGACCAGGGGCACGGTGACCACGGGAGGCGACTCGTGCGGCGGGTGGTGCTTGTCGAAGCGCTCGGGCCCGTGGAACGCCATGAACACCAGGC
>Ga0208454_1001186_pt1 | contig 11195 bp, 12 predicted proteins | sample EasRivMeERMZT100_FD_187530 | JGI IMG/M metagenome (GOLD analysis project Ga0208454, IMG submission 187530) | Soil microbial communities from meander-bound floodplain in the East River, Colorado, USA - East River MetaG ERMZT100 (SPAdes) (version 2) | ecosystem: Environmental > Terrestrial > Soil...
GCAACCGATACGTGCCGCTCGCGCTCTTGACCAAGGTGAGCTCGGTGCCTTCAAACGTGACGCGATCGGCGCCGATCTCGCGACGCGTCACGAGCTGCACCAGAAGTTGGATGGGGTTGAACCCGATGCTCGTGGCGCGCGCTCGCAGGAAGGGCGTGGTGTCGCCCGCGGCTATCACGCTGACATCGTGAAACGCGAGCTCGGGGCCGCGCCAGCTCCAACCCGCATCGAGGCGGGCAAAGTCGAGCGTTAGGCCGAGCTCGTCCCGCACCCAGGCCTTCACTTCGTTTTGGTGTGCCGGCAACTGGCGCAGCAGCAGTTGAGAGCCGCCGATCAGCAGCGCAAGGAGGAGCACGCCGATCGCCTTGGCGATCAGCGTCCCTTTCACGACCTTGCGAACCAACGACGGCATAGTGCGGCTACATCAATACCACGTCGAACTGATCCGGGGCGTAAAGCCCTTCGCTCTGCAACCGGATCGGCTTCCCAGTAACCTCTTCGAGCTCGGCGATGCTCGCGGACTCCTCATCGAGCAAACGTTCAATCACTCCAGGCCGCGCGAGCACCAGAACCTCTTGAAAGTCGAACTGCCGGTGCTGGCGCAGGACCTCGCGGAAGATCTCGTAACAGACCGTCTCGGTAGTCTTCACGAAGCCGCGACCTTCACAGCTAGGACAAGCCTGGCAGAGCACGTGTTCCAGGCTCTCGCGATTGCGCTTGCGCGTCATTTCCACCAAGCCGAGCGGCGACACGTTCATGATCTGGCTCTTAGCGTGATCCCCTGCCAGCCGATCAGTGAGGGCCTGCAGCACCTGCCGGCGGTGCTCTTCCTCGGCCATGTCGATGAAATCGATGATGATGATGCCGCCGAGATTGCGCAGCCGCAGCTGCCGAGCGATGGCGGCAGCCGCCTCGAGGTTGGTGCGAAAGATCGTTTCTTCAAGGTTGCGATGGCCCACGTAGGCGCCGGTGTTCACGTCGATCGTGGTCATGGCTTCCGTTTGATCGAACACGACGTGGCCGCCGGACTTCAGCGGCACTTTGCGGTGCAGCGCCTTGATGATCTCGTCGTCGATGCCGTACACGTCGAAGATAGGCCGGTTCTCGGTGTAGAGCTCGATCAGCGGCGTCAGCCGCGGCACGAAACGCTCGGCGAACTCCTTGAGCTGCACGAACGTGGCCTCCGAATCGACGCGCACGCGCGCGATGTCGGGGCTCGAAGAATCCCGCAGCACACGCAGCGGCAACGGCAAGTCCGCGTAGACGAGCTGGCCGGCGGGCGTACCGACGGCCTTCTCTTCGATGGCCTGCCACAGCTTGTGGAGGAATTGCAGATCCGCGAGCAACGCCTCACGCGACGCACCTTCGGCCGCCGTGCGAATGATGTAACCCGCCTCGGGCGCCGTGCCACGCAGCTCCTCGAGCAGCGAGCGCAGCCGCTCGCGCTCCTCCTCGCCGTCGATGCGGGACGACACGCCGATGCCGGTGCTATTGGGCGTCAGCACGAGGTAACGCGACGGGATGGCGATGTAGGTGCTGAGGCGTGCACCCTTGGTGCCGAGCGGCTCTTTCAACACCTGCACCAAGAGCTCTTGGCCGTCGTGCACGAACTCACGGATGTCGGCATCGCTGCCGTTCTCGACGGGCTCGGTGTGCGGGCTGCGGGCGATGTCGGACGCATGCAAGAACGCCGTGCGCTCGAGCCCGAGCTCGATGAACGCCGCCTGCATGCCGGGCAGCACACGTGAGACCTTGCCCTTATAGATGTTGCTGATCAGACCACGGCGGCTCGCGCGCTCGATCTGCACCTCTTGGAGCACGCCACTTTCGACGAGCGCGGTGCGCACTTCGCGCGGCGTGGCGTTGATGAGAATCTCCTCGCGCGTCATCAGGCAGTCCGAGCCGTAAGCCAGAAATTCACGCCGCAGCGCGTGAGCAGCGCCGCGGTCTCGAACAACGGCAAACCGACGACCGCCGAGTAGCTGCCGCGCAGCTGCTCGACGAATACCGCAGCGTGCCCCTGAATGCCGTAGCCGCCCGCCTTGTCGAACGGCTCACCTGTCGCACAGTAAGCCCGCCGCTCGGCGGCGGTCGTGGCACGAAATCTCACTTCGGCGGAGCAGAGCAACGTCTCAGGGCGATCGCCACAACGCAGCGACACCGCAGTGAGCACGTCGTGGGCTCGACCCGAGAGCTGCTCGAGCATCGCCTCCGCTTCGACTGCCGTCGCGGGCTTGCCGAGAACCCGACCGTCGAGCACGACGGTGGTGTCGGCCGCCAGCACCGGCCGCGCCTCCGCGCTCGTGGCATCGAGAGCGCCCCAAACAGCGTCAGCCTTGGCCGCAGCGAGCCGTAATACGTAGGCGTCCGGCGCCTCACCTGGCGCCGGCTCCTCGGGGATCGCGACCGGTCGCACCTCAAAACGCACGCCGATCTGGCGCAGCAGCTCGCTGCGCCTCGGCGAGGCCGAGGCTAGGTAGACGAAATCCTTTTTCATTTCAACAAACTATACGAGGTACTTGGCGTTGCGCCTAGCCCGAGACGGCCGCGGACCACAGCGCGTCAGGCCCGCGCCCTACTGCCCTCGACCAGTGACGTCGGTGTGAGAGAGCCCTTTCGGCAGCGTCGGCGCCATGGATGGCGCCGTCGCAGCTTACAGGGATGTACTTGCAGCGGTGCCGAAAGGGCTCTCTCACGCCGGCGTCACGCCTGGCACGACGCATATGCGCGGGCTCACCGCGGCGCCGGCGCCGGCCGAAAGCGCATCGGTGCCGCCGGGCAGCCGAGGCCGGCTTGGGCTAGGCGCGGTGGTAGGGGTGTTTTTCGAGCAAGGACCAGGCGCGGTAGAGAGCCTCGGCCACGACGACCTTGACGAGCCCGTGCGGCAGAGTGAGGTTCGAGAGCGACCAGCGCTCGTTGGCGCGGGCGATGCAGGCGGGGCTCAATCCGTCGGGACCACCGACGAGGAACGCGACCGGGGCGCCGAGCCGCATCCAACCTTCGAGCTTGGCGGCAAGCTCCTTCGTGCTCCAGGGCTTGCCGGCCTCGGAGAGCGCTACGACGTGCGCCGCGCTCGGCAGTAGCGCGAGCAGGCGCTCACCTTCGTCCAGGATGGCTCGATCCACGGGCGCGGTGGCGGTGCGCCGCGCGAGCGATACGGTTTTGATTTCTAGCGTGCAGCGGCCGCGGAGCCGTTTCGCGTAATCGTCGGCGCCGGCGTCCACCCACTCCGGCTGACGGTTGCTGGCCGTAAGCAGCGACAGCCGCAGCATGCGAGCCCGCGCAGCTTACGCGCCGGCCTCGGCGACTTCGTCGCGCGCCGGCATGTCCCAGAGCTTCTCGAGGTTATAGAAGTCACGGACGCGCGGCAGCATCACGTGCACGACGATGTCGGCCAGATCCACGAGCACCCATTCGCCCGACTTCTCGCCTTCCACGCCAATGGGCCGGTAGCCGGCTTTCTTGCACTGCTCCACGATGGCACCGGCAATGGCGCGCACGTGCCGGTCGGAGCGACCGCTCGCGATCACCATGGCGTCGGTCACCGTCGTAAGGTGGCGTACGTCGAGGTGGGTTACCTCGAGCGCTTTGAGCTCATCGAGCGCCGTGGCAACTACTTGCGTGACGGTCGGGCGTTCCTTCTTCGGTTTGCTGCGCTTCCCCGTGGTGCTGCGACGCTTGGTCGCACGGGGCTTGGCGGGGACGACTCCGAGGGCGTCGGCCTGCGATCGCGTACGAGCGGGTCTTTTGCTAAGCGGTTTCGGCATAACACTCCGTTTCGAGGATGATCTGCCGGACGCTATCCGGCATCAGGAACTTCGGGTCGACACCGGCGCGCAGCGACGCGCGCAAGTCCGTCGATGAGATCTCGAGCTGCGTCACCGGCTGCATATGAATGCGGCCCGCCACGCTCGCCGTGAGCTCGCGCGCTTGTATCGTGCGCCGCTCGAGCCACAGCTCGCCCAGCACGCCACCGGTGGGCGATTCCCAACCCGGCCGTTGCGCCACCACGATGTGGGCGAGATTGAGCAGCTCACGCCAGCGATGCCAGTACGGCAAATTCAAAAAAGCGTCCATCCCGAGCAACAAGCACAGTGGCTGCGCGGGAAACTCCGCGCGAAAGCTCGTTAGCGTATCCACGGTGTATGACAAACCGGGACGCGTAAGCTCGCGGTCATCGGCCACGAACCCCGCGTCGCCGGCCATCGCCGCCTGCACCATGCGCAGTCGCAAGCCGCCGTCGATCATCGGTGCAGCGCGGTGCGGCGGAGTGGCGCACGGCACGAAATACACCTGCTTAAGATCGATGCTCTGCTTCAGCTCGAGTGCTGTGCGCAAGTGGCCGTAGTGAATCGGATCGAACGTACCGCCAAAGATGCCGATGGGTTGCATGCGGTTTAACGAGCCTTCGCGCCCTCGGGCGGGCGTAACAGCGCGATCAGGAGATCGGTGAGCGTGGTCCATGGTTCGGCCGGAAACACGCCTTTGAGCGCCGCATCGACGCGCGCCGCCTGGTTCAGCAACGCGCGGAGCCGCTGTGCTTTGAACTTGCGCAGCGCTTGCTTCACGAGCGGCTGCCGTCGTCGCCACACCCCACTCTTCATGAGAGCGCCGTCGACATTGTCGCCGTGCCGCACGGCGTACTCGAGCCGCGCCAGCAAGCTGATGTCGCGGTTTAACACCCAGCTGATCTGGACGGGGTGCACGCCCTCGGCGCGCAATCCCGAGAGAATTTTGAACGCACGACCCGTTTCCCCTGCGAGCACCGCATCGGCCAGGCCGAAGACGTCGAAGCGGCTGTTGTTGGCCACGAATTCGAGCACCTCGGCCTCGTCCACCTCACGGCCGACCGCCGTGAGGGCCAGACGTTTGATCTCCTGATCGGCCGCGAGCAGATTGCCCTCGACGCGCTCGGCGAGCGATTGCGCTGCCGCGACCGTGAGCTTCAAGCGGGCGGCCGATGCGCGCTGCTGGATCCACCGCGGCAGCTCTGCGCGGTCGATAGGCCAGATCTCCACGAGCACGCCGTGCTCATCGATGCTCTTCACCCAGCTCGCGCGGCTCGCTGCGGAATCGAGCTTGGCGCCGATGGCCACGATCAGCAACGTGTCGGGATCGGCACGCTCGCTCAAGGCTGCAATCGTCCGTGCGCCTTCGTCGCCAGGCTTAGGCGTGGCGAGGCGCACCTCGACGATCTTGCGGGTAGCAAACAGCGATAGGTTGTCGGCGCCGGCCTCGAGATCGGCCCACCGAAAACTGCGCTCAGCCGCGTGCAGCTCGCGACTCGAGAATCCCTGGCGCACGGCCGCGGCGCGGATCTGCTCGAGGGCCTCGTCGACGAGCAACGGCTCATCGCCGGCCACGAGATAGACCTTGGCCAAGCCGTCCGAGAGGTGACGCTCGAGTTGCCGAAACGGAACTTTCAAAACGACACTCGACTAGGGCCCTTCGAGCTGCTGCAACGGCATGGCCTGGTCCTCGAGGAGTACCGGCACGCCGTCGCGTACCGGATACATGAGCTTGCCGCTGCGCGTGACGAGCGCTTCGACGAGCGGTGCGTCGATGATTGCTTCCTCGCGGTTCTTGATGCGTCTGGCGGCAATGCGCTCGTTGAGCAGCAGAAGCTCGCGCTCGGGCAGCAGCTCGAGCGACGAACGCGTCACCGGGCAACAGAGAATGTCGAGCAAAGTCCGATCCAATTCACGTACTCCGAGTCACAGCGGCCGGCGCGCGGTCGGCGTCCGGTACGGGATCGTACCCCGAGCTGCCCCACGGGTGGCAGCGCCCAAGCCGCTTGGCGGCGAGCCACGAGCCACGCCGCACGCCGTGGCGCTCGAGCGCCTCGGCCGCATAGACGGAACAGGTGGGCTCGTAGCGGCATTGCCGGCCGAGCCAGGGCGACAAGGTGAGCTGATAGAGCCGGATGAAGCCGAGCAGCAATCGCTGCACGGCGTGGGCTACCACGCCCCGGGCGTTCATCGAACCCGCCGCCAACGTACGCCGCCAGCCGCGTCTTCGATCACTATGCCCCGCTCGGCTAACTGCTGGCGAATGCGATCGGCCTCCGTGAAATTGCGCTCACGTCGCAAAGAGTCGCGCTGCGCCACCAAGGAGTCAATCTCTGCGTCAGCCAAAAGGACGGCTGGGCTGCCCAAGTGCAGCGGCTGCGGCGTCTCCCCCGGGAACTCGGGAAACGCGGTAATGGTCCTCCCCGGGATATGCACACCTTTAAACCAGGCCGCCGGGTCGGCCGCGAGCAAACCGAGTAGCCAGCCGCCGGCCCGCAGCTGCTCGGCCAGCGCGCGCCGCTCGGCCGCGTCGGCGCTGCGGTTGGCGGCCCGCACAAGACCGAACAGCTCGGCGATCGCGAGCGGCGAGTTCAAATCGTCCTCGAGCGCGGCCAGCACGGCCGAGGGCGGCGCACCGCTCGGGGCCTCGGTCAGCGCACCCGTCACGCCGGCCTCGCGCAACGCGCCATACATGCGATCGAGCTTTTGCCGTGCTTCCGCGACGAGCTGGGCCGTCCAGTCGAGCGGCTGGCGGTAATGCGCCGTGAGCAGCGCCAAACGCACGGTTTCGCCACCGAACTCCGCGAGCAGGTCGCGCACGAGCCGCACGTTGCCGAGCGACTTCGACATCTTTTCGCCTTCGACCTGCACCAAGCCGTTATGCAGCCAATAGCGCGCATACAGCTGCCCGGCATGCGCGCACGTGCTCTGCGCCGTTTCGTTCTCGTGATGCGGGAACACGAGATCCACGCCGCCGCCATGAATGTCGATCGTCGTGCCGAGATGCGCCTCGACCATCGCCGAGCACTCGACGTGCCAGCCGGGGCGGCCGCGACCCCACGGGCTCGGCCAGCCGACCACATCATCCGCCGACGGCTTCCACAGCACGAAATCGGCCGGGTCGCGTTTGTAGGGCGCCACTTCCACCCGCGCGCCCGCGATCATGTCCTCACGGTCGCGGCCCGAAAGCTTGCCGTAGCGCGCGAAGCTTGGCACGTCGAACAGCACGTGACCTTCCGCGACGTAGGCATGCCCCGCGGCGATGAGCTTGTCGATGAGCTGCACGATGGCGGGAATGTGGTCCGTGACGCGCGGCTCGACGTCGGGCGACGTTACACCGAGCGTGCGCAGATCTTCGTGATACGCCGCAAGGTAACGCGCGGTGAGCACGCCAATCGGCACGCCTTCGGCTTTAGCGGCATCGTTGATCTTGTCGTCCACGTCGGTGACGTTGCGCGCGTACGTGAGCGTGAACGAGCGGCGCAGCAGGCGCGCCAGCACGTCGAACACAACGGGCGGCCGGGCATTGCCGATGTGCGCGTAGTTGTAGACCGTGGGTCCGCAGACATACATGGTCACGCGCTGCGGGTCGGCCGGTTCGAACCGCTCGCGGCTGCGGGTCAGCGTATTGTGGACATGAAGCGCCATGGCGGCCGGGCTTGGGAACAACGAAAACTGCCGCAATGATAGCAAGCCGGCCGCGGCGGCCGGGTAGCGGCGACTAATTCCGCCTATAATTTCCCTATTCCAGGCACGGGCGGCAGTTTATGGCCAACGAATTCGCGGCGCGCACCAGCGTCGAGCAAGTCGAGGAAGGCGCGGAGCTCGCGCCGAAGTTCGACGCGGACGGGCTCATCCCCGCGGTGACCACGGACGCCGTCACCGGCGAGCTGCTGATGGTCGGCTACATGAACGCAGAGGCCCTCCGTAACACCATCGAGACGGGCGAAGCGCACTACTGGAGCCGCAGCCGGCAAGTCCTTTGGCACAAGGGCGCCACGAGCGGCCTCGTGCAGAAAGTCACCGAGCTCATGATCGACGACGATCAGGACTGCGTCTGGCTCAAGGTCGCCGTCACCGGCGGCGCAAGCTGCCACGTCGGTTACCGCACCTGCTTCTACCGGCGCATTCCGCTGGGCTCGAGCTCGAAAGCCCTCGAGTTCACGGAGTCGCAAAAGGTTTTCGATCCGCAAGTCGTGTACGGCGACGCGCCGAATCCCACCAAGCTCTGAGCTATCGCCTCGACGCGGGCGGATCGCCACCGAGGAGCCACGAGGCGGCACGCCACGCGGCGAGCGCGCCTAGCGTTTGGGCCAGCACAAAGGCCGGGACGTCCGCGGGCCGGATGCCGGCAAACGTGTCCGACAGCGCGCGGGCGATCGTGATCGCGGGGTTCGCGAACGACGTGGAGGAGGTGAACCAATAGGCTGCGCCGATCCAGGCCGCGACGGTCCAGGCGATGCGCTCCTTGGGGCAGGCGAGCACCACGAGCAACAGGCCGAAAGTGGCCACGATCTCGGCGAGCCATTGCGCCACACCCGTGCGGATGTGTGTCGACGTTTGCCACAGCGGCAGCTCGAACATTGCGTGCGCGACCCAAGTGCCGGCGCAGCAACCCGCGATCTGCACGACCGCATAGCCGAACGCGTCGGCCGGTGCCAGCGTGCGGCGTATTGCCGCCACCAACGTCACGACGGGGTTGAAATGCGCGCCGCTCACAGGCCCGAGCAGCGTAATGAGCACGCCGAGCACGGCCACGGTGGCCAGCGTGTTGGCGAGCAGCGCAACGGCCGCGTTGCCCGCGGCGAGCTGCTCGGCCATGACACCGGAGCCGATCACGGTCGCCGCCAGCAACAGCGAGCCCAACGCCTCCGCCGCGAGGCGGCGCGACCACGTCACGCCGAATCGTCGACACGTGTCTTGCCGATCGCGTCGAGGCGTTCCTGAAGCTTGAGGCGCTCGAGCGAACGGATCGGCAGGCTCGTGAAGATCTTGATGCGGTTCTCCAGCTCGCGGAACGTTGCGCGAAACGCGAGCCAGCGCTCGGTCTCCGCGCCCTCGACCGCGGCCGGATCGGCCACGCCCCAGTGCGCCGTCATCGGCTGGCCGGGCCACACGGGGCACACCTCGGCAGCCGCGTTGTCGCAAACCGTGAAGACGAAGTCGAGCTGCGGCGCGTCGGCCGCGGCGAACTCATCCCAGCCCTTGCTGCGCAAGCCCTCGGTCGGCAGCTTCATGTGCTCGAGCAACGCGAGGGCGATCGCGTGCACCGTGCCCTTCGGCTGGCTGCCGGCGCTATAGCCACGAAAGCGGCCTTTGCCCCAGTGGTTCAGGAGCTGCTCGGCGAGAATGCTGCGCGCCGAGTTGCCCGTACAGAGGAACAGCACGTTGAAAGGCGTTGCACCACCCAAAACCCGCGGGGTCATGGGCGCATGATCCACACAGACTATTACAGTCCCGTTACCCGAGAGGCGCCCTTGTCCTCGACCTCGGTCGTGCCGCTCGAGATCCTCGAGCGGCCCGACCCCACATCAGCACAACGCCAGGTTGGGCAAAGGCCTTACGGCGGCGGGAACCCTCCGACCCGCAGCGAGGGGTAGGCACGCTCCATCAGGAAGAACTTGAAGGCGGCGGATCGCACCGCAAGCTCGTTCTTGTAGACGTTGTACGTCGGAAAGAACGGCGTCGCAGCGACTGCTGTGTCGTAGAGCGCAACCTGCGAAAGCACCGACTGAAAATCCGTGCTACCGGTGTTGGGTCCCGTGGCGTTGAGCGCTTTTATCAATTTGTCTTTGACGTTCGCAAGCCGCGCCAGCAACGAACTGCGATCGCCGTCCGACAACGCGTTGGGCTCACTGACCAGGTCGCCGGGGATGACGTGCGCGAGCAACTCCTCTTGATCGGCGAACAAGCACGCTGCCAGATTGATGAAAAACCGTTCCGGCAGATCGACGGGATTGAACTCTGGCGTGCCTGCGTCCAGAGCGCACATCTGTGTATGGCCACCCGCAAGCGGCGCCGGGAGACCGCCCGAGGTCTGCGGCGTCGGGCCCTGCGGGTTCCGCGGACGATCATAGGGTGCGTTGTTCAAGTCATGCTGCAACCCATAGAGAACGACCGAGAAGCCACGCAGACCTCCGGTCAAGGGGTTGTAGCTCCCGGTGGTTACGGGGGTGGCCTCGAAACCTCGTACCGTCGGCAAAGTCAAAATGTCCGGCGCGTACGCGGCAATGTCTTGGTTCAACAGATTCAACGTCGTCGGGGCGCCATCGCCCACGGCACCCCGCACGAAGGGATCGCCCTTTTGAGCGCTGCGGGTGCCGAGCTCGAAGCCGAGCAGCTGGTCGATATACAGCTCCACCGCGACCTTCGCGGCTGTGCCCGGGGCATCGTCGGACTGAACGATCAACATGCCAAAGCGGCCATTAGGGCCCGCCCCGAACATGTACGATGGGATGGTGATATCGACGTCGAGCGCCTCTCGGATTGCTTGCGGCAGCAACGAATTCAGGGTCAAGACGTTGCCTGTGGAGACTCCCGCGTCGGTGGCACCGCAACCCTGCACGCGCGGATCGCAAAGATTGTCGTACTGCAGGACGAGCAGCTCTCTATCGACTGTCGTTTGGATCTTCGCATTAAAACCGTCCGTCAGCGGGCACTGCGGCTCACTGGCGAGGCAAGTGACCGCGTTGCCTTCGCCGACCGCAATCGCCACGAGGCTGGAGGTGGTGGTTGCCACGATCGGAGTCCCAGCGTCATAGCGCACGAACAGGCCGCAACTATCCGTTACGACGCTGGTCGCGTCGGCGCCACCGCGAACGTTCCTCACGAGCAACCGTGGCGTCTTGATACTGCAGGTGCTGGGCTTCGTGATCGTGGCCACCGTGGCCACGCCACCCCCTGAGGTCGTACTGGTGAGCAGCTTGCGCTCGGACGTGACCAGTATGAGCGTATTGGTGGCGCGCACTAGATCCACGCTCAACAATTGCGCATTGCCCTTGAGTCCCACTGTACTTGCGTCGAATAGGGGCGGGGGAGAAACAACCGCTGGAGCTGTCGACATCCAACCCGCAGTAGGTTCGGCAAAAAACGTGACATTCTTGGCAGCAACAGCCAACACACCGCTGCGCCCAGCGCCAGGGAGCGTCGACGCGGCCACGTCCTCCGCGCTCACAAATACGGCATCCGTCAACTGCGGCGTGCCCGTCGCGCGGAGTTTTACAGCCGAGGACCCTGGATCGAGCGCCCAGAGCTCATACACGCGTTTTGGCCGTGAATACCCTGAAAAGAGCACCGTGCCATCGTCGGCGACGGCGACGGCATTCACCGCCGTCAATTCCGGCTCCACCGCCGAGCCAAGGACAGGGTCGCCGGCGTTGTACAACAGTGTGGTTTGATCGTTTTCGA
>Ga0208454_1001187_pt1 | contig 11192 bp, 8 predicted proteins | sample EasRivMeERMZT100_FD_187530 | JGI IMG/M metagenome (GOLD analysis project Ga0208454, IMG submission 187530) | Soil microbial communities from meander-bound floodplain in the East River, Colorado, USA - East River MetaG ERMZT100 (SPAdes) (version 2) | ecosystem: Environmental > Terrestrial > Soil >...
AAAACGGCTACTTAGGCGTAAAATCTTCAGCACACTTTCGTTCGCGGGCGTGCCGTCGGAAGAGCGCCCCGGCCGTAAAAAGTAAAGGCAGTGCCAAAGGAATTGGATGAAGCCCACCGACATTGGTGCACCCGACTACTTTCATAAAGTCGTTGATTGTCAGTGGGCTTGCCCGGCCCACACCCCCGTCCCCGAATACATCCGGTTGATCGCAGCAGGCCGCTACGGCGACGCCTACATGGTCAACTGGGAATCGAACGTCTTTCCCGGCATCCTCGGCCGCACCTGCGACCGCCCCTGCGAGCCAGCCTGCCGCCGCGGGCGCGTCGAGGAGCGCAACGCCGAGAAGCCGGAACCGGTAGCGATCTGCCGCCTTAAGCGCGTCGCCGCGGACAACAAGGAAGATATCCGCGACCGCCTGCCCAAGCCGCCGAAGCAGAAAAACGGCAAGCGCGTCGCCTGTATCGGCGCCGGCCCCTCGTCCCTCACGGTCGCCCGCGATCTTACCCCGCTCGGCTATTCGGTAACGGTATTTGACCAGGACCCGCGCGCAGGCGGCATGATCTGGTCGCAGATCCCGCGCTTCCGCCTGCCGATGGAGGTCATCGACGAGGAAACCGGCTACATCCTCAATCTCGGCGTCGAATTCAAGGGTGGGGTGAAAATCGACAGCCTGAAGAATCTGCTCCACGAAGGCTACGATGCGATTTTTGTCGGCAGCGGCGCACCGCGCGGCCGCAACCTCGTCATCCCCGGCCGCAAGGAAGCCGCCGCCAACATCCACATCGGTATCGACTGGCTGTCCAGCGTGTCCTTCGAGCACGTCAGCAAGATCGGCAAGCGCGTGATCGTGCTCGGGGGCGGCAACACGGCGATGGACTGCTGCCGCACCTCGCGACGCCTGGGCGGCGAGGACGTGAAGGTCATCGTGCGCTCGGGGTACGAGGAGATGAAGGCCTCGCCCTGGGAAAAGGAAGACGCCGTGCACGAGGGCATCCCCATCCTCAATTACCTGGTGCCCAGGGCCTTCGTCCATGACAACGGCAAACTCACCGGGATGACCTTCGAGAAAGTGAAGGCCGTCTACGACGCCCGGGGCCGGCGCGAACTGGTGCCGACGGGCGAGCCCGACCAGCATTTCGAGTGCGACGACGTCCTGATCGCGGTTGGGCAGGAAAACGCCTTTCCCTGGATCGAGCGCGACATCGGCATCGAGTTCGACAAAGGCGGCATGCCGGTGGTGGACAAGGTCACCATGCAGTCCACGCTGCGCCACGTCCTCTTCGGCGGCGATGCGGCGTTCGGTCCGAAGAACATCATCTGGGCGGTCGCCCACGGGCACGACGCGGCGATTTCAATCGACAAGCTGTGCCACGACGAAGACACGAAAGAGCGCCCCTCGCCGCTCGTCAACCTCATGTCGCAGAAGATGGGCATCCACGAGTGGAGCTACGACAACGACATCTCGCTCGCCAACCGCTACAAGGTGCCTTGGCGCGACAAGAAGGTGACGCTGAAGGACATCAAGGTCGAAGTCGAGATGGGCTTTGATCCGAAGACCGGCTTCGCGGAGGCGCAGCGCTGCCTGAACTGCGACGTGCAGACGGTTTTTACCGACAAGCTCTGTATCGAGTGCGACGCCTGCGTGGACATCTGCCCGATGGACTGCATCACCTTCACTGACAACGGTGAAGAGGGTGACCTGCGCGGGCGCCTCAACGCGCCGGCGAAGACTGCCGGGCAGGATCTCTACGTTTCCGGACCGCTCAAGACCGGGCGCATCATGGCCAAGGACGAGGACGTGTGCCTGCACTGCGGCCTGTGCGCCGAGCGCTGCCCGACCGGCGCCTGGGACATGCAGAAATTCCTGCTCGAAATGGCCCCGGCCGGGCCGGCATGCCGCAGCCCCAGGCGCAAGGCGGCCTAGACCATGAAGAAGATCGAGTCGGTCAACGACTGCGTCGTAAAGTTCGCCAACGTCAACGGTTCGGGCTCGGCCTCCGCCAACGAGCTGTTCGCCCGCGCCATCCTGCGCATGGGCGTGCCGGTTTCTCCGCGCAACATCTTTCCCTCCAATATCCAGGGCCTGCCGACCTGGTACGAGGTCCGGGTCAACGAGACGGGCTACCTGGGACGCCGCGGCGGGGTCGACCTCATGGTCGCGATGAATCCGCAGACGTGGGATGGCGACCTGAAGGAAATCGAGTCCGGCGGCTACCTGTTCTACGACAATTCCAAGCCGCTGCCGAAATCGAAGTTTCGCGACGACATCAATCTCATCGGCATGCCGCTGACGGAGATCTGCAACACGGCCTATTCCGACCCGCGCCAGCGGCAGCTGTTCAAGAACATCGTCTACGTCGGCGCGTTGTCGGCGCTCCTCGAAATCGACCCGGCGGAAATCGAAAAGCTGTTCTCCGAGCAGTACAAGGGCAAGGAGGCGCTGCTGCAGTCCAACGTCAAGGCGCTGCGCCTCGGCCGCGATTACGCGCAGCAACACCTGGGCTGCCCGCTCGGCATCCGCATCCGCCGCGCCAACAAGGTCGGCAACAAGATCTTCGTGGACGGCAACAGCGCGGCGGCGCTCGGCGCGATCTACGGCGGCGCCACCGTGTGCGCGTGGTATCCGATCACTCCGTCCTCCTCGCTCGCCGAAGCGTTCATCAAGCATTGCCAGAAACTGCGTGTGGAACCGGCAACCGGCAGGAGCCGCTACGCCATCATCCAGGGCGAGGACGAGCTCGCTTCCGTCGGCATCGCCATCGGCGCGGGCTGGAACGGCGCGCGCGCGTTCACCGCGACCTCCGGCCCCGGCATTTCGCTGATGACCGAGTTCATCGGGCTCGCCTACTTCGCGGAAATCCCGGTGGTCCTCATCGACGTCCAGCGCGGCGGCCCGTCGACCGGCATGCCGACGCGTACCCAGCAGTCCGACCTGTTGAGCTGCGCCTATGCCTCGCATGGGGACACCAAGCACGTGCTGCTGTTCCCGGAAGATCCGACCGAGTGCTTTCACTTTACGGCCCAGGCCTTCGATCTCGCCGAACGGCTGCAGGCACCCGTGTTCGTCATGACGGACCTCGATATCGGCATGAATACCCGTCTGTGCGCGCCGTTCCAGTGGGACGACACCAAGGCTTACGACCGCGGCAAGGTGATGAGCCACGACGACCTCGAGTCAGGCGCGGACTTCGGGCGCTACCTGGACGTGGACGGCGATGGCGTCCCCTACCGCACTTATCCCGGCACCCATGCCACCAGGGGCGCCTACTTCACCCGCGGCACCACCAAGGACCGCTACGCGCGCTACAGCGAAACCGGGCCGGATTACGTCTACAACATGGAGCGGCTGCTGCGGAAATTCGATACCGCCAAGAAGCTGGTGCCGAAACCGCTGCTCACGCCGGCGGAGAAGCCCGCACGCTTTGGAGCGATCTTCTACGGCTCGACCGCTCCGGCCATGTACGAGGCGCTCGACGAGCTCGCCGCGCGCGGCATCCACGTCAATGCCCTGCGGGTGCGCAGCTTTCCGTTCGGCGACGAACTCGCCGACTTCGTGGCCTCGCACCCGTGGGTGTTCGTGGTAGAGCAGAACCGCGATGCGCAGCTGAAGACGCTGCTCGTCAACGAGGCCAAATGCAACCCGACGCGGCTGCTGTCGGTGCTTCACTACGACGGCACGCCGGTCACCGCGCGTTTCATCGTCGACCAGATTTCACAGCACGCCGCGGCGCGCACCGTGTTGCCGCTGAAGAGGGTGGGTTCATGACTTATATCGCGAAACCGAAGCTGCATCATCCAACGCTCGCCAGGAACCAGGTCGGATACACGCGTCGCGATTACGAGGGAAAGATCTCGACGCTGTGCGCCGGCTGCGGGCACGACTCGATCTCCGCCGCGATCATCCAGGCATGCTGGGAACTCGACATCCAGCCGCACCGCGTCGCCAAGCTGTCGGGGATCGGCTGCTCGTCCAAGACGCCCGATTACTTTCTCGGCAACTCCCACGGTTTCAACAGCGTGCACGGGCGCATGCCGTCGGTTGCGACCGGCGCCAATCTCGCCAACCGCGACCTCATCTATATGGGCGTATCGGGCGACGGCGACTCGGCCTCGATCGGCATCGGCCAGTTCGCGCATTGCATGCGGCGCGGCGTCAACCTCGTCTACATCGTCGAGAACAACGGCGTCTACGGGCTCACCAAGGGCCAGTTCTCGGCCACCGCCGACAAGGGCTCGAAGTCCAAGCGCGGCGTCGCCAACACCGACGAGCCGCTGGACATGATCGGCATGGCGCTGCTGCTCGGCGCGAGTTTCGTCGCCCGCAGCTTCTCCGGCGACAAGAAACAACTGGTGCCGCTGATCAAGGCCGCCATCGAGCACAAGGGAGCCGCCTTCATCGACGTGATATCGCCGTGCGTGGCCTTCAACAACCACGCCGGCTCGACCAAGAGCTATGAGTACGTGCGCCAGCACAACGAGGCGGTCAACCGGCTCGACTTCATCGAGGGCCGGGAAGAGATCACCGCCGACTATGCTGCGGGCACGGTGCTGGAAGTGGCGCAGCACGACGGCTCTCTGGTACGCCTGCACAAGCTCGCGCCGGATTACGATCCGACCAACCGCATCAAGGCGATGACTTACCTGCAGGAACGCGCCGCCGCGGGTGAGGTGGTCACGGGACTGCTCTACGTGCAACCCGACTCAGTGGATCTTCACCAGCATCTCAATACCGTGGAGACCCCGCTCAACCAGCTCGGCGAACGCGAATTGTGCCCGGGCAACGTCGCGCTGGAACGCATCAACGCCGCATTGCGGTGACACTGATTTCCTGAAAAGTGGCGCTGGTATATTTCCCGCGCGTTGAACGGCGGCTTCCCGTTCGTTCCAACGCGCGGAGGTAAACGGCCGCTGCGCGTGTCGATCTACCTGATCTTGATCGCCAGTCCGGAGCAGAAATATCCCCCCTCGCCCTTGTTCTCGCTGACGCAATGGACGTTGGTGACGCCGTCGGCTTCGAGATCGGCCGCCTTCTCGGTCAACGCGCCGAGCGCCGCGGGCATGTCGTCGTAGGTGGATACCCAGAACGACGCGCTCCAGGTCTCGGCCCACAACCGCTTGACCACGGTATAGCCCTGCAGCGTCAGTTCGGTCGCGTCATAAACCCTGACTGCCGGGGCCACAGGGTCCTGGGCCGTTGCACATGCGCCCAATAAAGAGAGCAGCGTGGCCGCGATGAGACGGCGCGTCGGTTTGCGCATTTTCATGATGTACCAAGGCTCCATCGGTCGACACCCCGATTATAACCAACCCTGGAGTCGAAAGATAAAACCGTAAGCCATTGAAATAATTGCACTTCAGGTTTATAGTCCCACCAGTTTGGTAGATGCCATCATGCCCACAGTCAACGCCGCCAAGCCCCCGGCCGACCACCGGCTCCAACTGTCGGAGGTACTCGCCGACATGGTCGTGGACGGCCTTGTTGCCAAGGAAATCGCCGACCAGCTGGTCAGCAACCGGCGGTTTGCACGCGGCAACACGCACCCGCTGGTGGTGATCGCCGACCAGAAGTGGAAGGACCCGCGCCAGCCCAAGAAGCTGCTGCATGTCGAAGCCCTCACCCAGTGGCTGGCCGACAAGGTGGAACTGCCGTACTTGCACATCGACCCGTTCAAGATCGATTTTGCGGTGGTGACCAAGACGATGTCGGCCGCCTACGCCGAGCGCTTTCACATCCTCCCGGTGGCGATCAATACGCGCGAAGTCACCATCGCCACCGCGGAACCGCATGTCCGCGACTGGGAGGCCCAGATCAAGCAGGTCCTGCGCCTGGAAATCAAGCGCGTCATTGCGAACCCCGTCGACATCCAGTCGTACCTCGTCGAGTTCTACAACCTGGCGAAATCGGTCAAGGGCGCAACCAGCAAGGACAAGGGCGCCGTCGCCGATATCGCAAACTTCGAGCAGCTGGTGCAGCTCGGGCGCAGCGGCAAGCTCGACGCCAACGACCAGCACATCGTCCATATCTGCGACTGGCTGTTCAATTACGCGTTCCAGGAACGCGCGAGCGATATCCACCTCGAGCCGCGCCGTGAAGTGAGCAACGTGCGCTTCCGCATCGACGGCGCGCTGCACCAGGTGTACCAGATCCCGACACCGGTCATGGCGGCGATGACCAGCCGCATCAAGGTGCTGGGGCGCATGGACGTCGTCGAGAAGCGCCGCCCCCAGGACGGGCGCCTGAAGACCGTGACGCCGGACGGGGACGAGGTCGAGCTGCGCCTCTCCACCATGCCGACCGCCTTCGGCGAGAAGCTGGTCATGCGGATCTTCAATCCCGAAAACCTGGTCAAGGATTTCCGGGAACTCGGCTTCGCCGAGGAAGACGAGCGCAAGTGGGCCCAGATGATCAACCATCCGCACGGCATCATTTTGGTTACCGGCCCTACCGGCTCCGGCAAGACCACCACCCTCTACTCGACCTTGAAGCAACTGGCCCAGCCCGACGTCAACGTGTGCACGGTGGAAGACCCGATCGAGATGGTCGAGCCGGCCTTCAATCAGATGCAGGTGCAGCAATCCATCGGCGTGGACTTCGCGGGCGGCATCCGCACGCTGATGCGCCAGGACCCGGACATCATCATGGTCGGCGAGATCCGCGATCTCGCCACCGCCGAAATGGCGATCCAGGCCGCGCTTACCGGGCACCTGGTGCTGTCCACGCTGCACACCAACGACGCTCCCTCGGCAATCACCCGTCTGCTCGACCTGGAGGTGCCGTCATACCTGCTGCAGTCCACGATCTTGGGCGTCATGGCGCAGCGCCTGCTGCGCACGCTGTGCCCGCACTGCAAGGAGCAGCACGCTCTCGAGGATTCCGCATGGGAGCACCTGGTGTATCCGTGGAAGGCGCCTACGCCCAAGGGTGCGACCTACATTGCCAAGGGCTGTCTCGAGTGCCGCATGACCGGCTACATGGGCCGCGTCGGCATCTACGAGACGATGGTGATGACGCCGGAACTGCGCAAGGTCGTTACGGCCGAAACCGACCTGGCGGTGCTGCAGGAGCGGGCTTTCAAGGAAGGCATGAAACCGCTGCGTCTCGGCGGCGCGCTCAAAGTCGCTGCCGGCATCACCACCATCGACGAAGTGCTGCAGACGGCACCGCCTCCCGCCGGCGACCGGCGGCAGCAGCCCCGCTAGAGGCGGTAAACAGCGATCAGTTAACGGTAAACGGTCTCGAGATTTTACTGTTCACCGTTCACGGTTCACCGTTCGCTAACTAAGCAAGAAACGGGTGGCGGCCGCCGGGAACCAGACGTATTCTTGGCACCATGATTGCCACGGCCTCCGAACCTACCCCCGCGATTGGCGGCGCATTCAGCGCGCGTGAATACGAGCGTATCGCGCGCGCGATCGAATACCTGCGGCGACACGCAGCGGAGCAGCCCGAGCTTGCCGCGGTGGCCGGCCACGTGCATCTTTCCGGGCACCATTTCCAGCGGCTGTTCACGCGCTGGGCCGGGGTCAGCCCCAAGCGGTTTCTCCAGTACTTGACGGTCGAGCATGCGAAGTCGCGAATCGCTGCATCGCAAAACGTGCTTGACCTCGCAGGAGAGGTCGGCCTGTCCGGACCGGGACGGCTGCACGACCTGTTCGTGACGCTGGAAGCCATGTCGCCCGGCGAATACAAGACGGGCGGAGCGGGCCTCGCCATCCGCTACGGCACGCACAACTCGCCGTTCGGGCCGGCCTTGATCGCGACTTCGCTCCGCGGCATTTGCAGCCTGCACTTCCTGAATGGCGTGGACGACGCAGCAGCCCTGGTCCGCGCGGATTGGCCGCGTGCCGAACTGCGCCACGATCCCGCCAGCACGGCCGCGCTGGCCGAACGCATCTTCCGGCCGCTCGCGTCGCAGCCGGTAGCGCCGCTCGCCCTGCTGGTCAAAGGCAGCAATTTCCAGGTCAAGGTGTGGCGCGCCCTCATCGCGCTGCCTTTCGGGGCCGTCGCCAGCTACCGTCATGTTGCGGAAAGCATCGGCGAGCCCGGTGCAGCGCGCGCGGTCGGCAACGCCGTCGGCGCCAACCCGATCGGCTGGCTCATACCGTGCCACCGAGTTATCCGTGAGTCAGGAGAATTGAGCCGTTACCGCTGGGGGCTAACGCGGAAAGCGGCGATGCTCGGGTGGGAGGCCGCCCGTGCCAGTGCACTGGCACGGTGAGCGGTGAACGGTGAGCGGTGAGCGGTGAACGGTGAACGGTGAACGGTGAACAGTAATATGCGTGCATTGAAAATGGCACAATTGCGCGAACATTTGCCATGATCTTTCGCCCTCAACCGTTCACTGATCACCGTTCACCATGAAAGACACCCTCAAGGCCGGCCTTACGTACCAGTTCAGGTTCAAGGTTCCGGACAGTAAGACCGTCCCCGCGCTCTACCCCGAATCCGAAGCATTCCAGCAGATGCCGCAGGTCCTGGCCACGGGTTACATGGTTGGCCTGATGGAATGGGCATGCATCGAAGCCCTGCGCCCTCATCTCGACTGGCCGCGCGAGCAGTCGCTCGGCACGCATGTCGATTTTTCGCACCTGGCCGCAACACCGCCGGGAATGACGGTCACGGTGGACGTGCGGCTGGACAAGGTCGAGGGGCGCAAGCTGACGTTCTCGGTGTCCGCGCACGACGACGTGGACAAGATCACCGAAGGCCGCCACGAGCGTTACATCATCGACGCCGCACGCTTCAACGCCAAAGTCGCGGAAAAGACGCGCCAAACCGGATCGGGCCAGTGAGACTCGGGGCGAGCCCGGAAAACCTGGTTGCGGCCGCGCTCGACGTCACGGCATTGCAGCGCATCGTTGGAGAAACGCTGGAGCTGCGCGACCGGTACGGCAAGCTGCGAATACGGCTGGAATCGCGCTAACTCAACGTCAGGCAGACCAGCGCCCGCGTGGACTGAGGACGGCGCAAATCCCGGCGCATCAGGTGCTTCGCATATCCGTCCCGCCCATGCTTGACCCAACGCGGCACGAAGTCCATGATTGCCACTGCGCCAAAAAAAATCAGCCCATGGCGCTCGCAAGGGAGGAGTCAATGAAAGGAATGCACCGCGGTTTCCTGCTGTCGTTGCTGGTCACGTCGTTGTTTTACGCGCCGTTCGCCGTTGGAGCAGAGCCGCCTCCGCCGCCTAAGCTGGACGGGGCAAACACCGCGTGGATGCTCACGTCCTCGGTACTGGTTCTGTTCATGACGCTCCCCGGGCTGGCGTTGTTCTACGCCGGGCTGGTGCGCATGAAGAACGTGCTTTCCGTACTCATGCAGTGCTTCGCGATCACCTGTATCGTGACACTCGCCTGGGTGGTGGTCGGCTACAGCCTCGCATTCGGGGACGCCGGCGCGCTCAACGCCTGGTACGGCGGATTCGACAGGATTTTCCTCTCCGGTATCGACGGCAAGGCGATCCGGGCCGGCACCACAATTCCCGAGACCGTGTTCACGATGTACCAGCTCACCTTCGCGATCATCACGCCGGCGCTCGTCATCGGCGCCTATGCGGAACGCGTGAAATTCTCCGGCATGCTCCTGTTCAGCCTGCTCTGGCTGATCTTCGTCTATTGCCCGGTCGCGCACTGGGTGTGGGGCGATGGCTGGCTGCAGAAGATGGTGATCATGGACTTCGCGGGCGGCACGGTGGTGCACCTGAACGCGGGCATCGCGGCGCTGGTCTGCGCGACGGCGCTGGGCAAGCGCCGGGGCTTTCCAGATACTCCCATGCCCCCGCACAACATGACCATGACGGTGACCGGCGCGTGCCTGCTGTGGGTGGGCTGGTTCGGGTTCAACGCGGGCAGCGCAGTCGCGGCCGACGGCATCGCCGGCATGGCGATGCTGGTGACGCACATCGGCGCGGCCACCGGTGCGTTCGCGTGGATGGTTTGCGAGCGGCTGCGCTATGGCAAGCCGTCTGCGCTCGGCGCCGTGACCGGCATGGTGGCGGGACTCGGCACAATCACGCCGGCTTCGGGATTCGTCGGGCCGATCGGCGCGCTCGCGATCGGCGCCACCGCCGGCATCGTCTGCTTCTTCGCCACCAGCTACATGAAGCAGGCGCTCAAGGTGGACGACTCGCTCGACGTATTCCCCGTGCATGGGGTCGGCGGCATGGTCGGCACGATTCTGACCGGCGTGTTCGCGTCCGCTGCCTTCGGCGGCGTGGGCTACGCGGAAAAGGTCACGATGGGCGACCAGGTACTGGTACAGGTCATCGGTGTGCTCGCCATCGCGGCATGGTCCGGCGCAGTCACCTGGGTGATCCTCAAGATCAGCGACGCAGTGACGGGAATGCGCGTGGAGGCGGAGGAAGAATCCGAAGGCCTCGACACCGTGATGCACAACGAGAAGGGCTACAACCTGTGATAAATCCGGACGCTGCCTGAAGCAGCGCCGGTTTATCTCCGCGCGATCGAGGGGACGCTTGCGCCCCTCATCGCTCGGGGCGGTCGCTTTGGGTTTGGGAGGCGCGGCTCACGGGCCGCAGGCGCCGCTCATTCCGCGCGATCACGGCTTCGCGGTTGGAATAAACAGGGGCTCCCGGCCGTTTGCCAGAACCGGAAGGGCCACAATCAATGAGTCGAGGAGACGCGAGACTCAGCTTGTCAATCTCATTGGAGGCGACTATGTCACGATTCTCATGCTTGCTCGCAGTTACAGCGCTAACGGCCGCCGTCGTGGGCGGGCCCGCCGAGGCGCAGCAACCGGCGAAACCGCCAACGATCACAACTACCAAGGTCGAGGGCACGGACGGGATCTACGTCTTCCGTTACGGAAATCGCCAGGCGATGTTCATCGTCACCACCGACGGCGTGATAGCGACCGACCCCATCGGCTACGGATTCCCGGAAACGGGGCCGGCCTATCTCAGCGAGATCAGGAAGGTCACCAAGCAGCCGATCAAGTACGTGGTCTACAGCCATCACCATTTCGATCACATCGCCGGCGGCAAGCCGTTCAAGGATGCCGGCGCGAAGTTCATCGCGCACAAGCGGGTCAAGGAACGGCTCGCCTTGCTCAACGACCCGAATACGGTGCTCCCCGACGAGACGTTTGACAACAGCAGGACGATCAAGCTCGGCGGCACCACGCTGGAGCTTACCTACCACGGTCTCAACCACTCCGACAGCACGATCGT